>Ga0316208_1003203_pt1 | contig 12132 bp, 7 predicted proteins | sample 3monopyrite_MG_FD_204944 | JGI IMG/M metagenome (GOLD analysis project Ga0316208, IMG submission 204944) | Microbial mat bacterial communities from mineral coupon in-situ incubated in ocean water Damariscotta River, Maine, United States -... | ecosystem: Environmental > Aquatic > Marine > Coastal... | reverse complement strand
TCTTGGGAATTGGTTAAATAACTCCAAGAAGATACGAAAGAGCGCAACAGTCTTTCAATACAAAAACACTCCAATCCCCCCATCTTCCGAGTTATTTAACAGGCCAGCTCCAGAGTGCTGCTGGCCATGCTCGCGTTGTTCTTTTTCGTCAGGTGGTATAGACAGGCGAAGGCACGCAGTACAGCCTATCACTATGTGAGAAACCTCACACCCGCCCGTTTGCAATACATTTCAAACAATCAGTAACTAGGACTTGCTGATAAAGTCGTAGGTCAGGCTGTGCCTGACGAAAACAGGTCGAGTTTATACTATTAAACTCAACTTAAAATGATATAACCGAATTGACTGGAATATGTTACGACAACAAAGCAACCAGGTCTTCATCTAGTCAGGCACAGCCTGACCTACATTCAATTCCAAAACTTTTCGAATGAGCTGCACGGTTTTTCAAGCAAAGACTCAAAAACTCTTGCGGCTGAAGAGTTCTTAATCGTGGCTTGATACATGAATAGCAGTACGATTGACTAAATCAGCAAGCCCTACGATACTTATCGCGATCTGGGAGAAATTAACGACGGAAATGTCCTCGGAGAATTTTAACATTTCTGCAATAAGTTATTTTAATTGCGACACTAAAGCAGGATGGGAATACGTTTCCCTTCCTGCTCGTTTTTGGTACCTTCTAAAGCCCTTTTCAGCTGATAGGCAATTGGGCGATAATTTTGTTAAACTTAAGGCATCTTTCCAAATAAAGGGAACCTCTTTTTTTCAAAAGGAGCACAGATATTCCTGTCTGTTATGTTTAAGCATGCTGTATTGCAGGCAGACAAGAATGTCTACCCTCCGTTGAAACAGTTTTTCTGAATTAGTAGAGGTTCCCTCACCCGGCGTAGCCGGAACCAAAAAAGTTTTAGCCACAGAGATCAAAGTGAAAAAGAGAATCGTTGAAACAACTAAGGATCGGTCGAACAATTACTGTCGGGTTTCATCTATTTTTTTTGGCCAAAGGCCTCTTTCACCATAGCCTGGGGAAACGCCCCAGGTGAAATGGACACGATTCCTCTTTTTGGCTCAAAGCCATATTCAATGCTTTTGTTTATGGCTTTGAGCCAAAAGGTGGACGACACATCTGTTCTTGGGGCGTTGCCCAATGCTATGATGATTTTGGCCTTCAGCCAAGAAAATAGAACATCGACGTTACGACAGTTATTGTTTGCCCGATGCTTAGCCAATAACTGAACAAACGGTATTGGGCTACTCAGAATCTTTCAAAATATTCCTCTGAGTTCTCTGTACCCTCTGTGGCTTTCAATAATATCCTGCCACTTTTTCGCAGCATTTCATTGATAAGATACTAAAGAAATTTGCCGAAAAGATAAATTATTATGTGGTCGATGTTTCGTTTTCTGATCTCGCCGCGGTTTATGAAGGTTTATTTTGCGCCGGTTCTTCGTCCCTTTTTTCGTATTTTTCTGGGGCTGATTGCGATTCCGATTTTCCGTTTTATCATGCGGAAGATATTTCGCGTGCAGGAACTGGATGACGAACTCGAAAAAGATCTCGAACAGTGGTTCAAGGCGTCTTTGGTGTTGCTGGCTGCGACCAAAAACATGGAGATGGTCATCTTCGGTGAGTTGCTCAATTTAGGAACCGGTGCAGAAGACGATTTTTCAAATCCATGGATTACCGGGATGCGAATTATGATGGCGATTGGCGTGATCGAAATGATGCCCGATCAGGAACTGTTCGCGATTATTCATCCCGGACCGCCCGCGTTAAAATACGATTGTAAAAAGGGACTTTGGAACTGCCTGCGTGAGCAATGTCGTCCTTTTCTGAAGGGGATTTTGTGTCAACATTTGAATCGTTCTTCTCCCGTATTCGCGATCCTCTCTGCTATTTTCGATGGGACCGCAGGCTGGGTCTGTTTTGGCATCGCGATTACGCAATATCTGATTATCGGCCTGGTTACCTCTCGTGACCGGGCACTCGATGCGCTCAACGAATTTGATCGCCAAGTCGCAATCAGACGCCAAGAACTGAAACAGGAATTTGGCATTGATGAAAAAGTGAATCAATCGCCAGATTCAGATACTCCAGATTCAAAGGGGGACGTATTGGGACCATTTCCAACCAAACACGCCGAGAAGGTTGCAAAGGAATTGCCTTCCAGCTAAGACTGGTTAAAATTTTGTTGGAAAGATGGTCAGGCTCTTATTAACGAATTGCTGCACAAAAGTGGCAGTATATTTCAAAATAACTGGGTAGTCTATCCGCTTTTAGCGGTTGGGTTGCGTAGCAACAAGAGGTTCGCGCCATGTGGGTTGCTTTTTCACTAGAGGTCCCATTGATATCGAGAACGCATGGCGCGAGCATCTTGTGCCTGACGGCACCCAGCCACTGAAGTGGTCGGGCTACCCTCATCGTAAAATTTGGTTCCGGTTTATCCGGGTCAGGTCATAACGGAGCAAAACGGCCCTATGGAGAGGACAAATCGAATTCAGGTACTTAGTTCGGCTGTGGTGAATAAAATTGCAGCCGGCGAGGTGATCGAACGACCAGCCAGTGTCATTAAGGAACTGCTGGAAAACAGTCTCGATGCGCTCAGTACACGAATTGATGTCGAAATCGAACAGGGCGGTGCAGAACTAATTCGCATTGTTGATGATGGCGAAGGGATGCTTCCCGAAGACTTGCCGCTGGCAGTTACTTCGCATGCAACCAGTAAGCTGAAACAGGCGGATGATTTGTTCTGTGTGCAGACAATGGGGTTTCGCGGCGAAGCGCTGGCGTCGATTGCAGAAGTAAGCAAATTTCGCATTCGCTCTCGATCCGCGGAACAGGAAATTGGTGCAGAACTAGCTGTTGATTGCGGAACACGTAGTGAAATCGCGCCGGTTGGTTGCCCGCAGGGAACGCAAATTGAAATCCGGCATCTGTTTTGCAACACGCCCGTACGGCGCAACTTTCTGAAAAAACAGGGGACCGAATTCGGGTACATTTCCGACCAGTTTACACGGGTGGCACTCGCTTGCCCGCGGTTGCAAATGTCATTATCACATAACGGCAAAAGCGTTTATCAGTTGCCCGCCACTCACGATTTACTTCAGCGTTTGCGACTCTTTTTTGGTTCGAAAGTTGTCGATCAGCTAATCCCGATTGAAGCAGAGCATTCCGGGATTCGCCTGTGGGGGTATGTCGGGCATCCGGCGTTGAATAAATCGACACGAAAATCACAGTATCTTTTTTTGAATGGACGTTACATTCAAGATCGTTCTTTGCAACATGCACTCAACGAAGCGTATCGTGGGTTGGTAATGGTAGGGCGGCATCCGGTTGCTTTTTTGTTTCTGGAAATGCCCAGCGATCAGGTTGATGTCAATGTGCATCCGACAAAATCGGAAGTTCGGTTTCGCGACAGTCAACTGCTGTTTCGCCTGCTGCTTTCCACATTGCGAACCAAGTTTTTGCAATCGGACCTGCAAAGCGAACTCTCTTTGAATCAACCTCGCAAAGAGGAAGCAATCAATCAACCACAAAGCAAACAGTCAAAGGTGGAACAGGATCTGGTCAGTTGGGCAAAGATACAACTTGAGAAACAAGTCGGGCTTGCCTCCTCTGACACAGGCCAGGCAAATTCAAATTCAAATACTGGTTCATCAGTCGGGAATGATCATTCATTTTCTGCTGCCGTTGGGGAACATCGTCCGAATCAAACAAAATCGCCGATGCCTCAAGTCTATGGCGATCAGAATAATCAGCCGAATGATTCCACTGTTTCTACTCCAGGTGAATTAAGCGAATCGCAGGAGTTGCAAACTCATTCCGGAGATGCCCCGCAGCCGAATCGACCGCATCTCGATTACACACGCCCACAAATTCAGGCGTTACAAATTGATGATTGTTATATTGTTTTGAGTACCGACCAGGGGCTGACCGTCATCGATCAGCATGCGTTACACGAACGGGTTTTGTACGAACGGTTTCGCCATAAAATTCTGGATGGGCGAGTCGAAGTCCAGAAACTTTTGGTGCCAATCACGATTGAAATGGAAGAAAAACCGGCTGCACTGCTGCTGGATCATCAGGAATTATTGCTGGAACTTGGTTTTGGGGTCGAAGAGTTCGGGCGGGGAATGATCGCTGTTTCGAGCCATCCCGTTTTTCTGGGGATGAATGTGATTGAAGATGTCATCCGAGACTTTGCAGAAAAGTTTGATGCCTCTGCCAATGTCACCCGGCGGGAACTGCTTGATGAAACCTTGCACATGATGGCCTGCAAAGCAGCAATTAAAGCAGGCGATAAATTAACCCCTGAAGAAATCCTTAGCTTGCTTGCTGAACGGGAAAACGTAGAAGACGCCCACCATTGCCCACACGGTCGCCCGACCGCGCTGGTACTCAGCCGAGAAGATCTCGACAAACAATTCGGTCGCCTGGGGGCGTAAAGCAAAGCGGTGCTCCGCCTTAAAGACGTGATCGGGCAAAGAGTGCTTATTAAAATATCCGGAAAAAAGAGGGGAGTTGAGGAGTTTTCGTACAGAGGTTTCTGCCAGAATAACAGGTTCCCATTGATTCACCGTAATTGTTGAGATATACTGCTACTGTACCCGCCTGTGGATATCATCCTACCTGCCAATGATCAAAAGAAATGATAAGCATGACTCGCTCACAAACCCGCCGGGAATTTATTCGTCATCTTGGATTAGGTGCAGCCGCGATTCCTTTTTTGGGAAATCTGCCCAGCTTGGGATTTGAAAACAGTGCCGGCTCCAAACAGCGGCTGGTCATTTTCTTCAGTCCGGATGGAACCATTCCCGGGAATTTCTGGCCGGATGAACAAGGCGATCAATTCAAGCTGAAAAAAATCATGCAGCCGCTCGCCCCCTGGCAGGATCGCATGTTGATTCTTAATGAAGTCAACGACAAAATCCGGGGCGATGGCGATTCTCACATGCGGGGCATGGGATGTTTGCTTACCGGGACAGAACTTTTTCCGGGTAACATTCAAGGTGGCTCGCACACTCCGGCTGGTTGGGCGAGTGGGCTTTCGATTGATCAGGAAATCAAACAATTCCTGCAAAAAAGAACAGCCACTCAAACGCGGTTCGGGTCTCTCGAATTTGGCGTGATGGTACCTAACCGGGCAGATACCTGGACACGCATGGTTTATGCCGGCCCAAATAAACCGATTGCTCCTTTGGATGATCCCTACCAGATGTATGCCAAGCTGTATGGTCAAATGAAGGACCGTGAAGATCTGGTCAGCATTCTGGATGACCTGCAGGAAGACCTCAAAAAAGTGCGAGCCGTTGTCAGCAAAGAAGATCGGGAACTTCTCGACGAGCAGGCAACGTTTGTGCGAGAGATGGAAAAAGAACTGTCACAAAAAAAACAGACCGATACTTCACACGCAGCTCCCAAACTGGAGCCGGGGCTGCGTGAGAAAAACGATAACATGCCGAAGTTTTCGAAGATGCAACTCGACATGCTCTTTAATTCTCTTCAAGCAGATTTCACCCGCATCGCAACGTTCCAGTTCACCAATTCGGTCGGCAATGCAAAAATGAGCTGGCTTGGAATTAACGAAGGGCAACACTCACTTTCCCATGAACCGGATGATAACAAAGAAGCGGTTGAAAAGCTGACCAAGATCAACTTCTGGTATGCAGAACAGATTGCATCGTTCGTGAAACGACTGGATGAAACTCCCGAGCCGGGCGATTCCGGTTCGATGCTCGATCACACGACAATTCTCTGGACGAACGAACTGGGCAAAGGGAATTCGCACACGTTGAACAACATCCCGTTTGTGATGATCGGTGGCGGCCTCGGCTTCAAAATGGGACGCTCGTTAAAAATGAAGGGCGAGCCGCACAATCGATTATTGCTTTCGCTGGCTCACGGATTCGGTCATCACCTCGAACGATTTGGTAACCCTGATTACAGCGAAAAAGGCCCGTTGAATTTGAGCTAATGATCGGCCAGGCAATAACGCTCGTCTCTTTGAGCCGTAGGATGGTGTGCTTGCACCCATCAAATGTGGTTTCCATTTCATCAATCTAATGCTAATGAATCGATACTGCACAAACGCCGTAGGGTCTGCTGTGCAGACCATTAGCAGGGTTCCACCTGTCGCATCGTTGTAAAGAAGCGGCGCCTAAACTGGTCTGCACCGCAGACCCGACAACTGATGAATTGATATTGCACAAGCTCAAGATTGCCGTTAAACGAATTTTCTACTTATTTCGGGAATGATTCGAGGGGGCCGATCGCTACGGTGGAGAGTTGACCGAGTGGATATTGCTGGAGCAGATCGTGAATATCCTGAAGCGTTAAGCGTTGCAGCGTTTCAAGATCGTCTTCCACCGAACGATATTCTTTGCGGTAAACCCAGTTACTGCCCAGTGTGGAAAGGCGACCCATCGGGCGTTCGCTGCGAAGTACAATACGGGAGGCAATTTTGTTTTTTGTCTGTTCGAGTTCTTCAGCCGTCACACCATTTTTGTTGACCTGTTCGTAGATGACCGAAATCGCATCGAGATTTTCTTTGACGTCTTCAGGGCTGCAGGTAAGGAATGTCATGTAGCCGGAAGAGCCATCGTAGTCGTTATAAGAAAGTTCAGCCGCTTCGGCTCGGCCCGGTTCGATTAATTCCCAGTAGAGGCGACTGTTGGCGTCATCTCCCATAATCGTTGTGAGGACATCGGCTGCAAAACGAAGGGGACTGGCGGAAGCGGGAGCCGGGCACATCTGAGCAACATGTTCCTGAAACGCGCCCGGTTTAGGTAGGACTAAAACACCCCCGGCTGGCTCTGCTTCTGTCGTATCTCGTGCGGTTTCACCGGCTGGCCAATGATTGCAATGCTTTTTCGTCAAGTCTACTACAGTTGACCACTCCACATTCCCAGCAACGGCTAAGGTTATGTTACCAGCCAGGTAATGCGATTCGTGATAGGCTCGCATCTGCTCGGCTTTCAGGGCGGTAATACTTTCGACACTTCCCAGAATGCTGCGAGAAAGCGGGTGCCCTGCAAAGTGTGTCTGCATCAATTTTTCGTAAGCGGTGAAGGTGGGCATGTCGTCATACATGCCGATTTCTTCCAGAATGACTTGTTTTTCCATCTTGAAGTCGTCGTCTCGTAACGAGGGATACAAAATCGAAGAAAACATTTCGAACGCCACCGGTAAATATTCCGGTAGCACCGCTGCATAAAACAGGGTCACTTCCTCGCTGGTCGAAGCATTGTAATTGGCTCCGACTTCATCAAAAATACGATTAACATCTTCGGCTGAGTATTTTTCGGTCCCTTTGAAAACCATATGTTCCAGAAAGTGACTCACGCCGCTGACATCTGCTGTTTCGTCGCGCGAACCGGTGCGGACAAAAAAGCCGAAGGCGACGCTATGCACATTCGGATTCAATTCCGCAACAACTTTCAGGCCGTTGTCCAATGTTTCCTGTTCAAACTTCACAAGTTATTCCTCTGCGATTTGATGGCGATTTGAATTCAAGGGGAAGGTCTCTTTCAGGTCGATTCACTCACCTGAAGAGGTTGCGGGCCAATGGTCAGCACTTGAAGATCGCTTGCGGGATGTTGCCGGGCATAAGCCACGACATCTTCTGTGTGGATCGATTCAATTCGTTCCCGCACTTCCCCCAACGTGGTGATATGTCCCAGATGGAACCAGTCACGAACCAGAGACGAAGCGCGAGCCATCGTCGATTCTTCCTGCATAATGAGCGCACTTTTGGCACGTGCCTGGCAACGCTGTAATTCCGACTCCGTCACATTCTGATCAATATTCTTTAGTTCCTCGATTGTGACATCGAGTGTTTCCTGGGCTCGGTCGTTTGTTGTGCCTGCATAACAAAGGATACGAGCTTCCTCTTTGAGCGTGTTCAACGAGGCCCCGATTGCGTAACACAAACCTCGTTCTTCGCGAACTTTAGTAAACAGCCTCGAACTCATTCCTCCCGAGAGAATATTAACCGCTGTCCAGGCACGATAATAATCGGGATCTCGATATGGAACCGCCCGGTAAGCGATCCCAATTTGCGTTTGTGTAGAATCGTGTTCGATATGGTTTGAGGTGGGCTTTGGTTCGCTCCCCTGGCTCAAAGAAGGTGATTCCCCTGACCAGCTTCCAAAAAGTTGTTCGCACTGTGAAACGATCTGGCTGGCATCGACATCGCCTGCGATTCCCAAAATTGCTCCAGTGGGAACAGAACAATTCTGAAAATGAGTACGAACATCTTGATGGCTGATTTCGGGGAGGTTTTCCAGTGAACCTTCTGATGAGCGATTCCAGGGAGGTGTGTAACATCGCTTGCGAAGTTCGATCATCAACATTTGTCGCGGTTCATCTTCGATGGATCGTAATGTCTGTTCTCGACCAATTTTGCACATCTCGAAAGAGTCTTGTTTGAGTTGCGGTCGAAGAAAAATATCGGCAACCAGCCTCAACGTTTCCGGCAAGCGGTCTGCAATGGTCGCCGCCGAAAAAGTGATCTGATGCCAGCCGGGAGAAAGGTGGTACTGAACTCCCAGATTATCAAACGCGACAGAAATCGCCCGCGAATCGTTACCGCCCGCTCCCCGGAGCATTAAATCACTCAACAGGGAAGCGACACCGTTTTTCCCAGAAGGCTCGTAACATCCCCCCGCCGGAATGGACAACGCAATCGCTGCGGAGCGTACCGCAGTCATCTTTTCGGTGATGATTGTCAGCCCGTTATCGAGCGTATGGATTTCTATTTGTTGGTTCGGCATAGATATTTTTATCGAAGCAAGAGCATGGATATGACAAAGCGGCGTCAGTATAGCCTTCCCGATGGCCTCTGGGAACCAAGCAAGAGAGAGAAACAGGCAGCACAGACAATCCCGCTGCGGGTTATCTGTGTTGCGTAACAACCCGAAGAATTTAGTTTCAAGCAACGCTTATTTTTTTCTCAACCCTTCGCCCTCAATGCCTCGGGTGCCTACGGCACTCAGGGAAGTCTAGCAGAAGAGGGCATTTTTCCCTCCTTCTGTCTTTCTGAGAAAAGAAAAAGGAAAAAATGACTCACGCAAAGACGCAGCGACGCAAAGAATTTCACGCAGACTCTTTTTGATCAATGAATATTCTTTACCAAAGCCAGCTTTCCTGATTTCTTCTTTCTTCTTTCTTCTTTCTTTGCGTCTCCGTGTCTTTGCGTGAAAAACTTTTTTTATTTTCATTACTCTTTGTTTAAACTAAACACGGAAGAATTTGACTAGAATTTGACCAAAGCCGTGCGAGCCAGGTAGGGTCTGCTGTGCAGACCATATTCAGTGTTCCATATATTGCCATAGTTGCGATAAATGCACATCCAGCTCGGTCTGCACAGCAGGCCCTACGTTGCTGCCCAGCAATCCGAAGAATTTTAGGCCGATAAAGTTTAATCTTGAGCCTCAACCCTTTCACTCGATACTTCAGGTGTCTGCGATTCTTTATCGTCAACTTGCTCGAATCGATAAAGGTGCGAATCGGTGCGGATGTAAATTGCGTTTCCTGCGATAGCTGGCGAGGCTTTGATCTCTCCTTTTAAGCGGTTCACTTTGACCAGGTCCAGCTTCGCGTTCGGTTTTAGCACGGTAATTTTTCCTTCTTCACTGCAAAGGTACAGCAAGCCATTTACTAAAACGGGAGAGGCTGAATATCCTCCTGTTACCCGGCGTTTGCGTTTTATTTTCCCCGTTTTGCAATCCAGAACAGTGAGAATCCCTTTTTCGTTGAGCGTGTAAAGTCGATCCTCAACCAGTATCGGGGATGGAATGGTGGTGACAGATCTGCGGTAAGTCCAACTGACATGCGATTCTGTGACATCACCATTTCCATCGGGACGAATTGCGGCAAGAACGGGCTCGAAAAAACCGGTGCAGAGATAAACCTGGTTTTCGTCAGCAACAGGTGCGGGGACATTTGAAAAGCCGAGGTAACGAACGTGCCAAAGTTCTTTGCCTGTCAGCGGATCGTAAGCGTGAGCCTGATCGGGACCGGGACTGATCAGTAAATCTTGACCTGGCCTGCTCCACAATAACGGCGTTGCGAACGCGCGGTGTGTAATCGGGTTTTCTCTCAGCGGTGCGGTTCGCTTTTGTTGCCAGACAATTTTCCCGCTCTTCTTATCGAGTGCAGCCACGTATTGGAAATCGGCTCCATCACAGGTAACGATCAGGTAATTTTGATAACCGATGGGGGAACTTCCCGGCCCGCCCTGATGGTCGATTTTTAACTCATTATTTTTCCAGAGAATCTCTCCCGTTTTTCGTGAAACCGCAGCAGTGCCAAAGGTGCCGAAATGACAATAAACCGCATCTTTATCAATCACCGGCGTCGGCGATGCGTAACTGTTATCTTCATGAATCTTTTCTGGAAGTGGAAGGTTGAACAATTCGATCTGGTGCATCATTCGCCCGCTTTGCAGATTGATACCGATCGCCTGCAAGGAAAGCTCGCTCCCCAATTCATTGGTTTTCAGCGCAGAAGTAACCCAGATTTGATCCTTATAAATAACAGGCGATGACCAACCCAGACCGGGGATTTTGGTTTTCCACGCGATATTCTTTTTCTCGTTGAATTCAATGGGAACCACTGCGTCTAAAGCATATCCCTGACCAGAAGGTCCACGAAATTGCGGCCAGGAATCGCCTGCAATCACGTTTGAGTCATACCCAGTCAATAAGAAAAAGAGAAATAAGTGAAGTAAAAGCTGCCTGCCAGCAGAATGGGTATGTGAATTATTGTTCATTGCTTGAAAGATCGGTCTTGGGGGAAAATGCCGTCTCTGATAAAATCATGTCACTTCAATTGAGGGCATCGTATTGTATGAGATGAGACTTAAACGGCAGGAAGGCGATGATGAAAATTCGGAATCCATTGATTGCACGACCAATTGTGAAATGTTGTCTTTACTTGCTGCGGCTGATTTATTCTTCGTGCCGTATCGTTCTTTACGAGGAAGAACCGAACTCCAGCCCGTATTCAGAGCCGATTCGTTCAAGGGGATACGACAGCGATTGTATCGCAGGGCCGGCGAAAGAGAAACACCTTTATTGCATGTGGCACGACATCCTGCTGATGTCCACTTTTTGTGGAAAGTCGGACAGCATGGCTGCGCTGGTGAGCCAGCATCAGGATGGCGGTTATCTGTCGATCATTCTGAAAGAACTGGGGATCGAACCGATTCGAGGTTCGAGCCGGCGTGGCGGTTCAAAAGCGATGAAGCAATGCCTGCAAGCTGCGGAAAATTATCATATTTCAATCACACCGGATGGCCCAACCGGTCCGAAACATGAACTTAAACCGGGGATTGTTTTTCTGGCTTCGCAATCCGGTCGAAAAATTGTGCCTGTCACTTCGTGCTGCAAACGGTATTGGCGCATCAAAGCGAAGTGGACAGACATGCTTATCCCGAAACCTTTTACGACGGTTTTCGTTGTGACCGGAAAACACTTTTTCATTCCGGAAAATCTCAATCGCGATCAACTTCAGGAACATGTTGTAAAGTTGGAGCAGTACATGCACCAGTTCACGAAAAAATACGAATCCTTCGCAAAAAGCATCGAAATCCTCAAGGTAAATCAAGCGGAAACAGTGCCATCGCAGCAACGAGCCGCTTAAATTGCCTCTTCATTAAATGAATAGAAATTCTCTTAAAGAACCACGAAATAAACGAAAAACACGAAAGAAGAGACAAGCATTCGTTCAACGGCAAGCCGAAGGCGACTGCGTCAACAGGTTTGCTTGATGGGATGGTGACAAACCGCGAATAAACATAAATTTTCGCGATCAACTTTTAGTCATAGTATCTTTCTTCCTCTTTCTTGGTCTCTTCGAGCCTTTGTGGTGATAATTATTTTGGTTGCGGCTATCCCGCGCTGAATTCATTCGTGGCTTTTTCAAATTTCCACCCTGATGAATGTGGTTTCCATGAAGCTCACCTTTTGATTTACCAGCGAACTGACATTTTTTCTCGAAAAGTTTGTGCGTAATGATGTCAGGCTAGAAAGCCTAACCTACGATTCTTCGTAACTATTCAGCGGTAATTGGTCTTTGGCTGAAATTTGAATTCATGTGCGAAGTCTGTTATTGCGGACTGCCATATAG
>Ga0316208_1003202_pt1 | contig 12133 bp, 7 predicted proteins | sample 3monopyrite_MG_FD_204944 | JGI IMG/M metagenome (GOLD analysis project Ga0316208, IMG submission 204944) | Microbial mat bacterial communities from mineral coupon in-situ incubated in ocean water Damariscotta River, Maine, United States -... | ecosystem: Environmental > Aquatic > Marine > Coastal... | reverse complement strand
CGAAGTGCGCCTAGATGGTCTCTACGTGACCGCTGGAGCCTTCCCGGACTTCTTGGCGCAGATGCGCGAGATGGAACAACAGGAGCAGCGTGCTGCACGCCTGTTCCCGGTTCCTGAGCCCGTGGAAATCATCGAGGAGATTGTCGAAGAGCCTGTCATTCCAGACTCCGGTCTCGATACCACCATCGATGACCTGGTCGCGGAAGAGCCTGTGGCCGAAGAGCCGACTCAGACCGACGGCGAATAACCAGCGCAGCAACCGCTGCCCAGGACTTCCTGCAGGCTGTTGGTGGTGATGCCACCGGCAGCCTCGAAGGCCGCCACTTTGCGCTCGGCCAAGGATCGACCGTCCTCTAGGAGCTCTTGTAGCGGCTCCAGATAAGGCTTTGCTGCAGCACTCGGCCTGGCGATTTGCAGCAACTCACGGGCGACGTCGAGCAGCTTGCCGCCTTTGGGCGATGGTGCCGCCAAGGCGTAACGATGGGCGTCGTGCCAAGCTTGCATGATTTCGGCGACCGACCAGTCCTCGACCAATGCCGTGGCTTGGGCTTGGGATTCTTCGTCGTAGAACAAACCTTCGACGAAGGCCGCCAAGGCCAAGGCATAGCTTGGGGGCACGGTATCGGCGGTGCGCAACTCCACCTGCGGACGGAAACGCACTTCCGGGAATGGCGTGGACAGATGCAGCTCCCAATCTTCGTAGGTCGCTTTGCCCTGGGCCATCCAGTCGCGGAAGGAATGCCCGCGCATATCGATTTGTTCACCATCGCGTTCGATGAACAGCATGGGCACATCGAGAACCCAATCGACATAGTCTTCGAAGTTCAGGTCCGGATGCAAGAAGCGCTCGATCATGCCGCAGCGGCCTTCATCGGTGTCGGTCCAGATGTGACCGCGCCAACTCATGTAGCCACTCAGCTTGCCTGCGCGCAACGGCGAGTTGGCAAAGATGGCATTGAACACTGGTGCCAAGCGATAGACCAAACGCAGTTTGGCCATGGCATCGGGCTCGGAGAAGTAATCGAAGTTGATTTGCACACCGGCGGTGGTGCGCATCATCCAGATGCCTAAGGTGCCGGCTTCGCGCAGCCATGGATCTAGAACGTCGTAACGACGCTTCGGCAGACGCACCAAGTCTTCCGGCGAAGCCGTCGGGTGCGAACCCACAGCCAAGAAAGAATGGCCAAAGCGCTCATGCGCTTGCGCCAACAAGTTGCAGTAATGCTGGACCTCTTGGTCCATGCTCGGCAAGTCGGCGACCGGAGTGCTGCCGAACTCGAGCTGAGCACCTGGCTCTAGCGTGAGCGCGCGGCCATCAGGAGCAATCAGGGCCATAAGGTGATCGCCTTCGCGCTTTTCCTTCCAACCAGTCTTCTGGCTTAGGAACTGCATGAGTTCTTCGACCCCATTGGGGCCCAGATACTGCACGATTCCGCCCTCTGCGGAGATTACGAACTGCTCAAACTCGAGCCCAAGCTTTCCTTGGCCCGGTTGACGAATCCCGCGATCAAGAAAGCGACGCAAGTCCGAGTGAGAAACCATCATGGCGAAAGGGTTGGCGGGAGCGCATGGGAATCGAACCCACCGAGCCACGCCGTGCGTAACCCTGTCGGCTTTGAAGGCCGCACGAGACACCAGCCTCGATCCGCTCCCCGCCTCCTCGAATGAGGAGACAGCATGATAACGCGGCCGCGGCCTGGCCCACAGGGGGGCCCTTTCGCTTAAGTCAAGGCTGCTCTGAGTTACAGGCCTTTATTGAAGGTCGACGCCAGCCTGACCTTCGACCACCTGGCCGACTTCCACCACTGATTGGCCTTTGGGAATCCCCGCAAGCAGTGTGCTGACCTGGTCATCGGCGACACAAAGCAAGAGTCCACCCGAAGTTTCGGCGTCGAAGCCAATCTTGGCCAACCATTCCGGCACGCCGGAGGCCACTTGAACTTCGGCTTCGAGATTCGCGGCACCTCGAGCCGCAGCACCAGAGAAAACGCCCTCTTCGGCAAGGCGCGCTGCACCTTGGTAAAGCGGAAGGCGTTCGGCTTGGATTTGTAGGCGCACGTTGGAGGCACGGGCGATGTTGGCGGCGTGGCCGAGCAAACCGAAGCCGGTGATGTCGGTGGCGGCACGGACCTTGGCGGCGCGCATGGCTTTGGCCACGCCCAAGTTGAGTTGGCTCATGCCGGCCACGGCAGCATCGACGTCTTCTTGCACCGCAACGCTGCGTTTGACGCCGGTGTTGATGCAGCCACTTCCGATTGGCTTACTCAAGAACAGGCGATCGCCCGCGCGCGCGGCACTATTCGTGACTAGCTCGTCTTCGGCGACCTCGCCGTAAATCGCAAAGCCAAACAGCGGTTCGGCGGAACGCACGGAATGACCACCGACCCACATCGCGCCGGCTTCTTGCACCTTCTCCACCGCGGCGGCGAACAAGGGCTGCAAGATGTCGTCGCCCCATTCTTCGGGAAAGCCTGCGAGGTTCAGCACCACTTTGGCGGTGCCTCCTGCGGCATAAATATCAGACAGAGAATTGGCCGCGGCAATCGCGCCATAGGCGGCGGCATCGTTCACCACAGGCGGAAAAAAGTCGACCGTATGCAGGCCGACCATGCCGTTCCCGAGACGTACCGCCCCTACGTCGTCGAACCCAGCGGGTCCGGCGAGCAAGTCAGGCGACGTCGCCGCAGGCGCAATCACACGCAAAACTTGCGCGAGCTGGCCCTGAGGGAGCTTTGCCGCTCAGCCGCTACTGGCGGCGTAATCAATCAGGCGCTTTTCTGGCGTCATAGGAAGCAGTTTACCGAGGTGTGGACTCAAGATTTAGGGTCTTCTAGGCCGAAACAGGAAAACGCACCATTCTCTTTTGAGAATACCTCATGCTTTCCGCCTTTAAACAACTGTGGTCTACCCTCCTCACGCCAGATGCGCGTGATGATGAGGAGATTCGCAGCTTGGCACGAGGCGTGTCCCTGGCCTTCCAGGTGGTTGGCCTGCCTTTCCTGGCGCTTTGGGCATGGATTGGCTGGTGGCCTGCTGTCGCGGCCATCGTGCTCGGCGAAGGCCTCAACATTGTTGCCTACCTAGCGCTCAAGAACACCGCCCGCCCGCGTCTGTGGGCCCATGTGGTGACCCTGGATTTGTTTTTGGTGCTGTGTATCACCAGCGTCGGCAGCGGCGGAGTACAGCACATCAGTGCTGGTTGGTTCCTCTGCGTGCCAATGCTGGCAACACTGCTTCTGGGATTCCGGCGCGCCCAGATTTACACCGCCTTCACAGCTACCGCACTGGTCTGCCTATTTGTCGGTGGCGAGCTGTGGGGACCACTCAGCGGATTCGTGACCGAGGACAAGCGCTCGGTCTTTAGCTTGATTCAGGTTTCTGGCATCCTTTCCGCGATTCTGTTGATGGTCGGCTACTGGCTTGCCGACACCACACGCCAACATTCTCGGCGATTGGAAGCAGAAGACAGTATGCAAACCGCCTTGGAGCAAATCGATGCTCCGTTCTATGTGGTTCGCCGTGAAGGGATTCACAGTAAGGGTTTTGTGATTGAGGGCAATTTTTCTGGGCGTCAACTGCTCGAGGACATGCCGGAACCACCACTCGATCTTGAGCGATGGTTCGCCGAGACAGAGAAAGCCGTTCCCTTGGAAACTTTGATGACGGAACGCGGGGAATCACGGCGCATGGAGCTTCGTCACCCCTTCAACAACAAGCACTTTGAAGTCGCGGCGAAGAATCACAACGGGAGTCTCTTGCTTGCTTTCCACGATGTGACCAAGCGCAAGAAAACCGAATCCAAACTACGGCACGCAAATCAAGAAGCCAAAGAGGCCAGCCGTGCCAAGAGTGAGTTCTTGGCCAATATGAGCCACGAAATCCGCACCCCGATGAATGGCATCATTGGCATGACCGAGCTGGCTTTGGAAACCGACTTGTCGAGTGATCAGCTGGACTTCCTGACCACGATTCAGAATTGTGCCGACAACATGCTCGACCTGCTGAATGACATTCTCGACCTGTCGCGGATTGAAGCCGGCAAGATGGAGCTCGAGGTCACGGAATTTGACCTCTCTAAAGTTATGGAAGCGGTACAGGACAGCTTGTCCTCACGGGCGGTGCTGAAAAAGATCGATTGGAATGCCTTCATCGAAGACGATGTGCCACGAGGCTTGGTCGGAGACCCCACGCGCCTGCGTCAGATTTTGCTAAACCTGGCCGGCAACGCCATCAAGTTCACCGAGCGCGGCGAAGTGGCCGTGGAAGGTCGTCTGCTTTCTCGCGACCAGGACCATGTCAAGATGCGCTTTGAAGTGCGTGATACCGGCTGCGGCATTCCGAGTGAAGCCCTCCCCCGCCTGTTCGAGAAATTCACGCAGGCCGATGCCTCGACCACGCGCACTCACGGTGGTACCGGCCTTGGCTTGGCGATTACGCGCGAACTGGTCGACCTGATGGAGGGTCGCATTGGCGCCTTAAGCACCGAAGGCGAAGGTTCCATCTTCTGGTGTGAAATGGACTTCCCCTTGGCACAAACGCGCATTCCTGCGGGTGGCTGTGCCGAAATGTTGGTCGGACGGCGTGCCCTGATTGTGGACGACATCGAAACCAACCGCCGCGTCTTATCGGGCCAAATGCGTCGCCTTGGTTGTCGTTATGAAACTGCCGCCAACGCAACGGAAGCTTTGGCACGGCTCGAGGAAGCCGAACAAGCTAGCGATGCCTTCTCGATTCTGCTGTGCGACCGCAACATGCCGGAGCGCACCGGATTGCAACTGGCCACGGACATTCGCTCGGATCATCGCTTCGACAACTTGGTCATGCTTCTGCTGTCCTCGACGCGCGAACGTGGCGACATTCATTTGGTTCGTTCCGCAGGCTTCCATGGCCAGCTCGTCAAACCAGTAAAATTCCCCTTGTTACGGGAAGAAATGACGCGCCTGTTTGGCACCCATGGAGAGCCAAACCAAAGCCGCACGCTCTCGCCTGACATGGACGCCACTAGCGAAGAGGAGTCATCCGAGCAGCGCGATGATGGCGATCTGCAGTTCCCACTCGGAGTGCGCATTCTGCTTGCCGAGGACAACAAGGTGAATCAAAAATTGGCACAACGCTTGCTCTCCAAGGTGTGCCTCGATGTCACCACGGTGGACAATGGATTGGAGGCGCTCAAAGCCGTAGCCGAAGGTGATTTCGATCTGGTGCTGATGGATTGCCAAATGCCGGAAATGGATGGCTACGAAGCCACGCAACGCATCCGCCAACTGCCAGATGAACGTGCGCAAATCCCGATTTTGGCACTCACGGCCAACGCCATGCGCGGCGACCAAGAGAAATGCCTCGCCGCCGGGATGAGTGGCTACCTGAGCAAGCCGCTGCACCGCGAAAGCTTCTACGGCATGCTCCACCGCTTCCTGGTCGACGCACCGTCGACCGACTCCTAGAGCCAGCGGAAGCCAAGTCTGACCGCGCTATGCTGGAGCATGCGCGTTGTTCTGACTGCCCTCCTTCTTGGCGCAAGCCTCGCCACGCCACTGCTGGCGCAAGAAGCAAAGCCGCCGAGTAAGAAAGAAATCAAGGCTCTTCTCGAAGAGTACTTAGAGCTAGACCGGCGCGACGAAGGCACCTATGCCCGGCGCGAAGCCATCGTGGCGATTCTGGATCAGGTTCCTCTGGATAAACCCAAAGCGGTCAAGACTTGGCGCAAGGAGCTCGACAAGTTGTGGGCCAAAGGCAGCAAGCTCGAGAAGAAAAGCGGCCGCCACTACTACTGGGAGAAGGAAGAACGCGGGCTGTATTACCTCGGTGGTAATACTTCGAAGCCGAAGGGCATTTTGATTGGCATGCATGGCGGCGGCGTTGGCTCGGGTGATGCCTCTGGCCCCTACCAATCCATGAGCGCCCCTGCGAAGAAGTTGGATTGGGTCGGGATTTTTCCCGAGGTCTTGGAGAAGACCGAACGCGGCTGGACCGATTCCGGCACCGAGGAATGGGTGCTGGATTTAATCACCGACGCCATGCGCACCTGGGACATCGACCCCGATCAGGTGTATTTCTCTGGCCACAGCATGGGCGGCTATGGCACTTGGCTTCTGGGTTCGCACCACGCTGATATTGCCGCGGGTTTGGCCGCTTCGGCTGGCGCCCCCACCCCGGTCTACGGTCCCGACGGCACCATTGTCGAGATCGACGACGGCGTAGTACCCAATCTGCGCAACACGCGCATGGTGGTGTTTCAATCCACCGATGACCCGCGCGTACCCCCCGATGCCAACCAAGCGGCCGTACGCCACGTCGAAAAGATGAAGAAGCGTTACGGCGGTTATGAGAACTTTGAATATCGCGAAGTGCATGACCGCGGCCACGGCTACCCCGAGGGTGGCATCGGCGTGTTACTTGAGGCGATTGCCCCGGCGCGGCGCAACAGCATTCCCGAGAAATTGGTGTGGCAGCCGATTTTGCCGTGGAAGTCGCAGCACTATTACCTGTATTGGCCGCAACCGGAAATGCGCGCCATTGTCGAAGCCCGCTTAGAACGCGACAGCAACACCTTGCGCATTTTGAGCCGCGCCAATCTCGACGACATGGAAATCTTTGTCGACGAACGCATGTTCGATTTGGAACAGGAAATCGTGTTCGTCGTCAATGGCAAGGAAACGAACCGCGGCATGGCCACCCCCACCTTGGGAAGCCTGCTCAAGAGCTATCACGGCCGCGACATGGGCCGTCAGTTCTTGGCGCGCATGCCGCTCAAGCCAAAGAGCTAAGCGCGGCGAGCAGTTCGCTGTCGTCGGCGGGGTCGATGGCGCGCAGGTCGAGCAAGACCGCGCCATCTTGGATGCGCGTGAACAAGGGCAGGGCGCGTGCGCGCAATGCCTGCGCCAGGTCATCGGCATCGCGACGGTTATGGGAAACCAACAACCCGGCACCTGCGAGGTCTTCCACCGGCGAAGCACCCGAACCGACGCGGCCCTTGGTCGCGACCACCTGCAAGGTCCATCCGTCTGATGCGGTCAGTGCCTTGGCCACAGCTTGTTGCAAAGCCTGCGCCCGCGGCTCCAAATCGGCCGGTCCGTAGCCAATGCGGGTCAAGCCAGGAATGCGCTCGCGAGCAGCCTGTTCACCTAGGGTGTGAATGCGCAACACCGCTTCCAGTGCGGCCAACATGGTTTTGTCTAAGCGCAAGCACCTGGTGAGCATGTCGCTGCGCAACTTCTCGACCAAAGGCGCCGCCCCCACGATTAATCCTGCCTGCGGGCCACCGAGCAGTTTGTCACCGGAAAAGGTCACCAAATCACAACCGGCGTCGATGGAATGACGCACTGGGTGTTCGAGTTCGAGACCAGGCAAGTCTTCGCCATGAATCACGCCTGAGCCAAGGTCGTACACCAATGGCACACCATGCTCGCGGCACAGCTCGGCAAGCTCATCCATTTCCGGTGCCTTGGTGAAACCCACGATGCGAAAGTTGCTGGGGTGCACGCGCAATACGCAAGCCACCGCTGGATCCTGCAGCGCCGCTGCAAAATCTTTGAGGTGCACGCGATTGGTGGTGCCGATGGCGACCATTTCCGCACCCGCGGCTTCAATCACTTCGGGCATGCGATAGCTGCCGCCAATCTCAACCAGCTCTTGTCGCGCAACCACGACTTTGCGCCCGCGCGCTAAGGCAGCCACGGCCAAGAGCACGGTGGCGGCGTTGTTGTTCACCGGCAGTCCGGCCTCGGCGCCGGTGACCTGAGCGAGAAGACGACTCACCGCGGCATCGCGGCGGCCACGTTGGCCGGTCACGCGGTCAATTTCACACACCGCGGCACCACTGGCCAGGGCAGCGGCATCGCGAGCTTCGGTAGGCCAGGGCGCGCGCCCCAAGTTGGTGTGCAGCACCACGCCGGTGGCATTGAGGGCAGCGGACATCTCCATCGCCGGCAGAATCTCCAGCAGGTCGCTCACGCGCTGCCAAAAGCCGTCATCGACCCCTGCCTGTAGCTCCCCGGCGCGACGCCGCGCGCGGATTTGCTCCAGCGCCTGCGTCAAAGCGGCTCCACAGGCTTCCCGCCCCCAGCGCTCGACCAGGCCACGCTCCTCACTGGTGATCAGGAGCTCGTTCATCGAGGGAATGCGGGGAGGATTCTCGGCCATCGTCTTCCTAGAATCTTAGGAGTGAGAAGCACGGCTGTCGCTCCCCTGTCACGCTGGAAGTTGCGCCCCTCCCCGGGCACCGCAGCCGAGGCTCTGGCGCGCCCTTTGGGGCTGCGCCCGCTGACGGCTGGCCTTCTGTGGCAGCGTGGGGTGCGGACGGCCGAGGACGCCACTCAGATTCTGGAGCCTAGCCTACGCCATCTGCCCGATCCGACCCGCCTGCCGCAGTTCGCTGAGGCCCTCGCCGCCTTCGAAGAGGCCCGCGCCAAGGGCCACAAGGTCCTGATCCATGGCGATTACGACGTCGACGGCACCTGCGGCTCGGTGTTGCTCCACCTCCTGTGCCAGCGCCTGGGCATGGAGAGCGAGGTCTTCATCCCCGATCGCCTGCGCGATGGCTATAGCTTTGGCGAAGGCAGCTTGGCCGCGATTCGCCAGGCCAATGCGCAGCTGGTGATTGCGGTCGACAATGGCACCTCGGCGGTGGAGCCGCTCAAGGTCTTGGCTGCAGAGGGGCGCCAGGTCCTGGTCGTCGACCACCACCTACCCGGCAAAGAGCTGCCCCCGGCCGCCGCCCTGCTCAATCCGTGGCTGGCCGACAAAGACGACGACCTCTTCCCGCATTTTTGCGGTACGGGCGTGGCTTGGTTGTTTGCTTGGGGCGTGCTGCGTCATGTCTTAGCCGAAGACAAACTTCCCGAACGCGACCGCCGCTTCCTGATGGACAGCTTGGGCCTGGTGGCGATTGCCACCGTGGGCGATGTCATGCCCCTGCAAGGCCCCAACCGCGCCTTAGTTCGCGCCGGCCTCGAGACCTTGCCCGAAAGTTCTTTGCCCGGTTTACGCGCCTTAACCGCCGCAGCCAAGTTGCGCGGCCCTGCGCAAGCCAGCGATGTGGCCTTTCGCTTGGCGCCACGACTCAATGCCGCTGGCCGCTTATTCCAGGCCGAGGTTTCCTTCCGTCTGCTCGCGACTTCGCGCACCGACGAGGCCGAAGCTCTGTGCGCGCAGCTCGAAGAAATGAACCTTGAGCGTAGACGGATTCAAGAGCAACAACTCGCCGCGCTGCAAAGCGACGTGCAAATCCAGCTCGAGTCTGGCGCCAAAGTCATCTTCGCGGGCTCCGAAGAGGCACACTTTGGAGTGCTCGGCGTGGTCGCCAGCCAAATCTGCGAACAAAGCGGTCTGCCCACCCTACTTTGGGCTGGTTGCGATGGCGGCGTCGCTCGCGGCAGTGGTCGCGCCCCCGAGGGCTCGCATTTGGTGCAGTTGATGGATCACGTCGGAAGCTCTTTCCAAGGCTATGGCGGCCACGCTCGCGCCGCGGGCTTTCACTTTGACCCCTCCCAGGCCGACGCCATCGCCGAAGGCCTGCGCCAAGCTGCCGAAAGCATGCCGGCACCCCCGCCGCCGTTGCTGGAAGTCGACGCCGAAATCAGCCCCGGCGAGCTCGACGCCGCCACCATCGACGAGTTCCAACGCCTCGAGCCCTTCGGCGAAGGCTTTCCGGCGCCCAAGTTCTTGTCGAGCAACCTGCAACTCGCTGCCGACCCGCGCACCATTGGCGACGGCAGCCATGCCGAACTTCGTTTGCAACGCGACCATGAAGTCGTGCGTTGCCTCGCTTGGCGTCAAGCCGAACGCTTGCGGCCTCTTGCCGCCGGCGATCGCGTCGACGTCGTCATCTCCGCCAGCATCAATGCGTGGCGCGGCCGCCGCAATGTGGAGTGGACGCTCCACGACATCAGACCAGCCACCTAAGTATGTCTCGCATCCCTGTTCTCGGTTACTTCCTGCGTTCGGCGCGGCGGCTCTATGACTGGATGCTGGCCTTTGCCGACAAACCCTTTGCAGGGCGCGCCCTGTTTAGCTTGTCGTTCATTGAGTCGAGCTTCTTCCCGCTGCCACCAGACCCGCTGTTATTGGCGATGGGCGCGGGCAAGCCCGAAAAGGCGATTTACTTCGCCTTCTTGACCACTTTGGGTTCGGTGTTGGGCGCCTTGCTCGGCTATGTCATCGGCATGTTCCTGATGGACTCGGTCGGTACTTGGCTGCTCGATGCTTACGACCCTGACCGTCATACCTGGGCCAAGATTGAAACTTGGTACGCCGATTACGGCATGGTGGCCTTGCTGTTGGCCGCGATCACGCCAATCCCCTTCAAGGTGTTCACGATTGCCAGTGGCGCCTTTGGCTACGCCTTCCTGCCCTTCGTGGTGGCTTGTGCGGTCGGACGCAGTGTGCGCTTTTTTGCCGAAGGCATTCTGTTGCGCTTCTTCGGCGAACCGATCGTGCGCTGGATGGACAAGTGGTTTGACCTTGCCGCGATTTTGTTCACGATTCTGCTCGTCGGCGGCTTCGTCATGATCAAGTATCTCTAAGCCATGGCCAGTTCCCGCCCAAAGCTTCTCGCGGTCGATGGCACTGCCCTGGCCTTCCGCGCCTTCTTCGCGATTCGCAATTTGACCGACGACATGGGCCGCCCCAGTGGCGCGCTTTATGGCTATTTGGCTTCTTTGTTGCGCGCGCTGGAGGAACTGCCGCATGACCATGTGGTCGTGGCTTGGGATCGTTCGGAGCCAACCTTCCGTGCCGAGATTGATCCCGAGTACAAAGCCAACCGCGAAGATCTCGATGAAGATCTGCGCATGCAGTTCCCTTGGCTACGAGAAGCCACCGAGCTCCTTGGCATTCAGTCTTTGGACATGGCGCGCATGGAGGCCGATGACATCTTGGCGACACTTGCGGTGCAAGGCGCTGCCATGGGTTGGGAGGTCGAGGTCTATTCGAGCGATAAGGACTTGGCCCAAGTGGTGCGACCCTATGTGTGGCAGATTCCCCCACCCAAGCAGGGTGACCCCATGGTCAAGCTCGGGCCCAAGGAAATCGAAGAGAAGTATGGCCTGCCGCCAGAGCGCATGGCCGAGTGGCAAGCCTTGGTCGGCGATTCCACCGACAACATCAAGGGCATGCCTGGGGTCGGCCCCAAACGCGCCACCACTCTGCTACAGAAATATCCCACGCTAGATGAGGTGCTCGAGCGCGGTCCGGAGGAAGAGAAGGGCAAGCTCGCGGAGAACCTCGGCAACTTTAAGGAGCAAGTGGCCAAAGCTTTGGAGTTGGTCACCATGCGCACCGACTTGGAGTTGGGCGCCTATGAAGAGTTCGGCCAAGTCGATCCGGACTATGCTGGCCTTGCCGCCTTCTGTCAGGACCATAGCCTGAATACTTTGGGCCGGCGCTTTGAGGCATGGCGCAAAGAGGAAGAAGCCAAAGCTGCCAAAGCCAAGCAAACGCCTTCCCTATTCGATGACCCCGTAGCGGACGACGCGGAAGAAGAAGCGCTTTCGATTAGCGCACAGCGCTATGCCGATGGCGAGTACCGCCTAGTCGATAGCGTGGAAGCCTTGGACGAACTCTGCCAAGGACTCGAAAGCTGTGGTCTGTTCGCCTTTGATACCGAAACCACCAGCATTGATCCGATGCGCGCAGATCTTGTGGGCATGTCCTTTAGCTGGCAAGACGACCGCGCCTGGTATGTCGCGATGAACTTGCCGGAGCCCGCGCCGGAGCTGAGCCCCGAGGCCTTGCTCGCTCGCTTCAAGCCGATTCTGGAAAACACCGCACTACCGAAATGCGGGCAGAACCATAAGTACGATGCCAAGGTCATGCGGCGTGCGGGCGTAAACATTCAGGGTTGGGCCTTTGACCCGATGCTGGCGCATTTCCTGACCCAACCCACGTCGGCGCACAACTTAGATGCGCTGAGTCAGAGTTATCTCGACCTCGACAAAATTCCGACCAAGGAGTTGCTCGGCACCGGCAAGAAGGCCACGACCATGGACTTGGTGCCGATTGACAAAGTCGCCACCTATGCCTGCGAAGATGCCGATGCCACTTGGCGCCTGATTGCTCCGCTGCAGAAGGAACTCGAGGAAACCGGTACCGAGAAACTCTTCCGTGAGGTAGAAATGCCGCTGGCCACGGTGTT
>Ga0316208_1003201_pt1 | contig 12138 bp, 16 predicted proteins | sample 3monopyrite_MG_FD_204944 | JGI IMG/M metagenome (GOLD analysis project Ga0316208, IMG submission 204944) | Microbial mat bacterial communities from mineral coupon in-situ incubated in ocean water Damariscotta River, Maine, United States -... | ecosystem: Environmental > Aquatic > Marine >... | reverse complement strand
CTAGTCGCTTCACGCAATCAGATGGACGTCATCGGCTTCATCCTGCTTGGCACGGTAACCGGGATCGGCGGTGGAACCATCCGTGATCTCTTACTGGACAGCCAACCGATATTCTGGATGGATCGTCCAGAATATCTTGGCGTCTGTATGATAGTCTCGGTGGCGGTTTTCTTCACAGCTCATCTCGCCGCCTCCCGCCATCAATGGATACTGTGGTTCGATGCATTGGGGCTCGCGCTCTTCGCAACCGCCGGGGCCGAAAAGGCCAATGCGCTAGGAGAGGCCCCATTGGTCTCGATCACTATGGGCGTCATAACAGCATGCTTTGGGGGGATCATTCGCGACGTTCTCGGAAAAGAAGATTCCATAATCTTTTCTCACGAGATTTACGTGACTGCAGTGGTTCTCGCAGCCTCGACCTATATCGTCCTGCATCCGCTGGGCCTACAGCGTGAAATTGCAATCGTAATTGCGCTGGCATGCGGGTTTGGGTTGAGGGCTGGAGCGCTTTCGTTCGGATGGGCGCTTCCCCGCTACAAACCTCGGGGCCCTGAAAACTGAGCGTTGTCAGCGTTCCGTGCGTTGACGCAACGATCTCGGTTTGGTTCCTAGTACTGTACTGACGGTCAAGAATGATGCTCGCCTCGCATTTCCGGAACGCAATGCTGACGGTAATTCGGCTTCGAGTAAAAGCTCCAAAAGCAGACTGGCTGAAACGGGCCCAGTATTGACTTCTTAGCGAATTGCATTTGCGGCAGCTTTCCACCCCACTGTTTGCCGCTCGCTGGTAGAGTTGCCGTCACTAATAGCGGTCGCTTGAGGGGACCAAGCGACCGCTTGAACGTCAGATTTCCGTCTTTTCTGCCAGTGTGAGAGCGTCCTCGATGTCTACGCCGAGGTAGCGGACGGTGTTCTCGATCTTCGAGTGACCGAGCAAAATCTGGATCGCCCTTATGTTTCCCGTAGCCTTGTAGATGATCGAAGCTTTGGTTCGACGCAGTGAGTGAGTCCCATACTCCGCTGGCAGCAGTCCGATCGCTTCGACCCATTCGTCAACGAGTCGGGCATATTGGCGTGTGCTTAGGTGGCGCGAAGCATCAACCCGGCTCGGGAAGACAAAGTCCTCGACCGCTCCACCTCTAATTTCTAGCCAGGCAAACAGGCTATCTCTCGCATCTTTTGCGATCTCGAATTGAACGGGCCGACCTGTCTTGCGCTGAGTAATCGTGGCTCGCGTCCTGATCTCTGGACCACTGACCAAATCGCCAATCTTGAGCTCAACGAGATCACAGCCTCGCAGCTTACTGTCGATAGCCAAGTCAAATAGCGCCCGGTCTCGAATTCGCTCCTCGCGATCAAGGAAGAATCGGATCGCCCAGATCTGCTTCTGATTGAATGGCCGCTTTGGACCAATCTTAGCGCCGAAGTTCCAAGGCACCCGGCTCTGAGAAGCAGGGTCAAAGTGTGAGTAAGTCATAGTTATTCTCCTTGGCCGGAATGGCCGAGAAGAACGTCCGCTTTTGGGTCCTAAAATCTGGAATGGCTACGTCTTACATTGGGGCGCGAAGCGGACATTGCTCCTGTGCACTAGAAGCGCCGCGAAAGTTCCACGACCACGCTGGCTGCCAATGCATCTTCGGCTTTCTCGCGTCGCTCCCGAACCGTCGATACCAGCTGACGCTTCGAGTGGCTTGGCATCTTGACGATTGCAGCGAGCACGATGGCTTTCATGAGATCGTGATGCATGGTCATTGCACAGCTTCTGCAGTCGGCTCATCTGAATTCTTCCGCCGTCTCTCAACCAGCGATCGGAGACTGGCAGTCAGCACCAGCGTCGAACTGCCCAGCTTGATGATCTCGATCTCACGTTTACCGATGAGCACATAGAGCGTGCTGCGCCCGATCCCGAGATAGCGGCAGGCCTCGGGGACACGCATCACGATCGGTTCTATTGTCTGGCGCTGTCGTTGCTCGCGAAGATGCTCTGTCGTGCCTGCGGATGGCATGCCGGTCGGTCCTTTCATTCATTTGGGTGATGACGGACCGACCTGGGGGATCATGGAGGGGAGCAGACCGGCCCGCCATCGACACCGAGTATCGCTCGATCATGGGTTGCCACGCCACATGACGTTTCTACGCTGGGGCCGCCTTTGATGCGCTGCCGTCCAAGGACATGATCAATGAAAATCCTATCGCATGCGCCGATATCTGTTTGGACGGACATGGGTACGCATGCTGACGCATATCAGGCTCGAAAGACATCTGAGTACGCAATGCGCCGTCGCTGACTGAGTTGAAAACACACGTCTTTGTTAGGAGAGCGCCGGTCGGCTTACTTAAGTGCCGTCGCATATTGCTCAGCAAAACCAACCACCTGCACCCCGACCGACGGCGGTGCTTTTATCTCGCCCTAGATTCTTCCTTTCAAATCAGACGCTTGCGGAAAAATACCCCGAGCTTCTCACGCCTGCAAGCGGATTGCATCGCGACTGCATCCGGCGCGGCCAGCGACCTGCAGTGATAGCGGTGCGAGTGTGCCTCTGATCTGCAACCAAACCGCAAATTTTCTGCAGCGGCAGTACCTAAGAGCGTCGCCAAATGATCCCACGCCATGGCAGCAAAACAACGCGATCATCGCACACCAACGGCCAGATATTCGGATTGCGAGCGCACACGGGATGCTCGACGATTGGTTGCAGCCACGATCGTGGGCGGCTTTAGGGGCAATAGTCTTGACGCTTTAATGTCGTGGATGGGGCGGTCAGCGGACTATGCTAATCGGGCGTTGCTTGCACCCATATGCGGGGAACCTGATACTTTGCGGCCCACTGTTTTGCAGCGTCGAGCGCCGACTCTAAGCTCAGATCGCTCTTCGGCAGCGAGGCGTAAAACACACCCTCACCTGACGCTTTGAAGCCGTAGCCGCTGCCGAAAAATCGATCATCATCGCTAGCTTCGACGACAAGCCACGCATCCTCGTCAGCCATTTCCGGCATTTGCTCGCCGGGCTTCAGGTAGATGTATTCGACCATCGAAAAGCTATCCTCACGTTTACATAGATAACCGTGATGTCGTCGCTAGAGCAAAGGCTGCTCTTGGCAATGTCCCCGCTCGGCCATGCCGGCAAGAATGGGGTGGATAGCCGTCCATCAGGCCAGACTGGTTTGGAGTTCTTTTCGTAGTATCTGAACCAGTTGTGCGGCCGGCATTTCGCGGATTAGCGGTGCGCCCTGGCCGGCCCATTGTGCACCAAAGCCGTCGTCGCCCTTCGCCCTAGCTCTTGTGTGAAGGATTTTCCCGGCATCATAGGCAATCGGATAATCAGGCGGCAGCCGTCCACCAAGCTGATCTGACAGCGCCGTGAAGCGGTTCGCAAGCGCACGCGCTGGGCGGCCGGAGATGAGTGACGTCAGCGTCGTGTGATACGCGCCCGGACCTCTCAGGGCCGTGCGGTAACCTTCGTCTGCTGCGGACTCCGGGCACGCTATGAATGCCGTGCCGAGTTGCGCCGCGACTGCACCGAGATTGAGCGCAGCAGCGATGCCGGCGCCATCCATTATCCCTCCGGCAGCGATGATTGGAAGTCCTGTTTCCCGGACTAGTAACCGGGTGAGCACAAAGGTTCCAAGTGCATCGTCGGGCGAGGTCGGATCGAATATTCCGCGATGGCCGCCAGCTTCGATGCCTTGCGCGACGATCGCGTCGATGCCTGCCGCTTTTATCGCCCGTGCCTCCTCAAGGCTGGTGGCGGTTGCCATCAAAAAGACACCACGTGCGTGCAGTGCCGAAATGGCATCAGCCGAGGGCAAGCCGAAGTGGAAGCTGACGACGGGCGGCGCCACTTCCAACAGCATCGCCAGCATGTCAGGATCGTCGGCGAAGCTCTTGTAGATCGTGCGCAGCGTCGTCGGTGGTTTGGCGTCGAACTCGGCAAACACCGGCGCAAGCGATGCGAGCCACGCCGCCTCGCGACCGGGATCCGCCTTGGCCCTGCAGTGGACAAACAGGTTTACATTGAAGGCCCGGGCCGTGTGGCTGCGTAGCTCCTGAATCATCGCCCGTGCACCGGCCGCATCAGTCGCGCCCACTCCAATTGATCCAAGTCCTCCTGCTTCGGAAACTGAAGCTGCTAACAAGGGCGTCGAGATGCCTGCCATCGGTGCCTGGATCAAAGGCACCGTGAGTTGAAACTGATCGATAAAGGACATAGGCGCTCAGCATCCAAAGTTAAACCATCACCCGGTTATGCACCCATCAGGACCTCATGTGAACGGCGGTAAATGGGTCGCAAACCGACAGGCTGCTTTCGGCTTAGAAAAGGCGAAAGCGGAGACAACAAGTCCTCGCTCGATCACCGAATCTGGTCAGGCTTGGCCTTCGCTTCGGCCTTTAGCTTCGAGATGCGTTCCGAGCACACTTCGTGCACGACGCGGCCAAGCTCTTCAACCTGCGCGCCGAGCCATTCAAGCTCTTCCTTGGTGACGCGATAGTGCTTCGAATAGCGCGCTTTGACATAGGCGTCCTTGAGCTTTTCGAACCGGGTGCGATCGCGCTTGGTTTCGCGGGGCCAGACATAGGTGAGACGCGGGTCGATCCGCTCGGCCTGCGTGCGCAAAAAGGCCAAGTTGTGATTATGCGGCGTATAAAAAGTGCAGACCAGAAGCACGCAGTGGTAAAGTCGCTCTGCTGTCTGGTGCATCAAGAATGCCGCGAGTTTGAGGTCTCCGTCTCGTACTGCGTAACCAGCATTGCGCTTAAATCCCATCGCTGTCGGCAGCCACTCGTCAAAATACTCCTGCGCCATGGCGAGCGCCTGCACCGGTGTCTTGGGCTTAGGCGTATGAAGCTCAGTCTCATCGAACTGGTAAAGCGCAACACCGTCCTCCTTCACGTCCATGAAGAAATACCGCCCGTGGGCGAGCCCGTCGTTCACCTCCTGCAGGGTATGGACGATGAAGTTGACTGGAGTCTTGAGCGTACCGGTAACGCCATATTCGCGCATCAACCGGTCATCTAGCTTCGCCCAGTATTTGACTCTGTCGGTGAGCCGCTTGTCGTTGACGATGATCAGCAGATCGAAGTCGGAGCGGTAGCCCTTCGCGGTGTGGGGCTCATCGACCCACGTGCCGCGCGCATAGCTACCGTAAAGGATCACCTTGAGGATGCGCCCCGCCTTCTTCCACTCATGCTTGGCGAGGGCAAAGGCGTCATCAAACTCCTCGAAGATAAGCTGCACCACGCGCTCAAGTTCGCGCTGCTTTTGCGGGGGCAAATGATCAAGGTCGGTCTTCATCGTCTAATCTCTAGCAAGCAGCCGCGAAGCTTGCACCTGCCGAGTGCACAGGCGCGCGGCGACGGCGCACCCCAAAGCGCTAAGGAGCCGCGCGCTGATATGCTGCGCGTTAGCAACAATCCGACAAGGATTGTCGTTAGCATAGTTAAGAGGCGCTGGAGCCCAGCATTTCTGCGGGTTTGAGGCCTGTTTTGGTTCCTAATAGTCCGAGCTGTGAGTTCCTGATAGTCCGTGTCCCCCGGTTCCTGATAGTCCGAACAGACCACAGGCTTATCCACAAGGCCCATCCCCATTTCTGGAGACAGGCCTTGATTTGGAGCGGCGACAAGCACGAGCTACCGCAGTCTCTCAATCTGGCTTCAGGGCAGACCTAGACAAGTAGGCATCATGCCACAGCACGCAACGCTGCCAGTGTGCGCGCTTGCTTGATCTCCCGCACGCTCCGCAACTCGCCACCGTCCAATAGTCGAGCAATCTCTCCCGCCACTTGATCCGCCGCGATGACGAGCGCGGTATCCAGGTGCACATAGCGCTGGGTTACGCCGCGCGGGGCATGACCGAGCAGGCCCGAGATGGTCAGTTCACTGAATCCTTGTGCCGCTGCCATGCTTGCAAAGCTGTGGCGCAGGGTGTGCGGTGTCACGCTGTCCAGACCCGCGCGCGCGCAGACCCGGCCCAGCACCCGAACGACGCCTATGAAATGCCCATCGCCCCAATCCGCCGGGAAGATGAAGGGCGAATGGCTGGACAATGCCTGAGCCTCCAGCACATGCATTGCTGAGTCTCCCGCCACGCGGATTTGCGGACCGGACTTTGTATCCGGAAAACGGACGAGATTGTCGTCGAGCTGTACCCATTCCTTGCGCATTGCCAGCACTTCCATGCGGCGAAAACCGGTGAGAAGCATGACGCGGATTGCAGCAAGGCCGGTCGGGTGCTCGCCCTCGCTTTCCATCTGCGTCATCACCTTGCCAAGGTGACGGATTTCGCCAGCGCTCAGATATCGCTTCGCCTTCTGCGAGGCCATGATGCGCACGCCTTTTGCCGGACTAGCCTCAATAATGCCGAGGCGGCGGGCGTGATTGAGTAAAGCGCGAAGCGTGCTGATGGCGCGGGCAGCAACGCCTGCGCCGCCAGCCGTTTGCCCACCTCGGGATCTGCGCCTCGCTTGGGCAGTCCGACCAGCCGCAATATCACCTTGCAAGCGTTCAATATCTGCCAATTTCAATTGGCTGACCACGCGATTCCCTATCAGCGGCTTAATGTGGAGTTCAATGCGGCTTCGATCACCTGCGATTGATGACGCTTTAATAGGGCGGCGGTTGCGTCCGATCAGCCGACCGGCTTCGGCCTCGGCAAGATACCAATCGCAAACTGCTGCGATTGTCAGCCCCGTGCGGACCGAGTGTCGTTCGGCAGACGGGTCGGCCCCGTCGATCACGGCGGCGAGTTTCTTTTGGGCGAGGTTGCGGGCTTGCTCGACAGTCAGGACTCCATATTGGCCTATGACGCAGCGACGGGTCCTCGCCTCTTGGTTCCGATACTGGATGATAAAGGTTTTGGTGCCGCTTGGTTTTGCGCGAACGCCAAAACCGCGCAGTTCGTTGTCCCAAAGGAAGGCGTCACGCTCTGGGTTGGATTTAAGCGCCTCGACGGTGCGTTTAGTTAATCTGGTCATGCGATTTGTCCGTGATTTGAGTTGTCATTCCTTTCGAAGTTGCTCCTGCGCTCCGGTGGCCCACGCGCTTGATATTTGCTTCCCCACGCAGGTGCAGCATGACCGGGGAAGCAGGGGGGAAGCAGTAGGAGGGAAGGTCCGCCGAAGATGCACAGGAAGTCTCTCTTGCAGAAAATGTCATACGACAAGCCATGCACCCCGCCGATGAATTCAAGGCATTCAATGCTTTGCACGAGCAAGGACTGTCGGTACCAGAAATCGCGGTTCGGTTTGGTGCGAGTGAAAAGAAAGTGGAGCAGCGTCTCCGGTTGGCAAATGCAGCGCCAGAGATATTTCAAGCCTACCGTGAGGGGGACATGAGTCTCGCGGTTCTGCAGGCCTATTGTGTTACCGAAGATACAGAGCGGCAGCTGAGTGTTTTTCAAGCGTTTGGAAAAACGCATTCAGATCACATGGTGCGCTCACGTCTGACCGAAGAATATGTGAGGGATCATGACCGACGTGTGCGTTTCGTCACCTTGGACAGATATGTCGAAGCGGGAGGCGCGGTTACGACTGACCTCTTTAAGGAAAACCAGTACATCGCAGATATAGCACTGCTCGATAGACTGGTCGCGGAGCAGGCCGAAGAGATCAAGAAACCCTACCTCGATGATGGATGGACGTGGGTCGATGTTGTCTGGGGACGGTCAGAGATTGACTGGTCGGAATTGCGACGTGTCGCCCCCGAAATTGCTGAGCTCTCGGCAAAGGATCAAGCGAAACTCGACGAGCTCAATAAGACGCTGGAACCGCTTGCCGAGAAAGACGAAGTGAGTGATGAAGAATGGGACTTGATGGACAATCTGCAAGACCAGATTGATGAAATCGAGGAACGCAGACACGTCTATTCAGCTGAAAGCAAATCCCAATTGGGTGTGACGCTTGTGATTGATGGTCACGGGGATATAGAAGCCATCCGCGGTCTCTCAAAAGACAAGAGTTCCCCTAATCAAAGCGGCGGCAAGACAAAAAAGGAATCCAAGAAAGGCTATTCAGCCAAACACCAAGATCATCTGGCCTGTGAACGCACATTGGCATTGCAAGCCTTTCTGCAACAGAACGAAGACGCAGCAGAGGTTTTGCTCTTGGCGGAGCTTGCACAAAGCCACTTCCAAGGATCAACCAATAGGGTGTTTGCTGGTATCCGAAATGGCCATGTCCCGCTTGGGTTCGACAGTGAGGAACTGAAATCAAACAGTGCCTACATGGCCCTGCAAGAGGTTGAAGCCCGTTGGATGAAGACCTTCAGTGACGAGGATGCAGACTACATTCAGATTATCTCTGACATGGAAGGGAAAGAACGCAGATCGCTTCTTGCGTTTCTCATGGCTTATCGTTTGAACGCTACACGCCATCATGAAGCACCCGACCAAGAGACAATTGATCGGGTGGCGACGGTCATTGGTGGCGACCTATCCCTATTCTGGCAACCAACAGCTGAGGGACATTTCCGCCATATCTCTAAAGATCAGATCGGAGAGGATGTGAAAGATGCCGTGGGTCTGGAAGAAGCTCAAAAGCTTCTGGGGCTATCCAAGAAGGATATGGCTGTTGCCGCAGAACGCCTCACCCACGATAGCGGCTGGCTCCCAGAAGCCATGAGGGCAGGGGAGAAAGAGGCTCCCTCAGAGCCCCAGCTTCAGGCAGCAGAGTAGGGCGAAACATCAAGGAATCCGGCCTTTTGGGGCCGGGTTTCTTCCATCTTTTCAATGAATTAGCTTGATATTCCATAATTTCCATATAATATAGAGTTTATGGAATATGGAGTATCCTCATGAAGACCTTCACGACTGCCGACCTTAATAAGCATGTTGGAGAGGTGACTGATGCAGCCGCAAAGGGGCCGGTTGTTCTTACCCGTCACAACAGGCCGAAGTTTGTCATGTTGAGTTTCGAAGACTATGAGCGGATCACGGCTCGATTGAAAGATAGCAGGAAAGCCTTTCGGACTGCGGATACTCCAGAACCCTATCGTTCAGAGCTTCTTAAAGCTCTGGAAGAAGTGATTGGAGAAGAGGGGGGCGTAGATGACAACTCCTGAAACGGGTGATGTAATCATCTATCCCTATCTTTGGCGACGGGAAGCTGAGGCGGGCGAAACCGAAGGTCGCAAATCCCGGCCAACTTGCGTCGCCATTTCCCGTGAGATTGATGGAAGTCAGTTTTTGTTTCTGCTGCCCATCACAACGAAGCTGCCAACAGCAGGGACTAAAGCGATTGAGATTCCTCAACTAGAAAAACAACGCATTGGATTGGACATTGGAACGCGTTCTTGGATTGTTGTTGATGAACACAACATCGATAACGCTAGCCGGTCGTTCTACTATGAGCCACAAAAACCTGTCGGAAAGCTCTCCAGGCAATTCCTGATCAACATCGCCAGACAGTTCTATGTTGAATTGAAAAATGGAAATCGTTCTGTAGACAGAACAAGTGAAGACTGACTTTTGCTCTCTATCTCCCTATCGTCCGAATCTGCTCAAAGAAGTTTTCGACTTCAGAGGGCAGTTTCCCGTCACCAAGAGTTTGCTTGAGTGAAGTAATCGCCATATGAATCAAGAGCGTATCTGCGTTCCCGGTTTTTCGTATTTCTGCCGCTAACACTTCTCTGATAAGCGACTCCTTACTTCGAAAATATTTATAGAGTGTGGCGCTCGATACATCGGCCTTTTCCGCAATATCGTGAACATTGGGTGCTACCGCTTTCGGATTGAGAAGTATTGAGCGAGCTGCGGCGATGACATCAGTGCGCTTCTGCGCTGCAACCTCTTGCCTATATTTGTCTAGCCCAGGTGTTTTTTTTGGCAAACCAGTACCTCTTTTGTTGGCCGGACATTGGTTCGTATTACCGCACAGCAAAGGTGGCCTCCCCAAAGGACGTCTGAAACACCCGACCGTGGAAAGTCGGGTATGCTGTTTTGCAGTGACTAATCCGGTCAGCTTATGCGTAAAGACAGCGCCTGCACCCTGAATCAGGGGTGTGTCTCCGTCAATGGAAATATGACGGGTTTTAGTTTGCTTATCACTGTCTTTACCCATGAACTGACCTTTAAGGATACGCCCAATCCCTGACCGTTTGGCGAACCAATTACGTTGCAGTGTTTTCAGCTGCATTTGACTTACCGGGTTGCGCCAGCTGCCAAAATAGGTTTTATTTCCTATCCCAAAAGGAGTAGGAAAATCCATGCCAACCCCCAAGAAGACCGGCCTATCAGCAGACCAATGGCACGAGAGCTTCCAAAAGATGGTGCCGGCCTATGATGTGCTGGTGAAAATTTGCACGACGCATAAGACCCAATCGACGCAATACCTCGTAGCCGCACAGATGATCGCGAGCTTGAACGACCTAGCCAAGCTTCACGGCCGCCCCGGCGAGTATTATTTCAGGACAGCGCCACACAGCACCCACAACAACGTCCACAACGATGGTCAGTCGTAGTCGCAGATATGAAGGACGCACTTTGGGCGGCGTGCTGGATCTAATGTCAGCAGGTCGTGCTTATGGGATCGCAGCGATTTGTGTGAACCCGGAATGCAGAAGACGTGGTGTAGTCCGCCTGGATACTCATAGTCTTGCCGACCAGCTGGGTCGTGACCGTCTTTTGCGCGATGTGCTAATAACTTGCAGCGTATGCGCAGAGGATGGCCGTGATCGAACCCAAACCAACCTCGCAGTTGAAATGCGAGTTGAAAACGCCTCTCCTATCAAACCAAAACCTAAATGGATTCAGGCTCGGCAGAACGCGGACCCGTAAGTTTCAGGTGAGTGTCGTCACGGTGTTTGCGAACCCTCAGCATTTAAGCCTTCAAGTTGGGCAAGGAGTGTCTGGGCATCGGCCGTCACGGTCCACAGGGCACGCCTGTTTCACCCAAAATAGCCTGTAAGTCAGTCCTGGTTGTTTAATGAGGTTTCTTTTGCTCACGCCTCTCCTAATGAGTCTGTCCGTCTCAACTATGCCTGTTTAGGTGTCCCCTCCCAGCGATCAACCCCTAAATGGCGCCCCGTGTTGCTCCCTTCGGTCGCTGCCCGCACCAGGCTTATTTAGCGGTCGTTCGGCTTCGCCTCACTTGATCCCTGCTCGTTGGTCCACCTTTGCCAACAGTCATCGACGGACAAACTCTAAGGAGATGACAAATGAGCAAGAAACCAACACACACAGTTTACCAGGTCACAAAAACAGGCGAAGATTCATTCTGGAACCGCATTGGCGCAGCCTGGGAACATGGTGACGGCGAAGGCTTCAACATCAAACTCAACGCCCTACCGCTTGAAGGCGAAATTGTGATGCGGGTCGCTAAGGAAAAACGTGAAGACAATCAGTCCTGATCCAACGGGAGGTCCGGCACTCAGCCGGGCCTCCCTTCCCTTCCCACAGCAAGGATCTTACTTCGATCGCGGGCGTGGCTCGCGATTGTAAACAAGGTTCCAGCCACCGTTTTTCTTGTCGAGGAACAGCAGGCAGTTCAGTGGCTTTTCCATGAAGGGGTCATCGAGGCGCACTGAGTAAAAAGTGTCTCCCGTTTCGTTTGACTGCTTCTCAAACGCCTGGCCCACCTCGCACATGCTTTTGTACAGCCGAAACGCTACTTTGCTGTCGTTGGGCTGTTTTTCCATCATGAGATCAAACCTGCGCGTGAGCGTTTCGATCCAGCCTTCAAAGTGACCGCCCTCTTGAGCGACAAAGCGTCCGATGATCATTTCAGAGCTCCTTGTTTCTTAGCCAGGTTCTCAACAAATGAGAGGACTGATTGCTGGAATTGCGGCGGCAGCCGTCGAAATGTCGTTAGAAGCTTGTGCTCAAGTTGAGAGCTTTTGGTCATGTTGATCTCCCGTTGGAGGCAAAGGGTTGAGTGCTAAGCGCGCTCAACCCTTCTGCCTTCCCGGCGAGGGATGGGGGGGCAAACGTCAAGGCCGTCCTGGTGGGAGGGGGATCACCCGACCTGCAACGAGCGGAGCGAAGTGAAGGTTGGGGATACCCGCCAGGACGCGCAGAGCGCTTGGCCTTGCGTGCGCCGGGGCGAAGCCCCTGAGCTCTTTAACTTAGAAGATTTGCTGGATCTCCTGCGTCAAGGATCAATCGATCCACATTGCCAGGTCTTTGCGCCTAAAATAGATGGCTCTGCC
>Ga0316208_1003200_pt1 | contig 12139 bp, 8 predicted proteins | sample 3monopyrite_MG_FD_204944 | JGI IMG/M metagenome (GOLD analysis project Ga0316208, IMG submission 204944) | Microbial mat bacterial communities from mineral coupon in-situ incubated in ocean water Damariscotta River, Maine, United States -... | ecosystem: Environmental > Aquatic > Marine > Coastal... | reverse complement strand
GCATGACCACGACCACCGCGCCGCCGCTTACTTCCTGCCGAGTCTGCGTTCCCACTCTTTTTCCCCGATCGTCCCGTCCAATTGTCCAACCACTTTGACATCACCATGACAGCCCGCCTTTCGTCAATGAATACACACAAAGGAGATAAACAAAACAACCGATAAGCGTTCGATTCAATTCAGCCAGAAAGTGGCCACACGAGCCAACAAAGAACCAGCTACTATCTCTTTCGAAATACTATCTCTTTCGAAATTTCGAACGCATTGCGGACGCGCATTGCGGCGAAACCCAAAAGCCCCCCCCCTCAAGCCACGAAGATCACGACCACGCGGGGTCAACGAAATCGCAGCAAAGGGCTCACTGGATACAACCGCCCAAGGTGATCACATCAAGCCTGAGTGTGACTCCAGGAAGCGCAGCGCTCTACATGCACTGCGCAGCTGGCGACATCGTTCATGAAGTCTTTGCCTGAGGACATGCCTTGATGGACAGGCTCTGATTTTTCGTTTCTCAGAATAGGACCACGGAAGGCACGGAAAGACACGGAAGCATTTTGACTTTCCGTGTCTTTCCGTGCCTTCCGTGGTTCTAATTTTCGAACCGAAGAAATAAGAAAAGAGCCCTCCGGTGAATAATCACCGGAGGGCTCTTTGAATGAGAGTTTTGATCTTCGTCCGCGAGTTGCCGACGACGTCCGCTAACCCATGATCAGACACGTGTACGTTAAATCGAAGCGTTTCTGGCGAGTGAATACGGACGGAGGACTACTTCAGTTCTCGGATGCGGATCCGGCGGTATTCCATCTGGCCTCGGTCGGCTTCCAGGCCGATGGGGCCGGTTGCGGGCAAGGCCTTCGGGAAGTCGAGCGGTTCGCCGTTGCAGGTGCAGGTGGCGACGTCGCCTTTGACGATGACTTCGATCAGGTTCCAGTCTTGTGGTCGGTACTTTTCGAGTTCTTTATACGGACCGGCAACAAAGTAGTCTCGACACTGCAGCTGCGGCTTTCGAAGGAAGATGCCGCTGTCAGCATTCACTCCCGCACGGAATTCGAGCTTCAAGTGAAAGTCTTTGGCGAACTCGCGAGTCGTCCACAGCTGGGCGAGGCCCTTTCCCGGGTTCACGACGATCCTGCCGTCTCGGCCGGTGTACCGACCATCGCTGGAGTGCTTGATTCCGTCAAACGCCGGTCCATCCTTGTAACGCCAGCCGGTAACGTCGTGGCCGGTCAGCAGCGATTCGAAACCTGGTTCCGGCTCGTACGCTCCGTCTGTCTGAAATGGCGACGCCGGGAGACCGGCTTTGTTGTAAAGATTGACGTCGGGAACGTTCGCCCAGCCGTATCGAACGCCAACGGGATCCGTGATCTCGTCACTCGACACGACGATCGTGTCGCCCGCGATTGTGGCGGTTGCGGCTGCTTCCTTGTCTTTCGAATAAACGACGAAACCTTTCAGGTCACCATCCCTGGCAACCAGTCCGCCGCCGAGGTGTTTGAAGTTAAGAGTCACCCTGTTTCCGTCAACGCTCATCGAATCGTACGTCGGGCCGGAGAACTCGATGTCTTCTGAATAGGCGATCGCTCGTGCGGCCAAAGCCAGTCGCTCACCGATTGGTTGCTTCTGTTTTGGGTGAATATCGGTCGGATGGCCGATGTCTGTCGTCACTGCCATCGCCGTGTTCTGAGTTGTCTCGGTGGTGGCCCGCTGAGCCTCTCGCACTTCCGGACTCATGTTGCGGTGCGGCGTGATCTGCACGAAGAGAAATGGAAAATCACCCTGCCCCCACGCTCGCCGCCAGCTGGAAATCATCGCTGGAAACAGCGTGCGGTATTGCTCGCCGCGAGACGAGTTCGACTCACCCTGGTACCAGATCGCTCCTTTGATCGCGTACGGCTGCAGCGGAACAATTGATCCGTTGTAGAGTCCGGTCGGTCGATTCTTGTTGCTTGACGGGTGAGCAGGCGGCTGCGGTTTTCGAGGAGCTCGGGTTCCGTCGGCTTTGGCTTTCTTCGATGCCGCCTCGTATCGTTCCAGAAGTTGCGGCTCTTTTTCGTTGTACGTGGCGAGCACCTTGGGAAACCCATTGAGCCGCTGCTGTTGCAGATCCAGCAGCGGTTTGAGCGTCGGATTCTGCTCCAGCTCTTCGCGAGCGGTCCACGCTTCCGCAACCGTGCCTCCAACTGCCGACTTGATCAGTCCGACCGGGACTCCCAGCTTCTTTCGCAGCGCTTTCCCGAAGTAGTAGCCAACCGCCGAAAAACTGCCTGCCGACTGAGGCGAATCCACTGCCCAGCTTCCGCCGATTGTCTCCTGAGGATCGTCCGTCGCCTGTGCTCGGGCATTGAATAATCGCAGCTGATCATCCCCGGCCGCTGCGATCGCCGCCTTCCCGTTAACCGAACCGCCCAGACCGAACGCCATGTTTGACTGCCCGCTGCAGACCCAGACTTCACCGACCAACAGATTTTTAATGGCGACGACTTCGCCGCTTCCGTCAGCCTTCGCCGTCAGAGTTGCCCCCTTTGCCGACGCCGTCAGAGCATCCAGTCGAGCGATCCATCGCCCGCCTTTATCCGCCGTCGCCGTTTTCTCCTGGTCAGCAAACTTCACAACGACGGTCTGTCCCGGCTCCGCCTTGCCCCAGACAGGCACAGCCTGACCGCGTTGCAGAACGGCGTTGTCCGTAAACACGCTGGCCAGTCTCAGCGGCTCGGCAGCCGTTCCGACCAGTGGCACGAGGGCAAGAATTGTCAGGACGCGAATCAGCAGGTGAATTCTCATGGGTGTTCTCATGGGTGTTCTCATTCGAGTGCGGAGATATTGTCAGGATAAATGGGGGGGGGGCAGCGTTCTCAGACTAAGGAACGTGTCTGAAATAACTTCCTTGTTCTGTCGTGAAGATTTCTAACCACAGAGGCACAGAGATCACAGAGAAACATCTCCTATGGAAAACTCTGTGTTCTCTGTGCCTCTGTGGTTAGTTTCTGCATTGTCAATTCGGGAAGTTACGCGAACACGTTCCGAAGTGAGCATGCAGGTTACAGATTCGTCAGCGAGTTCTCACGCTCCTTGAGCGGAAACTCGACAGCCTGACTTCCGAGGCGGTGAGATTCGAAAACGGCGCAGACCATCTCAACCGTCAGTGCCCCTTCAGCCAGGTTGCAGACGGGCTGACCATCTTCGCGGATTGACATGATCAGGTCGTGCGCCGGAGCACCGTGGTGACTGACCATGTCGGACAGATCGTCGCGAGGTTCCGGCTGCCCGACACCTGCCGTCGAAATCGGAATCCACGGTCGTGGCACCTTTGTCGGCGCGAAGGGATTTCCAGGACACAGCCAGGCCAGCGGATGCTTGTCGCATTGAATGTTGACGATCCCTTCGCTGCCGACCAGCTGCAATCCGAAGCCGGCCGACTTTGTGCCGTCGTTCGCGATCGAGTCAAAGTATCCGACGACACCTCGCGACATTTCATACCGGGCGTGAACCTCGTTACCGCCCATTGGCCCCAAACCTTCGGCTCCTTGTTTGACGTCGTGCCGGTTGATCCTTCGCCCATCCTGCAGCAGGACTCCCGAACAACTCGTCGGTGCCCCGCCGAAGTACGCCATCAGGTTCAGCACGTGCGTCCCGAGTACCCAGAGGTCCTCCGCGCCGCCGCGTCGGTCACCTTTCCCACGTCCCCGGATCTCCAGTAGCCGACCAATCTTTCCATCGGCGATCAACTCATCGATCACCTGCAGCGTCGGGTGGTACCGGTTCCGATGCGCCACCGCGAGTTTCACATTCTTCTCTTTGCACGCAGCCTTGATCTCATCGGCCTCGGCCGGAGTTCGACAGAACGGTTTCTCAATATAAACCCCTTTCACGCCGGCTTCGGCACAGGCCACAACCATGTCGCGATGCTGATCGGCGTGGCGAGGGCACACGGCAACGATGTCCGGACGAACTTCGGCGAGCATCGCTCTGTAGTCGGAGAATCCACGGGCGATCTTCAGCTTCTTCAGTTCCGCAGCCAGCCCCTTTTTGTCCGGATCGGCAGCCGCCACAACTTGCGTGCGAGGTTCGTGCAACCAGACTGTGTCGAGCCCGTGTCCGAAGTTGCCTCGTCCGGTGTGACCGATCGCGGCGACGGTCAGCTTTCCGTTACTGGCTGATGCCTGTTCTGCAAACAGCGGAAAGTTGACTGACGCCAGCGTTGCCGACGCGCCAGCCAGAAATTCTCGACGATCAAGTTCCATGAATGTTCCTTAGCTTAGCTTAGGATCGGTCCCGAAATAGATTCCCGATTTCCGTGACCCTGTTTGACCCGAAGCCGCAGGCGATGGTGTTTTGAATGCGTGCCGGCGTCTGAAACACCATCGCCTGCGGCTTCGGGTCAAACAAGGAACTTATTTTGGGACAGTTCCTTAGATTCTTCCGTCGTCAAACATGCGAGCCTTCCGAGCGCTTTCGAATCTCATTTCAGCCGCCATTTCAGCCAGGAATAGATGCTGGCGCCGATCTGCTGGTAACCGACGCCGTTTGGATGGACCCCGTTGTTCAGCGGGTACCCGTCGACGGGGTCGAGATTCAGCTGCGTCGGAACGACAAAGAGGTGACCTTCACCAGCTTTCGCATTGACTCCTTGACTTTCGTAGCGTGCCAGCAAACGTTCGACAATCCGATGCTGGATCCGCTTCCAGCCCCAGCGATGGTATCGGCCTTTGTAGTTGGCTTCGAAGCCCGACTCGCGAGCGTTCGGCGGCGTGGTGACACAAATGGCGAGGTCAGCATCGGGAGCCGCTTTGTGGAATTCTTCCAGAAGACGTTTTGCCGGTGCGAACATTGTGTCGATTCTCTCGTCGATTGCCGAAGGATCGTCGGGGTTCGCTCCGAAGCAGTCGTTGATCCCCAGCAGGAAAAACACGACGTCGGGACGCTCGCCTTTGAAGTTCTCGTCGAAGTACCGAGCAACGTTCAGCTCTGGCTTTTCATCTTTGCCGAGAAACACGAACGGGCTGCTTCGTTTTCGATGAGTTCCGTCGGGCTCCGGTTCGTACTTCGTCACGAAACGACTCCATGTCCAGCCGCCGTATCCTTCGTGGGCGACTCCTTCGGCAGCACTCGAAGGCCGATGAGTACCCAGCATTCGCCATTTAGGATTCCCCTCGCGAGACAGTAGCCGGGCGATCTCGTTGGGATACGCCGTCGCGTGCGTCAGGCTGTCGCCGACGATCAGGATCTTCACCTCTCGGTCCGCGCCAGCATCAGCGGGGACGACGATCAAACGAGTCGCCTTCTTCGTCAACTCCTTCCCGGCTGCATCGCTGACTGAAATAACAAACTCATGACTGCCGACGTTCTGAATCTTCGGCGTGAGGTGCCACCGTCGCTTTTCGGACTGCCCGACATCGCAGCTGACTGCGAATAGGAAATTCTCCGGAGTCTCGGTCAGCACGACGTTGTCAAAGTAGACGTTCATGTCGACGCCGACGACCGCGTACATCTCTGCGGGAAGCGTGAGTCGAAGCGGGTGCTCGTCCGCAACAACCGCGGACGCGACACTCAACAAAACGGCGACGGCTACGAACAGCGGCTGAAGTAAACGGTTCGGCATCTTTCATCCCAATGTCTAACTGGACAGCGCCAGGTTGTGAGCTTGTTTGACCGCAAGCCCAACGGGCTGCGCGTTTTACGGAAAAGTGCATAATAGCGGATCCCAGCGCCGGTACGCACGCCTTCGGCTTGCGGTCAAACAACTTACGGCAACAGGCAACCACAACCTGGCGCTGTCCAGCTAAAGTCGAGCGGACGGCAGAACGAACGTCATTTCGTCGGTTTTGCGTGTGCAACAATCCTCGCCCAGAAAGCATCCTGAATGTGTTGCGGAGCGGCGTGCCCCATCAACGGTTCGTTCATGACACTCTTTTTGCCGAGCAATGCGTTGTAAGCGGCGTAGCAGCTCGACGGGGGACATACCGCATCGATAAATCCGACGCTCATAATGGCTTTGGCCTTGCAACGTGACGCAAAGTTCACAGCGTCAACGTATCGGGCGGCCATTTGAATCTTCGCGTCAGGCTTTCCGTCGGCACCGTTGGGAACCAGTTTCGGCCAGCCGTTAACTCGGCCTGCTGAGTTTCCCGAGTGATCGCAGATCGCCGGCACACCGGGGGCAATAAACGTGACACGCTCGTCAATTCCGCCCGCAACCAGCGACTGCCCACCGCCCTGGCTGTGGCCGACCGCCACAACAGTCTTACCATTCCACTCCGGCTGAGACGTCAGAAAGTCAATCGCCCGGACGATTCGCAGATACATCCCGCGGAAGTAGATCGTGTCGCGGCTTTCCCTTCCGGCATGTCGATAGTTGCTCAACGCTCCGCGACTCAGCTCTGAGTAAAATGTCCCGGGCTTTCCGTTCGGACTGCCGTGGGCGTTGATGTCCATCGACAGAAATCCATGCTGAGCACCTTTGAGCGAGTTCCCAAGACTGGAACTGCGCACGCCCGCTCCGTGTACCCAAAGAACGATGGGCAGACTCTTCGGTTTTGCACTGGCTGGCTTCGAGAAGTATCCCGACACGGGTGCACCACCCAGACACTGCACCTGCACATCGAAGCTTTCGACACCGTCAACCGTGTTCTTGACGGGCGTCAGCTTCGGTTCTGGTGCGACTTTGGAAAGCTGCCGTTTCTGATCCGCCCAGAATTCGTCGAAGTCATCAGGCACCGGAAGACTCAACCCAATTTTCTCAGGAGAGAACCCGACGCCCGCACTGGCGCGAACAGCTTTCCCCTCGGTCGGCGTGTAGGTTACCTGGCATCGCAGAAACTCCGGGCGGCGGCCCTTCGCAACGACCTTCGCCGGCCCGTCACTCAGTTCGACATTCCCCTGCGGTAGTCCCGCAGCTTTCCCCGATGAAAGAAAATCGTCGACGACGAAGCTGATGCTTCCATCAGTCACCCGCTCGTCACCTCGTGAGACGGTGATGACAAACGCCGCCTCTTCACCGACGTCGTAAATCGCTGACTCACGATCAGGAACTACCTTGAGGGTCAACGCCGGCTCGGCTGCCAGCAGCACTCCAACGTTGACAATCGCCAACAACGCGGCAATCACAACGACGGCTGGACGCGAGGGCTTCATCTGATGACGGGACATCGGGGATTACTCCTTTTGAAGTTGCGCTGTTTGGAGTCGCGTAGCGACGGCAGCAAATAGCTGCGGGCGTCAGCCCGCAGAAAAAAGTGAGACAAGAACCTTAGCCGCGAAGCGGCGACAGCATCATCTCTGCTGCCGCCGCTTCGCGGCTCACATCTTCGTTTTGATTCTAATTCGTGGGCTGACGCCCACGGCTATGCGCTGTCGCCACTTCGTGGCTGAAGTGCGCAACTTCAAAAGTTACTCCTGAGTTCTGTGGACTGAGCATCGAGGGACTCGTTTTATGACGACTTACTCGTCGCCCAGGAAGCAACCGTCGGCAGTTCCGTCTCAGTTGACATCGCCGCGTGTCCTGTCTGAAGCCGTTCTGCTGTCGAAGTGCCGTTTTGCTGAGTAGACTGGACCAGCAGAATTTTTCGATCCCACCTCCCGCGGATTTCCTCCCACTGATTAAGCCATCGAGACATTTCATGCCGCGCGTCATCATGCCCAGCCTTTTGATTTTTGCCGCTGTTGCCATTCAGACTCCAGGTTTCGCCGATGAATCCTCGAAGATCGAATCGGCCCAACCAGCCACCGCAACCAGCGTCAGCTTTAAGAAGGACGTGTGGCCCATCTTCCGACGTCATTGTCGAGGGTGCCATTCGCGATCAGATGCGAAGGGCGGACTGAGCATGGACTCGGTGGCTGACATGCTCAAAGGTGGCGATGGAGGGCCGTCGCTGGTCGCCGGAAACGTCGACGAAAGCCCGTTGCTCGACATGATCAGCGGCGATCAACCGGAAATGCCGAAACAGCAACCTCCGCTTTCGGCCGCCAAGATCGAGATCATTCGGCAGTGGATCCTCGACGGAGCAAAGGACGATGCCGACCAGGGTGACCTCACGCCAAAAGTCATCATCCCCGAGACGTACCGGTTCGCCCCGGCCGTCACCAGCGTATCGATCAGCCCGGACGGAACCCGCATCGCCGCAGCCTGTCGAAGCGAGGTCGTGCTGTTTCCGACCGAGGGCGATGCCCAGCCACAACGCATCCCGACCGAGTGCGACTTACTGACGCACGTTGAGTTCAGCCCGGACGGATCAAAACTGGTCGCCGTGGGAGGCTCACCCAGCAGTTTCGGTGAAGTACGATTCTACGAGGCAGCATCCGGTAAATTGATAAGTTCGCGGCGAGTCGGACATGACACGCTGTTTCGCGGTGGATTCTCGCCGGACGGGGCAGCGGTCGCCGTTGGCGGAACCGACGGCTCCGCGCACATCGTCCCGTTCGATACGAACGCCGAAGTCCGAAGCTTTCCGCTTCACAGCGACTGGGTCTTCGACGTGGACTGGACTCCCGACGGCAAGATGCTCGTGACCGGAGGCCGCGACAAAGCCACCAAAGTCTGCAGCGTGGAAACTGGGAAACTACTTCGATCAGTCGACATGTCGACCGAGCGTGTTCAGGCAGTCTCCAGCAGCGCGACGTTCGCCTTCGCGTCCGGACACGCGCGAACTCTCGCTGGTTACGAATTCAAAATCGCACTCAGCGGCATCGAAGTCTCCGGCGCAGGCAACGGAGCCCGACCAATCACCAAACGTGCTCAGTATTTCAAAGGCATGGAAGCTCAGCCCGGTCCCGTGTTGACGATGGCGACGAGCCTCGATCGAAAATTGCTCGCCGTCGCCGGAGCGTATCGCGAAATCCGAGTCTACAAGACGGACGACCGAGCTCGAGTAGCGCTGATTCCAAATCTCCCGGCAACGGTTTATTCGGTGAGCCTGAACAGCGACGGCACTCGCCTTGTCGCTGGCGGGCGAGACGGTCAGGTACAGATCTACGAAATCCCGAGCGGTAAGCTGATCCGCAAACTGATTCCTGTCCCCGTCGCGCCTCCGGCTGGTGTCGCGGCGAAGTAGCCTTCGGAGGCTTGAATGAGACCACTTCTGACGACGCTGCTATTTCTGACGACGTTTCTGTGCCTCGCGGCGTTCGGTCCTCTGCAGGCGGAAGTCCGCTGGAACGCTGCGTTCAGCGAAAAGTATCGAAGTGAGACGGGCGGTGCCGATGTTGGATTCGGCGTTCGGACTCCACCGAGAGTCGATGGCGTCGAAACCTATCCTCTCGTCGTCGTTCTGAACGGCGGACCGCGCGTTTCGCCAGGTGAGAAATTCCCGCATTTCCAGGTTCGACCGTCACGCAATCGAATCTGGGGGTACCGAACGATCTCGACTTACGACGCGATGCAGGTCATTGCTTTCATGAAGCGGAATTACCCAATCGATCCCAACCGCGTCTACCTTGTTGGATCGTCGGCCGGCGGCAGCGGTGCCATGCATCTGGCGTCTTGCTTCCCCGACGAGTTCGCCGCCGTGCTCCCGCTCATCGCTGCCGGCAACAACTACCCGTTGGTGAATTTTTCCAACCTGCCGGTCGCGTTTCATCATGGTGACCGGGACTGGACTTCGGCCATCTGCAACGCCCGTGTCCAGACCCAGCGGATGCAATCGCTGGGTTGCCCGACGATCCTCAAAGAGTACCCCGGAGCTGGCCACGGCGTTCCCGGGCCGCACGAGCCGCTCATGACCTGGCTCTTCGAGCAGCGCCGCAATCCCGCTCCGAAAGTAATTCGCCACGATTGCGAAACGCCTTCGCTGGGGCGTTCGTACTGGCTCCGTATCGACGAGCTTGACGATCCGCACCGGCGTGCGTCGGTCGAAGCCAGCATCGACGACCGCGCCGTCACGATCCGCCCACAGAACGTCGCCGCACTTTCGTTGAAGCTGGATCTGATCCTTGATGTAAAGACAGTCCGAATTGGCGACTCCGAGTTGCGTCCGAGCACGCACTTCCGATTCCTGGACGGCCGGTGGCAGATTGCCGATGCCGCTGCGAAGCCATCGATCCGACCGTACGAAGCCGGCGGTGCCACGAACCTTTACCAGGGTGAGCCGCTGCTCATCGTCTACGGAACTGGCGGCGACCATACCGCTCAACTCCGTGCCGCTGCGCAGAAACTTGCCGCGTACGGCGGCCCCATTCACACGCCGATGCGTCTTCGCTTTCCAGTCGTCGCCGACACCGCGCTCACCGAAGATCAGCAGGCTCGTTGCAACCTCATCCTGATCGGCCAGCCCAACGAGAACAGTGTGACCAAAGGCGTGTGGTCTCGCCTGCCCGCGAGCATCGAAGACGATTCCCTCGTCATCGCTGATCGAACGCCTCTCCAACTGCAGAATCAGGTCCTTGGCTTGCTCCATCCCAATCCCAACCATCCGGACCGCCTGCTCTACGTTCTTGCGCCGTTTTCAGACAAGGCCGGACTTGGTCGCTTCAGTAATACTCCGCACCTGTTCCTGGCAGGCTCGGACGGCTTTGATCGCGTCAGCCAGCCAGACCTGGTCGTGCAGGATCTCCAACACCGAGTCGCGCGCCAGATGCAGTTCGACAAGACATGGAACTGGCTGAACCTGCCAGGATCCGACACGCCAATCCCCGATCGTTTTAAGGAACGCGCCAACCTGGCCATCGAGTGCCTGCATCTCATGCTCAGAGAGAGCCACGCTGATTTCGGGCTGTGGTGGGGCCCGGCAGACCGAGGCATGTGGGGTGCCGATTTCAACCACTTGCTGAGCTACGATCCTGAGTCCTACACGCTGGCCGACTTCCGCACGCGACACCGAATCGCGGAGACCACACTCGGCAGCGTCACCGGCGCCGAACTGAAAGAAATCTGGAAACGCTGGGGGCCGAATCAGGAACTACTCAGCGTTCCAGAAATTTCGCTCGACGCTCTTAACGACAAATCCGAATACCGAATCCACATCCCCATGGACCTCTACATCAAGCTCGGTCAGCGAAAGAAGAACCTTAGCGATCCAAAACCCGGCTCGAGTTTCACCGCAGAGGACCTCATTCCGCGGATCTTTAGCCGCCAATCTTCCGACGTCCAGACTTCAAACCAGTAAACGGTCGATCGGCGTGCCATCGCTGTATCGCATGGGGCGGCCGATTGAAGTGTTGACCTGCTCAGTCGGGTCGATCCCTAATCCTTTCAGAACGGTGGCGTACAGGTCCGGAACCGGGATGGGGTCTGCGGGCTTATCTTCGTTGCCTGATGCGTCGGTTGCTCCGATCAACGCGCCGCTGCGCAAATCGCCTCCACCAAGCAGGCAGCAGAATCCGCGCGGCCAGTGATCGCGGCCGTCAGCTCCGTTGATCTTCGGCGTGCGGCCGAATTCGCCGAGACACGAGGCAGCCGCGACCAAAATTAGAATCGCCATAAGCGACGCGCGTCGCTTCGGATTCCTCATCCAACTGAAACGCCTTCAACTGCTCGGAAGACATCATCTCCAACGCGGCCGCCAGATTCTGCGAGTGCATGGTTCGATCGACCACAAGCTTGCGTCCGCGACTGAACGCTCGCGACACAACATCCAGATTCGTCAATCGTCGTTGCTGTCTCGGTTCAGCGAGCCAGTCAGCCATATTTCCATGTGACGAGCCCGGTTCGCGGACGCGTAACGCATCAAACCGGCCTCCCAGATAGCCACCGCGCGACAGGCGATTATCGTATCCGAGTGAGATGACCGGCGGAATCTCGAGATGCTTGTCTGGCAATGCGTGAGCGACGATTGCTCCGACGGACGGGTGACGCAATGTCGGATCTTGAGGAAAACCCGTCTTGACGAGGTACGTAGCACGGTCGTGATCTCCTTCCTTCGAAACCATCGACCGGATCACCGAAAGATGATGCATCTGCTCAGCCAGCTGTGGAAAGGAAGCGGCGATTTCGACGCCAGGAATCGTCGTCGAGATCGCCCTGGTCGGCCCGCCGATCTTTGTACCTGGATGCGGATCCCACGTTTCCAACTGGCTCGGTCCTCCACTTAGGAACTGTCCCGAAATAAGTTCCTTGTTTGACCCGAAGCCGCAGGCGATGGTGTTTCAGACGCCGGCACGCATTCAAAACACCATCGCCTGCGGCTTCGGGTCAAACAAGGCTACGGAA
>Ga0316208_1003199_pt1 | contig 12142 bp, 8 predicted proteins | sample 3monopyrite_MG_FD_204944 | JGI IMG/M metagenome (GOLD analysis project Ga0316208, IMG submission 204944) | Microbial mat bacterial communities from mineral coupon in-situ incubated in ocean water Damariscotta River, Maine, United States -... | ecosystem: Environmental > Aquatic > Marine > Coastal... | reverse complement strand
ACCGGCCGCAACGCCACCGAAGAAATGAAACAAGACCTGAAAATCCTTTTCGATGACCTGCTACCAAACTGGAACTACCGAGCTGTACCGGCGATGCGACAGTAATTGTTTCGCCGATGCTAAGCAGAACGGGAAGCAGGAGTGATGTCAGCATTGATTAGTTCCTCGACTGATAGGTTACCCGTTTGCTATTTCGATTTGCCGTATTCGACGAATTCGCCGTTGGTGTATTTCTGCCAGTAGACCTTCAGGTCAGCGGCGACTTCGCCCGAAAGGAAGACGACTCCGATCACGTTTGGAAAGGCCATGCCGAGGATCATCAGGTCGCCAAAGTCGAGCACATTCTTTGCGGAAACAATCGATCCCAGAAACACAAAGGCGAGAAAGATGACTCGGTAAACCATCGATGACCCGTCGCCGAAAATGTAAGCCCAGCAGCGTTCTCCGTAGTACGACCACGAGATCATTGTCGAATAGGCAAACAGAGTGACGGCAATCGCCAACACATAGCGGAAACCAGTGATCTGACTATCCATCGCGAGCGATGTCAGGGTCGCCCCCTTCTTTGTATTGACTGCTTTGAGCATCGACTGCTCTCGTTCAGCGTCAAGACTGTCGCTAGCTGCCAATCGAATTGCGACCGTTGTTTCCGTGCCTGTGGCGTCAACGTCAGTCCGGAAGTCGTCGGGATAAGTTCCGGTGATGACGATCACGAGTGCGGTCATTGTGCAGATGACGACCGTGTCAATGAACGGGCCGAGCAGTGCAACGATCCCTTCGCGGACTGGGTACTCAGTTTTCGCGGCCGCGTGGGCGATCGCCGCTGAACCGACTCCCGCTTCATTCGAGAAGGCCGCTCGTTTGAATCCTGTCACCAGGACGCCGATGAATCCGCCGTACAAAGCATCGCCGGAGAAGGCTCCTGCCAGGATCGACGAGATTGCGTCGGGGATCAGCCCGGCATTCATCAACAGAATGGCCAGGCAAGACAGGACATAAACACCGCACATTGTCGGCACGATTTTCTCGGCGACGCGGGCGATTGAGCGAATGCCGCCGATGATCACGACGCCGACAGCGATGGTCATGACCGCTCCGTAGATCCAACGGTTGCCGTCGTCTTTCAGAAACTCGATCGATTCAGCGACGGCGTTCAGCGACTGGTTGACCTGGAAGGCGCAGCCACCGCCGAAAGATCCGCCGATACACAAGACGGCAAAGATGAATCCCAGCACGGCGCCGACCGGACCGAAGCCCATCTTTGCGAGGCCTCGGGAGAGGTAGAACATCGCTCCACCCATGACGCGTCCGTCAGGTCGAACTTCGCGGTATTTCTGACCGAGGGTGCATTCAACAAACTTCGAAGTCATGCCGAGAAAGCCGGCGGCGATCATCCAGAACGTTGCTCCCGGTCCGCCCAATGCGATGGCGATGGCGACGCCGGCGATATTTCCAAGTCCGACCGTTGCAGACAGTGCTGATGTCAACGCCTGGAAATGGCTGACCTCGCCCGCGTCTTCGGGATTGTCATATCGTCCGGCCGTCACAAGGATCGCATGTTTAAACGCTCGGATATTGATGAACCCCATGCGGACGGTGAAAAAGATCGAGCCCATCACCAGCCACAAAACGGCCAGTGGCACGACACCTCCCACCTTGTAGAACATGCCGGCGGCGAGGAAGTCGTTGACCGTTCCGAAGGCATCGTTGACTTGGTCCTGAAATCCGCCATCTCCGTCGGACTCGACATTTTCGGCCGGGGACGTTGGAGCGGTCTCGGTTGACCCGGCTTCCGGCTCTTTCAATGAATTGGTCTCGATGACGACCTCTTCCGACATGCCGCCGGTACGGTCCTGAGCAAACCCGGCCGGGCTGTTGAGCAGCAGCGTCGACGCGAGGATTGCGGATAGAAGAAGGCACGAGGTAACCACGGTTCGCATATTGAGTCTCTCCCGAAGAATCTGGGGATCGGCGTTGGGCGAAAACAAGTAGATCTGGGTAGGGCGAAATCGTAAACGAACGCTGCGGATCCTGGCAGCGAGGATTCAACATCGGAACCTGAGGACTGTTCAGTTCGATGGAGTCGGCGGCGGATTGCTGCAGAAGCGGAAGTAGACTTCGCTGGCTTTTTCGAGCTGGTCGATCTCGAGCCACTCGTCCTTCGTGTGTGCCTGGTCGATCGATCCGGGGCCGAAGACAACGGACGGGACTCCGGCGCTGCATGTTCGAGAGGCGTGTGTTCCGTAGGGAACTCCGACAGAAGTGTGCGGGCCGGCGACATCTGAAATGTATTGCTGCAGACCGTCGGCCAGCCAGCCGTTGTCTTCGTTGCTGAGCGTCGGGCTGACGATGTACGGCGGCTGCATGTCGAATTCGAAGTCGAGTTTGCTCGTCAGGAAGTTGCGAATGTCGTCGTAGGCTTCGTCGGCGTTGTCTCCGGGCGTGAGTCGGCGGTCGACTTCGATCGAACATTCGTCCGGCACGACGTTGACGCTTGCCCCGCCAGAGATCAGGCCGACGCTCAACGTCGCCGGTCCGCACAACGGGTGTGCCGGAGAACGTCCAGGCAGTTCGGCAGCGTAGTCTTCCAGACAAGTGACCAGGCGAGCCATTCGGTAAATTGCGTTAACGCCTTGTGTCGGGTCTGAACTGTGACACGCTCGGCCGCCGGTTGAGATGACGAACCGCGTGACGCCTCGGTGAGCGACGACGACGTCGAGCAGCGTCGGCTCGGCCACAATCGCGGCGTCGGGCTTCTGTGACAGAAACCTGGAGCGTTCGTCGCCGTCCTGCCAGTAGCGAATCAGATCGTTGATTCCGGTTGTGGTTGCTTCTTCGTCGCAGGTGCAGCTCATGATGACGTTGGCGGCGCCGGCGGGTTTCTCCAATACGAGCCGCCGAAACGCCCACAGCATCGCCGCCATGCCGCCTTTGACGTCCGAAGATCCGCGACCGTAGATGCGACCATCTTTGATCGTCGGTTCGAACGGCGGGATCGTCATGCCGTCGACGGGAACCGTGTCCTGGTGTGCGTCGAGCAGGAACGTCTGCGTCGCCCCAGGCGATTCAAACTTTGCCAGGACGTTGCAGCGGTCGGGCGTGACTTCGATGACTTCGTGAGGGCAGCCGAGTTCTACAAAGAAGTTGCAAAGATACTCCGTCACTTTCGCTTCGAAGTAAATCGGCCCGGAAAGATCGCGACCCATTGGGTTAACGCTGGGGATCGCCACGAGGTTGCACAGAAGATCGACAACGCTGTCCGGCATGTGATCGCTCCTCCGTGCAGAATTCACTCAATAGGAAGTCGACTTGAAGCTTACGGTTGAGCTCTCCGGCTGTGAATCCTCTCGATGGGAATCGGCGACTTCCAGCGGGTAATTCTCAGATTTAAACGAAGGCGATTTGAAAACGACGCCTTCGTCGATCTTCGAAAAGCCGACGGACTCGAAAACCTTCTTCGCAGCGACGTCTTCGACTTCCAGGTTGGCCGTCAGGCGTGTCACGGTTTCCTTGCGAAGCCGCTTAATCACTTCGAGAAGCAGTGCCTGACCGAATCCCTGCCGGCGGTAAGTTTCATCGACCCACAGATCAACGAGGCCAATCGCCTGTTCGTTCCAACTGTTGGCGTAGGCGTCCAGGCCGACGATGGTCACTCCGGCAACCGGCGTCGCTCCACCAGTTTTCGGTACGAGCACGCAGTAAACAGCGTCCAGTCGTCCGTAGCGGCACATCCACCACCACGAGCACGGATCGGGCCGGTCGACCAGCATCAGTTCCCATTTGCGTCGGATCATCGTCGATCGAAAATGGACAGGATCACGATCGCTCATCTGGCGGCTCGTGATTGCGTAGCGACCGCTCGGTTCGTATCCAAGGCTCGTAAAGAACGGCGCAGCCAACTCGTCAGACTGCAGAAAGCCGGCTGGTCGAGCGCCGCCGTAAAGCCCGAAATAAAACGGATCGGTCTTTCGCGCCGGGCCAGCCAGGATCTGCGTTGCACCTTTTTCTTTGAGGTAGGCTTCGGCTCGACTGACCAGTTCGCGACCGACTCCCTGTCGTCGATGCCCTGGGTGCACGACGACCGCGCAGATAACGCCCGTCGAATTGTCGAGCGAGTTGCCATCGGCCGAGCAGCCGAATCCGGCATGGACGAATCCGACGGGAGTTCCATCGTCGACGGCCAGAATCAGCCCGTGTCGATCGAAATAGGTCTGCGCGTAGTTGACCATGTCAAACGACATGTCGTTGGAAAGCGCCTGCGCCGCACCGTGTCCGAGACCTGCCTGTTCCCAGAGTCTGAGAATCTGCGGTGGGTCGTAATTTCGGAACGCCCGATACTCAATCACGTGGCACGATCTCACAGGGAAGCAGCGGACTGTGGCCTGACTGACAGAAAGCGAGCCAGAGGGCGGAGTCAAGGTAAGGTCAGGCATCCTAGTTACGCAAAATCTGGCTCGCAACCAGTGTTGTGGCATTGCGAAAGGCAATCCTGAATCGCCATTTGGTTTGCGTTACAAAGCGAACTCGGGCGGATCCATCAGAAGTCTCGGCCCACAGCGACCGCGCAAAAAAGAAACGCTGACCGGGTCGGAATTCCGGTCAGCGTTCTTAATGCATTGCGAGGCTCGGCTCGCAGGCATTGGTCGTTGGGATCTGCGGGACCGGACCCGTTTTCTCGGAACGGACCTGGGGCAGATTTTTGCCCAACGTATCCCTATCCGAGAGGTGTGACAGCTTCTGGTCGAAATCTTAGATTCACTCGAAAATTGTCCAAAAGAAGATTTCGGTTTGACTGGATGTTCGAACGCCTTATCCTGTCGAATGTTCGGTCGATCAGTCGTAACATACTGGCGATAAATCAGTTGAGGAGATTGTCTGGTGCGAAGTTCCATTCTGATGGCGATTATTTCGACCGGCCTGACCGTCGTTTTTTCTTCGGAAAGTTTTGGTCAACTGACGGTCCAGCAGCCTGTCATTCAGTCGACGGGCGGAAATTTTGCCGTTTCCGTGCCGGACCGAGGCGGGATTCTCCTTGGCAGCATCAGCCGAGCTGGCGAGTCTCGAAAGTCCTACGGATTGCCGTTTACGCGCGGATCGTCGGTCGGTCGTTTCGCCCAGCATTCCAGCCTGTCGTCGCATGTCTGGATTCATGATTTGCGCGAGATGGATCGGATGATTCTGGAAATGGCCGAGGCCGATCCTCGTGGCCAGAAGGCGACAACGTCAGCGGCAACTCGGCGAGCGGGGTTGGCGTGGAGCGATTTTCAGCCGCAGCGAGGAGCTTTCGTCGACAATCGTCGGCCATTCAGCTTGCCGCTTAGTGAGAGATCCCGGTCTCGTTACGTGGTTGGCACTTTGAGTGGCAGAAGTCGACCCAGTTCGACGGTTTCCGATCGCCAGCCAACAACGGCAAAGGTCGCTCCCGTAGCGGCTCCTCCGGTGGCAGTGACGCCTCGCCGAAGTCGGGCGCTCGACCCAGCTCATTCATACCGGCTTGGCGTGGAAGCTGAGGAATCTGGAAAAGTGTCGCTCGCCAAACTCCACTATCTGGCCGCCGCTCAGTATGGTTCCACAGAAGGTGCACGCCGGCTGCGGGAGTTAGCTACTCAGCCGGTTGCTGCAAAGTAGCCCCGGTATGAACCTGCTTAGCCCCGCTGTGACATGACCATCGAACCTGAGCCCGCAAACGTGCAATCTCACGACGACCAGACTCAGGTTCTGGCGATCGTCGGTGTGGGTCTGCTTGGCGGATCGGTCGCTCTGGCGGCGAAAGTCCGGGGCATTGCGGATCGAGTCATCGGGATCGGCCGAAACCCTGACCGCTTACAGGCGGCAGTCGCCGCCGGCGTCATCGACGAGTTTCTCACGGAACTGCCCGAGCGGGACGCGCCGTGGACGATCGCGATAATCGGCACACCAGTTGACCGGATCGCCGAAGACGTTCGCCGCATCGCAGCAGTCAGCAGGCCCGGCACATTGATTACCGATGTCGGCAGCGTCAAAGGCTCGATCTGCGACGCTGTCCAGGCGGAGAATCTTCCCGAAGGCGTGTCGTTCGTCGGGGCTCACCCGTTGGCCGGATCAGAAAGAACGGGTTTCGAAGCCGCTACCGCTGACCTGTTTGACGGAAAAGTGACCGTGGTCACGCCGAATCCTGCCGCCGACGAATCAGCGAACTCGGCGATCAGCAGTTTCTGGAAGCATCTTGGTTCGCGAGTCATCGAAATGTTGCCAGCGGAGCATGACGCGGCTTTAGCGACGACCAGCCATCTTCCGCACGTCGCCGCCTCGGCACTGGCAGCAACCTTGCCTGAAATGTTTCAGCAGCTTGCGGCCAGCGGATTTAAAGACACGACACGAATCGCAGCGGGCGATCCTGAATTGTGGGTCGCAATTCTGCTCGAAAACGCCGCCGCGGTGAGTACCAGCCTGGACGCGTTTTCCCAGTCGTTCGGAAAGTTTAGGACCGCAGTCGAGAATCGCGACGCCGACGAGTTGAAAAAGCTTCTGCAAGTCGCCAAAAGAAACCGCGACGCCCTGTGACATAGTTAACAGCCAGTTGGAAGAAGTGTGCCACTGGCTTTGCCAGTGCTTTTCGAATTTCACGTTTGATGGCGATTCCGCACTGGCGGAGCCAGTGGCACACATTGAATCCGGACTTCTGTTGTTTCTCAGCAGGCTTCCAGGGCGAATCTCGGAACGCTCATAAACGCTAATCTTCACTAATAATCATTAGCGAAAATTAGCGGCTATTAGCGTTCAGGTATATTGAGCATTTCATCGAGTTCTCTGGAGTTGCCCATGCTTTGGGAAGTGGAAATTCGTCCGGCAGCCGGTCAGATCGACCGGGAAGGCGACCGTGTCCTGGCCGAGTGTTCGGGACTGGGCCTGCAGACTGTGTCCAGCGTCGATGCCGCACGCTCGTTCCTTCTTCAAGGCGAACTGGCCGAAGACGTCGTGACCCGCGTCAGCAAAACACTTCTCGCCGATGGCGTTGCCGAGTCGTTCACGATTCACCGGCTCGACGCCGCAGCGAGCGATTTGCCGAACGGTGCGAACAGCGGCCAACTCCTCAATGTCCTCTTCAAAGCTGGCGTGACGGACAACGTCGCCAACAGTGCTCTCAAGGCGTTGAAAGATCAGGATGTTTCCGTCGATGCGGTCGCGACCTGCCGGAAGTACTGGGTGAATGACAACGCGTCGGATGCAGAAATCGACCGTTTGTCCGCAAAGGTGCTGTCCAACGACGCGATCGAGCATGTGGTCAACGGCCCGTTGCAGATGGATCAAATTTCGCTCGGCGGCGACTACACATTCAAACTGACGCACATTTCGATTCGAGAAATGGATGACGCGGCGCTGGAGCAACTCAGCAAGGACGGGCAGCTTTATCTGAGCCTCGAAGAAATGCGCACGATCAAGCAGCACTTTGTCGAGCTCGATCGAGACCCGACCGACGTTGAACTGGAAACTGTCGCGCAAACGTGGAGCGAACACTGCTCACACAAAACCCTCGCCGGCCGCATTTCCTACGAAGATGAAAACGGTCAGCGGCAGTTCGAGAACATGCTGAAGGAAACGATCTTCGCGGCGACGGTTTCGATTCGCGAAAGCCTCGGCGACGACGACTGGTGCGTCAGCGTTTTCAAAGACAACGCCGGCATCGTGACGTTTGATGACAAGCAGAGCGTCTGTATCAAAGTCGAAACTCACAATCACCCGTCGGCTCTTGAACCCTACGGCGGAGCGAACACCGGCCTGGGTGGCGTGATTCGTGATCCGCTTGGAACGGGACTCGGCGGGCGACCTGTCTGCAATACAGACGTCTTCTGCTTCGGCCCGCCCGACTATCCGCACGACAAGTTGCCTCGCGGAGTCCTCCATCCTCGAGCCGTGGCGAACGGCGTCGTCGCTGGCGTCCGTGACTACGGAAACCGCATGGGTATCCCGACAGTCAACGGCGCGGTCTATTTCGACGAGCGATACCTTGGCAACCCGCTCGTCTATTGCGGCAACATCGCGATGATTCCAGTCGGTAAGAGCGAAGGCGACGCTTCGCCTGGCGATCTGATCGTCGCCGTCGGCGGCCGAACCGGCAGGGACGGAATCCACGGCGCAACGTTCTCATCCGGCGAACTCGATGAAGACAGCGATATGCGGTCAGCCGGGGCGGTGCAGATCGGAAACGCCATCACCGAAAAAATGGTGATGGACGTCATCCTGGAAGCCCGCGATCGAGAGCTTTATTCAGCAATCACCGACTGCGGCGCCGGCGGTTTCAGCAGCGCTGTCGGCGAAATGGGCGAAGAAACCGGCGCCGAAGTGTGGCTCGATAAGTGCCCGCTGAAATACTCCGGTTTGAACTACACCGAAATATGGATCAGCGAGGCTCAGGAACGCATGGTCCTGGCTGTTCCGGAAGCCAACGTCGACGAGTTCGTAAAACTCTGCGCGTCAGAAGATGTCGAGGCCGCCGTCATCGGTCGTTTCACCGATACCGAGCGGCTCGTGCTGAAGTACGGCGACAACGAAGTCGCTGACATGACGATGGCGTTTCTCCACGACGGCCGCCCGCCGGTGATCCGTAAGGCGAGCTACAAACCCGACGACGAAATCCCGCTGGTTGCTCCTGAAAAGGAACGGTTTGACGACGACTTGAAATCGATTCTCGGCTCGCTGAATGTCTGCAGTAAAGAGTGGATCATCCGGCAGTACGATCACGAAGTGCAGGCCGGCAGCGTCGTCAAACCGCTCGTCGGAGTGCATCGCGACGGACCGTCCGACGCGGCCGTCGTGCGACCGGATCTGGAATCAGACCGCGGGCTCGTCATCAGCTGCGGCATGAATCCTCGACTCGGAGACGAAGACCCATACTGGATGGCCGCATCCGCGATCGACGAAGCTGTCCGAAACTGTGTGGCCGTCGGAGCGGACCCGGCAAAGATCGCGATCCTCGACAACTTCTGCTGGGGCAACTGCGAGCGTGAAGAAACGCTGGGAACACTCGTCCGAGCGGCAATCGCGTGCCAGGACGTTGCGATGGCATTCGGAACGCCATTCGTTTCGGGCAAAGACAGCCTCAACAACGAGTTCTCCTACGAAGACGACAACGGCGAAAAGCAAACCGTAGTGATTCCATCGTCGCTGCTGATCACGGCTCTCGGTCAGATCGCCAACGTCGAGCAGGCCGTCACGATGGACCTGAAGTCTGCCAGCGGCAAACTGTTTCTCGTTGGGACGACGTTCGAAGAACTCGGCGGCAGCCACTTTGCACTCGTGAATGGTCTCGAAGGCGGAGCGGTTCCGATCGTCGACCTCGATCAGGCTCCGCAGATTTTCGCAGCGATGCACAAAGCGATTTCCGGTGGCCTTGTCGAAAGCTGCCACGATCTCAGCGAAGGTGGCCTCGCCGTCTCAGCCGCCGAGATGGCATTTGCTGGCGGCCTCGGCGTCACGCTGAATCTTGCCGCTCTTGCAGAATCTTCGGACATCGACAGCGATGCCGTGCTGCTGTTTTCTGAAAGCAACACTCGATTCCTTGTAGAAGTGTCGGGAGAAAATGCCGCAGCCTTCGCCGAGACTCTCAACGGTCTGCCATGCGTCGAAATCGGCGTGGTCAACGATGGCGACCAGTGCTCGGTCGTCGGAACCGGCGGTCAGACGGTCATGGAATCTCCCATCGAAGAACTCCGTCAGGTCTGGAAGAAACCGCTTGCTTGGTAGGAAGTAGGCTGGAACAAGCTTCGCGCAGTTCCGGCAAAGTAGTCAGGTAGGGTGGGCACTGCCCACCATTCGAATGCGGGAACACTGCTGTTTGGGAACGCCTTCGCTTTGCATGGTGGGCGGTGCCCACCCTGCTTTTCAGCCAACCTGCTCGTATTGCCGGACGGCGGGGATCACGCTTTCGAGGATGCGTTTCTTAACTTCCATCTGCGTGCCAAGCGGGTTGATCGTGTGGACAGTTTCCGGCGAGTAGAAGTCGAGAACCGGTCGAGTCATCTCGCGGTAGATTTCAAAGCGGCGACGAATGATCTGCTCGTCCGCGTCGTCAGCTCGGCCCTCTGTCTGAGCTCGTCCGAGTAACCGTTCGACAATCGGTTCGTCAGACGCGGCTGCGAGGTGAACGACCGAAAGCACGTCGACGTATTCTTCCAGCAGCTCGCATTGCCGAGGTCGTCTGGGGATTCCGTCAAGGATCAGAATGTCGGTGACCGGATTGCAGTTTCCTTCGGCGATCTGACCGTCCAGCCATCGCATCCAGACGAAAACGGCCACGTCGTCAGGCACCAGCTCGCCGCGGTCGATCAGCCCGAAAACGAGTTTGCCATCCGCGCTTTCGGGATCAAGACTCCGAAAAATCGATCCCGTCGAAACGTGAAACATTCCGTTCATTGTGCCGAGCAATGTTCCCTGAGTGCCTTTTCCAACGCCGGGCATGCCAAACATCAGGACGGCTGGCAGCCTCGCAGGAGCACCTTCGGGGAGTGATAAGACGACCTCAGAATTGCGGGCCGGATCCTGATCAAGCTGATTCATCTGCGGGCGCTCCAAGCGGTTCATCGCGCGAGTCCATTCGAAAACGCGTTTTAGCAGGACCGTCCAGATTCGGCAATTTGGTGAACGGGAATCTGAGCCGAGGATTTCGAGATGACTCATCATCAGCCGGCTGCCCGACAGTTCGGCGAACAAATCCGCGTGGAATCTGTCCTACTGGCGAGGGCGACAGACCACGTCTAGAATCTCCAGAATTACGTAGGCTGGAACAAGCACAGCGCAGTTCCGGCACATGCCAGGCGAAAAGTTTGAACTGCCGGAACTGCGCTGTGCTTGTTCCCGCCTACAGAAACTTGCAGAGCGATGAGCACCGAAACAGCTTCTCAAAAAGCGACAAGTCAGGTTCCTGACGTGTCTGGCAGATTCGGCGAATTTGGCCGGCGATTCGTGCCCGAAACGCTGATGCACGCTTTGGAAGAACTGACCAAAGAGTACGAGCGGGCTCAACAGGATCCTGCATTCCTGGCCGAGCTCGACAAGCTGCTGTCGACATTCGTTGGCCGCCCCAACCCGCTTTATTTTGCCGAGCGACTGACCGAACACTGCGGCGGTGCTCGCATTTATCTCAAGCGGGAAGACCTCAACCACACCGGCGCCCACAAAATCAACAACACGATGGGACAGGTGCTGCTGACTCGGCGGATGGGTAAGAAGCGAGTCATCGCCGAAACCGGAGCCGGTCAGCACGGAGTCGCCACGGCCGTCGCGTGTGCCCGCTTCGGACTCGACTGCGTTGTCTACATGGGCGAAGAAGACATCCGCCGACAGAAACTCAACGTCTTCAACATGAAAATGATGGGAGCCGAAGTTCGCGGAGTCAGCAGCGGCTCAAAGACACTCCGGGACGCCATCAACGAAGCCATGCGAGACTGGATGTCGACGGTCGAGCACACTCACTACATCATCGGCTCAGTGGTTGGTCCGCACCCGTTTCCAATGATGGTTCGCGACTTTCAGGCCATCATCGGTCGTGAAGCTCGCAAGCAGTGCTTGGAAACAGAGACCCGACTTCCTGACGAAGTCATCGCCTGCGTCGGCGGCGGATCAAACTCAGCCGGCATGTTCTACCCGTTCGTCGATGACGAGTCCGTCGCTCTGACCGGAGTCGAAGCCGGCGGTCGAGGACCAGCTCCCGGCGATCACGCCAGCACGCTGACCTACGGAAACAAAGGCGTCCTTCACGGAAGTTACAGCTACGTTCTGCAGGACGAAGACGGTCAGACTCAGGACGTTCATTCGATTTCCGCCGGACTCGATTACCCAGGCGTCGGCCCGGAACACAGCTACTGGAAAGACACCGGCCGAGTGAACTACGTCAGCGTGACGGATGACGAAGCGCTGGAAGCTCTGCAGACGATGGCCAAGCTCGAAGGCATCCTGCCGGCTATCGAAAGTTCACACGCCATCGCTCATACATTGAAGGCGGCAAAGCAGCGATCGAAGGACGAGATCATCGTGGTCTGCCTCTCCGGCCGCGGCGACAAAGACGTCTACGAAGTCGCCCGCCTGCTCGGTCAGGATCTTGACTGACTGATTGTGAAGGATTTCATCGATTTGGCCATGCCTGATTCGTTGTTGCAAAATAGGA
>Ga0316208_1003198_pt1 | contig 12143 bp, 14 predicted proteins | sample 3monopyrite_MG_FD_204944 | JGI IMG/M metagenome (GOLD analysis project Ga0316208, IMG submission 204944) | Microbial mat bacterial communities from mineral coupon in-situ incubated in ocean water Damariscotta River, Maine, United States -... | ecosystem: Environmental > Aquatic > Marine >... | reverse complement strand
TCACCCTAAAAAAGGCATGTACCAAGTCATTCTTGCAATGGAAAGTTTAGCTAAAGAACTTGGAGTTACTATTAAGGTGAATTCACCAATTGAAAAGATTATAGTCCAAAACGAAGAAGCAAAAGGCATCGTTTCGAACGGAAAAAATTATTATTCTGATATTGTAGTAAGTGGAGCTGATTATCATCACACGGAAACACTTTTAGATAAATCGCTAAGACAATACTCCGAGAACTATTGGGAAAAGAAAACTTTTGCGCCCTCTTCTCTCCTATTTTATGTAGGTTTTAATAAGAAATTAAAAAACGTAAATCATCATACCTTATTTTTTGATGTAGATTTTGATGTGCATGCAGAAGCTATTTATGACAACCCTAAATGGCCAGAAAACCCCCTTTTCTATGCTAGTTTCCCAAGTATTACAGATAATAGTGTTGCCCCTGAAGGAAAGGAAGCTGGTATATTTTTAATACCCTTAGCTCCTGGTTTAGAAGACACACCCGAATTAAGATTACACTATTTTAATAAGATTATTGATCGTTTTGAAAATTTAACATCACAAAATGTTCGAAATAATATCATATTTAAAGAAAGTTTTTGCTTAAACGACTTTATAAAAGATTACAATTCATATAAAGGGAATGCCTATGGGATGGCTAATACCTTATTACAAACCGCATTTTTAAGACCGAAAATAAAAAGTGGAAAAGTGAAAAATTTATTTTTCACGGGTCAGTTAACAGTTCCTGGACCTGGAGTACCACCCTCATTGATTTCAGGGAAATTAGTAGCTGATTTAGTAACAAAACACCATAGTATTTTAGTATGAAACAATTATTTGATACCGTCTCTTACAATTGCAGTAAGGTTGTAACTAAAACATACAGCACATCGTTTTCATTGGCTACCAAGATGTTATATAAATCAATTAGAAGTGATATATATAACATATATGGGTTTGTACGTTTTGCTGATGAAATTGTAGATTCTTTTCATGATTATGATAAAGAAGCCCTTTTCAACAGATTTTCTGATGATTTAGAATTATCATTAAAAAATAAAATCAGCTTAAACCCTATTTTAAACTCCTTTCAACATACATTTCACAAATACCAAATTGATAAATCTCTTGTTGACGCTTTTATGGAAAGTATGCGATTAGATTTGCATAAATCAACCTATCTAACCGACGACGAATACAAAGCATACATCTATGGATCTGCTGATGTTGTTGGCCTTATGTGCTTAAAAGTTTTTGTTAAAGGAGATGATGCAAGATACAACGAACTTAAAGATACTGCTATGGCATTAGGTTCTGCGTTTCAAAAAGTAAATTTCCTAAGGGATTTAAAAGCCGATTTTGAAGGTTTGGATAGAACCTATTTCCCAAATACCGATTTGAAAAATTTAGATGAACCATCAAAACAAGATATTATTGATGACATTGATGCAGATTTTGAGAAAGGCTTAAGCGGTATCAAAAAACTCCCAATTGAAGCTAAGTTTGGGGTTTTTATGGCTTACAGATATTACAGTCAACTATTGAAAAAACTAAAAAAAACACCAGCATTAAAAATAAAAGATTCCAGAATACGCGTTTCTAATCCTAAAAAAATTGAACTTTTAATGCGCAGTTATGTAAAATATCAATTAAATTTAATGTAAATTCTAAGTGATCGACGCCCTATACTGGATACTCATATTTTTAAGCACGTATTGTTTCATGGAATTTATGGCGTGGTTTACCCATAAATACATTATGCATGGTGCGTTGTGGAGTTTGCACAAAGACCACCATCACAAAGATCATGATAGCTGGTTTGAACGTAACGATGCCTTTTTTATATTCTACGCCGTAGTTAGTATGGGTTTCTTTTTACTTTGGAAACACACCCATTTTTGGCAAGGTTTACCTATTGGTTTAGGAATTTTCGCTTACGGGTTATCATACTTCCTAGTTCATGATATATTTATACATCAGCGTTTTAAATTGTTTAGAAATGCTAACAATTGGTATGCAAGAGGGGTAAGACGTGCTCATAAAATACACCACAAACACTTAGAAAAAGGTGATGGTGAATGCTTCGGCATGTTATTTGTTCCTTTTAAATATTTCAAAAAATAACAGATGAATTATTTATATCTGTTGCTAAACTTAGGATCTTTATCTGTTCCTTTTATCTTTAGTTTTCATCCTAAATTAAAATTTTACAAGCTTTGGAAGCCTTTATTTATTGGTATATTAACTAGTATGCTGATTTTTATTCCTTGGGACATTCTTTTTACAAAAGAAGGTATTTGGGGTTTTAATAATGACTATTTTTTAGGAATTAAATTCTTCTTGCTTCCCATTGAAGAATGGCTGTTTTTTATATGTATTCCTTACGCCTGTGCTTTTACACATTATGCATTACTTTATTATTTTCCAAGCTTAAAATTATCAAAAAGAATTACTAAAACCATTAGCTACTTTCTTATTTTATTATTCATTATACTTTCATCATACCATTATAATAAATGGTACACCTTTATAAATTTCACATTAGCTTCTATATTGATTATGATTGTTATCAATAAAAACCTCAATCTTTTAAGTCATTTTTATTTAACTTTTTTAGTAATGCTAATTCCTTTTTTTATTGTGAACGGTATATTAACTGGAAGTTTTGTTGAAAACGAAGTAGTTTGGTATAATAATTTAGAAAATTTGAATATCAGAGTGTTTACAATTCCTATTGAAGATATCATTTATGCCTTTACATTAATTCTATTGAATTTGTTTGTTATGACTTTATTAGAAACTAAGAATAAACTACCTCGGGACAAGCCCACGAAGTATTAAAATTCCAAAAAGACAAAAACTAAATTCCAAAAAAAAAAAAAAACGAGGAAAGCCTCGGGGTATTAAAATCAATAAATTATCTTTTTAGTACATGACAAAAATATAAAAATGTCACATTGAGCGCAGTCGAAATGCTTTTGAATACGATATTTCCAATGTCTTCGACTGCGCTCAGATTGACATCTGATATATTATCAATTTTTGTCATGTACTCAGAATTATCTTAATAAATCATCAATAGTATTTCTAACGGCTTTACTATTCCAATTAGCAGCACCCGTTTTATCAATTACTATCCGACCATTTTTGTCTATTAAAAATGTTCTAGGAATACTTGTAACATTAAACACCTCAGGGTATTCAGTCATTGGATTATATACATCAAAAGTATATCCCTTTTTGCGAATAAACTCATTGATTACTGAAAATTCTTCATTTGACACAAAAACAAATTCAATTTTATCTTTATAATCATCATATAATAATTGCATACTGGGCATTTCAGCAATACAAGGCGGACACCAAGTTGCCCAAAAATTGACTAAAACCACTTTCTCTTTTGTGCTTTCAAAATTAAAATCGGTGCCATCCTTAGTTTTCAAACTCCAAATATAATCTTCAACTACAACCTGCTTTGATTTATCAATTGTTGAAGGACCAAAAAGTGCGAAGCTCTTATGCAGTAAAACCTGTATTGGCTGTCGTGTTTGTGGAATAAGTAATACCCCAATTAATATAAAAAAAATGATGTTCTTTATTTTGCTTCTAGAAAATTTCATGTTATGGTATTAAAAGGCATAGTTTCTAAGTTGAAACTATGCCTTAAATCTAACAAAAAAAACTTTAAGTTTTACCTAGTAACTTCACCCCAGGGTAAAGAGGCTAAGTTCTGACCAAAGTTATATGTTGCAGGAGCAGTATCTTGTCCTGCAGTTCCCACTAAAGGTTTCATTGCAAAAGGAGCTGGTGAATTATCTGGCACAGGTTCAACAGAAATAACAACTGTTCTCCCTCTTACATCCAAAGGAAATGTTTCTCCTGTAGGTGCATTTAAAAAGAAATCTTCACCAGGTACTGGAGGTCCTGCTTGTGATGTTTCACTAAAATCATCAAAAACATCAGCAGTATTAAATGCATTAAACGTTCCTGTTGTAATTGGCCCACTGTCTCCAACTACCCAACCTTCATAAGCCCAACCTGCTGGTAATTCAGGAAGCACAAAATTTGGTGTTGGAGGTGCTCCTGGAGTACCAAACCAAACGCCGTTTTCATCATTTCCATTGTTGGTTCCTGTTTCGTCTGTTGGAGTTCTTAAAAAGAAAGCTCCATCTGCCGTACTAAAATCTCCAACAACATCTGTATTTACATCTGCGGTGTTTCCGGCGAAATCACCAACTAAAAGTTTTGTGTCTGCTGGTGCTGGATCAAGATCGTTTACTGGCTCAATAGAAAGCACAAATCTTGTTGCACTACTTAATTGATCTGCATTAACTGAAAAAGTTTGTGGAAATGTAACTGAAGAAAATGTTCCTGTTGAAACAGGTACTCCGTTTACAATCATCCATCCTTCATAAACATAATCGCTACCTAATGCTTCTAATCCATTAAGATCTAAGGTTAAGTTAGCATTTGTTGTCGCGTTATCATCATCATTACTACAAGATGTAGCAAAAGTTCCTATGGCTAATATGGCCAATAACATTTTTTTAATCATGGTATTATTTTTTAAGTATTTTAATTATACTTCAAAATTATACCATGTAGATTATATAAAATGTTAGCTATCTAACATTAAGCACTTTTTTCATGAATTCTAATCTCTTTTCTAGTAAATTCAATGATATTTTCTTCTTTTAATTCGTTTAACAAAATATTAAGTGTAGGTCTTGAAGTACCTATTAAGCACGCTATATCTTTTTGGGTATATGGATGTTTTATAACTTTATCTCCTGTTTTTTCACAATCATAGCCATAATCCATACATAACTCGTCTAAAAATTCAAGGAGCCGTGTTTTGGCATCTTTAAAAAGTAATAATTGCAAACGTCTTTCAAGTTTTTTTAATTTAAAACCAATAACTTTATATATTTTTAAACTGAAGTTTTGATTGTTTCGCATTAAGTCATGCATCGTATTAACTCCCACGGGACAAATACTAGTGCTATTATCAATGGATTGTGCAAATTCCTCTCGTTTTGAGTCACCTAAAATAGCTGTTTCACCAAATATTTCACCACGTGTTAAAATAGCTTTTACAATTTCGTCGCCTTCTTCGCTGTAATAACCAATTTTTACTTTTCCTTTTTCTATAAGATAAACTTTGTTAGCAGAATCTTCTTCAAAATAAATGTAATCTTTCTTTTTGTAAGCATCAAAATCATGCTCAGCTTTATAGGCTTTGAATTTATGCGGACAAAGTACCTTGAAAAGATTGACATCGTCAAAACACCAAAGTGATTTCATTATGTTTATTCGTTTTGTTAGATATTATAAAGTCGAAAAAAATAGTCTATACTTACGAAAAGCGCATAAAAAAACCTCCACAGATTGGAGGTTTAACTTTATATATTTAGAATATCTATTCTTCTTCGTCAGTTGATTTTTCATCTTCATCATCTGATAATATGTCTAACATGTTATGTTGTTGCAATAAATTATACCATTGAATCACTTTTTTAATATCACTGGCATAAACTCTATCTTCATCATAATCTGGTAAAACATTAAAGAAATATTCTTCTAATTTATCTTTACTGTCTTTTGCTTTAACTGCAGTTGGTTCACCGTTTTCTTTCTTTTTTATATTCTTAAAAACTTGGCGTAAAGGCACTTCTTCAGTTAATGTATAAATGGCAATTTCACTTAAAACACTTACATTATTTTGTACGCTAACAGAAATTCGCTTATTATCTACTAATGACTCCGCAACAAAACCTCCTCGTGTTTGAGTTATTAACTTGTATAACCCGGATTTTCCTGAAATTGAAATAACTTTATCTAAACTCATAAATTAATTTTTGAAAAGCGCAAATATCAAGTGTTTATTAATGTATTGCAAATATTATCGTTTCTTTTTTTGGTCAGGAAAACGCATTCTGTAATCTACATCTATTTTCCCTTTCGATATGTTGGTAAGCCTACCTTTTATTAAACGCTTTTTTAAATTTGAAAGTTTATCTGTGAATAAAATGCCTTCTATATGATCGTATTCATGCTGAATCACTCTGGCTATCAAACCATCAAAAGACTCTTTATGTGGTTTAAAATTTTCATCAAGATACTCAATTGTAATATTAGGTTTTCTAAATACATCTTCCCTTACGTCAGGAATACTTAAGCATCCTTCATTAAAAGCCCACTCATCACCTTCTTCTTCAACAATTTTAGCATTAATAAAAACGCGCTTAAAACCGTTTAAAGTGTCTTGCTCTTCTTTGGTTAACACGTCATCTTCAGCAAAAGGTGTCGTATCAACTAAAAATAAGCGAATAGGCAAACCAATTTGAGGTGCAGCAAGACCAACGCCATAGGCATTATACATGGTCTCGAACATGTTTTCTAAAAGGGTATCGAAATTAGGATAATCTTTAGTGATTTCTTTAGATTTCTTCTTTAAAACTAGGTCTCCGTAGGCTACAATAGGTAAAATCATTCTGCGTAATATTAATATTTGCAAAAATACAATACTTATACTTTATGCGTTGTATTTAACAAAAAATTATTCTTTTAGAAATTTGATTATTTTGAATATAAATAGCTTTGCAAAATAAGTGTTGCACTAATTTCATCTATCAGTGCTTTATTTTTTCGCTGATTCTTTTTTAAACCACTATCAATCATGGTTTGGAGTGCCATTTTAGATGTAAAGCGCTCATCAATACGTTTTATAGGGATATTTGGAAACGCTTTTTCTAACTTAGATATAAAAGGTAAAATATGTACTTCACTTTCAGAAGCTGAATTATCCATTTGTTTTGGCTCACCGACTAAGAATAGTTCGACAGTTTCTTTGGTGGTATAATCTTTTAAAAATTGAAGCAACTGTTTGGTAACAACTGTAGTTAATCCAGAAGCTATAATTTGCAACTCATCAGTTACAGCTATACCCGTTCTTTTAGTTCCAAAATCAATTGCCAAAATTCTTGCCATATTATCTTTTTTGTAAAAATAACAAAGAATCTTTTAAGATTCTTTGTTTAGTTTCCCGATTTATTCATAGGTTACTATTTTATAATAATGAATTCATGAATCATACGATTACTCGGGAATGAAAATTTCAAAGGAAATCTTGAGAATAATAATTCTCAAAAATTACTTCTCAATTAAAACGAGAAAGGCCATCCTTTCGGACAGCCTTTCTCAATAGTTAACCTTAATTATTAATACTTGAACATTATCTTTTAAACGCTAGTAGCTTTGTTTATTCCTTTAAATACTAAATTGATGTTACTAACTTTTCTTTTATGGTTTAAGTAAATTCTAATATCACTAGAACTACGAGCTATCGTTTTATTTATTTTGGTAGCATCAATTAACAATGAATCGTTTTCTTTAATAGTATTAACCGCTGTAGTTACAGTAGCTATTTCATCATCAATAGAAAAAGAAATAGTTTTATTAGTTTCAATCTCTACAACTGCAGATGTGCTTTGAGCATTCCCGATAGAGAAGATAAGTAATAAAGTTAATAATATGTAAAAATTTGTTTTCATTCGTTTAACATTGTTTGATGGTTCAAATATATAAACAGATGATAGGTATACCACAAAATATTAGTTGTAGAACCCTGTATTTTCGTTAACTAGAGAAGCTACAAATTTTTATCGATGAATAGTTTAAAAGCGTATTTTATCGCTCAAATGCACTTTAATGTGTTTTTTATCGAGGCTAGATTCGTTTAGAAGATAAAATGCACAATTCTATCCTTTAAAAACCACTAATAAATTGAATATTTCTTATAGAATACCACTTATTATTATGGCTATTTCAATGCCTTTTTAAATGATAGCCATTATATTTGCCAAAAATTATAATAGCAATGACTGAACTACAACAAATCATAGAGAAAGCTTGGGATAATAGAGCTCTTTTAAAAGAAGAAAGGACAACCACAGCAATAAGAAATGTAATAGATTTATTAGATCAAGGTGAATTAAGAGTTGCAGAACCAATTTCTGGTGGTTGGCAGGTTAACGAATGGATAAAAAAAGCTGTTGTTTTATATTTCCCAATTCAAAAAATGGAAACTTTAGAATCTGGAATTTTTGAATATCATGATAAAATTCCATTAAAGAAAAACTTTGCTGAACGCGGCATTAGAGTGGTTCCCAATGCGGTTGCACGTCATGGCGCATATATTTCTCCTGGAACCATATTAATGCCCAGTTATGTAAATATTGGAGCTTATGTAGATAAAGGTACTATGGTTGATACTTGGGCAACTGTTGGTAGCTGTGCTCAAATTGGTAAAAATGTCCATTTATCGGGTGGTGTTGGTATTGGTGGTGTTTTGGAGCCTTTACAAGCTGCACCTGTAATTATTGAAGATAATGCCTTTATTGGCAGCCGTTGTATAGTTGTTGAAGGTGTGCGAGTTGAAACTGAAGCTGTTTTAGGAGCTGGAGTGATTTTAACAATGAGTACAAAAATAATTGATGTCACTGGTGATGAGCCAATTGAATATAAAGGTGTTGTTCCAGCGCGTTCTGTAGTTATTCCAGGTAGTTATGCAAAAGAATTTCCTTCTGGCAGCTATAATGTACCTTGTGCATTAATTATTGGAAAACGTAAAGAGAGTACAAATAAAAAAACATCGTTAAATGATGCGCTTCGTGAGCATAGTGTTGCGGTATAATTTATTATTTAAAAACATACATTGAGGGATAAAACTAATCATACTAATGAAAATATAGATATATCTATAATCATTGTGAATTATAAAAGTTGGAAACACCTTCATAATTGTTTAAAAAGTTTAGATAAAATTATTCAAGATGAATTTAAATTTCAAGTTATTGTTATTGATAATCAATCAAATGACAATAAGCTCGGTACATTTATTGAAAAATTTCCTAAATATAATTTCTTAATTAATTCAGGAAACAATGGCTTTTCTAATGGCTGCAACTTAGGTGCTAGTGAAGCTACTGGTGATTATTTATTGTTTTTAAACCCAGATACAATAGCCACTAAAGCTGCACTTTCAACAATGCTGCAAATAGCTAAAACAAATTTAGATTACGGCATAGTGTCTTGTACTAAAGTAAATTTAGAAGGAAAAACCGAAAAAGAAATTCGGTTTTTCCCTAAACTATCAACATTACTTGGAACGCTTAGAGCTATTTATAAATTAATTAATAAAAAACGCATTTCTAAAAAATATAATTCTTTAAAAAAAATAGTTTTTCCTGATTGGGTTTCTGGTTCTATAATTTTTACCAGTAGAAACTGGTTTGAAAAAATTAATGGATGGAATGAAGATTATTGGTTATATCTTGAAGATGTAGATTTTTGCAAAAGAATTACAGGAGCTGGCGGAAAAATAGCGTTAACAAGAACTACTCAAATTATTCATAATCATGGTGGTGCATCAAGAATAAATGTTAAAACCTCGGCCTTAACTAAAGCTGAAGTAATTATTTCTAAGCATACTTATATCCATAATCATATTAAAAATTACTCAAAGTATTTTGCTCAATTTCTTCTATTTACTTTTACTTTTTTATCTAAGTTTTTCTTAGCAATTGTTGGAATTATTTTCTTTTTCATACCAAAACTCTTCGTAAACGTATTGATATTCAAAAATCTGATTAAATATTACTTAAATGCTTTAATTAATAAAACTTGGATTAGCAAAAGAGCTCCAAATTACGCCAAATAAACATTTGTTTTATTTATTTTTAGAAAAGCTAACTATTAAATGAAAATATTAATTATACAACAAAAAATGATTGGTGATGTTTTAACATCTTCAATCCTATTTGAAGCTTTAAAAAATAAATATCCTAATTCAGAATTACATTTTTTAATTAACTCGCATACTTTTCCTGTAGTAGAAAACAATCCCTTTATAGATGAATATGTTTTCTTTACTCCAGAAATTGAAAAAAGTAAATCGCAATTATTAAATTTTGTAAAATCTATTAGAAAAAACAAATATGATGTTGTAATAGATGTGTATTCAAAATTATCTAGTAATCTTATCAGTCTATTCTCAAAAGCAAAAACTAAAATATCGTATCAAAAAAAATTTAGAACGTTTATTTATAATCACAATATAAAACGAGAAAAGCATAATAACAATACAACTGGATTAGAGATTACAAACAGATTAAGCTTGTTAAAACCACTTGAAATTGATACCCAAAGCATCAAACCTAAAATTTATTTAACCGAAATAGAAATAGAAGCTGCAAAGCAATTATTAAAGAAAAAAAACATAGATGTGTCTAAGTCTTTATTTATGATAAGCGTACTAGGAAGTACTGAAAACAAAACATATCCGCTTCCCTATATGGCTAAAATCATTGATAAAATTGTCAAAGAAACCAACGGACAAATTTTGTTCAACTATATACCGAGTCAATACACAGAAGCTAAAACAGTTTACAACTTTTGTGAAACCGAAACGAAAAAACATATTTATTTTGATGTATTTGGAAAAAGTTTACGTGAATTTTTAGCTATCACAAAAAATTGTACTGCGTTAATAGGTAATGAAGGTGGTGCTATAAATATGGCAAAAGCACTAGACATTCCAACATTTTCAATTTTTTCTCCTTGGATAAATAAAGAAGGCTGGAACATGTTTGAAGATGCAAAGAATAATGTTTCTGTGCATTTAAAAGATATAAAACCAGAATTATATAAGAATGAAATATTAAGGAAAACAAAAAATAGAGTTCATTTATTTTATGAAGAATTTCTTCCCATATATATTACTCCTATGTTAGAAAGCTATTTAAAAAACCTTTGAACCTGAGTTCGACCTAAAAAAATTGAGGCAAACCATATAATCTATTGTTTTTTAAACACTTACCTTATCCGTGTAAGTTTTAACATCTCAAATCCATAAATTTCTAGCTAAAAGTCACAAAACATACCATCTTCTGCCTTAAATTTGTATAAACTAGTACGCTAGTCTATACAAATTATAAGTTGAATCTGCCATATTTATTGACTTTTATCTAAGATTCTTACGTCGAACTCAGGTTTTAACTTAATCTTTTACAATTCCAAAAGGCGTATATTTTATTTTTTCCTTTTTAGTTATTGCTCTTATTTTTTTATTTTTTTCAATCATTTCAGGTTTTACATAACCTCGCTCATGGTCTAAATGTAAGCAGATAGCACTGTATCTTATTTGTTTAAATTTTATTTCACAATTCATTAATCGTTCTCCTATTTCTCTATCTTCCCCCCCATATTGCATACGTTCATCAAAACCATTAACCTTAATAATATTGTCTTTCCAACCAGAAACGTTCATACCATCAAAAGTTGCTTTTGTTGTCGTAAATCTGTTTAAAAACCTTTCTTTAAAACCTCTAGCAGTTAACTTATTAGCCTTAAATGTTTTTTTTAAACCATATTTTACTAACCAATTAATATCAAAACAATTCTGGTTTTTTATATCATTTTTTGAAATTAACTCACTAATATCCATTGGTAATTTAAAATATCCACCAGATAAAAAGTAGCCTTGTTCTCTAAAATCTATATGGGTTTGAATAAAATCCTTTCTTGCTATACAATCACCGTCAGAATACATCAGGTAATCACTACTACTTGCTACAGTTGCTTTATTAAGAATTATTGTTTTTTGAAAACCATTATCTTCATGCCAGACGTGTTTAATGGGGTAAGTAACTTCCTTTTGAAACCGCTCTATAAGGTTTTTTGTTTTATCATCAGAGCCATCATCAGCAATGATAATCTCAAAATTTTTAAAAGTTTGAAACTCGTAACTCCACAAAACTTTTTCTAGCCATTCAGGTTGGTTGTACGTACTAATAATTACAGATATGTCGAATATGCTCATTGCAACAAAAATAACTATTTTTACGAACTCAATACAACATGATTAATTATTCTTTTGAAAGAACTTCTACCAAAAATATCCGCTTTAATAATTACTCATAATGAAATTTCGCATGTTGATGAATTAATTGGTCACTTAGATTTTGTAGATGAAATTATTGTTATTGATTCTTTTAGTACGGATGGTACATTTGAAAAACTGACTACTTACAACCAAGTAAAAACAATTCAGCACAAATTTTTAAACTTTGCTAATCAAAGA
>Ga0316208_1003197_pt1 | contig 12145 bp, 8 predicted proteins | sample 3monopyrite_MG_FD_204944 | JGI IMG/M metagenome (GOLD analysis project Ga0316208, IMG submission 204944) | Microbial mat bacterial communities from mineral coupon in-situ incubated in ocean water Damariscotta River, Maine, United States -... | ecosystem: Environmental > Aquatic > Marine > Coastal... | reverse complement strand
GGCGATGCTCGACGGGTTGGCTGCGGCTTATCGACGTTGCGACGAAGATGACTCCATTCGCGCGGTCGTCGTGACGGGTGCGGGGCGTGCGTTCTGTGCCGGGGCGGACATGTCAGATGCCGAGGCGACCTTCGACATTTCTGGCAGCGTTGGGTTCGACGATTTCAGCGCCGCCGGTTGTGCGGTTCCCGCCTTCTCGATCCGCAAGCTCGTCGTCGCCGCCGTGAATGGCCATGCGATCGGGCTCGGCATGACCCTCGCGATGCAATGCGATATCCGGATCTTCGCCCAGGAAGGCAAGTACGGGATCGTTCAGGTTCGCCGCGGCGTGATGGGCGATGCGTACTCGCATTGGACGATGGTGCGACTGGTCGGTCTCGCCAAGGCCGCCGAGATGATGCTGACGGGGAAGACGTTTAAGGGCGACGAGCTTGAGCGCCTCGGAGTTGCGAACCAGATCCGGCCGTCCGCGGAGGTGCTCGACGCGGCAATGACCATCGCCCGGGACACCGCGATCCACGCCGCTCCGCTCTCGGTCGCCGTCTCGAAGAAGCTTCTCTGGGAGTCTTCCGAATTATCCGCCGCGCAGGTTGGGCACAAGGAAACTGAGCTGCACAAGCACATCATGCCGAAAGCCGACGCGATCGAAGGCCCGGTCTCCCACATGCAGCGCCGCAAACCCGAGTGGAAGCTCAGCGTGTCCCGCGACTGGCCCGAGTGGCCTGACGACTAACGTCGTTGACTCGATCTGGTCGCTGGCTCGATTGGGTCGCTGACTATATCTGGTCGCTGACTATATCTGGTCGCTGACGCCTCTCTCAAAGATCGGCTCGACCTCGAGTGCCGCGGCGTCGCCGAGCATCGCGGCATCCGAGGGCGCGGCGACCGTCGCATCATAGGAGGCCGCTGCTTCGAGGGTGGGCTCGAGGAGCCCCCCGTCGCTTGAGCTGTTCAGAAAAAGCCCGTCGCGGGAAAGAACCCAATGCACCGCCCGCTTGAGCGCATCCAGATCTCGGATCGGCTCGTACCAGCTAAAGCGCGGTGAAGGATCATCCTCTCGCCACCGTCTCCGGGCGACCGACTTGATCGTCTGAAGCGCAACGCCCTTTTCCCGACAGACAGACTCCAGCGCGGCGAAGTCCTTGGCGTATTCGGGCTGCGCCATCATCGAGTAGTTGTAAGGCGCCAACACCGACGCGAAGTCGAACTCCGCGAGACTGCGCAGATGGAAGGTCGGAGCGAATGTCCCATGTCCCGTCACGCCGATGAATCGGACGAGACCTTCGTCTCGCGCCTGCGCGAGCGCTTCCACCGCGCCCCCCTTGCCCATCGCGGTGAGCCAGCCGTCCTCGTCAGTCAAGTTGTGAAGCTGGATCGAATCGACAGAATCGACGCCCATCCGTTCGAGGGATCGTTCAAGACTTGCACGCGCTTTCGAACCGTCACGATCACCGGTCTTGGTCGCCAAGAAGAGATCCTTGCGCCGGCTCGAGAGCCAGCCCGCCATATTCAGCTCGGAGTCGCCATAACTCGCGGCCGTGTCAATGTGATTCACCCCGAAGCGATCGAGCAGCGCCAGCGTGCTCTCCACCCTGGCGGGTTTCATCATGGCCACCGCGGCCGCGCCAAAGAGAATTCGAGTGCTGTGGAAGCCGGTTCGGCCAAAGGGAAGCGTTGAAATCATGAAGCCATTCTAGCCGTCTCAGAGAGCCCAATCCGGTGATCTCTTTTCCCTTTAGCCTACGGGCACTTGAGAGGGATTCCGAGATTTCACGATCATTTCGACGAAATCAGCCCAGCAGGAGAACTCCCGGTTGACCTCCGGGACCTCATGCTTAGGTTCCTGCGCATTCCGGGCTGGCCCGGCGTTGCGAAGGAAACCGCCCGGCCCGATCCCGAGGCTGTGCCCGATCCCGAACAACAGAATGGAGATCCGTGTCCGACGACAATCATGACGACAGCCCTGAGAACAGCCCCGAGAACGGCACTGACGCAGTATCCCGAACCGAAGCCTCCCGCGCGGGCTCGGCGGAGGACGTCGCATCGCTGATCGTGGAAGTTCCGGGCTCGGAGGTGCTGGAGATTCCCGCCGTCCTGCCGGTACTCCCGGTACGGGACGTCGTCGTCTACCCCGGCGTGACGATGCCCCTCGCCATCGGACGGCCGCGGTCCCTCGCCGCCCTCGATGAGGCGGGCCAGGACGGGTTCATGCTCGTGGTCTCCCAGCACGACCCGAACACGGAGACCCCCGGCCTCGAAGATCTCTATGAAGTCGGCACGATCGTGCGCGTCATGCGCATCATCGATGCCCGCCGCGAGGGCAAGCAAGCCCTCGTCGTGGGTGTCGCTCGAGCCGTGATGACGCGAACCGTCGCATGGCAGCCCACGCTGCGTGTTCAGGTCCAACCCCTCGTCGAACCCGAAACCACCTCCCCGCAACTCGAAGCCGCTTGGCGCCGGGTCGTAATGCTCGCGCAGCGAATCGTCGAACTTCGCGAAGACATGCCCGACGAATGGAAGGCCTTCATCCAGGGAATCCCGACCCCCGGGATCCTGGCGGATCTCGTCGCCTCGAATATCGCGCTGACCTCGGAACAGAAGATCGAGCTGCTCGGCGAGCCCGACGCGGAAGCGCGACTCGCGCTGGTCGAAGGTCACCTCGAAAAAGAAGTCACGATCGCCGAGACCCAGCGCAATCTCGCCGACGAAGCGGGCGGCGAGACCGATCCGAAGCGTCGCGAGAAAATGCTTCGCCAGCGGATGCGTGAGATCCAGAAGGAAATCGGGGAAACCGACGCGAGCGCCCGCGAAGTCGATGAGCTCCGCGAAAAGCTCGACGCCCTCGAACTTCCGGAAGAAGCCGAAGTCCTCGCGGACCGCGAACTTCGTCGCCTCTCCTCCCTCCCACAGCACGCCCCGGATCGTCATTTGATCCGGACCTACCTCGACTGGATGGTCGACCTCCCGTGGAACACGCGAACCGATGACGACCTGGATCTCCACCAGGCGCGCGAGATCCTGGATGCGGATCATCATGGTCTCGCCCAGGTCAAGGATCGCATTCTCGAGTTCCTCTCCGTTCGAAAGCTGGCACCGGATGCCCAGGCGCCAATTCTCTGCTTTGTCGGTCCGCCCGGCGTCGGCAAGACGTCCCTTGGAAAGTCGATCGCACGCTGCATGGGCCGCAACTTCACCCGGGCGTCTCTCGGTGGCGTCCGCGATGAAGCAGAGATCCGTGGCCACCGACGAACCTATGTCGGCTCGATGCCCGGTCGCATTCTGCAGAGCCTGAAGCGGGCCGGCTCGAACAACCCGGTCTTCCTGCTCGACGAGATCGACAAGGTCGGCTCGGATTTCCGGGGCGACCCGAGTTCCGCGCTGCTCGAGGTGCTCGATCCCGAGCAGAACCACGCGTTCTCCGATCACTACATCGAAGCGCCCTTCGACCTGTCGCGAGTCCTCTTCATCGCGACGGCCAACACCCTTTCGACGATCCCGCCGGCACTCCTCGACCGAATGGAAGTCATCGAACTCTCGGGCTACACCGAGCGCGAAAAGCTCGTGATCGCCGAGGAGTTTCTCGTGCCGCGCCAGCTCGAAGCCCACGGCCTCGGCCCCGATCAGATCACGGTCAGCGAAGCCGCCCTCGATAAGGTCGTCGTCGAGTACACCCGGGAAGCCGGTGTGCGAAACCTCGAGCGGAATGTCGCCACTTTGATGCGCAAGTGCGCTCGGCGCGTCTCCGAAGATCGCAATGCGATCGTGGACGTCGATCCAGATTTCGTGTCTGAATCCCTGGGCGCCCCACCTCATCTCCCGGATACCGCCGAAGAGACGTCGATCCCCGGCGTCGCGGTCGGTCTCGCCGTGACTGCTCACGGCGGCGACATCCTGTTCATCGAAGCCGCGGGCAACCGCGGGGGCAAGGGAATCCGATTGCGGCTCACGGGCCAGCTCGGGGACGTGATGCGCGAGTCGGCGGAGGCCGCTCTGTCCTGGGTCCGTGCCCACGCGAGCGAACTCGGCCTCGGGGACGACGCACTCGCTCCGGGTGAAATTCATCTTCATGTTCCCGCCGGCGCCGTGCCCAAGGACGGCCCCTCGGCGGGCGTTGCGTTGGTCACCGCCCTCGTCTCTCTCCTCTCGAACCGAAGCGCCCGGAGCAACGTCGCCATGACGGGTGAGATCTCGCTTAGGGGACGCGTACTCCCGGTCGGCGGAATCAAGGGCAAGCTGCTCGCGGCGAGCCGGGCGGGGATCGACACCGTCGTGATTCCGAAACGAAACGAAAAAGATCTGGTCGAGGTTCCGCAGGAGGTTCGCGAGAGTCTCGGAATCCATCTCGTCGATACGATCGACGAGGCGCTCACGCTGACCCTCGGCGCGAAGCTCGAGGGCGCCTCGGAGCCCCCGACTTCAGCCTAGTCGGGAACGTGCATTCCATTCTCGAACCGAACGCATTCATTCCGCGCGATCTGACCGGAATCCAGCCTGATTCCCGTGCGGGTGCGGCGGGTAGTGGCTCGAAATCGATCTCGGGGTGCTAGGATACTCGCGTTGAGAGTGGCGCTCGTACACGACTGGCTGACCGGCTATCGGGGTGGGGAGCGCGTTCTCCAACATCTTGCGCGCCGCTATCCGAGCGCTGATCTCTTTACGCTGATCCACGAACGCGGGTCCGTCCCCGCTGAGATCGAAGCGAGATCCATTCGCACCAGTCCCCTCGACCGAATTCCGGGACGCGCGAACCACTACCGCAAACTGCTGCCGCTCTTTCCCTGGGCGATCCGGCAATTTGACTTCCACGGCTACGACCTCGTCCTGTCGACCAGTCACGCGGTCGCCAAGAGCGTTCGGATTCCCTCGGGCGTGGCCCACGTCGACTACTGCTTCACGCCGATGCGATACGTCTGGGACCAGATCGATGCGTACCTGGGCGATGGCCCGCGACGGACGCTCGCGGGCCCGCTGGTTCGAGGCCTGCGCAATTTCGACGTACGGACGAGCGGCGAAGACTCCGTGACACGGTTCGTGGCCATCTCAACGGATGTCGCCGATCGTATTCGGCGGCATTACGGACGCACTGCCCGCGTAGTTCCCCCTCCCGTCGATCTCTCCTGGATCACGCCGGCGACCGAGCCCGCGGAGGACTTCTACCTCCTGGTCGGCGGCTTCGTTCCGTACAAGCGAGAGGCATTGGCCATCGAAGCCTTCCGCGGGCTCGACCGACGCTTGGTCGTTGCCGGCGACGGCCCGAGTCGAGCTCGGATCGAACGGGACTCGCCGTCGAACGTGACGTTTCTAGGACGCGTCGACGACAGCCAACTTGCGGACCTCTATCGACGCTGTCGCGCGCTGATCTATCCGCAGCACGAAGATTTCGGCTTGATCGCGGTTGAAGCGCAGGCAGCGGGTCGGCCCGTGATTGGTTTCGGGCGCGGAGGCCTCCTCGATACGGTGCGGCCTCTTCAAACCGATCACTCGTCCTCTCCCGAATTCGATGCGACGGGTGTCTACTTCGACGCGCAAACGGCGCCGGCGATTCGCGACGCGATCGAGCGGTTCGAGAAAGTTGAGCACCGATTCGATCCGAGGACGCTGCGACGTTGGGCCGAGCGCTTCAGTCCCGCGCGTTTCGATGACGCGCTCGATGTGGAGATCGCAGCCGCACTTCGCGCGACGGTCGGTTCGCGGGCCCCGTCGGCTTCCGGGAAGCCGGCAAACCGAACCCGTCCGGTAATCACGGAGGGCCCACGATGAGACCGTCCGCAATCCCGATGCTCGACCTTACGGCCCAGCATTCCGAAATCGAAGAGGAACTTCTCGAAGGCTTCGCCGAGGTCATCGCTTCCGGACGATTCATCCTGGGCGACGCGGTGGAGACCTTCGAGTCGGAGCTCGCCAAGCTCTGCGATGCACGGCATTCGGTCTCCTGCAATTCCGGAACGGATGCGCTTTGGCTCGCCCTTCGCGGGCTCGGCGTCGGGCCCGGCGATGCAGTGCTCTGCCCCGCTTACTCCTTCTACGCCACAGCCGCAACAATCGCGCGTATGGGCGCGACCCCGGTCTTCGCGGACATCGACCCCGCGACGCTCAACCTCGATCCCCAGGACGCCCTCGAACGCGCCGAAGCGACGCCCCACCTCCGGGCGATCCTGACCGCGGACCTGTTCGGACAAATCTGCGAACTCGGCCCACTCGCGCAGTACGTGGCGGACCGCGACCTCGTCCTGGTCGAGGACGCCGCGCAGTCGATTGGGGCCATCGATACCGGCGGTGCGGCCGTCGGCAAACGCGCGGACATCGCGTGCTTCAGCTTCTATCCGACAAAGAACCTTGGCGCCCTGGGCGACGCAGGCGGCATCGTGACTTCGAATCCCGAGCTGCGTGAGCGGATTGCGAGCCTCCGTGTCCATGGGGAGAACGAATCGGGGCGCTACGACGAGCTCGGCATCAACTCACGGCTCGATGCACTGCAGGCCTCCGCCCTCTCGATCAAGCTTCGCCATCTTGAGCGATGGACCCGCGCCCGCCGGGAGCGCGCTCTGCAATACGATACGCTCTTCAGGGATCGTGGGGCCGCGGACTCAAGCTCGCCCCTCGATGCCGGCACTCTCCCGCTGACGACACCCGCGCCACTCGCGGCCCCGGGTCGCCACACCTACCATCGCTACATCGTGCGCGTCGAAGCGACGAAGCGTCCGGCCCTCATTGAGGCGCTCGCCGCGGAAGAGATCGCCAGCGAGGTCTATTACGACCGCGGCCTCCATCAGCAACCGGCGCTCGCCGAGTTCGCTCCGAACAGCAGCCAGAAGGCGCTCCTCGAAACCGAGCGCGCGAGCCGCGAAAGCCTCGCCCTGCCGCTCTATCCCGAACTCCGCGAAGATCAGGTCGAGCGCGTCGTCGAAGTCGTCACGCGCTTCCTGCGGCGTTAGGCAACCGACCGCGGAGCGTCCGCCAGATCCAGACGCGACGCCGAGGTTCGGCGGAGCTGCGGACTCAATGGCCGCGCGACCCCTTGACGAGCGTCATGAACAGAATCCGCAGATCGAGCCAGAACGACCATTTCTGGATGTAGTAGAGATCGTGTTCCACGCGCTCGTGAATGGACGTATCGCCCCGCCAGCCGTGAACCTGTGCCCAGCCCGTCATGCCGGCACGCACCTTATGGCGAAGCATGTAGCCCGGGATCTCTCGGCGAAAGTTTTCGATATAGCTTGTCTGTTCTGGCCGGGGTCCGACGAGGCTCATGTCGCCACGCAACACATTCAACAGCTGCGGCAATTCGTCGAGACTATGCGCCCGCAGCCATCGTCCGAAGCGCGTGCGCCGCGGATCATCCGCGGTCGTCCAGGCGGGTCCATTGGATTCCGCATCCGCTTTCATGGACCGAAACTTCCACATCTGGAAGACGCGTCCGTCATGTCCCATGCGCGCCTGCGAATAGAAGATCGGACGCCCGGAGGTCGCCCAGATCGTCCCCGCAATCGCCGCCAGAACGGGGCTCGCGAGAACCAGGAGGAGCCCGCTCGCGACCAGGTCGAAGCTGCGCTTTCCGACCGCCGCCCATCCGACCAGCGGTGTTTCCTGCAGGCCGATCACAGGAATCCCGTCGAGACTCTCGACGGTGCTTCGCAAGCTAAAGCCGTGCAGCAGGTCCGGCACGATCTTCACGTCGACCACTTCGTCGGCGAGCTCGGCCGCCACTTTTTCAAAGCGCTCAGACTCGTGTCGTGAGAGCGCCACGATGACCTGATCGACGCGGTGTTGATCCAGGATTGACTTGAGATCGCTGTAGCGTCCGATCACCGGTGCACCGGCCACCTCACCCCCGATCGCGCCATCCGCAACGACGCCGAGCATTCGGAGCCCCGCGTCGGGTCGACCGCCGATGCGGCCCACGACGGTCTCGGCGAGCGGCCCCGATCCCACGATCAAGACATAACGAAGGTTCAGCCCACGGCGACGCAGACGCCGAAGGCCCGATCGAATCGTCGAGCGAAGTGCGATCACGAAGGTCGGAGCCAGGACCGCAAAGAGTCCGAGCACGCCTCGCGAGTAGGAGTAGTTGCGCGCAAAGAAGGTCAGCGCGGCCAGCATCAGAACCCCGATCGCCGTCGCACGAATCACCGAGGACGCCTCGCCCAACGGCGAGTCCATCCGGCGGGCTTCATACAGACCCTGCGATCGGTAGAGCACTAGAAAAACCGGCAGAATAACCGCGAGCGCGTAGACGTAGGGTTCGGGCGCGGGGACACCGAGCGGCACGGGGACGCCACTCTCGAATCGCAGCACGTACGCGCCCAGCCACGCCGCGGCGACGAGTGCCACGTCCGCGACCGCCATCAGCGTGCGGAATACTTCGCTGTATCGATAGAGCATGATTCCCGACCCCCCAAAGCCCGGGCGCTATAGGGTGCCAGAAAATGACTCGAATCGCAGCGTTTCAGCGCAATTCGAGTACCAGAGCCCGTCTCCCCGCCCGGGCTTCTACGTGGATGATCTGGAGCCAATTCCCCAGGCCCGCGGCTAAACCCCAATGTTCGTCGAGTCGAACTTCGTCGATCACGAGCCAGCGAACGCCCCGCGCGAGCAGCCTCTCGCGGATCCGACCGTCACCTCCTGATGGCAACGGAACGAATGTTCCGCCGGCGTAGTACGCGACGCGAAGCTTTTGCGCAGCAACGAACGCGCCGGCCCCACCCCGTTCCGAGAGCCATTCCGCTGCGGTACGGACCGCCGCCCGATCTTCGCGTCGCTCGCGAAAATCCCGAGCGCCCCAGGAAACGGTGAGCAGCAAAGCGAGCGCCACGAAGATTCCGACCGCCCGCCTCCCGCCTTGCTCCCGGCCGCGCCATTCCCGGTCTGTTGGCGCCCCCGCCTCGGCCGCCGGAGATCGACGCTCGAGAATGCTTTCGCAAAGCACACGCCAACCGAGTGCCGCGTAGGCCGTGAGCGGAAGCAATGCGGCGAGCGCGTGGCGACGCGCGACATACCCCGCTCCCCAGACGAGCAGGATCAGGACCGTCGAATAGGCGAGCCCGGGCAAGAAGAACGTGGCTTCCCGCAAAGGGCTCCACCGTCCGCGCAAAGCGATCAGCCCGAGCACCGCGAAGGCTCCGATCTCATAGCGAAAGGACGCGAGTGAAGTTCGCAGTGCCCGCGAGACCGCATCGAAAGCCCCCGCCGGCGTGCGCGGAGGACGTACTTCCGAGGGCCCGCCCAACCGTTCTGAGGATCTCGGAAGCGGAATCAAGGGCGCCTTGAGTGCGACCACGGGGGCCGCTGCAGGCATCGCGTCTCCCGCAACGAGCGCGCCCATACTCTTCTTGCGCGTCAGTGTGAGTTCGCCCTGCTCCATCGTGAGCGCACCGAGCAAAGGCGCCATCACCAACGCGCAAGGCACCAGGATGGCGAGCGCTCCTCGGACCGAGGCCCGGCGTTCCGCGGGCAAGAGCACGCCGCGGCCGATCATCAAGATCACCGCCAGAACCGCCAGTCCGACGCCTTCCGGTCGAACCAGATACGCGAGCCCCGCCGAAGCCCCGGCCACCACCGCCGACACGACGCCGGGCCGCATCATCCACTCACTCAGTGCCGCAAAGCCGACGAGAAAGAGGCCGATGTAGAGCGCATCGCTCATCACATCACTCGAAAAGTCGACCGCCCACGGATGCAGCGCGACGGTCAGCGCCGCCAACCAGCCGAGCGCGGGGTCGAAGGCGCGGCGCACACACCAGAAGACCGCCCCGACCGAAAGCAAGCCGCCGAAGATCGAGACCGCGACCGCGGCGCCCTCCCAACCCAGGGGTAGCAACGCATGGAACACCACGATGGCTGCCGGATAGAGCGGGTGGAACGGGTGCGACAGGACGTCACTCAGCCGTCCCTCAGCGATGGCCTCGGCCATGGCGAGAAAGATCGGTCCGTCGTTGAAGAGGACGTGGGTGTGGTGCCACGCATAGATGCGCAGGCCCGCGGCGATGACAAAGAGCACCAGCAAACCCGCGCAGTCCCGCCCCGTGAGCGATCGCTGGTTGGTCACGATCGTTTTCAGCCCGCCTCGAGACTGTCTTCGCGGACGGCTGCGGCGAGGTCGTCCAGGAAGTCCGGCATCGCGGAAACCACGCGACTCCAGTTCGGAATCTGGGGGGAACCCATCGGGTCCCGCACGAAGTCGAGTCCCGCGGCACGCAACGCGCCAGAGAACGTCTCGACCGCAACCTCCTCTTCGTGGCGATCAAAGATCAAGCCATTCAGCTTGGCGTCATCGCTATATCGTGCGATCGCGTCCTGCGCGGTCCGCACGTACGCCGCGATCATCGTGTTCAAGAAGCCCGAGTCGAACTCGACGCCGTAGCTCGCCAGGTTGCGAATCAGCGAAGCCGCGATGTCGCGCACCATGCGATGCAAGCCTGCGTTCGCGTCATGCTCGGAAAGCAGCTGATGCTTGTGGTCGTAGTTCTCGACGAGCTCTACCTGACAGATCCGCTTCAGCGAACAGTTGCGATACACCTCCGCCAGAACGCCGACCTCGAGCCCCCAATCCGCGGGAATTCGATTTGCGCGGGCAAGCTCCGTGGTCATCGAGCATTCGCCGGCCAGCGGATACCGAAACGACTCGAGATAATCGAGCAGCGGAACCGGGCCGAGTACCGACTTCATGGAACGCATCAGCGGCGTCATGAAGAGTCGCGTCACGCGGCCGTGCATCCGGTCGGAGACGCGGCTGTAGTAGCCCTTCGCGAACTCGTAACTCATGTTGGGATTCGCGGTGGGAAAGACGAGACGAGCCAGCAGGTCCCGTCGATAGTCGAGGATGTCGCAGTCGTGGGTTGCGATCACGCGGGCGCGATGACCCGCCAGCACGTAGCCGTAGGCGAGCCAGTTCGCGCGGCCCTTGCCTTCGCCGCCCGGGTCGAGCCCCTCAGAGCGAAGCCGTTCAAAGAGCGCCTGTATGCGGGGGCCCTGATTCCAGATCACCGTCGCCGGTTCGCCATCGATCGTCCGCACGCGATCGAAGAGTGTCCGCATCTCCTGGAACTGGTTGAATGAGGCCTCACCGGAGAGACTCAGGACACATTGGGTCAGATAGGGAACCTGGGAGAGCTCCTCGACGATCTGTTTTAGCGCCGGGCCGTGCAGCTCCGAGTACAACGAGGGGAGCACCAGCGCGATCGGGCGCTCCGTCGCATAGTGGGTCAGCTCACGTTCGAGTCGCGAGAGATCGGGCTCGCCGAGTCGATGCAGGGACGTGATGACGCCCGTCTGGTGGAAATCCGCCATGGCCGGGACAGTCGCACTGGGGCCCGAGGGGTGTCAAGGAAGCCGCGTGATCCGCAGCCTGATCCGACGAAAAACGTCCGAATTTCGCGGACTCAGGGAGTTCAGCTGAGGCAGAACCTCAGAAGAGGCCCACCGGAGTCAGCGCGGGTTCGATCGCGTCTTCGAGGATTCGTACCGCCTCGGGGTCAATCTCGTGGAACTCGATCCCCACTTCCTGGGTGATCGGATCCGTATCCGTCGCCCAAACGACCTGCCCGGTCGCCACGACCGTGTGATCTCCGACATTGAAGGTCACGCGCAGGACGTCGCCGAGATTGATCTCGATGCCGACGGCTTCAAAGCTGATGCCCCCGGTCGAGAGATTCTTCGAGACGGCGAGCTGATCCGGTCTGTCGATCTCGGCGAAGGAGATAACCTGATCGGTGGCGATCCGATGGTACTTACGCCGCTCTGCTCCGCTGTCCTGCCCCATCTCTTCCCCCTGCGATCCGCAACACATTTCCTATGCGGGTACAGGGGCGTTTCGGCTCCGCCGGAATGAGTCTTGAGGGGCCCAAGGCGGGAAGGAGCTGTGGAGGTCGCCCTCCAGCGCCATGGGAATCGATGCCGCTAAAAGAGGTCGAGCTGCCGGTCGCTTGCCGCTCCGGTCTCCAGCCCCTTCAGCACGAGGCCGGCGCGCCGGAACGTATGCCCTTCGACTTCCACGCGACCGAGGAGTTCCCGGGCTGCCGACAGCAACTCTTTCGCACTCGCCGAGGCCGTCTCGAGCGAAGTACTGCGGGTGAGCGTCCGCTCGCCGGGCCCCGTCAAGCGAAGCGCGATTCGCCCAGCGAGCAGCCCGTCCCTCGAGAGTGCCTGT
>Ga0316208_1003196_pt1 | contig 12147 bp, 16 predicted proteins | sample 3monopyrite_MG_FD_204944 | JGI IMG/M metagenome (GOLD analysis project Ga0316208, IMG submission 204944) | Microbial mat bacterial communities from mineral coupon in-situ incubated in ocean water Damariscotta River, Maine, United States -... | ecosystem: Environmental > Aquatic > Marine >... | reverse complement strand
CGTTATTGAAGCCGCCGGCAGTGGCGATACCACCGTAAAAGTTAAAATAAACGCACCTTTTGGTACGTTAAATTAATTAGCTATTATATAAAAGGCCGCTTCTTGCGGTCTTTTATTTTATAAGAATTTATTATGCCAAAAATTCCTACTGAAGATTTGCACGTTATGCTTGAGGGCATCGACCCCGCGCTTTATACACCGAAGGGACAGTATCACCCATCAAGCCGAACATCCAAATTGAATGGAATTTTTCGGCGCGCTTACGTTGAGCTTAATAACGTCGAAGGTTATCGGCCGCTATACCGTTGTGCAGAAGACGACGTTATTAACGTAGAGCATGGCGCATTTATTCGTATAGAGCCAAACGGAAACTATCAGGATTACAAAGTTGTTGGTATTGAACCTGACGGCATCGGATTAACAACTTTAATTTTAGAGAAACAATAATGAACTGTTGCCATTGCCAATTTTGGGGACAAGACCCAATAGAACTTGAAGATGGTGCACCCGAACATATCGCATATGCACAGGATCATAAACCTTGCCATCATAGTCACGTTGGTGGTGGTTCGCCTTTAGATGAATCTAGAAAAGCAAGTGATGCCTTAAATGGTTCCGACCATATTGAAACCGGCCCATTCTTTGGCTGCAAACATTACAAAGATAATCGATTATGACACATAGAGTTGAAACTGTTATGGCTGCTGCCGTAACAGCGGTTACCAGTTTAACCACAACCGGCACCAATGTTTTTCGCGGCAAACTTTACGAGGTGCAAGAAAGTGAATTACCTTGCCTGCATGTTGAGATGGGGCCCGAAAATAAAGCACAAGAACATATTAATGGCGAAGTTGACTGGAATCTTATCATTAAAATAACGGCTACTGTTCGTGATTTAACCGCCTACGAACAAACGATTAATACGATACGCGAAGAAATCCATGTGGCACTGCGAGCAGCACCGAAACTTGGCGAAACTTTTATTATTGATACCAACGAAGAGGATCCAGATGAAATTGATATCAATGGTGGCGCCCAAAAACCCACTGTCGCACAAACTTTTAATTGGGAAGTAAAGTATCGCCGTAATATTGATAACCCGAGTCTTTAACTTATCAGCATTTTAAAGACTCCTTAATATATAGCTGATTACTGCACTATTTTCCATTAACTCAATTTAATTAACCAAATTTAAGCCTGAATCTATTGATTTAGGTACGAAATCGCCATTTACAAACGATTTTCTTGGAGAAAAACAATGCGTGACTGCGACCGTAAGGAAGTAAAACCCAAAAAAGGCGGCTCGATTATTGTCGAACCTAAAAAAGATAAACCACAGGTAAAACAAAATGTTAATAAATAGAGAAGTCATTTTAGTTAAAACAGAAACTACTTATAACACCGATCCAATACCAACAGGTGCTGCTGATGCGGTATTAGTAGAAACGCCATCATGGGCTATGGAAGGCGCGAGAATGAATGAACGCCCCGTGGTTCGTGCCAGCCTTGGCAAGGTTCAACAAGTATACGGTGGTTCACTGCGAGCAATTTCTTTTAACTGTGAACTAAAAGGCTCGGGTACTGTAGGTACGCCGCCCGAACTTAGTGCTTTATTACGTGCTTGCGGTTTTGGTGAAACAATTGTTGCCTCTACGTCTGTTACGTACACTCCTGTTTCAACGGGGATTGAATCGGCAACGATTTATTATTATCAAGATGGTCGCTTAACAACATTAACCGGTTGCCGTGGTACGGTATCATTTTCATTCGAGGCTGGTGGACTAGGTAAAGCGGCATTTAATTTTATTGGTCATTCAGCAACGCCAACTGATGTAACCATTACAACCGGTACTTATGATGCAGTTGTTCCCGTGGCTTTTAAAAATATTTCTTTTTCAATCGACAGTTTTGCCGCTGTTATCGGTACGTTTTCTTTTGACATGGGGATTACTTTAGCGACACCACCAAACCCGTCTTCAGTTGATAGCTATGGTGATGTTCAAATCACCATGAGAGATGTTACCGGCTCGATTGACCCTGAAGATGAACTTGTTGCCACTGAAGCATTCGAAGCCAACTACCGCAACGGAACCAGAATGGCTTTGGCAACCGGTTCAGTTGGGTCAACCGCCGGCAATATCTACGCAATATCAATGCCCGCTGTTTACTATCGTGATATTGCTCAAGGGGATCGGGATGGTATTCGTATAAACAATTTAAACTTTGCCGCGGCTGAATCGACAACTGACGATGAAGTATCAATTGCCTTTACATAAATAACTATTACAGGGTACAAAAATGGCGTTAACTATTAACACAAACATATCACCCGCATGGTATGTGCTCGAATCTGAAGTAAATGATGAGCTACCTGCAAAATTTAAAATAAAACCTCTCGATGGCGAACAATACATAGAAGTCTTTGCCGAGGGTGAAGTAACCCGCCTTGGTGACCTTAAGCTTAACGGCCTAGGATTAAAAATGGCGCTACGGTATGGCCTTACTGGGTGGGAAAATATTAACGACGCTAATAATAAGCCCATAAAATTCAGCACACATAATATTCGCAAATTACCCATGGAAGTATTATCTGAGCTCGCATCTGAAGTTATCAATCGCAGCACACCAAGTGAGGACGAAATAAAAAACTCCTAATCGCAGTTGAAGTAATGGGGCAGCCAGCCTCCTTTAATTGCGATACATGTTCCCATAAAAATTGTGACGAAAATAACCCCGCCCATATTTATCGATGGAGCGTCAAAGGTTTAATCGAATCAAAAACCTGTTTATTGCCAATGGTAACCGATAACTCGTGGATGATTTTGGACTGGTATGAACATTACAAAGGCCGGGTACTTTTAAAATCAGGCGGCTTACTAGAACAACCAAAATATTATATTGAAGTTATGACCATCTTAAAAAGAAGAGATAATGAAGACGCAAGAAACGATAACAATCAAAGCTAAGGACCAAACAAAAAAAGCTTTGTCTTCTGTTAACGGCTCACTTAAAAAAATGAGTGGCATCCTTCTTAATGCCAAAACAGCCGTTGCTGGTTTGGTAGGCGTTGGTGGCTTTGGGGCAATTGTCATTCAATCAGCACGCGCGGCCGATTCACTTGCGAAAACGTCAGATAAGCTTGGTTTAACAACGCAGGCATTGGGTGGTTTACGTCATGCAGCCGAACTTACCGGTGTAAGTTCTAATACCATGGACATGGCATTGCAACGTATGGTTAGGCGTTTATCTGAGGCAGCAAACGGAACCGGTGAAGCCAAAGATGCAATAAAAGAACTAGGCTTAGACGCACAAACTCTTACTCGGTTAGCACCCGATAAAGCTTTTCAAAAAATTGCAAAAGCAATGGAAGGAACCGCAACACAAGGTGACAAAGTCAGACTTGCCATGAAGTTTTTTGATTCCGAAGGGGTCGCACTCGTTAATACTTTAAACCTTCAAGAAAAAGGTCTAAGAGCAGCAGCAGAAGAAGCTGAAATTTATGGTGTTGCCTTATCACGCGCAGACGCTTCAAAAATAGAACGCGCAAACGATGCAATGAAAAGAATTCAGGTTGTTGTTAAAGGCGTAGGCACGACAATCGCAATCCACTTAGCGCCATTTATAGAAGTTATCTCGAAGAAATTTTCAGATGCTGCCAAAGAATCCAACGGCTTTAAAACGGAAGTATTCGATTCGATTAAAGGCATTATTCATGCTATTGGCGTGTTTCGTGATGCGATTCATAATATTGAAATAGCATGGCAAGTAGTGAAACTGGGCGCCGTTGCCGCTTTTGATGGCATTATATCGGGTATTGCTTGGGCTGATAAGGCAATCAGTAATTTTATAGACAAGATGCCTGGTTTAAATGCTAAACCCAGCGCCGATTTGGAAATTTGGGCGATGGCATCGGGTTTGGCTGTTAAAGATGTTGCCTTTGATTTGGAACAATTATTAAACGCAACGAAACCTTCAGAGGCAATGCAAGCAACGCTTCAAAACATTTCTGCAGAGGCTGAAAAAGTTTCTCAAAAAATGGTTGCCGCGAAAGCCGCCGCTAAATTTACTGACGATGATCAGTCTGCCCTTGATTTAGAGTTTAATGCCGCCAGTGCTCATACGGATAGAATGATCCGATTGATTGAAATGGAAACGGCCGCTGAAAAAACAAAGGCGGCTTTAGAACTCAAAGCCGCAAAAGATAAAATAAATGTAGCCAAAGGGTTAACGGGAAATCTCGCAACACTCATGGCTTCGTCTTCGAAAAAAGAATTCGAAGTGGGCAAAAAATTCGCCCTTGCTAACGCATTAGTTAAGGGTTATGAGGCTATCACAAGTTCATACGCGGCAGGCGCTAAAGTGGGTGGTCCATATTTAGGTGCTCTATATGCAGCAACTGCCGCTATAGCAACGAAAGTACAAATTGATAATATAAAAAACCAATCATTTGCAGGCGGCGGTGGTGTATCGGTATCAGGTGGCGCCGGTGGCGGCGTAGCGACTGGCGCAAACTTAGGTGGCGGGGCACCAACGCAGGCTGAAACAAATCAAAACCCCGTTGCTAGCGGTGGCACAACAACGGTTAATCTTATCGGTCGCTCGGCATCATTTACAGGTGAACAAGTTAATGAAGTATTTGATGCGATAGCAGATGCATTGGAGCGCGGCGACAGAGTTTTATTTAGCTCAGCAAGCCGACAAGCATTAGAGTTAAACGTATGACGGCAATAACGTATACCGCAAAAAGAAAAATAGTACCAACATCCTTTTCAGTTAACGATATTGATATATCAATTCTGGCTTCTGACGATTCTATTAACTCGGTTACAACAGATCTATCAGGATTAGTTGCCGGCGATTGGGTGCTTGTAGCCAATACTGCTGTTGATGATGGTTGGCATCAATTATCAATTGATTCAACGACGACCAAGATAACAACAACGTCAACGCTCACAGATGAATCAGCGGGTTCAAATATAAGTATTGTCGGCTATAAACATGGTGAAGGTCAGCCGTATAATTTAGAAACCGCCTCGCACGCATTAAACAGAAGCGGCGTTGCTACAAAAAGTCAATCAGTATCATTAAGCGGCATTACAGAAACCTTATTGCTTCGAGATATAGAATATTGGGATATAACAACAGACCACATAACACAAGCTGAACTACCGTATTGGGATGAGTTTATTGCCTCTGTTCGTGCAGACGAATCATTTACTCTTGATCTATACGGAACAATTGCTGTCCCTGATAACACCTTAAATTATATTCTGAAAGATAACCCAAAAACTAACCGTGTCGGCGCTTCGAAAATATATACACTCTCAATGAGAGTTCAAGTTATATGAGAAGCGACACCACTAACTTTATTGTTAAGAATTCATCAGTCAGCAAAGACCCAAGATACGTTGTTGAGATTGCATTTGATTCGGCTAACATCGATTTATATTATTTTACATCGCACTCAGACGCCGCATTACCTGGTGCCGCTTTATCTGTTAGCGGTGTCATAAAAGGGTTATCTGGCACAAGTCAGGCTGTATCACCCGAAAAGGCTCTGGCCACTATCGGTACGTTATCATTTCAAGTGGTTGATAACGCCAATACGGTTACCATGCTTCAATACAATAAATTGCAACTGGGTAAGAGTTTACGCGGTATGCGCGTTCGGGTTTATATTGGTTACGAAGGGCTTGATTGGGCAGACTATAGCTTAGTTACAACTCAAATTATTGAAGATGTTGAATACAATGAAGCCGCTTATAACTTTCGTTGCTCCGATGTTCAACGTGAAGAACGAAAAGATATATTTGATTTAGCAACAACAAATTTAAGTTCAACGCTTTCTATTGGTGACACGGTTGTTAATGTTTACGATACATCGTCGTTTGAATCAGTAGCGCATTCTAATTCCTATTCAGATGCACCTAGCCAAACGGTTTATTACTTTAAAATAAAAGATGAAATAATACGCGCCACCGGAAAAACGGCGACAACTTTTACAGGCTGCACGCGCGGCGTGTTAAATACAAAAGAAGCACTTCACGAAATAGATACGTCAGCCTCGGCAGAAAGACGAACTGAGGTTTCTGAATATATATATTTAGAATTGCCTGCACCTAAATTAGCGTATGCAATTTTAACCGGTAAGTTAATTGGCCAAAGCCCGGATACTTTACCTACATCTTGGCATTTAGGTATACCTGAAACGTATGTTCGCTTAAGCGATTTCACAGGTATTCTTGAAGACTTATTCGATACAACTAACGACAGCCTTGGTTTTGTTTTACGGTTTGAAGGCTTAAAAAAACAAGACGGTAAAAAATTCATAGAGCAAGAATTGCTTTTACCTATGGGTTGCTTTAGCCCTGTTTATAGTGACGGACAGCTTGGCCTAAAAAGAATGGTTAGCGTGTTATCGCAATCCGGATATGTTTATCAGCTTGATCAACATAACGTGGCAAGCCATTCTTCGCTACTTCACGATATGAAAAGTTTACATAATCATATCGAGATAAAATGGAATTGGCTCGATAGCAAAGAAAAATATACAAGACGTAATGTATTAATTGACGATGACTCAATTGCTGTTCATGGGTTGGCAACGCCGCTTAAATTTTCGTTTCGAGGTTTAAACGGTAGCAGGCACAGCACCGAAACGTTAGGTGAGCGGTTTGATTCATTTAGAGATCGTTATACTGGTCCACCTTTGCGAATTTCTGTTACTTGCTTGCCAAGTACAAATATCTTAGAGGTTGGTGATACGGTTCGTTTATCTTTGCCTAATGTAAAAGACTACAACACAGGGCTTGAGTTAGACAGAACATTTGAAATACAAAATGTATCGATAGATTGGATTACCGGAAAGGTAACTTTTGCGTTATTTGGGTCATCGCAGGCAGCATCGGCAATAGCTCAAGTTGCGGTTGACAATGTTGTACCCGATGCTTGGTATACAAGTGAAGGTAATAACTTAGCAACACTCATTCAAACTGGTTATGATTACACAACAAATTATACCGACATAAGTAGCGTTGGGCATATTGATGCTAATTGCACCTTAACAGGTGGCACTGATTTAAAAAATGCATCTACAAGTATTTATTATCATGATGGTGATTTAGTTATTGATGCTGGCGTGGTTCTAAGTATCACAAATAATGTTCAGCTTCGCGTTAAAGGCTTTTTAACTATTAATGGTGAAATAAATGGTGCGGGCGCCGGCAATGTTGGTGCTGCATACCGATCTAGCGATCGAACTCCAGCAACAACAACATCAACTTATAAGTATGAAAATCATACAAAAGGTATTTCAGGTTTTATAGGCAATCCGCAGTCAGGTGGTGGGGTAATAGGTGAAAATTATCAACCATACAAATCACATCAAGGGCATACAACTTTTGGTCAATATCCTGTTACTCCTAAATTATCATTTAGTATAATAGGTTCAACGGTTGAAGGAATACCGGCAAACCTTCTTGGTTCGTCAGGTGCAACCGGAAGAGTGTACACATTCGGTCAAAACTTTGGCGGTGTTGGGTACTGGGTAACTGGTGCCGGTGGTGCTGGCGGCAATGGCGGCGCTGGTTTATTTATGACATCGCGTGGCGCTGCTTTTGGGGCTAGTGGGTTAATTGATATATCCGGCACAGATGGCTTTGAAGGTGATCGTTGGGGTGCTGGACCTAACGAAAGTGTTTGGACAACAAACACAGTGTCCCAATGGGCAGGATCAGGTGCCGGCGGCGCACCCGGTGCAGTGTACTTTGCTATTGACGGTGTTAGCTCAACGATTCCCTTATTGGATAAAGTAACCGCATGTTATGGCAACACCCCCATAAAACAAATCCCAGTAACAGCACCAGAACTTACGGGCGTTATACCGGTACCAAGATATTCATATTACCTAGGAACGCAATGTTCAAACTCTGATTTATCTGGATACAACGGCGCGGCTAGAATATCTTTTGTTGTTGGGGCGGAAACGCCTGAAGAAGACCCTGGTGCGCAAATAATCCAACCACCAACAGGTTTAACGCTTGCCAGCGGCACCAATGAATTATTTGTAACCGGTGATGGAACTGTTGTTGCTAGAATTAAAGCCTCTTGGACCGCTGCAGATGATTCGCGTGTTGTTGGTTATGAAGTTCAATATAAAAAGTCTGCTGATTCAGTTTGGATTAATGTGGCCGATGTTATCGGTGAAGTGGAAAGTTGGATACAACCTATTGATTCAGGAATTGCTTACGATGTTCGCGTTAGGTCTAGCGACAACATTCGAAACACTTCAGGCTGGGTTACCGAAATATCGTATACAGCCCTTGGAAAAACAGATGTGCCATCCAATGTAACAGGATTTAATGCATACAATAATGGCATTACCATTGTATTTAAGTGGTCTCAAGTTCCCGACATTGATTTGGCTGGTTATGAAATAAGATACATAACACAAGGCGCAGCGAATACATGGGGTGATGGTATAAAATTAACATCAGTAACTCGTGGTACAAACGTAACCTCTGCAGACATCCCCGATGGTTCTTGGACCTTTATGATTAAAGCAGTCGATACATCTGGGAATTATTCAGCAACAGCAGCAACATCAAGTGCAACAATTGTTAGTGATTATGATGTTATAACAACTATCGAAGAGTCGCCTGACTGGTCTGGGACGCTGACAGGATTTATTAAGCTCTTTAATGGATCAATTATGCCGAATGGCACGGCACTAATGTCCACATTCATAGATTGGTCTGATTTTGATAATTCCGTTCCTGATCCTGTTGCCAATGCTTATTATGAAATTGCTACGCCGATTGACCTTGGCTTTGATGCATCTGCCCGGTTTTTTAGTTTAATTGAGTCAAAGCTACACCCTCTCGCAATATCAGGTGAAGCTGATCCACATTATGAAATAGATTATAAACTGGACGCAGGCAATTATATTGGATGGCAATCATGGTCTATCGGTTCACTAACCGCGCGATACGTAAAAGTTCAACTTCATAATGAATCATCAGTTGGCATCCCTATTATATCGGGAATGGCTAACACATTAGATGCCGTTGAACGTTCGGAACGAGGTGAGTCAGTTGTTATTGGCGCGTCAGGTACCACTATCACATTTGCAACCCAGTTTAACTTGCCTCCATTTATAGAGGTAGGTATACAAGGCACAGCCGCGCTTTACCCAACGCGAGAATTAATTACAGGAACCAGCTTTAAAGTGCATGTTTTCAATAGCGCAGGCACTGAGGTTGGCGGAACAATAGATTGGAAAGCAACAGGAGTATAATATGGCCGTTTATGATTACAAGCCACCAGATCAATCAGTGGATACATTCCCAGAGTATAAAGATAATGTTGATTCCTCTATACGTGCTAATGCATCATTAGCAACTAATTTTTATCCGCATGAAAGTTCAACACCGGCAATGACTGTGGATATGGAAGCAGGGAGAATATGGGATTTTGCATCGGGGACATTAATAGAAGAGGCTGCACGAGTTACGTCTACTATAACAGCACCTGTAACAAACCCAAGAATTGATCGTATTGAAGTTGACCCTGTCACTGGCAACTACAGCATATTAACAGGCGTTGAATCGGCATCACCTAGCGCGCCAGATTACACTGCCGATCGTTACCCAATCTGTCAAATATTGCTCGCAACAAGTGACACAGCCATCTATAACACACAAATAACAGATGAACGGCCGTTAGTGGTTACGCCTATTCCTGAAGCACCAGCAGTTCCCAATTTTTTCTTAACGACTAAAGAGTATACATTCGACAGCACAGTTTTTGTCACTCTCTCTAATGTACCAGGGGTAATCACAGAAGGTGCATTAACAACTGTTGGTCCAACTGGGAGCGGCGCTGACTATATATGGAGTGCTTTAGACTACATTCCAGCAAACGCAAGGTATGTGGATTTATTTGTTATTTGGGCTTCGAACGGAATAACTGGTAACAATATAAATTCATTCTGTGCTTTCTACAAAGAGGGTGCTACAGCCTATCATTCGAGAGTAGCTTTATACGCAGATAACAATTCAGCAGGTTCGCTGCCATACCAGTCTAGTGTTAATGTAATGATTCGGGTTCCCCTTGCCTCATTAAGCAACATATTTGAAGTCCTTTGGTTTGATGACCCAACAAATACACCAATCAACACATCTTTCTCTATTAAGAGCTTTGGTGTGTAGCAACACCTAACATACATCAACAGCCCAGATATACACCCTAACCTTTTAAGAAGGCACTATGATTTGCTCATTCCCTTTTCTAGATACGCTTGGCTATGCTCCAGCTTGTGCATTACATGATAACGAATACGATAATGCTCAGACGTACAGGCATAAATTTAAACGTGATGCAAAACTCGCAAGAGATATGCGCCGGTTTGTTAAAGCTTGGCATGCATGGCCTATATCCTTTGCAACGTTCGTTGTATTGAGTGCAAATCCTTTTTCTTACTATAAATATTTCGTAAATAAAAATAATGCCGCAGGCCATTTACTTTCAACTTTCTGGCTTGGGTTATCAATTTATCAAACATGGAGTTATTTTAATGCCTGACGGAACGGTTACCTTTGCAAAGGAAGTTTGGGATCTCATAAAGTATGTGATCCTCGCAACGCTTGGCTTATTTGGTTGGCACTTGAAACGGGCGAGAACACAGTTAGATGAGCACGAAAGAAATCATGTAAAAAAATCTGATTTTAATGACACTCTGAATTCATTAAGAGCGGATATAAAAGATGGGTTTTCTACATTAAAAACCGATGTTAAGGATATGCATAAAGAAACAAATGATGATATTCGAGATATTCACAAGCGGATAAATGGCGTAGGCAAATGAATTTAAAAGAACTTCTTATCAAACATGAAGCATTAAAACTCACTCCTTATTTAGATAGTGAAGGTATTTTAACGGTTGGCGTAGGTCGTAATTTAGAAAGACCTATTTCAAATAAGCTGGCTATGTTTATGCTTGATGAAGATATTGAATCAGCTAAAAAAGATGCTTCAAATTTCGAATGGTTTTCTGAGCTTAACGAAACAAGGCAAACTGTAATATTAGACATGCTTTTTAATCTCGGGCTTTCAAGATTTATGGGATTCAAAAAGACAATTAAAGCTATTAACGCAGGAGAGTACTTGAAAGCTTCACAAGAAATGCTTGATAGTAAATGGGCCAGGCAAGTCGGCCATCGAGCTGTTGAGTTATCAATGATGATGGAATCAGGAGAAGATCAAAATGTTTAAATCAAAAACGATGTGGCTTGGCATTTTAGTAACATCACTGGGTGTAATAGAAACAAATCTGCCATTTCTGCAAAATGCATTAGGTGATTATTACGGCTATGCAATTATGGCTGTCGGTATCGCCATAAAAGTATTGCGTGTTGTTACCACACAGCCTTTGAGCGCGAAATGAATAAAATATATGCATTACTAGGTGTTTTGTTAGCCGGGTTCTTAGCCTTCCTAAAGGTCTTTAGTATGGGAAAAGAGTCGCAGAAAAACAAAGTAATAACTGAGCAACATGAAATTGAAAATGAATCCAGAGAGGCACTTCAAGATGAAAAGCAACATTCCAAAATGGAGCTTCAACAGAACCGCGATAACGTTGATGCTGGGAACTTTTCTGATTTTAATACTGACTAGCTGCAGCACTACGCCCACCACGCCTCGTTTAGCTGTTCCAGAAAAACCAGCTTTCCCAAAGCTAACTGATAACGAGCTAAAGCAACTGTCAACCTGCAAAAAAGGCATGGACACATGCATTGTGTCACATTCAATTCTTTTAAAGTTTACTGACAAAGTGAGCATGTATCGTAACTATGCGCGCGAAGCAATTTCTGTAATTAAAGTGAATAACAGTAAAAATCACTGAGACACTTCCCGCCAAATAAAGCAAAACCTTCCTAACGTTTTTTGTTAACGCATTGATTTATATACCTTCAAAACCCTAGTTTTCATTAGGAAAATCAACGCTAACATATTGATTTTAAATATATTTAAACTGGGTTGTGATTCCGGTCGTCGCGGGTTCAAGCCCCGTCAGCCACCCCATATAAATCAAAGGCTTAGTTCTGATTTTGGTTGGTTTTAAGCCTTTTTTTTCCGAATATCCTATTC
>Ga0316208_1003195_pt1 | contig 12149 bp, 7 predicted proteins | sample 3monopyrite_MG_FD_204944 | JGI IMG/M metagenome (GOLD analysis project Ga0316208, IMG submission 204944) | Microbial mat bacterial communities from mineral coupon in-situ incubated in ocean water Damariscotta River, Maine, United States -... | ecosystem: Environmental > Aquatic > Marine > Coastal... | reverse complement strand
TAAACTATAACCTTCTTGAAATTGAGTTTTGTTAATGGCCATCTTTAGATCCTCTCTTTGTTTTATACTACTAATTATAGTATGACTTCACTGAAGTATGGCGGAGCTTTATGGCTAATCAGGTAAAAAAAAGATCAATGTCGTGATTACTCTCTTTTTTTTACCTGGTTATGCACTATTTATGAAGAGTTAATGGGTAATAATCACACGAGCAGCATCTAACCGCACTTTGCTGGATGCGAGGCGGTCATGAATGATATTAAGCAGATTTTTCTGGTGCTCAACTTCTTCTTCACGAATGCTCGGATTAATTTGCTTAAGCGCCTTTAAACGATTTAGTTCAGCCTGTACCTTGCTGGTTAACGTTTCCTGATCACGTTTGATGATGTTGGGTAACTCGTTATCAGCCGCAGCAGTGGCTTTGCTCATTAAGGCCTTTAGCTCATTTAACTGTGATTTGATGATTTTGTATGACGTCTTTTTATCTACGTTGGAGATTTCAGCATTATATAAATGCGTGATTTGTTTTTCGCTGAGTACGTCGCCGGCTACAGGAATAATGGAATGTAACACCTCAAAATCGACAGAAAGACCGGCTTTTTTTGCTTCGGGAAAGATACACTCGACGGCAAAATAGGTTTCGATCATCAAGGTGCCCGGCTTAAATTGACGGGTTTTAACCGCGATCAAGGATGTATTACCTTTTTCGTTAGACAATATCATGTCAATGGCATCACGGGTGAACGGGTGGTTCCAGGTGATGAATTGCATGTCTTCGTTCGATAACGCAGTGTCGCGATTAAAGGTAATGACGGTGCCATCTTCATTAAGGTTATGAAAAACGGCTTCGTGCATGTGCTGACCGGGTTTGATGATAAAGCTGCCGGTACGATAAATTTCGGAGTCTACGTCAAACGTGGCAAACGCCTGTTCCATAAATTGCTGAAGTTCAGGGTTGGCATCGGTTTCGGCGATTTGTCGTTGCAGCGCGAGTGCGATGTCACTTTTGTAAGAATTAATCTCCAGTAAGCGGTCGCGACCTTTTTGTAAGGCTTGAATATATTCCGCAAGCAGGGTTTTTGTGCTGCTGGTCAGCGCCTCTAAGGTGGCTGGTTCGTATTGCGGGTCCTGTAATAGTTCCAGCAGTGCGGGCTCTATTTTCTGAAAAATTGTTTCACCGGCCTGACAGGTTTGTTGAAATGCGTTAAGCCCGCTCATATACCAGTGCGCCAGGACTTCCTGGGCGGTATTTTCAAAATAAGGCACGTGAATTTGAATGTCTTCGGTTTGACCGATTCGATCCAGTCGGCCGATGCGCTGCTCAAGCAAGTCGGGATTAAGTGGTAGATCAAATAAAACCAGATGATGTGCAAATTGAAAATTGCGGCCTTCACTGCCGATTTCTGAACAGATAAGCGCCTGAGCGCCATCAATGTCGTCGGCAAAATAACTTGCTGCGCGGTCACGTTCAATAATGCTGAGCTCTTCATGAAAAGCCGTCACCCGTTTGCCGGTTTTAACGCGAATCGCAGACTCCAAATCCTGCGCGGTGTGGCTGCTGGCGCAAATCACCAGAATTTTTTCTGACTTGTGTTTGTTTAACAGGCTGATGAGGTAATCAACACGGGTATCAAACGTCCACCATTCTTTGAATTTGCTCGCGCTGCCGCCTAGCTCGGATTTGATGCTGGAGACAATTTGATAGAGACGCTCCGGGGCAATTAATAACTCCGGTTCGTTCAGCTCCATGTGAATTGCCAGCTCATTAATTTCCTGATACTCGGCCGGTGGTGTTAGCGGGTTAAGAATCGCATGTCGCTCAGGGAAACCCTTTATCGTGTGTCGTGTATTACGGAATAAAACCCGGCCGGTGCCGTGCCTGTCGAGTAACTGTTCAATAATGCTTTGTTTGTTGCTGTTTTCAAGGGTGTTGTTTTGCGCGAGTGAATCATCATCTAATAATTGCGCCAGCATCGCGGATTGATCCGCGTTAAGTGGTTTCTTATCCAGTATGGCTTCAATGGTTGAGGCGGTGTCCTGATATTCGGTTTCCTCCTTGGTAAACGCCTCAAAATCGTGAAAACGCTGCGGATCTAACAGGCGCAAACGGGCAAAATGACTGGCTTTACCCAATTGCTCTGGGGTGGCTGTGAGCAATAACAGGCCTTTGCTTTTTTGAGAGATGGCTTCAACCGCTTTGTATTCGATGCTGGGGTTTTCTTCCGACCATTGCAGGTGGTGGGCTTCATCAATGATGACTAAATCCCAGTTGCCTTCAATCGCCTGGGCCAGTTGATCAGGATTGCGGGTTAAAAAACCCAGGTTGCAAAGGACTATCTGTTCAGCATGAAAGGGGTTGCTAAAATCGGTTGATTCGATGATGGCTTTGCAGCGGTCTTCGTCAAAAACGCTAAACGTTAGGCTGAAACGTCGCATTAATTCGACCAGCCACTGGTGCATGAGCGCCTCTGGTACCACAATCAGCACGCGCTCGGCCCGGCCGGTGATTAACTGGTGTTGCATAATCATACAGGCTTCGATGGTTTTGCCCAGGCCGACTTCGTCGGCGAGTAAAATGCGTGGCGCGAAACGTTTGGCCACTTCATGGGCAATGTAAAGCTGGTGCGGTACGAGGCTGGTGCGTGCGTCATATAGGCCGGTTAAGTCCGAGTTTGCCAGGCGTTTGTGATGCGTGCGGCACTGGGTGCGCAAATCAAACCATTTTGGGTTATCAATCTGGCCCGAAAACAGGCGGTCGTACGGCCGGTTTAACTGAATGGTATTGCTCAGTTGTGATTCGTCTAGCGTGCAATATTGTCCTGCCTCGTTGGTGCCTTCGTAAGTGAGCAGGCCGTCTTTTTCAATGCTGTTGGTGATTTTTAGCTGCCAGCCCTCGTGGCTTTCGACGGTGTCGCCAATGTTAAATGCGGCGCGACGTAACGGCGCAGTTTGCTGAGAATAGGTGCGGGTTTCGCCACTGGCAAGAAAAACGATGGTTACCGTACGAAAATCACTTTTTAAAACGGTACCAAGTCCGAGGCTTAACTCTGAGTCACAAATCCAACGTTGTCCAGCTATAAACATTCTTACTCCGCAATATCATAATGCACAAAAAAAGAGGCGCTAAAAAAAGCACGCTATGGTAGATCAATTCTGTTATTAATTGTAGTGGGAAATCCGGGAAATCAGGGAATGAGGGCGAAAAAACGATGCTAAGGTGGATTATTAGCTTACAAGGCCAGCGTTTTGGGTTTATTCCGACGGATTAACTGTACCAAAAATGGCATCTGCAAACTGCGGGTTGAGGTCGTCACAGGTTAAATACTCGGACCAGGGTACCAGTGTGAGTGTGTTTTTAAATCCAAGGCTGTTGAGCTGGTGCGGGATACCGTGGCCGTTAATGATATGCCAGCTGCCGACGATGCCGACAATGCGAACGCCCGGGTTATTTTTTCTGGCGCTGCTTATGGCCTCGGCCATGGCGCGATCCCAGAGCAATTGCTGCTGAATAAATCGTAAAAAAGCCTGTTTGCTGATTTTAGACGGGTCTGAGTAATGTTTCTGAAAACTGATGGCGAGTTGTCGCACATAAGGCCGGGTAGGTTTGGCGGGATCACTGATGCCCTGTCGGTGTTGCTCTGGAATGTTTTCCCAGCCGTTTTTGCCCACCATTTTTAATAATGCTTTGTCTACGTTCAGGGCAACGAGGGGTATCTGGTTTTGACGGGCGAACGAGAGCAGTGGCTGGTAAAAATTGAAATCAAACGACCAGATATTGTCCCAGTCGCTGGCGTTGATAAATTCCGCCTGATTAATGGTTTTGTTGATCCACTGGTCGAGTAATGATTGCATTCGGCGTGGGAACATTTCAAGGCCGATAATGAGTTTGGGATTATTGTTGTAAAGTTTTTTTAATAACGATAATTGCCACTGATGATGGCTGAGATTTTCGTGATGTTCACCGAGCAGAATCATGTTTTCTTTATATAAGCGCGGCAAATATTCTTCGGTTGTAAGTGTTTTTCCTGACTCGGGCAATAACCACTTAGCGTTTTTAATGCATTGCTCGTCGGTGTGCTCGTCTGCCTGTACGTTAAGGCTGAACATAAGTGTAAGCGTGAGTCCGAATAAAAAATACAGGCATTTAGTTTGCATTGGGAGATCCTTGTTTGTTTGTCCCGTTTATTGCGATAAAAATGCAAATGCAGGCAGTATGCCGTTAGTCGATCAGACGCCTCATATCGGGCAGCGCGTCAAGCAGCTGTTTACCGTAAAATTTACTCACTAGTCGGCGGTCAAGTATGGTGACTTTGCCGCTGTCATTTTCATTTCGAATCAGACGACCAACGGCCTGAATCAAGCGAATACAGGTTTGCGGTAAGACGATTTCACGAAAATGATTTTGTCCCTGTGACTCGATATATTCCCGTTCAGTTGCATCAATGGGGGAGTCGGGTACGGGGAATGGGAGTTTGGCAATAATCACGTGGGTACAAAGTTCGCCAGGTAAATCAATCCCTTCAGCAAAGCTGGCAAGCCCTAAAATGATACTGGTTTCGTTGTTTTCGATGCGTTCTTTGTGTTTTTCAAGCAGGGTTTGAATGTTGTAGTCACCCTGAATGAGTAAATGATCCTGAACGTAATACCGCACGTTTTCGGCGACTTCAGTGAGTTGATGTCGTGAGCTGAAAAGCACAAGGCTACCGGTTTTGTCTGAAATAAGATCGGGCAGCAATTTTATTATTTCATCGGTGTGGGCCTGGGTTTGCTGTGGCTCGGCTTTCATGTCCGGGATCCACAGGGTTGACTTGTTGGCAAAATCAAACGGTGAGGCGAGGTGAATGTAACGGGTGTGGGGGAATTCTTCAAGCCCGGTGCGATGTTGAAAATAGCGAAAATTGCCCAGTGTCATTAACGTGGCTGATGTCAGTACGGCGCTGTGACATCGTGCCCATAAGTTTTCCTGTAAAAAAAGCGCAGCAGAAACAGGTGAGGTAAAAATACGATAATCACTGTTATCGCGATAACTGGTTTTTGTTATCCAGCGGGCGGTAGGTGGCTTGTTGTTGCTGTCTGTCTGGCAAAAATTAAAACACAGAGTGCTGATGTTGCTTAGCCGTGAGATACCGGCGCCTATTTCGGGTAAAACGGCTTCACCCAGTTTATCGGCAATTTCGGCATCGCTAACGGCTTTTGTGATGCGCTCTTTTAATTTGTTGAATTTTTTTTCTGTGTCCTGGGTAGCGAGCAATAGCTGTTTTGTTTGTGCTCTTAATTCGTCCGGCACAATGCCACGGGAGAACCGCAGAGTAACCTCGGCCTGATGTGGTTGATTCAGCTCGGCAATGCTGTTGATGAAACGACTAAACTCGATCACTGTTTCTTTCATCTTCAGTCTGGATTTATCCAGCGAAGAAAAAAGATTACCGGCGCTGGATTCCTGAAGGATTGACTCACATTGTTTGATGATGTTTTCTGATTTGTCAATCCAGCTCGCCGTGCCGGATAATGAAATCCACGACGACGCATGACTAATGGTTTTGTCGGGCAGGTGATGGGCTTCATCAAAAACATATAGAGTTTCTTCGGGTGCCGGAATTAATATGCCGCCACCCAGTGCAAGGTCAGACAGCACCAGATCATGGTTGGCGATAATTACATCAGCATTTTCAATTTTTCCCTTGGCGATGAAGTAGGGGCAGTCTCTGAATAGGTGGCATTTTGATGAGCTGCAGCCGTGGCGATCGTTACTGATTTTTGCCCAGATTTCATCGGGTATCTGGGACTTGTAACTGTCTCTGTCACCATTCCAGTCGTCCGCGTTAAATTGTTTCATCAATAGTTTCAGTGTTGATGTTAAATAATCTTCGCTAGCAAACGCATCCGCTTGCCCGCTTATTTCCCCTGTTTGTTGCTCAAGCAGGCTGGGGCATAAGTATCGCCCCCGGCCTTTTGCGATGGCGCTGTTAAATTCAAGTCCGCTGAGTTTTTTTACCGCGGGTAAATCTTTTTCAATGAGCTGGCTTTGCAGTGCAACTGTGGCGGATGAGATGACCAGTTTTATGTTTTTTGCCTGGGCAACCGGAATGCAGGCAAGTAGATAGGCCAGGGTTTTTCCTGTGCCGGTCGGGCCTTCGGCAACGAGTATGTTATTGTTTTTCTCGCTGTTGTTATTGTTTTTCTCGCTGTTGTTATCGTCGTTATCGCAAAGCGACTTTACGATTTCTGCAATAAACGCCCGTTGGGTATAACGATTACGAAACCCGTCTTTTTTTTGTGAGATGTTTTTGTAGGCGGTCTGAACATCTTTTTTAATTGCATCGCTTATCACGTTAATTTGCCACGTCAGATTTTCTCGCCTATTAGTTTGTTGTTAGGGACGTTGCAATTTTTCATCAAGACCCTGATAAAATTTTAGCGCTAAGTTAAAAGAAAACGCAGGTGCACCGGCAATACTTTCTTCCGACGTGAATGGTATTTCGTCAGTGTAATACTTTCTCATGCCTAGTACGTGCATGGGCAGTTCGCGAAAAAAGTTTGTGTTGTTGCCTAAAAAATACTGTGCCAGTGCAAGCACCGATGTTGTGAGTTTTTCAGCGGAAGTATCATCAGCAATTTTTGCGTGAACAGTAGGCCATGAGCCAATCTGGCTGGTGATTTCCAGCATGATGATTTCATCCTGGCCATCGAGGCTTTTTTCAAGGCGAATTTTTTTGTCAATTTTCAATGCGCCTTCGGCATGCAGTTCATTGATAGGGGAGTACATTTTGTTTGCGAAGCCAATGGCCCATTCGGAGATCTGGTCAAGCAGTTGCTGGGCGTGATCGCCGTTGTCAGACAGACGGTTTAAAACCAGGCTGAAATAATGATCCCAGATCCAGATGTGTTCATGTTCTGCAATGGGTGGCTCGATGTTGATGGCAATTTGTGATGTTTCATCAAAGCTCTTGTTAAAGCCGATAACAATGGTGGACATGTATTTGAATTCCCGAATAAATGTTGAAGCAGCCTCTAATTAAATCAGCTGGTTTTTATATATTGTGTTCTTACTTGGGCTATTATTTATGTGATTAGCGCACAGTAAGTTTTGTTCGATTTTAATAAGGTCGATTTTACTGGGTATTTGCCGAAAAAAACAGATTGATTTGCTAAGGAAATATTTGAATTTTTCTTCTTGACACGGCTAAAGATTTCTGTGTCTCGCTCGATAATAAAGTTAACTAAGGAGATAAATTTATGTTTAGAAGACGTGTATTGATGTTACTCGCGATGCTTCTCTTTGTAAGCTTCGGCAGTGCAAGTGCTTCTGGCTTAAGTGAAGGGGAGGAGGCCTGCTATTCTGTGTCAATGGTTGCCTATGACACGGTGATTAATTCGGACCTGGGGTTGCCGCTTGATGAGGTCATAGACTCAATGGTGACAAATAATAATTCATTACAAACGCTTGATATTTATGAAGACTATTTATTGTTGGTGGTAATGGATGCCTACAATTGGGAAGGCTCGCCACATACTTATGCGGTAAAAACCATGTTTCAGTGTGCAGCCAAGCTCGGCGCCTGACGCAATTACAAAATCTGCTTTGAAAAAAAACGCCCGGATGTGATGTTCGGGCGTTTTTTTGTGGGTATTATCCGGGGAGTTTGCCCCAGAATGAAACGTCTGCTGCGGAAAATTCATTTTGGACATATTTTTGCTATTAATATTCGGTTGATTTTGCCGATAACTTACACAATACAGGTATAATACCTATACTGTGCATACAGGCAGCAAGTCTTTGATTTTATGAAATTAAATCACTATTTATCACAAGCTTTTCCGGTCAGGCCGTTTGCAGCTTATTTATTTTTTGTGTGTTTGCTGCCGTCGGCCTTGCTCGCTTCAGCCGGGCCGTCTAATGATGCAGATGAAGTCTTGCCGGTTGATGCGATTGTGAGTGAAATGCATCGTCATCTGGTACTGGATAATTATGAAAACTGGGCACCGGGATTAAATTGGCAAAAACTCAGAGCATTTTATGCTAAGCGGAATTTTTTACCGGTGTGGCTGAGTTTTAACGGGCCGACGTCACGGGCCGAAATAGTCCGGGATGTGTTGCTTAAGGCCGATGAAGAGGGTCTGGATCCGGCTGAATATCATGTGCCGGCAATCCAGTATTTGTGGCGGGCGAAACGATATCGATCAAAAGTCCGGTTTGAGTTATTGATGACGGACGCGGTTTTGCGTTACGGGCTGGAAGTCAGCGCCGGGTATCGTCATCCCAGAGCAGCAGACATAGACTGGTATGTGCGACCAAAACGAATTAACGTGATAAAGCGCCTGGAAACCGTGTTGATCGCCGCCGATGCCGAGCGGGTGATACGTGATTTTCCCCCGCCACAAAAGGCGTATGCCAAACTGAAAAAAAAATTAGCGATTTATCGGCAGTTAGCGACGCAGGGACGCTGGCAAAAAGTTGCTTATGCGCCGCAATTAAGCATTGGCATGAGTCATCGACAGGTGTCGAATATTCGCAGGCGTTTGCAGCAGGAAGGCTATTTTCGGCCCGACGAAAAAGACCAGTTGAACTTGCCTGGTTCTGAGCGGTTTGACTCTGAGCAGTTTGACAAGGAGCTGGATGCGGCTGTACGCCGTTTTCAACGGAATTATGGCCATAAAGTGGATGGCATTGTGGGCTATTTTACCCGCTTAAGTTTGAATATCGGGGTTGAAGAACAAATTGCCCGGATTAAGCAGAACATGGAAAGATGGCGCTGGATGCCGCGGAATCTGGGACGACGGTACATCATGGTGAATATGGCCGGCTACCGCCTGAACTTGATTGATGATGGTGAGTCGGTGATGGAAATGCCGGTGATTATCGGTAAAACGTTTCGGGCCACGCCTGCATTTGTTGACACCCTGGAATATGTTGAATTAAACCCCACCTGGAAAGTGCCGCCACGTATCGCCAAAGAGAGGTTTTTGCCTCTGTTGCGTGAAGACTCATCGTTTTTGCAGGCGAATCATTTAAAAGTGTATGACAGCTGGCGAAAAAGCGCCAAAGAAGTTGATCCGGACAGCATCGACTGGCAAGCGGTGAGTGACAAACGTTTTCCTTACAAGTTAGAGCAGACCCCCGGTATACATAACAGCATGGGCCGAATTAAATTCATGTTCCCCAATCGATTCAGGGTGTATTTGCATGACACGCCGGATAAAACCTTATTTGATCGTCATGTTAGAACCTTCAGTTCCGGGTGCATTCGTCTTGCCCAGCCTTATAAACTGGCAAATAAAATATTATCCTGGAGTGATAATAAAGAGACCCATGATGTAAAACGTAAAATAGCGACGGGTGACACGATTCGCATCAACCTGAAAAACAAACTCCCGGTTTACCTGATGTACTGGACCGCATGGGTTGATGAGGCGGGTGAAATTCATTTTCGCAATGACGTTTATCAACGTAACCAGAAAATTGCCACAGGCAGGAAGGCTGGCCTGTCGTCTTAAGCGTTATTCATAGCGATAAAAATAATCGCATCCCACTGAATTGCTTTTCGATAGGACTCATATATCAAATATGTCAACATGAGTTATGTAGAATGTTACAAATTATATTTTTTAATTAGTTTGTAACTGATGGTGTTTTTTTGTCTCTAGTCATTAGTTTTTCTAGTGAGCATCAGGAATAAAAAAAGACAATGAACAAAAGTAAAATCATTCTAATCATGCTTGTCGCGGCATTAATCGTGGCTTTTTTTGCCTTTGATCTGGGGCAGTATTTTACCCTTGAATATTTAAAGTCCCAAAGGGAGTTGCTTGCCGGTTTTTATGAAGAAGCTCGAATAACAGCCATTGTCAGTTTTTTTCTGATTTATGTGGCGGTAACGGCGCTGTCTTTACCAGGTGCTGCTATCATGACACTGGCGAGCGGGGTGATTTTTGGCGTACTCGAGGGCTCGGTTATCGTGTCTTTTGCCAGCACCATCGGCGCAACGCTCGCGTTTCTCGTTTCCCGTTTTATATTAAGAGACGCTGTTCAGCAAAAATTTGCCAACAAGTTAAAAGCTGTAAATGAAGGCATGGAAAAAGAGGGTGCATTTTATCTGTTTACTCTACGTTTAATCCCCGCTTTCCCTTTTTTTATGATTAATTTGTTGATGGGCATTACCCGTATTAAAGTTAGCCAGTATTTTATTGTGAGTCAGTTAGGTATGCTGCCGGGCACCGTTGTGTATGTGAACGCGGGGAGCCAGTTAGCATCACTGGATTCATTGTCGGGCATATTATCGCCAGCGATGATATTCTCTTTTGTATTGCTTGGTCTGTTTCCGTTGATTGCGAAAAAATCGATCGCGCTTTACACTGAGTTGCACAAATCGAGAAAAATTTTGAATAATTATACAAAACCAAAAACCTTTGATTATAACCTGCTTGTTATTGGCGCAGGCTCCGGCGGTCTGGTAACTTCCTATATCGCCGCCGCAGTAAATGCAAAAGTCGCACTGGTTGAAAAAAATAAAATGGGTGGGGATTGCCTCAACACCGGTTGTGTGCCGAGTAAAGCGCTTATACGTTCGGCAAAAATGTTGTCGTATGCCAGTCGCGCTAACGATTTTGGGTTTAAGTCCACTACGGTTGATTTTAACTTTTCCGGCGTAATGCAACGTGTTCACAATGTGATTAAAAAAGTCGAGCCACATGATTCTGTTGAGCGATATTCCAGCCTCGGGGTAGAAGTAATTCAAGGTGAGGCGATGATTCGCTCTCCTTATGAGGTGGAAGTCAACGGGAAAGTTTTAACCACAAAAAATATTGTCATCGCCACCGGTGCGCGACCTTTTGTGCCTGATTTACCGGGGCTTGAAGAAACCGGGTATCTTACGTCCGATACGGTATGGGAATTAAAAGAGCGACCAAAACGTTTTCTCGTTTTGGGTGGTGGCCCGATTGGTTGTGAGCTTGCTCAGGCATTCCAGCGTTTGGGTAGTGAAGTGACGTTAGTGCAACGCGCCTCCCGCATCATGTTGCGTGAAGATGAAGAAATCGCCGGCATGATTCAGACTCGTTTTCGTGGCGAAGGTATAAATTTGTTGTTGAATTATTCGGCAAAAAAATGTGTGATCGAAAACGGCCAGAAATATCTGGTTTGTGATGTTGTTGATATTGAAAATAAAGAGACAACAAAAGAGGTAAAAGTCCCTTTTGATCAGCTCATTCTGGCCTTAGGCCGAAAAGCTAATGTGACCGGTTTTGGTTTGGAAGAGCTGGGCGTAACGATAAAAAAATCCGGTGTTATTCAGGCAAACGAATTTTTGCAGACTAACTATCCGAACATTTATGCCTGCGGTGATGTTGCTGGGCCATATCAATTTACTCATACCGCTGCACACCAGGCCTGGTACGCTGCGGTTAACGCCTTATTTTCTCCGTTTAAACGTTTTAAAGTTGATTACTCGGTTATCCCCTGGGCAACCTATACTGATCCGGAAGTTGCGCGGGTGGGCTTAAACGAACTTGAAGCGAAAGAACAGGGAATTGCCTATGAAGTAACAGAATATGGCATTGATGATCTTGATCGCGCAATTGCCGACAGCGAAGACTACGGCGTAGTCAAAGTGTTAACCGTGCCCGGCAAAGATAAAATTCTCGGTGTGACGATCGTGGGAAGCCATGCGGGTGATTTAATTGCTGAATATGTGATGGCGATGAAACACGGTTTAGGGTTAAATAAGATACTCGGCACGATTCACATTTATCCAACCATGGCTGAGGCAAACAAATTTGCTGCCGGTAACTGGAAAAAAGCCCATAAACCGGAAAAATTACTACAATGGGTAAAACGCTTTCACCAGTGGCGCCGAGGATGAAAGGCTCCTAGGTCTAAACCTAGAAAAATCAGTTGATCCACGAGCTAGAGCACAACTACTTGATTCGCTTGGCTATATGATAAAGGTTTGGGCTCTTCTACGGTCTTGTGAGTGAAGAAAGATGTTAATACCCAGCAAACCTGTTGAAATATAAAGCTTCTGACAGTTTTATAAGCAAAAGGTAATATGAGTATCAACATCTCACCCACCATTTTGGGTCTTGCAGGTCAACGAGTCAATAAAATAACGTTTAACAAAATACACAAGACGGCGCATATTCTTTGTCAAAGGGAC
>Ga0316208_1003194_pt1 | contig 12150 bp, 7 predicted proteins | sample 3monopyrite_MG_FD_204944 | JGI IMG/M metagenome (GOLD analysis project Ga0316208, IMG submission 204944) | Microbial mat bacterial communities from mineral coupon in-situ incubated in ocean water Damariscotta River, Maine, United States -... | ecosystem: Environmental > Aquatic > Marine > Coastal... | reverse complement strand
CTCGCCATGACGGCCGGAACATTGTCCGCAGAACTCTACAATCCAGCCGCGCCCGGAGTTTCCTCCAGCGCCTGCGGCTGTAACGCTGGGGGACCGCGGCTGTCACAAGGAACTTGCCAGTCTTGCCAATCGGGGCCGGCGTCGAGTTTCTGCCAGACCTGTCCGATTCCCGGCGGGATTTCGGTCGGTGGGACGTGCCCCACGTGTCCGTCTTCGTACTCGCACATGGGTAATTGCCCGCACAGCGGCAACTGCCCGCAGTCTGGATCGTGCCCCTCGTGCCAGTCGTCGTGCTCACTGGGCTGGTGTATGAAGACCGGCCTGTGCTGTCTCGATAATCCGTGCCAGATGCCGCCGCACTATCCATACGCACCAGTCAACCACGGCAACTACTACTTCGCTCCGTACAACTACACGACGCTGTTGAAGCAGAAAGCGTATGCCCAGATGCAGAATCAGGACCCACGGCAGCCATACATTGCTGGAACGTTTGCTGCGTCTTACGCCACAGTCATCGGCGACAAGGAAAAAGGCGATTTCGAAGAGGACTACGTGCGGCCGACCAAAGGACTGCCCGATCTCGAAGTGATCCTCGGCAACAAATAGTGGTCGACTGGAGTCGGCTGAGAAATACTGCACGACCCACTAGCAGCACACTCCTCCGGCAGTTTCGACCAGAAGTATCGCAGCCCGCAGGCGTCAATCAGACACCTGCGGGCTGTTTTCGTAATCAACGGTTGTCTGATGCGAGAACAGAATTCAAACGGACGTCCGTCGTTTAGACAAGATTCGGGATTACACTCTCGGCCCAACGGGCCAGCCCTTTGATAGCCCCGGACGTAGTCCGGGGTACGGAATTCGCTACCTGACCGAGCCCCGAACCGGCAACGCCGTTAACGATTTTCACCGCCGGATTTTCCTTGTATTTGCCACCGGCTTTAGCCGGTGGTGTCTGAGCAATGGACAATCTGGTGAGCCGGCTTCAGCCGGACTTTCCGTCGCGGAGTTGGTCAACTGGCTGAATCCACAAGTGAAGTCCGGCTAAAGCCGGCTGTTTGACCACAATACACCACGGATCCACCAGCTAAAGCTGGTGGCAAAGACCAGGACTGAGAATCCTTAACGGCGTTGCCCAACGGGGCAGTCCTAAACTGTTTGGACAGTAAGCAGGGCCGCCCCGATTGGGGCTTTGGTGTTTGAACATGATTCAATTCCCAAGGCGATGCCTTGGGCTGTCATAGAGCTGGCCCGTTGGGCCGAAAATACATGACCGACTTACTCTTGTATGAACAACTGGCAAATGGCCGAGGGAGGGTGAAAAAGTTATGTAGATACCAATGCTCAAAGGGCGGATGAAATCCGGCGACAGAGCCCTGAGGATGCACGATCAATCTCGACGCCCAAACTATGCCGCTCAGAATCGTGGCACTACGAGACCACGGATCCCTTCGCCGTACAAACGAAAACAGCCGGAGCGGTCTTGAATGACCACTCCGGCTGATTCTACTTCTGGAACTCGTTCAGAGCCGGCGTGTTGTCCGGCACTGATCTGTTACCAGTTCTTGGGATCGATGAACCAGAACCAGCGATCCGTCCGAGGGCGGAAGTTCAGGTTCCAGGCTCCGTCGTCCCATTCGAGTTGCACCTGACGCCAGCCCATGGGCACTTGCGGGTACGGGTAGAACGGGCCGATGTAAGGCCATGCACTGGCACTGTACTCTTTCGGGTACGACACCTGAGCGTAGTTCGGATAGGCCGCGTAGGTTGGCCATGAGTGGTTCGGCAGGTTTGGAAGATCGTACGCCAGGTGCGATGGGTTTCCGCCGCCGTGAGCGTGAGGGCCAGCTCCTGGTCCCATTCCGCCTGGGGCCATGCCCATTGCCGAGGCGGCCATTCCGCCCATCGCTCCGGCAGCCATCATGCCTGGATGAGGTCGACCGGGCATCTGATGATTGACCGGCATCACGTTTGCCCCCTGAGGACCCGCTCCCGGAAAGCCCTGAGGACCTGGCCCCGGATAGCCCTGTGGACCTGGCCCCGGGTAACCCTGAGGACCTGGTCCCGGATAGCCCGCTGGCTGTCCCGGCTGACCGGCGAAAGTCAGGCGATTTTCGACCTGCAGAACTCCCGGAACACTCGCAGCCACCTGGTGAGCGATCATCGCCACCTGAGGATGCGGAACCGGGCCGCTCAATGTTGCTTTTCCAGCGTTGTACCGAACTTCGATGTCCAGACCGCTCAAACGGTTAGCCGCCAGAGCCTGAGCGATCTGCTCAGCAACTCGCTGGTTGGCGCTACCCGACATTGTGGCTGACGCCTGCTGAATGGGTGAGCCCATGCCAGGAGCCTGCAACTGGTTGTTGACCTGTCGAACGCCAGGAACTCGCGAGATGACCTGAGTCAATCGAGCGACGTCCTGAGGCGACTGAGCTTTGCCCATCAGAGTGGCAACTCCGCCTTTGTAACGAAGATCGATATCGTGACCTCGCACACCAGACTGCTGAATCGCCTGAGCGATCTGCTGCGTTGTCTGCTGCACCTGCTGCGGAGATTCGCCCGTTGCCTGTTGTGGAGTCGTTGCTCGCTGCTGAGTCTTCGTTGGTCGAGTTTGTTTTTCTCGTGAGAAGAACCCGGCCTGCTGGATCGGATTCGACCGAACGTCAGAAGCAACGGCCTGTTGCACAGGAAACTCCTGCGCGCCGGCGGCCAACGGTTGGCGACCGTCCAGCACGACGAGCTGGTTGTTGACGCTGCGAATTCCAGGCACCCGCGAAATCACTTTCGTGGCCTGATCTTTCTGAGTCTGAGTCGCGATTTTGCCCTTCAACAGGCAGACGCCACTCTGAACTTCGAGTTCGATGTCGAAGCCCGAAAACTTCGAGGCTCGAAGGTTGGAAGCCGCCTCTTCGGCGAGCTTCTGGTTGCCTGAAGCGGCAGACTGCGGAACTGACTGGTCGGACTTCGAGAATGGAAACGGTCCAGCCAGTGCAATCCCTGGAGTCACCGCTGCGATCCCGAGTGACAGGATCCACTTGCGATACGCCAGCATGGATTGAATCTCCTTGTACGACCTTGAATCAGATTTCACACAGCTTGTTTCAACCAGAAAGAACAACGACGCACGTCGCTGTTCAGAATCTTCCGGAAGAAGCCGAGTCTTTGCGTTCTTGCAGCGCCGGAGCCTCTCAGCAGCCGGCTTCCGCCGCCTCTCCAGCCGTTGAAACGGTGGATAGACCAGCGAACGAGCACTCGCACACAGAATGCTCTGCCATTTCATCGGTCGAGCATGTCCGGTTAGATAAGCTTTTCTGGTTATCTCGATCGAATCGGATGATCTGATCGCAATCGTTCCGTAGACCACGGATGCTCGCAGCGAGCGGTCATCGCAGGACGATACGATGACTGGCCTGTTTCAGGGGCCGGTTGCTGACTGCGAAAAACCGCTCCCTTTGCCTGAAAAGCGGCCGTGAGAGTTTCGCCGGCTGAGCCCGGCCATCGAGGTTTCAGAATGAAGAATTCAGCCCACAAGTACGTGCGCCATGCGATTCCTCTTCGCGCGATTCCCCTTCGCGCGATTCCCCGTGCGGGAATGTTCGCAGGGGTGTTGTCGATGCTCGCCGTGTTTGCGATTCAGACTCCGCAGCCGGCACACGGACAAGCTGGCTACTACACGCAGAACGGAGGCGTCGTCTGGTACGGTGCCCAGCAGCAGCGAGGTCAACATCCGGCCGCCGGCTATTACCCCGCTCCGGGCTACATTCAGCATCCCGCCCACAGCCAGCCGGCGGCGCGCGGAGCGTATTATCCCAACAGCTACCCGGCAGCAGCCTACCCGTACGGCGGCACGACCGCGTGGACACAACCTGGTTACGTCGCGCAGCCGTATCAGCAGAATCCGGCCTACGGAGTGCCCCAACAGCCCTACGGCTATTCTCATCAAGCGGCTCCGACTTCCGGATACGGTCAGCCATTTGTCCAACAGCAACGTCAACAATACGGACAGGGTTATCCCTATCCTGGTTACGCGTATGGCTACTCGCCGCCCACGGGTTACCCCAGTCAAAACCCAGTGATTGCCGGACAAACCGTCTACGGACAACCGGTTTACGGACAAGCTGGCCAGCCAACGCCTCAACAGGCTCAACCCAACCAGCGACAGCCACAGCAGAATCCGCCGGTGCAAAACCAGCTAACGCCAGTGCAACAGGCGGCGAGGCAAGCGGCGACAAACGTTGCTCCAAACGGAGTGCCCGTGCTCAGCCCGGCGGCGACTCGATTCTTCCAGAACCTGCAGGGACCGAACCGGACGACATACAACCAGAACCGCCAGAATTATTCATTCTACGGACAGACGCGACCGAGCAACCGGATTCCCAACACCACCTGGCAGTCGGGTTCTCGATTCGGTCAGACCTACTCGAATCGCAGCACCCATAACCAAACCAGAGCCAACCAGACCGGGATTAACAACCGCCTCCGCAACCTCACCAACCCCGGCCTCCGAGGTTATTGATCGCCGCTCGCATGACGGCTGATCTGCGGTCCGATCTCGTATTGTGGCGTTTCGAAAAACGGAACTACAGTACGAAGCTTCGTCGTTGTGTCGCGCAGAACGCGGCCGTCAGACCACACCGGACGACACGGATTGTCTCGCCGGGTGTCTGAATTCCTCTCGCGTCAAGCCTGAGGAAACGACGAACTGACACTCGCATTGGTCGTTCGCCGGGAAACAAGAATCACCATGGATGGTGAGTCCTCCAAATCTGAAACCGATCTCGCTGAAGGTCGCGTCGCCGATCCCGAAGCTTCCGACGCGCTGTCGCTGCACCGCTGTCTGGCCGCACATCGAGACAACATGCACATCGTCGAAACTCCGACCGTGACCGGGCATTGCTGGTGCATCAGCAAAGGCATGGCCGGCATGAACAGCCAGACGGCCGGGCTTGCCAGCGCCGTCGGTTTCGAACCGCTCGAAGATTCCAAAACACAATCAGCAACGTACGAGTTCATCAACACCCGCATGGCGTTCCCGTGGAATTGCCTCCCGTTCAGCATGATTCCGAAAACCGGGCGCGTGCTGCAGCATCCCGAAGTGCTCGAAGCGTCGCCTCTGCCGCGACTGGTCGTTTCGTGCGGACGTCAGGGAGTCATCCCCGCTCTTCACTTGAAAAAGAAATACGGACGAAAAATCTTCACTGTCCATATTCAGGATCCGAGGTGCGACACGTCCGGCTTCGACATGGTCCTGATTCCGGAACACGACCGAGGTCGCGGCCCCAACGTTCACCTGACGATGGGCGCGCTGCATAAGATCACTCCTGAGAAACTCGAAGCGGCCCGCCACACACCCGCAGCGGCACAGTTCGTCGATCCAACCCGGCCGCTGGTCTCCGTCCTGCTCGGCGGAAAGAATGGCTACTACTCATTCTCGCCGGCGGATATCGATCGTCTGTTCGAAAAACTCAACCGACTCGTTGACGAAAACGACGTCCGGCTGGCGGTGCTCACGTCGAACCGAACTCCGACGGAAGTTTGCACGCGGCTCGCTCGCGACTTCGGCGACAAACACTTCATCTGGAATGGCCAGGGCACCAACCCGTACTTCGAAGCGCTCGCACTGGCTGATTACATCGTCGTCACTGGCGATTCGGTTTCGATGGTGAGCGAAGCAACGGCGACCGGTCGACCGGTCTTTGTCGAACACCTGACCGAACGCCGCACCGCTCGCCGCTTCCGCAAGTTTCACGCAATGTTCGAAGAAGCCGGACTGACTCGGCGATTCGAAGGCAAACTGGCCGAGTGGGATTACGAGCCCCCCAACGACACACCCAACGTCGCTCGCCTCATCAGAGAAAGAATAGCTGAACAATGAACCTGCTATACGCTCTCAAGAATTCGACGACACAATTCGACGGCCCCTACACACACTGGGTTGTCGAGCAGCCTGTTACTTCTGAAGTGCTGACAGAAGTCGTCATCGCTCCGATGAACAAGAGCCCGCGAGCGTACGACGGAACTCGAGCCGCAGACGGCGACGGACTTGACGCTAAACTTCGACTGTTCATCACGGATGAAAACGTCGACGAGTTCCCGGCCCTGGGCAAACTGATCGACGAACTGCTCGCACCGGACACGGTCATGCAGTTTGAAAGGATGCTGCAGCGGGATCTCAGCGACGCTTACCTTCGAGTCGAAGCGATCGCCGACGTCGACGGATTCTGGCTGAAGCCTCATCAAGACATCAAAGAGAATCTGATGTCCATGCTGGTCTACGTAAACGTGTGGGGCGAGTCTGAAGAACTCGGCACCGACATCTACGACGACGATCTGAACGTCGTCAAGACGATCCCCTATCGCAACAATCTGGGATACCTCTTTGCGCCCGGCGACAACACGTGGCACGGTCTGGAAAAGAAAAAGATCAGCACCGTCCGGCGTTCGATTCAGATTCACTATGTCACCGTCGAAACCTGCTGGAAAGTACCAGACACCCGTGCCCAGCGAGCCGCCGCGTGATTTTCATTGCTCAGTCAGTCATCCCCTCTCAACGGACAGCAGGCTGTGTTCGCACTACACTTTCCCGATCTGGAAACCGAAGATTTCTGCTCGTCGTGAAAGCCTGCTGTGACCGTTGACGCTGATCCCATCCGGTACATTCTTGCCCTCGAATCGTCGTGCGACGAAACGGCCGCTGCGGTCATCGATCAGGATCTGAAGCCGCTATCGAGCGTCGTCGCTTCGCAGTACGAACTGCATCGTGACTTTGGTGGCGTCGTCCCGGAAATCGCATCGCGAGCACATGTTCGCCGAGTTCTGCCGGTCATCGACGAAGCTTTGAAAGAAGCAGGGTTGAAACTTTCGGACATAGGGGCGGTCGCCGTGGCGACTCAGCCGGGCCTTGTCGGATCTCTGCTGGTCGGACTGACTGCGGCCAAGACGCTGGCCATGGTGCTGGACGTTCCGCTTGTTGCCGTGAACCATATCGAAGCACACATCTACGCCTGCCGCATGGCCGCTGAAGTCGACACGTTCCCGTGCATCGGCTTCGTCGTGAGCGGCGGACATTCCAACATTTACGACTGCACCAGCCCGGTCGACTTCGAACTGATTGGTTCAACGATTGACGACGCCGCCGGCGAAGCGTTCGACAAGGTTGCTCAGATTCTGAACGTCGGTTTCCCCGGCGGACCGGCCATTCAGAAGATCGCCGAAAGCGGCAATCCCAAAGCGATTCGGTTTCCGAGGACGTTTTTGAAAGAGGACCGACTCGAATTCAGTTTCAGCGGTCTCAAGACAGCAGTCCTTTACACGGCGAACGGCGTCCCCGGTTCCCATGTTAAGCCCGAACCTCTAACGCCTCAACGAGTCGCGGACATCGCCGCCAGCTTTCAGGCAGCCGTTGTCGATGTTCTTGTCGCCAAGTGCCAGCAGGCGTTGCAACAACGAAACCGGACCACACTTTGCGTCGGCGGAGGAGTCGCTGCCAACTCTTTGCTCCGGCACAAGCTCGAACAGATGACGCGTCGCGAAGGTGCCCAGCTATTTGTCGCCCCGATGTCTTTGTGTACGGACAACGCCGCCATGGCCGCGATCGCCTGGGAGTCTCTGCGCCGAGGTCACATCGCCGACCTTGATCTGGATGTGACCCCGGGGCTCGTTCGACATCGAAAACAGAAAACGAAAGCGCGAAGCTGATACGAAGCCTGTTAATCATCGACAAAACTGTGTCATTGTGACGCAGATTGAGCGGCCGCAAAGAGGCACAGAAGGCGCAAGATCAATGCCTGGTAGATTGCCTTGCTACAGTGAACAGTCGCCCGACAGCGAGGGCGAAATATGTTTCTTGCGATCTTTGTGCTTTCTTGCGGCTACTGCTCAGAAAAGAATTCACTCTGACTAATTCAGGCGAGGAATCATTGGATGTCCGAAACACCCCTGCGAATTCTTGTTATCGGCGCTCACCCCGACGATTGCGAGATTACCTGCGGCGGAACAGGCACTCTCTATCGACAGGCCGGTCACATCGTGAAGTTTGTCAGCGTGACGAACGGTGAATCCGGGCACCATGAGATCTTCGGTGACGAACTGATCGCCATCCGCCGCGCCGAGGCTAAAGCTGCAGCCGACACGGTTGGCATCGAGTCCGAAGTGCTCGACTTTCGGGACGGGCAACTGCAGCCGACCATCGAAGCTCGCGACGTGCTGATTCGAATGGTCCGCGAGTTCAATCCCGATCTCGTCCTGACGCACCGTCCGAACGATTACCACCCCGACCACAGATACACCTCGCAGTTGGTCTGCGACGCCGCCTACATGGTGACTGTTCCGCCCGTCGTGTCGGAAGTTCCCGCTTTGCGCGACAACCCGGCGATCGCCTACGTGGCCGACAACTTTCAGAAGCCATGCCCGTTCGAACCGACAGTCGTCGTCGACATCGGCCCAACGCTCGAATCCACCATCGACATGCTGCACTGTCACACGTCTCAGTTTTACGGCTGGCTGGCGTACAACCACCGTTACGACCACGAATTGCCCGAGTCCGTAGACGGTCGGCGGGAATTCCTGGGACAACTCTTTCGAGAGCGAATCGGTGGTCTCGCTGACCGATTCCGGGAAGATTTGGTCGCGACTTACGGAAGCGAACAGGGCCACAAAATTCAATGGGTCGAAGCGTTCGAAAGGTGTGAATACGGCAGGCCGTGGAATCAGGAATTGATCCGAAAGCTGTTTCCGTTCGTACCCGGGTCATAACAGTTCCCAGCCGGGTGTCGGGATCCTTCACCAACCAAATGCTTTTCCAGCCAAATGCTTTTCCAGCCGCAGTCAGAACACAATTCCTGTCAAACCAGCGCATCTTGCCCTGGTTTCGAGGTTTCACTACCATCGACCGCGCGTCCGCTTGAATGCGGGTACTCAAAACTCGCTAGCTTTGAATTAACAGCAAAGCCCTCTTCAATCGTATTAGATTGAGCTGCGTTTACAGGGCATTCGCCCACACACAATCACCACTCAGCCGCCGCTCTGATTGCCGGCTGGGATGTATCGAGTAGACAGGTGAAATATGAAGTTGAAGTGCCCCTCGAAAGCTGCCTGTACCGCCGTGACGGTTGCTGTCCTACTGGTGGCGACGACGATCTTCGCTCAACAGCTGGGACGGCCAACCGCCGAAGACGCCACGACGGCACGCCTCGTGTGCAGCATGATCAGCCGATATCACATTAATCACGGAGAGATTGATGATTCGGTATCGCCAAGGCTGCTCGATCGATTCATCGAAATGCTCGACCCCCAGAAAGTCTATTTTCTGAAAGAGGATATCGATGAGTTCTCAAGTCTGAAGACGCAGCTCGATGACCTCATCAAAGAGGGCGATGTCAGCTTTGCCTACGACGTCTTCGACATCTACAGCCGCCGGTTCGATTCACGGATCGATCACGTTCATAAGCTCATCGATCTGGAGCATGACTTCACGATCGATGAGGAACTTGACACCGACTCTGACGCACGTCCGTGGGCGGTCGACGCCGCCGAGCTCGATGAACGATGGCGACGACGAGTTAAGTTCGACATTCTGAATCGCACGCTGGACAAGGATGAGAAGATCGAAGAGGTCCGCGACCGACTCCATAAGCGATACAACACTCTGCTCCGCTCGATCAACAACACTGAGTCTTTCGAAGTTCTGGAGATGTTCCTTTCGGCGCTGACGCATTGCTTCGATCCTCACTCCAGCTACATGTCTCCAAATACGCTGGACGAGTTCCGAATCTCGATGCAGTTGAGCCTTGACGGGATTGGAGCGGCTCTTCGCAGCGAAGACGGCAACACTTTCATCGCATCGATCGTCAAAGGTGGTGCGGCCCACAAAGATGGACGACTGGAAGTCGGCGACCAGATTACGGCCGTCGCTCAGGAGACTGGCGACTTTGTCGACATCGTTGAAATGAAGCTAGGCAAAGTAGTTCGACTCATCCGCGGAAAACGTGGATCGAAAGTTCGACTGCAAGTCACCAAAGGAGACACCAACGAGTCAGTCGTCTACGAAATGATCCGCCGGAAGATTGAACTCTCCGAGTCTGCCGTCAAAGGCGAAATCATCGAGACTGCTGATCGGCTCGGTCGCAAAGCGCGAATCGGTGTCATCAACATCCCGTCGTTCTATCGCGACTTTAATGGTGCGGAAAAAGGACTCGAAGATTTCAAGAGCACCGCTCGCGATCTCCAGGAAGTCCTCGTCGACTTCCGCCGGCAAGGCGGAGTTGAGGGCATCGTGATCGACCTTCGCTACAACGGCGGTGGAGCCCTGAGCGAAGCCATTGAAGTCACCGGCTTGTTCATCGATCAGGGCCCGGTTGTCCAGGTCAAAGAACCAGGCAGCAAAGTCAAAACCTACAGCGACGATATTGAAGGTGCCTTTAACGAGCCGCTGATCGTTGTCTGCAATCGCATGTCTGCCTCTGCTTCTGAGATCTTCGCGGGAGCGATCAAAGACTATGGACGTGGGATCGTCATCGGCGACATGACGACGCATGGAAAAGGCACCGTCCAGAACGTCATGCCGGTCAGCTCGCAACTGTTTTCGTCGTTCTTCAAGCCGACCCAACGCGGAGCACTCAAGCTGACGATCAACCAGTTCTACCGCGTCAATGGCGACAGCACGCAGAATCTGGGAGTTAAGTCGGACCTTGTTCTACCTTCGCTGCTTGACCATATGGAAATCGGCGAATCCTCGTTGGACAACGCTCTGGCCTTCGACCAGATCGCGGCTGCAGAGCACACGTCACTCGCCTATGTAAATGCGGATGTCGTTTCCCGTTTGAAGAAGCAAAGTGCCATTCGGATCGCGGCGAACGAGGAGTTCAAGAAGATTCGGGAAGGCATCGCTGATTACGTCGAGCGAAAGAACCGAAAGTCGATTCCGCTGAACGCTGACAAGCTCCGAGCTGAGCGAGCGAAGGATGAGAAGAAGGACGACGATGAAAAAGATGATGATGACACCGACGACGAAGAGGGTCCTGTCCTGCCAGAGTCGGCGTACAACGACGAACTGCTCAACATCGCGGTCGACTATGTCGAAGCCCTTCGCGTGGCGGTAACGGCTCAGCGATAAGAGGATTCGCGGACTCGGTCGCGACCAGACAGAAGTTCGTCGCAATCGCCTGGATGATCTCAACGCAGAAACGCCCGCTTCCGAAATTCGGAAGCGGGCGTTTTGCTATTTAGAGCCAGTGTTTCCACCGACGTTGCGGATGATCAACCTGCCTGTGAATCAGGCAGCTGCTGAGTCGGGAAACATGCTGACCTCGCGTCGGATGACCTCTGGAGTAATGACGTACTTGCGTCCCTGCTCCTGATCCGGCAGCTCGAACAGAATGTCGAACATCGATTCTTCAATCACTGCCCGCAACCCGCGAGCACCTGTCGCTTTACGGATGGCAATTTTAGCCACCTCGCGAAGAGCTTCGTCGGTGAATTCGATGGTCGACTCTTCCATTTCGAAGAACTTCTCGTACTGACGAACGAGCGAGTTTTTCGGCTCGGTCAGAATCCTGACCAGATCGTCTTCCTTCAGCGGGCTCAGACCAGCCAGAACCGGCAGACGTCCAATGAATTCAGGAATCAGACCGAACTGCATGATGTCTTCAACACTGACTTCACTCATCAGCTCTTCGTGCTCAGCGACCATTTCCTTTTCAGACACGCCGAACCCGATCATCTTCCGACCGAGTCGTTTCTGGATGATCTGGTCCAGACCGACAAACGTACCGCCGCAGATAAACAGGACATTGGTCGTGTCGAGCTGGATGTAGTGCTGCTCAGGATGCTTCCGTCCGCCCTGCGGTGGAACATTGGCAACCGTGCCTTCGATCATCTTCAGAAGTGCCTGCTGGACACCTTCGCCAGAGACATCGCGAGTGATCGACACATTACCGGACGTCTTGCCGATCTTGTCGATTTCGTCCAGAAAGATAATTCCTCGCTGTGCGGCTTCGACATCAAAGTCTGCAGAATGCAGCAGCTTCAGCAGCAGGTTCTCGACGTCCTCGCCGACATAGCCAGCTTCAGTCAGCGTCGTCGCGTCGCCGATCGCGAACGGCACCTGCAGGAACTTGGCCAGAGTTTTAGCCATCAAAGTCTTGCCGCAGCCGG
>Ga0316208_1003193_pt1 | contig 12159 bp, 9 predicted proteins | sample 3monopyrite_MG_FD_204944 | JGI IMG/M metagenome (GOLD analysis project Ga0316208, IMG submission 204944) | Microbial mat bacterial communities from mineral coupon in-situ incubated in ocean water Damariscotta River, Maine, United States -... | ecosystem: Environmental > Aquatic > Marine > Coastal... | reverse complement strand
TCTCTGGGCACGTGGCTACTTTGTGGCATCGAGTGGTAATGTTACTGATGAAGTCATCATGGAGTACATTCGCCTCCAGGAAGATGTGAAACCTGGAGATGGTGGAGAAAACTTTCATGTTGAATAAATGCGTGCAAACGACTTCAGTCGTTTGCTCGCATTCTGTTTTGAACCTACCGGCCTTCAGCCGGTAGTAGTTTAGTTGCCAGAATGGTTCTATCCGAGTGGATTGCGAATTCTGTATAAGCCCAAAGTAATTCTATCTAATAAGATTGGTGTGTGTCAATTGTTTCGGGTTGAAGTCAAAATAACATACTTCAATAGTTTTTTACGGAAATGGCAGACGCGAACGGATATTCCTGCTGTGGAAATTCACAGCGGGGTGGTCCATCCGCACCGGATGGGTTGCGTAGAAACAAGATGATTGGTCTCGTGCTTTCCGCATTTTCTCCAGGGGCATTCTGTCATTGACAACAATCACTGATTGAACGCAAACACGATATCGACTTTAGGCAGGCCGCTGAGATTGGTGTACCGCGGTTTTTCTGATTCTGCTATCATATTCTCCTCTGGGTTCAATTGCAAGGAGGCAATAATGAATGAGTTATCAGAAGCGATGGTTGTGACCATGAAAGATGCTGCGAAGAAAATGACAGGGGCGAATCGCAGGGCATTCGAGGCTCAAGCCACTTTGGATTATCTTGAAGGCGATGCGCGGCTGGCTGAAACAGTTTTCGGCTGGAATCGCGGAACTGTCAAAAAAGGAATTGAAGAACTCCAAACAGGGGTTGTGATTGCTGATAAACCGCGTCGAAAAATGATCAAAGCTGAACTGAAAAATCCGCAGCTTGCGCAAGACATTCGCGACTTGGTCGATCCACAGAGTCAGGCTGATCCCAAGTTTCAAACCACTTTTGCGTACACACGCATCACCGCGAAAGCTGTTCGGAAAGCATTGATTGAGCAGAAGAATTATTCTGACGAAGAGTTGCCTGCAGAACGAACGATGAGCACAATACTCAATCGCATGGGTTACCGATTGCGTGCTGTGCAGAAAACAAAACCAATCAAACGGATACCAGAAACACATGATATTTTCGAGAACGTGAAGCAAGCCAATGCAGAATCAGACGCACGAGAAGATTCGTTACGAATCTCTATTGATGGCAAAGCGAAGGTGAACGTGGGCGACTTCTCGCGTGGTGGGAAAGCGCGCGGCACCAAATCTGTCGAAGCATTGGATCACGATTTCGGTTCAAAAAAAAGTTGACCCCATTCGGAATACTCGAAGTGACCAGCGGGTTGCTGACGATCATTTTTGGAACCAGTCGTGAGACAAGTGATTTTATTGTTGACTGTTTGGAAGAATGGTGGAAAGCCCGCCGTGCATCGCATCAGCACATTCGAGAATTGGTGATCAATCTTGATAATGGTCCCGAACTCAACAGCCATCGAACACAATTTATGAAGCGTCTGGTCGAGTTTTCTGATAAGAATAATTTACGCATTCGTTTAGTTTACTACCCACCTTATCATAGTAAATTCAATCCAATCGAGCGCTGTTGGGGCATCTTGGAAGAACACTGGAACGGCACATTATTGACGAGTGTAGAAACAACTTTGAATTGGGCGAAGACGATGACCTGGAAGGGAATCTTTCCGGCAGTCAGGTTGTGCCAACAAGTTTATGAAACGGGAATGTCTGTTGCAAAGAAAGCGTTTCAAGCAATCGAGCAACGACTCACCCGTAGCAAAACCCTGCCAAAATGGAGCCTCATCATCAAACCGAACTCTGGGTAAACTCAGGTATTCTAATAATTGCCGACTGCCTTTGTTTTGTAAGGAGTTTTATCTTTGCCAAATCGTGTGTCTCGATAAATACGCATCAACGAGCCGCCCATTTTCTTAGGAACCGCTTCAAGAAAAGGCGACAGTTTTTTCAAGGGTTTTTGCATCGCTTCGATGAAGCTTAATGATGGATCCAGGAAGGCAGATTCATACCGCTGTTTATGTTCTTGAAACCATTCGCGTTTGTTGTTCTTTTTCAGATCAGACAAAAACTTCAATGTTTCACGAGGAAATCCTTCAAACGAGATCGCAGACATAATAATACTCACCATTATTTCTTGGCGGTTTAGCAGTCAATTGTAAATGTTATCTTTGATACTGCCGAATTGTTTTTGTCTTGGGGAAGCAGGCCTTATTCTCTATAATACTGCTCCTTTGTTAAAATTGCGATGGTTTTTTCAGTTTAATCACATTGCTTCCCTTCCATTAACTTCACCGCACGGAGTCCTGTCATGGATCGACGCTCCTTTCTTGTTTCCAGCTTATTTCCAGCTTTTTTGAGCATGTTTTCTTTCCTGCTGCCCGGATGTAAAGGGAGGCAAGTTGCCCATGTTTTGGAGGATGACGACAAGGATATGGTTGGCAGTCACACTGCTGGCGCGGAAACGTGGAAGCCGCTTATCGAAGAGTCGGTGGGAAAACTGCTTGGACGTCAGATGCAGGTGATTCAACCGGTTTCGCATCAAACAGGCGCTGGCTTACCCGCGATGCAGAAACGGGTTTGCTTTCTCGGCGTTGAAAATAAAAGTATCGAAGAAATTGGTGATTTCAAAGAACAGATTTACGAGTTGATTGATTCGCAAGTTAACAACTCTGACGTTTTTGACATGATTAGCAGGCGATTCGTTGAAGCCGGTTTGAGAGAAGCACATATTGCTCCAAGTGATCTGTTTGTGCCTGCCAATCAACGCATGTTCGCAGCCATTATGGAACAGATGCAGCAGCCGTTCGATTATCTGCTTTTTGCAAAAATCACCTCAGGCACGACATCAAGTAACCAGAAGAACTATCAACGCGATTATCTGTTAACACTGGAAATGGTTAACGTGAAGACCGGTGCGTTTGATAAAGAATCGGCAACAATTCGCAAGGGATATCATAAATCACGTTTGGGTAAAGCAAAGCATTATTAGTATCTTATTAGAGAATTGGGTAGCCCATCCGCTTTTAGCGGTTGGGTTGCGTAGCAACAAGAGGTTCGCGCCATGTGGCTTCCTTTTACGTTGGAAGTTTCAATGATATTGAACATACATGGTGCGAGCATCTTGTGCCTGGCGACACCCAACCACTCAAGGGGACCTCTATTTATTCAAAAATCTTCTATTGAACGGAGGGTAGACATTCTTGTCTGCCTACAATATGGCATGCTCTTACGAGACAGACAGCAATGTCTGTGCTCCTGATGTCTGTGCTCCTTTTGAATAAATAGAGGCTCCCTAAAGTGGTCGCACTAACCTGTTGCGGTTACCCGATTAAATTCACTTGTAAACCCGGGCTGAGTGTATGAGTTCTGTCACTGCTAAAACTCAGAATACATTCTGTCGCCTGGCGATTGTGTTGCTGCTGCAACAAATGGTGATTCTCTCTGGTTGTGCTTCGCATGCGGATCGAGCGGTTTCGATTCGCCACTCTTTTTATTCGGGTAAACTCGATACCGCTCTTGCTCAAACCGAAATTAAAGACAAGGGAAAAGAACACGATGCGGATGTCATTAAACTGAATCGTTCTATGATACTCCTTGCTGGTGGTGACCCGGTTTCCAGTGAGAAAATCCTGCGGGAAATTCGTGATCGATTTGATCAGCTCGAAACAAAAACCGTCGCACAAAAAGTTGCCTCACTGGCAACTGACGATCGAAAACTTCCTTACGCGGGGGAGGAGTACGAGAAAATTCTGATACGGGTCATGCTGGCGATTTCCAACATGATGCACGATGGCGGTGATGTGAATGCGTATGCGTTACAAATTGCAGCCAAGCAGCAGCAGTTGCTGCAAACACTTCAGGAAAAGAGCAAAGAAAAAGAGCTTGAGGTTGACCTGGCAACCCTCAATAAACAGCTTGCAGTTGGTTCTTATTTTCGAGCAGCGATTTTGGAATCGTCCCCTTTAGATTATGACGATGTTCAGCGATACCGGGTGCAGGTGGCGAATTGGCAACCAGATTTTCGCGATGCAAAAATTGATCTGGCCCGTGCACAAACCGGTCGGCATTCTTCACCTGGTCATGGAGTGGTGTATCTGATTGCGTTCGTGGGAGAAGGTCCATACAAGGAAGAAGCAGTGGAAATACCCACAACGGCTTCGCTGCTGATTGCGGATCGAATTCTTTCTGCTGTGGGGAAATATGAACTGCCCCCAAATATCGCCCCGGTGAAAATACCGGTTGTTGTACGCACAGCTCAGCAGATAGAATCAGTTGCCGTTTTCGAGCAAGATAAACTGTTGGGGACAACAGCAACATTGATGGATATTTCCTCGTTAGCGGTCGAGCAAAATCGGCTGCAACGGGACGACGTTCTGGCTCGCGCGGTAGCACGGCGAATTGTCAAAAAAGGAACCGTCTATGCCATGAAAAGCGGCTTGCAAGTTGAAAAATCACCTGAAATAGATCTGTTGCTAACCGTTGCAGGAGTGGCGTGGGAGGCGACCGAACGAGCCGATACCCGCTGTTGGAGCGTCCTGCCAGATCGCATTCAAGTGCTTCGTTTTGAACTTCCAGCCGGCACACATCAACTCAATTTCGCCGCCCGGTTACGAGGTACTCACACCGGAAAAACAACACCAGTTTCTGTGAATGTGGTTAACGGAAAAACAACATTCCTGCTGAGCGTACTTCCCGAAGATCAGGTTATTGGTAAAGTGTTGACGAAAACATATCAGTAAAGAAGATACCAGATAATCTTGTCAGAACAGGTCGCTCAGCACGTGGGACGATTTATCATCCAGTGCTTGGATTTGTGCTTCTATCAGCTTGGCTTTATCTTCCTGCCCAGCTTTTCGATGTGCCTGAGCAGTCAGCTCCATCAGTTCAATGGCTAACGCAGAATCTTCCCCCAGTTCGGAACAGCGAACGGCTAGAATTTTAGAAAGCTGATCGGCTGCGTTATCATGTTCATCCAGCTCGACGTACAACCTGCCAAGCTGTTCGGTGGCTTCGGTGACACTCGGGTGGGCAAAATGAAACTCTTCGCTGAGTAGTTCAATCTTTCGCTGCAATAACGCAATGGCATCTTGTGGATGAGAAGCCTGTTTGGAAAGCTGGAAAGCCTGGTCAACAACCGCCACTTTCTGAGCGGCTGGAACCTCCATCGCGGTTGATACTGTTTTCCATGCCTGCCGAGAATAATAAGCGGCCACTCGCGGTTTATCTAATCCGAGATATGTTTGAGCTAAACGCTGATAAAGATTCATCACAAACAAGCCACAGGTGGTAGGGTGCTGTTTGTAAACAGACATTGCCAGCCTGAGCAGTTGCCTGGATTTCTTGTAGTTATTTTGCAGCAGGACAATTTTGGAAGTTTCCAGAAGCCCCACCAGCAGCGGAATACTCTCTGTCCCAAAACTTTGTTCATAGATAGAAAACGCAGTGCTGGCTGTCTGACCGCCTCGCATTTGCCGCATCGATTTTGAAAAAGTTTCGGCTAGATGAAAAATTGCCTGGGCGATAAACGGATGATTGGGGTTCAGGCGATTTTGAAATTGCTGTAATGCTTTTTGTAAATATTCCTCTGCTTTTTCAAACTCCGCGTCTGTCCCCTGCTGGTTAGCCAATATGCCCAATAGAAGATTAAAACGACCTTCATAAACGGTGTTTAGTAATCCCGCTTCTTCAAGAATTTGTGGAAGGCGAGTGGATTCACTTTGAATGATATTCGATTTATTGATATGAATCGCTAATTCGAGCCGCATTAAATGCACATCGGCTTCCAGTCGCCCTGCAGCCAGATTTGCTTCGGGTAAGCAGCGGGCTAACTGATTGACTAATTTTTCCGCACTGAGGTACCGACCAGATTCCATCAATAAGCGGGCTTGCAATGTCTGAGCACGTAAGTAGTCGGCATTGAGCCGATCTTGTTCCAGATTGAATGAATCCAGGTAAGCTTGAATTTGCTCTTCTGCTTCAGAATAGCAATAAGATTCTGCCTGTATCTGGGCAAGGTTGAAACGGGATTGCCTGACAAGAACATGATATTCCGGGAAGCAATTCAGCCGTAGGTCCAAAGCCTGCTGATGATGCTGTTGCGAAAGTGGGAACTGTCCCTGTAAACGAAGTAGTTCTGCCAGATTGTTATGGATCGTGGCTAGTGGAGCCGGGCAGGTTTGCTTCGTTTTTTTTCCATGATCATTGATCGCACATTGCCAAATATGGGCCGCGTCATCAAACCGGCGTTCTGCAATTAAAGCGGAACCAAGATTATTCAAGGCACGTATGCGATGCGCGAGAGAGTCTGGGGTATCATCGCAGACAATCTTAAAGATCAGCCTGCTCATTTTTTTAACAGCGATCCAAGAACGCATTGCGCCAAGTGTTTCTGTCACCGCGTTGATCTTGGCAGCAATTGGTTCACGGATGCCCTGATTGATTTCCTGCTGCAATTCAAGCTCATCGATTAAAACCTGAAAGGATCGTTGAAGTGAAGCAGGCTTCTTCTTTAAGGCCGCTCGAATAATCAAGCCGTTGCAGGCATCAATACGTAGAAGAAGATTTTCAGGTGTTTCTCTGCTGACGTGTTCAAGAACCAGGCGAAATTGCTCTAACGCTCCATTCAGATCTCCCTGCGAGAGTTTCTGCTGGCCCAGCTTGATTGTTTCTATTCCAGGCGGTCTGGAAGAATCTAAATTGTGATTCTCATGTTCCATGAACGTGTACTCGTTGTTATGGGAACCTCTATTTATTCAAAAATCTCATCTTGAACGGAGGGTAGACATTCTTGTCTGCCTACCATACAACATATCTTTTGCGAGACAGACAGGAATGTCTGTACTCCTTTTGAATAAATAGAGATTCCCTTATGAAAGAGAGAGGTTAAAGATCATTTAAACTTCTCTGCCCATCGCTTGCAGCAACACCGATAAATAAAATCATCACACAAAGGTACTGCGACAAGTTGCCCGACATCTATCTTGACTAAATTTATTGCAGCACACAAGCAAATTAAGGCTTTGTTCGACCAAGCTATCAAGTTGCTGCGAGAAACCGAACTAACTGTTCAGTCTGTTAAAGTTGAAATATTATACGTCAATTGCCCAGTCTGCGGAGTCGTCGTCATCAGAAGACTCTTTATTTTCAGGGGAGGGCGGTTGTTTATTTTCTTCTGGGAACTGCAACAACGAAGGTTCGGTTGATGCCGAGCCGGTTTCAGCAGGCGGTGATGGCTGCTGCCCTGCAAGTCGAGACATTCGGTCTTGCATTTTTTTAAGTTCCAACTCCTTTTTTGTTTCCAGATGTTGCCAAAGCTGTGTTAAATCGGAGCGAAGTTGATCCAACCGATATTCCGAAGAGATTCGTTCTTCGATTGCATTAAGTTGAGTGAGTAACTTTTCCGACTCTAATGGATTGAGCAATTCAAGAGATTGAGATTCAGCAACTTTTGCACGAATTTGTCCTGCAAGTTCATACAAAGAGTTCGCGTTGTCCTGTCGTCTGTTTTCAAGTTGCTCTTTATGTTGTTCTTTTTGTTCGTCGGGAAAGATATCGAGTTTTATCAATTGATGGGCTGCCCGGTAGCAACCTGCTTTCATTTGCAACTCAAAGGCATCTTCCCAGGAAACAAAGCCGTGTTTCATGATGGTTAAAATTTGATGCTCTAACGTGGATGGCGTAATATTGCATTGCCAATCGTTATCGAGTGTCACTCCCGGTATTTTCAGAAGCTCTGCATTAAGTAGGCAAAGAGGATCAACTTCTGAAATACGTGGTTCTTCGGTCGGGTGGAATAACTGATTGATGCGATCCATACTTCTTCGGCAAGCCGTCAAGGCTGCTCGTGGCGATTGGGCTCCATGCGTTTTTTCGAGTTGCTTCAATTCCAGAAAAACCGAATTCTGTCGACGGTCAATTTCATCACGCAGTTCATTTACTTCCTGAGGAACCAAGACCGATTCCATCCCCGGATATGAAGCCGCCAGGACAAGCCAGTGAGAAGCAAGCTCGATTGCCTCTTGGACAGCGTTGTAAACTTCTCGGCCGGGTATTTCAATTGATTCGGTGGAAGAAATGACGGCCTGTGTTCCAGATTCAGTCAGTAAAACAGAATGGGAAAGTCTACGAATTTCCTGCTCAACCAACGCTCCTTGTGTCAAATTATTATCCACAACGGGCTGTAGTAAGCGAGCAATACGTGCTTGAAGAACCTGCCTGGCCCGCCATTCTTCCAGTAGTTCAGGATGCCTCAAAGTTTGGGAAGATTGTACCGACCAGTGAGCACGAGAAAATAACGGCGTTGATAAACCGTAGGGAAGAATTTCATCGAACGTACGAGTTTTCCAGGAAATGACCTGTGCGCGAATTGCCCGGGCATCGGATTCAATGGAAGCTGCTCCCGGACGATAATAATATTGATCCAGCTTCAACCCGGAAGCACGCGAGGCAAAAGAAGCAATTCGTGAGCAGTAATTATAAAGTTGTGTCTGATTCGATTCGATTGAGTAAGCTCTGAGGATATCAGAAGCAACTGTTGAGGCTGTCGTGACAGTACCTCGCATGAGAGCGGCTCGAAGCAAAAAGGCTTCCGGTGAATTGGGCGTCTTCGAAATCTGAATCGCTTCATCACGATGTTGCGTGGCAATAGTATTGAATTCTCTCGCGATTCGACCTGAAGAAAGGCGAACATGATCCCCCATCGTCAGCAGCGAAATTAACCAGGCAGGCGGTGCGGGAATCGTCAGGTCTTCATCGACATTCGTGTAAAGACACCGAGAAACCTGATACGCCCAGGAGTACTCGCCGAGTGAGATCAATTCCCAGATAAGACGTCCCAGAAAAGAGACGCGATCAAATCGGTTTTGAGCTTCTGCCGCCTTCTCTGCGTATTCTTTTACATGCGAATAATCAATACTCGGATCAAATACAAAAGTAGGGGGAGCAGTCGGAGTTGGAGCCGGGATTGGCGTTGTGACTGAGTGAGTCTGAAACGCCACGCGGTCTTCCCAGGCTGATTCCTGCGATTCTTTGCGTTCTCTGCGAAGTTGATCATTCAAAGAACCACTCTGCTGCTCGGCTGGCCTCTCAATTTCATCGAAAACCGAATCTGTTGGGAGTTCCGATTCAGTCGGAGCCGCCGGTTCTATCTGCGGGGCAGTCTGTTGCTGATCAATCTGCGATTCAACATCGAGTTGGCTAATACGTTCGTTGATTTCCGAAGTCGTGAGTATCTGCTTGGTTGCAGGTTCAGAACGGATATCATCAAAAATTAAATCTTCCGCCACTTCATCATCAGCCGGGACAGGTTTTGCCGTAGGAGCATTAAGCAAAGAATGCGACTCGACAACAGATTCTTGATTGGTGTTCCTTGCCGGGGGTGTCTCAAAACCGAGATGTAAGTTTTCGGCTGCCTCTGTTTCCGTTCGCTCTAACGGTTCTGATATAACCGGTTCCTGTTTTGGTTCAGCAATTTTAACAACAGCAGGAGTTTCAATAACAGGTGGCTGAACTGCCTGTTCAATTCTAGATGTCAAATCGTTTTGATAATCTGCAAATTGAACAATTTCTTCCGGTAGAGGCAATTGCGGATTGTGCATTAAAGAAGCGAGTGCTGAAAGTTCAGCATACAATTTTCGTTTTATTTCCTGGTCACAACTGGCTGCATCAAGTCGATCTCGTAATGCGTCAAGATGAGAATTTGCCCGCTTCAAACAAGCGGTCGCATCCATGATCGGTTGCAACTGGGCAAACGGAATTTGCAAAATATCTTCGGTAAGATTCAAATGACAACGACGAGAATATTCTTCCAGCTTCAGACGAAATTGTTTTTCCTGCTCAAGATGTTGATAGATTTTTTCGCCCAGATCAACTGGCGGAAACTGCCCCTGGGCACGCATCATCGTCGCAACATCAGCTAGCTGATTGGCTAGCGAGTGCGCCGAAAGCTGCACGCGATCATAATCCGACAATAGTTCAGAGGTCATTCTGTTTTACTCCAGGAAACTTCCTGCTATCCATCACTGCTATAAATGCTTTGAAGTTAAAGATCGAAACGATATAAATGGTGGCTGTTTGGAATATTTCAACGCATCCGGGCTGCCCTCTTTAAATCGCTTAATCATCTGGATCGAGTGCCGTATGAATGCTTTCTCCTTCGACGATATCGTGTTCTAATTCGTCTGGAGCAATTTCGATACTCGCTTTTGCCTTCCCCCTGGCTTTTCCAGAGGACGAACTGCCGGAGTCTTCCGTTTTTTCATCCAGGGCATCAATGAGTCGATCAAACACGGCCAGTTGCACTTGCTCCGACTGGAAAGCATTCACAATCGCGGCCATCCCCGGTAAATACGAAAGTAATGTCTTGTAACGTGAACTATTCATCAAAGCCCCCCTTAAAGTCTCGTGCAGCAATGTTCTGTTAATATTAAATTAATGGTCTATTTATTGATCCAGAGACACTTAACGAGCCCGGCCCCTGATCACAGCCAGAGCAACGTTTCGCCCAAACGTATCGGTAATGATTCCTTGAGCCTCCATCCAGCGATCATCCGATAATTCTTCCGGACGGTTAATCATTTCGTACAAGGCTTTGAAAGCAGACTGGTCTTCCAAAACATTCGTCATCGCCTGGCGTCTTTCTTCGACAGAACCATTTGTCAAAGAATGAAGCACTGCTCCCACGCGATCTTGAAGTTGTCCAAATGCTTCATGATCGTTCTGGTCAAAAGATTTCACCAGTTGTAACCGCTTGAGTTGGTCAATCGCTTCCTGACGCGTACCGATCAGCTTGCAAGATTCGATGATATCACTGACACGAGTCACATAACGTTCAGAATCTGCAAGTAACGGATGATCTTCAAGTTGCCGAGACAAACCTTGTACTGTTGTTTGTACGGCTCCAATTTCATCGGCTAAATGCTGTAACTCAACTGGATCCCCCTGATGCAGCGATTCTGCAACACGGGTCATTAAAGTTGCCAGGTCTCGAATCCGTAACTGAAGATTCTCCGCGGTTTGAGGAGTTAAATCTTGCGACATATACATTTCCAATCCTCGTTGACTCGTCATTCAGACAATTGTTTATATTACTAACGGTTAACTTTTTTGCATGACTCGCAAATTCTTAACAGATATTCAATTTGGTGTCGGCTATCAGGATGAACCAGCCGACCTGGGACAATACGATTTGAATCACTTGCTTCTTCGGTGCAAATTTGAACAGAAAACAACTTCAATGTAAGCAGAAAAACAAGGAAACTCAAACAGTTCCTGCAAGAGTTTGAAGATATCAGCAACTTCCGTGCAATTGGTAAATAATAATGAAGCATTCAGCGAGGGAAATTTCAACCCGATCCGTATTTTCCAGTTGTGCCGAATCTGGCAGAAAATACCCCCGTTAATTCCGCCATCTTCCTCATTTCTGAAATAAACAGAATAAACGAATTGACGCCGTCAGCCTGCAATCATGACAAACTACCCTGGCTTAGAGTTGCAAAATGTCAACTGGTCGGTCAACGTGTTGATAATAAGCAACCTGGCATGCTTCTTGAATATTTAGCAAGATATTCCTAATCCGGACAAGCCGGAACCAAAGTAGGTCAGGCTTTCCAGCCTGACGAATGTGGCATCCATGAGATTTACTCTCTGATTGACCAGTGGTCGCTGTTTTATTCATTGAAAGATCAGTGTAATTCGTCTCAGGCTAGAAAGCCTAACCTACGATTCTTCAAAATATCCTGCCACTTTTGCGCAGCATTTCATTGATAAGATACTAACGGGCTTCATTAACTTCTGAGGTATTTTTAAGCATGAATAAACTGGTGAAGTATAGTTCGTTCGTCGTACTTTTACTTGTAACGAAAACGGTTACAGCAACAGAACCGATTCAATTGTTTCACGATAATCAATTTGAACGGGGTTTTATTGTTCTAAAACCTGTGCATAACAAAAAAATTAAAGGGGGGACCATTTCTCTCGATGCTTCCCAAGAAAAACTCGTTTGGGAATTGGCTCAATGGGGGAGTCGGTTCGATTTATCCAACGTAAAAGCAGAATCGGTTTCTGATTCAAGCATCCGATTTCATGATGGCGCCAAGACGGTCTATTTTGAAGACCTTCATCAAAAATATCCATCTATTACCTTTGAAGTGAATGCACGAAAAGAATAC
>Ga0316208_1003191_pt1 | contig 12165 bp, 12 predicted proteins | sample 3monopyrite_MG_FD_204944 | JGI IMG/M metagenome (GOLD analysis project Ga0316208, IMG submission 204944) | Microbial mat bacterial communities from mineral coupon in-situ incubated in ocean water Damariscotta River, Maine, United States -... | ecosystem: Environmental > Aquatic > Marine >... | reverse complement strand
TATCATAGGAATGATCTATTAATTCTGTAATCAATTTTGGTGAAAGTTCACCGGTTTGAATATAAACACTATTCCATTGTTGTTTGTGCATGTGATAACCAGGTTTTACACTGTCATATTCGGCTCTTAGCTCTTGTGCATATTCCGTATTACATTTTAGATTTATAAATGCTTCACCATTTTCCCATTTTTTTAATGATGCTAAAGCAAACATCTTGCCTAGCACTTTAAATACAAGTGTATCATTATCGAAGGGAAAATGTTCTGTTACTGCTTTTTTATTTAAGCAATAGTCTCTGTACTGTTCTATATTCATTCTAAAAGTCGTTCCATTACCTTTTCAGGATGCTTGAGTTCGGTATAGCCAAACTGTTTATATAAGTTATGTGCGTCGGCTGTTTTGAGCATCCAAATTTTGCAAGATTGAATTTGAGGTGCTTCATTTATAGCTTTCATTAATTGTTTTGAATAGCCTTTACCTCTATATTCTGGAAGGATAAATACGTCCATTATATAGGCGAAAACGACATAGTCACTTACAATTCTGGCAAAACCAATTTGCTTTTTATCTAAAAAAACGCCAAAACAAAAACAATGTTCAATAGATATTTTAACTTCTTCTAGCGTTCTTCCTTTTGCCCAATAAGTTTCAGTTAAAAATTGATGAATAACCTCAACCTGAAGCTTGCTTTTATCTGTTGATATTTCTATCACTTCTCTAGTTTTTTTACTTCAGAGGTTACAATCTTTAATGCAGAATAATCTAGCTGCCAACCAATGGTTTCAACTAAATTCTCTATGAGATGTATTGCTTCCAAGGCTTCCTGTTTAGCAATATTATAAAGTCCACTTTCAGGAATTTTTTCCATAATATGTTCCTTCGCCTTAGTATGTAATTCTGTTAAATCTGAAGCTTCAAACTTATTAAACATCCCATCGCTCTTATCATAATAATTAATATCACTTTCTATAGATAATACTTCTGGTTGCGGAAAGTGGGTGAGAATTACGGATTTTGTTTTAGGATTAGAAGTTAACTGTACTTTGCTTAAATCGAAGCCAACATGTGCTTTTGCATTGATAACTACTAATGCTTTTTTGCGACTAGAGATTAACTTTAAGAACTTCTCCTTTACATCCTCGTAATGGTAAATTTCTGCAAAATCACCTTCGACAGTTATAAACTTACAAACCCGTTTTATTTTATCTAAAAGTATAATCGATTGCGCATTAGTAATTTGTTTAGTCTTCCATTGCTTATAGATGGTTACCAAGCCTAAGGTTACTAAAATGCTTATGATGATGATAAAAAATGTTTCCATAGGTCTTTAAATATATGATACTAGCTTATGGCTATAGTCACGCTATATTATTCTAATATTTTATACAAAATAGGTTTACTTGGAGAGGCATCATTTTCAAAAGGTGCTATCTGAAGATTTAGCATATAACACCCATCTTCGATTTTATTAGACACATATATAAACTCTGTTATTGTAGCATCTAATCTTAAAATTCCTTTTGTATTCCAAAATGCATTATGCGCTAAAAGCTTGCCTCCATCTTGTTCTTTATCTACGCTAGGTAGGTCTATTAGTAAATGTTTAATCTCCCTAGATTTTATATAGTTTGCTGCATCTTCCAACAAATAAGTAGGATTTGTATTTGAATATTGACGAGATTTTTTTTCTTTAGTATTTGGTAAGGTTCTAATTACAATGGCATCTCGCTTTTTTTTACCCAAAGTAAACTCTAATTGCTTTTTAGAAATCACATAATCATCACCAAGTTTTTCTGGTGCAACCGTAACTACTTCGGCTAAAAAGAAAAATTGTTTTAACTGTTTATTTACAGAATACACCTTTTCTGTAATATGACCAACGGTTTCTGTATGTGTACCATGAGAATGCGGATTAAAACTAATCGTATTAAAATTTACTACGGCACCTTTTGCGACACTAATTGTTTTACCATCTATAACTTCTGGAGCAATTTTTGGAGGTTCAACATGCCATGCATTAACGTTAGAGACATCACCTTTTAAAGGTATAGAAATGTCTAAAGGTTGTGATAAATCTATTTTTAACTTTTTAGAATTGTATTGTATGGTTGTAATCAAGATATATTAAGTTTAAATAATTGTGAAGCAATGCCATCACTTAAAAATTGTCCCTTTTTGGTGACTCGTAAATGCTCTTCTTCAATATACAACAAATGTTGATTTATAAAAATTTCTGAATGCTCAATTAGATAATCCTTAAAAACTATGCCAAAGTCGTTTTCAACTTTCACAAATGAAACTCCCCAAATGGTTCTTAGACCTGTCATTACATATTCATTATACTGGTCTGTAAGTGTTAGAGTTTCAATTTCTATTGGTAATTCGTTTTGTTGAATGGCTTTTATGTATTTTGAATTATTACTTACATTCCAACCACGTTGTTTTCCATTAAAAGAATGTGCAGAAGGCCCAATTCCTAAATAGGATTTCCCTTGCCAATAAGCCGAATTGTTTTTACTAAAATAGCCTTTTTTTCCAAAATTTGACAATTCGTAATGTGCAAAACCAGATTCTTCCAATTTTTCTTTTAAGATGTAAAACTGCTCATGTGCTTGCTCATCATCTATGTTCTCAACGATTCCTTTTTTAATAAAAGATGCTAAAGCGGTTTTGGGCTCAACCGTCAATGCATAGCTCGAAATATGAGGCACATTAAAGCTTAAAGCTGTTTCAATATTTTCTAACCATTGTTCATTTGACGCACCAGGAATCCCATAAATTAAATCGAGAGAAATATTATCGAAGTTTTTTGTTGCTTCTTCTAAACACGTTTTAGCTTCTTCAGCGTTATGTGCACGATTCATCAGTTTTAAATCTGCCTCGAAAAAGGATTGAATACCTATTGACAAACGATTGATTAGACTCTCGGATAGTTCGATGATTCGATCTTTAGTTAAATCATCTGGATTGGCTTCTAGTGTAATTTCTGGGTTTTCTGAAACCTTGTAGTTTTTATAAACTGCATCGATTATAAATTGCAATTCGTCATTAGTTAATAGACTCGGTGTACCTCCTCCAAAATAGATAGTTTCTACAGTAGTATCTTTGAATTCGTCTTTTCGAAGTTCTAATTCTCTTTTCAAAGCATTGACAAGCTCATCTTTCTTTTTTAATGAAGTAGAAAAATGAAAGTCGCAATAATGACACGCTTGCTTGCAGAATGGTATGTGGATGTAGATGCCTGAGATAACTTTTTAATTTAGTATTTACCTTAAATTAAATTTAGGTTGAAATTTACGTTTTACAATTAATCTTCTTCTATAGGCTAAATAAATAGCATATCCATAGTAGCTAAAAATGAAAATAACTATAAACCAAATAACTTTGAAATGTTTTTTTCTGAATTTAGTTAAATACAGTTCTCTAGCAACATAATATAAAAACGCAAGATTAAGAATAAAAACGGTTTGAGGCAATACTATAAATTCCAATTATAATTATTTTTTTACCCGATTCTCATTCTGCTTCACAAAAGCTCCCCAACCAGAATAACTCTTACCAATTTCTACTCTCCCTTGGTTATAAAAATGACAAACCGCAGCTGCCAAACCATCCATAGAATCCAAGTTTTTAGGTAATGTTTTAAGACCTAACATGCTCTGAAGCATTTTAGCAACTTGTTCTTTACTGGCATTTCCATTACCTGTAATTGCCATTTTAATTTTTTTGGGTGCATATTCTGTAATAGGTACTTCTCGCGATAAACCTGCTGCCATAGCAACACCTTGCGCACGACCAAGTTTTAACATACTCTGTACATTCTTACCAAAAAAAGGAGCTTCAATTGCTATTTCATCTGGATGATACGTATCGATGAGTTCTATGGTGCGTTCAAAAATAAGCTTGAGTTTTAAATAATGGTCATCGTACTTTTTTAGCATTAACTCATTGAGTTGCATAAACTCCATTTTTTTACCTACGATCTTAATGAGTCCAAAGCCCATAATAGTAGTTCCTGGATCTATGCCAAGTATAATTTTTTCTTTACTCATGTATTTAATCGCAAAACTGACAACCGCTCAAAGAAACAGCCAAACCAAAGGTAAGGTTAAAAACACTACCATTAAAAGCTCCTAATCCACTTAGTACAGAATCATAATTATTTAAGGATGTTAAGCCAAATAAATAGGCCAAATCTGTGTAAACAGATACTTTCTCATTAAGCTTATAGTGCAATTCAAATCCCATATTTAGGTTAAGATAAGTTTGCTTGTTATATCCTAAATTACCTAATGGTTTTACAAAAGCCAAACCAGGACCAGTATGTAAAACCGTTCGAAGGCGCATAGGTAAAAAACCAATATACTCTGAGGGATCAAAAACAAATTGCGCGTTAATACGCGAGTAATTTATTTTAAATTCTGGAGATTTATCATCATTTTTAAAACGGTTAAAACCAAAATCGAGTTTTACACCGTATTGACGCTTTAGCATGTGTTGAATCCCTAAGTTTACCGTTGGAAAATTTACAGACTTAGCATAAGCTCCATCTACAAACCCATCCGTTGTTGGGTAATTGAGACCAACTGCAAATAGAGCCTTCCACTTGGCAGTGTCTCTAAACTGAGCATTACTATTTAAGGTTATTGAAACGAGGATAATGAGGAACAGGTAGTGTTTTAAATATTGCTGCATCTGTGGGTTCTTGGTTTTATTTGTAATGTACACGTACTCTCTTTTTATTTTCCCTAAAAAATGACTTAAATTCGCTTATATTTTATCTATTTTTTTATACTTAGCCATTATGCTTTTCAAAAATAGTTTCATGTAAACAAATTTATTTTCATTTTCGGTTTAAAACAAAAAATAAAGAAGAGTTCAATATGCATTACGATGTGCCTTACAAAACTAAACAATTCTTCTTTGTACTTATTAAGTTGAGTATTGTAGTTGGCGCATTTTATTTTATTTACTCTAAACTCTCTGAAAACGAAAATTTACAATTCAATGAATTTATAGCATTTTTGAAAAAAAATGATACGTTTTCATCTAAAAACATTGGTTTTTTATTCATATTAAGCTTTTTTAATTGGTTTTTTGAAATTTTGAAATGGCAAAATTTAGTTAAAGCTATAAAGCGAATAACTTTTAGAGAGGCTTTAGAGCAAAGTTTAGGTGGATTAACAGCATCGTTAATTACACCAAACCGGGTTGGAGATTATGGAGCCAAGATTGTGTATTATGAAAAACCATTGAGATCTCGAATAGTATTACTGAATCTTTTAGGTAATATGGGTCAAATGACAATTACTACTATTTTTGGCATTATTGGTTTTATCATTTTTGTAAATCGCTATCAAATCGATATGGATTATTACAGAGTTATGAAATTTGGTTTTATAGTACTTATAATTAGTCTATTTGCTGTTTTAGGTGTAAAACAAAAACGTTATAAAATTAAAGGTTTCTCTTTTGAGCGCATCTTGAGTTTTATAAAAAAGTTAGGTTTAAAATCGCATCTTATAAACCTTTCGCTTGCCTTAATTCGTTATTTAATATTTTCATTTCAATTTTATTATTTCCTAACAATATTTGGTGTTGAAGTAGAATATAGTAAAGCAATGGTTGTGATTACTAGTATGTATTTTTTAGCATCGATTGTACCTTCTATTTCAATTTTTGATGTGATTATAAAAGGAAGTGTTGCTGTGTTTTTATTTGGGTATGCTGAAGTAAATGAATTGACTGTTTTATATATTATAACCTTAATGTGGTTATTAAATTTTGCAATTCCGAGTTTATTTGGAAGCTACTTTGTGCTAAATTTTAAACTCCCACAAAACGAAGAATGATCCTATCAACAATAGTCATATCAATTATTATAGTTTACCTATTTCTCATTGGTCTCTTAATTTATGGTTTTGATAAAGTTGACCATTTTAAACTTCAGGATTTACCAGCAAAAATAAAGTTTTCGATTATCATTCCATTTAGGAATGAAGCTAAAAACCTACCTCAATTATTAGCGTCAATTTTAAAATTGAATTATCCTACATCCTTATTTGAAATTATTCTTGTTGATGATGATTCTGATGATGATTCAGTATTTTTTATTGAAAAAATTCTCGATACAAAATCCTCAAAAAAGGATTTTACTCTAATTAAAAATATTAGAATAATAAAAAACAAAAGAGCTTCAAATTCACCAAAAAAAGACGCTATAACCACAGCAATAACAGTTTCAAAATTTGATTGGATTATTACAACAGATGCGGACTGCGTTTTACCGACTTATTGGCTCGATGTATTTGATGAATGTATTCAAACAAAAAAATCTGATTGTATAGTTGCACCTGTAACATATAAAGGTGAGAATTCCTTTTTTAATCGCTTTCAGATTTTAGACTTTCTTAGCTTACAAGGTGCTACTGTTGGTGGTTTTGGGTTAAATAAACCATTTATGTGCAATGGTGCTAATTTTGGCTATCGCAAATCACTCTTTAATACTTTAAATGGTTTTGAAGGCAACACTAACATCGCGAGTGGAGATGATATTTTTCTTCTAGAAAAATTCATAAAACAAGATGCACAAAAAGTACATTATCTTAAGTCCAAGAAAGCTGTAGTAAGCACAAATCCTGCAAAAGACATATCAGTATTAATTCAACAGCGTTTGCGTTGGGCTTCTAAAACAAGTCACAATTCTAATGGGTTTGCTAAAGGTGTTGGTTTAATTGTCTTATTAGGTAATTTGGTGTGTATAATGCTTATTCCTACGGTTTTACTAGGTTACATATCGTTAAAAACAGCTATCGCTTTATTCATTATTAAATTTAGCATTGACTTTTTACTCTTATTTAAAACATCGCGATTTTTTAAACAGGAAACCTTGCTCCTATCTTATCTGTTTTCGAGCTTGCTTTATCCTTTCTTTAGTGTTTATATCGTTTTATTAGCACTTTTTAAATCTTATGAATGGAAAGGCCGAACTTTTAAAAAATGATGCGAAATTAATTATTTTTGGTAGATTTACTAAAACCAAGTCCTAACAACACATGAAAAAAAATTTATTATTAATTCTTCTATGTTTTGCTTTTCAGTTTAATTATAGTCAAGAAAACTACACGGTCAATGGAGAAACACTTCAACTAAAAACGGAGATTGATGGTAACCTCGATTTACTATGGAATATAATCGATGGTAAATACCGTTATTTTGTTAAAACAGATGATGGCTCTATAACTGAGCTTAAAAACACTAAAGGTTCTGATAAAAACTATCAGGAAGAGTATAAAGCAACTTTAAGTAATTTAACAAATGGCATGTCAACTAGCAAATTAAACTTAACGCTTTATAGCCTTAGTAATTATATAGACAAATACAATGCTTCGGTTGATATGGCTTACACCTCAACCACAACAGAAAGCAAAGTGCAATTAAGATTGGGGTTTTCTGGTGGCATAACTAACAACCCTTTTGTTGGAAATTACGCTAATGTAAAAGTGCCTCTTATTGGTGCTGAGCTAGAAATCTATGAAGCTAAAGTATTACCAAGACATTCTGGTTTTTTGCAAGTACGTCACTCCTTTGACAATGACAATTTTTCATATAACACAACAGAGTTTTCTTTAGGTTATCGTTACAGAATTATTAATAAATCTTCGTTTTCTATCTATGGACAGGTAAAATTAGCAACAGTAAATTTTACTGATGTTACTTATATCGGTGAGAATGAAACTGAAATTAGCCAAAATGACACTTCGTTTGATGTGCCTTTTATATTTGGGATAGGCTCAGATATAAAAGTTGGGAAGACGAGTTACATAACTATAATTTATGGCGAATTATTCGCACTATTATTAGACAACCAAGGTAATTTTTCTACTGATATTGCTATCGGTTATAAATTTAATTTGTAATGAGTTTAAGAAATTTTAAAACTTCAAACCCTGTTTTTAATGATTATTTTTGGGATGATGGTAAGTCATCTATAAAGACCATGTCAGTTGCTGGTGTTTTTTTTAAATCTATTATCGGAATTTTAATCATTGCGGCAATTACTGTTTATTTATGGAAATTAAACGAAGCTGGTACACCTATGAAATGGTTTACCCTTGGAGGTATGCTTGGAGCTGTTGTAATTAGTGTTTTAATTTCTATACGACAAAACTGGGCACATATTTTAGTGCCACTTTATGTCATTGCTAAAGGGTTCTTTTTAGGTGGGTTTTCTGCTTATGCTCATCGTAATTTTTCTGAATTACCTTACCAAGCAATAGTTGTTACGATTGTTACCTTTTTTGTAATGCTCTTATTATATCAACTACGACTTATTGTAGTAACAAAAAAACTGAGAAGTGTTATTATCACAGCAACTGTAAGCATAATGGTAATATACATTATTTCTTGGATTTTGAGTTTTTTTAGCATTGAAACCTATATTTGGGGAACATCTTGGTTTGCTATAGTTTTTAACGTTTTAGCTGCCATAGTTGCCTCTTTTGCCTTGCTACTAGATTTTGACTATATAGAACGTTACAAGAATAAAGCACCAAAATATAAAGAATGGATTGCGACTTGGGGACTTTTAGCAACATTGATTTGGCTTTATGTAGAAGTACTTAGATTGATGCAAAAGTTTGCGATACGCTCCTAGAAAACAATTAATTGATTTTTACAATCACAGGCAACTCAAAAGCAGTAGTAACTTGTTGCCCTCTTTTAATTGCTGGAAATATTTTAGGAATTCCTCTTAAACTTTGTCTCAACAAACTGTCTATTTCTGGAATTTGATTAACAGTTTCTGGTTTAAAAGTCATCGATTCCACTTTTAAAATTCCATTATTATCAATAGTAATTGTAAGTCTAATAGTATCGTAAACATCTTCAGAAACAATGATGTTCTGAGCTTCTAAAAAACGATTAACATTAAAAACCAATGTGCTTTGAAAACAGGCTTTGCTATCTGCTTTTATTGTAATAGAATCGCAACTACTAAAGGTTGGATACGAATCAACTTCATTCCAATTAAAAGTTTGTAATTCTTCTTCTAGTAAATCTTCGGTATAGACTTTCTTTTTTTCAAAATAACTGCAAGATGTTGTTAGCAATAGAATTAAAAGAAAAACGATTGGTCTCATTTGCACATTTCTGATAGCGAAAAGTACAATATTTTTAGATTTTAATCTTGTTCTAAGAATTTTTCTTGTTTTAGTTCTTTGAGTCTTTTTTGTGCAAATAGCATAAACGGGCTTTTATCCTTCTTTTTAATATAGTCTTGGTACATCTTAATCTTAGTATCTACATCTGCGTAAAATTCGTCCTTGGTTCTAATTAAAAAGAATTCTGTAACTATATCAGATGGGTCTTCCTTTAATGCCTTTTGAAAAGCTTTTATCGCCGCTTCGTATTTCTTTTGTCGATTTAAAACCCTTCCAAGCTTTTGATATTCATCTGAGAGTGACTGATCTTGAATTTTTAAAGCCTTAACAATATAATTTTCAGCCATTTCAAAATTACTTATACGCTCATAATAGCCTCCAATAACAAACATCGCATTTGCATCGTTTGGGTTAAATTTTAATGCCTTTTTTCTATGATAAATGGCTTCTTCATATTCTGAGTTCTGTGCAAAACTTAGACTCAATTTCTCATGAATAAATTCAGATTTTTCACCTAAATCTAATAGCTTTTTAAACCAAACGACAGAATGTGTATAATACTCTTGATAATAATAGGCTTGAGCTTTAAGGCTAATTAATTCTATATTATTAGCATAACTTTTTAACCCTTTATCTACAAAACGATGCGCCAATTCAAACTTTCGCTTAATGAGATGATGCTTTGCGATTTTAAATATTGCTTTTTGATGCGTTAAGTCTAAGTCAAATGTTTTTATAAATTCATTTAAAGCTGTAGTATCGTTTTGTTTTTCTAAAACAACTCCCAACTCGTAATGATAATTTGGGTTAAGGCTATCTAAGCTAATCAAACTATTAAAAATTTGGTTTGCTTCTTCATAGTCCTTTGTCTTGGTTAATAACTTTGCGTAGTCATATTTTAAAAGCGCATCGTCTGGGTTAGCATTTATAGCTTTTTGGTAATTAGCCAAACCTTCGTCATAGTTGCCAATAGCAATGTAAGCTTTGGCTATTTTGTCGTAAACCGCATTTATGTTTTTAAGAGATTTATACGTTTCAATGGCTTTGGTGTAGTTACCATTAGCGTAAAGATTATCGGCTTTTAGTTTTTGCGCACTCGTTTGTAGTGTTAGAATAAAGCACAGAATTATAAATATGAATCTCATTTACTTATACAATTAATTCTTCTTATTACCAGCAACCTGAAATACAATAGGCAAGCTATAAGGTACATCAACTAATTTACCATCAAGTTTTCCGGGAGTAAATCTTGGTAACAGTCTTATAACTCGTTTTGCTTCTTCCTCTAATTTTGGGTATTTAGCTCTAGCTTTAATTGCATTAACTTTACCTTGTTTATTGATATGAAAAAATAAATAAACTTTGTTTTTTCCTTCTAAACCCAGATCAGCTGCCAAATTAGTATTAAAGTTTTTATTAACATGACTAATAATAGCTTCTGCTGTACATTTTCTGCGTTCATCATCTGTAGATAGTGATTTACAATCTGCATGTACTGGTGCAACATCTGTTACACTAAAAGGGACTGTATTAAGTTGAATTGTATCTTTACTAATGTTCCTTAAAAATTCTATATACTTCATTTTAAGGTTTTTGTTTAAAGTATCATTTTTATAAACTTCCATATCGTTTACATCACCTGTAACCTGAAACACAATAGGCAAAGAATAAGGTACAGTAACCAATTTGCCTTTTTGTCGTCCTGGAATGAATTTTGGTAATAGTTTTATAACCCTAATAGCTTCTTCTTCTAATTCTATACTTGGACCTCTTGCTTTTATAGCTTTAATACGACCTAAAGTATCAATTTTAAAAGAAACAAAAATGCGTTGTCTGCCGCTTTTACCTAATTTTTCGGCGATGCTTGTATTAAAGTTCTTATTGACAAGTTTGTTTACAAATTGACTCATACAATTTTTACGCTCTACATTAGTTGTTAAATCTTTACATTCCGTTAATGTTGGAGCTTCGTCAATTACTGAGAATGGGACTTCGATAGACTCTTCTACCTTTTTATCTGAATTAAGACTTTCATAAGAATCAATAATGAATGTACCTTTACCATCTGTCATAATAATTTTTTCAAAATTATTGTCTGATTCTAATTGTTTCAATAAACCATCTAAACGTATTTTTTCTTCTGCTGTTTGATTGCCCATTTCTTTAACAAATAGTCTCAGCACTCCATCTCTTGTAATAGATTCCCAATGTTCTTTGGCTTCATCTGTGCTTTTCCAAACCTTAAAATCTTCATACGTTTTAAATTTCCCAAGCCTCATAAGGTCTGTGGTTTCAATATCTTTTAGGGTAAGGGTTCCGTCTTCTGATTTTCTTTTAATTATTCCATCCGCTATATACTGCATATAAGCCTTAGATTTTAAAAACTCGTTTCGCGAAAGCATATATTTTTCAATTCTCATTTCTTTCATACCAGCAGAATTAGCTATTTCGAAAAATGTTGCTCCATTTTTTTCCATGGCTTCAAATTCTTTTACAAATTTTTCTATCAATTCTTTGTCTGTTAAATCTTGACCAAACGTTTTATCTGATTTTTCAATATTCTGTTGTGCCTTAACTTCTGTTGATGTATAAATCAACATCCCAAAAACTAAAGGAATTAACATTGCATACTTAATAAGATTTCGTTGTTTAGATTTCGATTTCTGTAACATAGCAATTCGTTTTTTGATTAATGATTTTTTAAAGAATGTGTTTGTAAAAGACACATTGTTTACATCAAATACCTGATTGAGTAAGCTTTGATAGTAATCTGCTTTTCTGTTTTGCTTTACAGCTTTAGCATCTGCGATATACTCGTGTAATTCTTTAATCCTATTTTGATAGATATAGATCAATGGATTAAACCAAAATACTACTCTGAGGATTTCAAAAAAGAGTAAATCTAAGGTGTGCAATTCTTTAATATGAACCAATTCGTGCTCATAAATAATTGGCTTTTCGGTTTCAGGAATGCGATCTCCTAGAAAAATAGTGTTAAAAAAT
>Ga0316208_1003188_pt1 | contig 12187 bp, 12 predicted proteins | sample 3monopyrite_MG_FD_204944 | JGI IMG/M metagenome (GOLD analysis project Ga0316208, IMG submission 204944) | Microbial mat bacterial communities from mineral coupon in-situ incubated in ocean water Damariscotta River, Maine, United States -... | ecosystem: Environmental > Aquatic > Marine >... | reverse complement strand
ATGTCATGGGTTTGTTTCGAGCCTTGTTATCTCCGGAACGAGTACGTGAGTATGTACGAGGTAAACCTCAATGGTTGGCTCGAACACTCGCAATTATACTGGGTGCAGTCACACCATTTTGTTCTTGCTCTTCAGTACCATTGTTTATTGGTTTTGTTGAGGCGGGTATTCCACTCAGTGTTACATTTTCATTTTTGATTGCTAGTCCCATGATCAATGAAGTTGCTGTTGTCATTTTATGGGGAATCCTCGGTTGGGAACTTACTTTAATGTATGTTGGTGCAGGTCTTGCCGTAGCCTATGTCGGCGGAGTGATTATGGCCCAGTTTAAGCCTGAGCGCTGGGTTGAAGACTATGTTTGGAAAATTCAGATGGGTGAAGTTTCTTTACCAGAAAAAGATACAAGCTTTGCTGGACGACATCAGTTTGCCTGGGCTGAAGTAAAAGATATTCTGACTCGCTTATGGAAATGGGTATTAGTTGGAGTAGGCGTCGGTGCACTTTTTCATGGTTATGTACCAGAAAGTTGGGTAATAGAACATCTTGGTGGAAAAGATAATTGGTTAGCGGTACCTGGTGCAGTACTTCTTGGCGTACCACTTTATTCAAATGCAACTGGGGTCATCCCGGTTGCTGAGGCTATGCTAGGAAAAGGTGTTGCCATTGGTACAACATTAGCTTTTATGATGAGTATCGCAGCGCTTTCACTACCCGAAATGATCATCCTGCGTAAAGTAATACGTTGGCCTGCACTTGCGCTATATGCAAGTGTACTTGCTATTGCATTCACTTTAGTTGGCTGGGGATTTAATTTAGTACAGTTTTAATGAGAGGTATATTATAAAAGAAGAACCACAATTACATTCATCCATTATTGCAACGATTTCATTAGCATCAGGCATCGCGTCTAATCATCCTGCGATGGGACAGTGCCAACTTGAACGTTTACGTCATATCGGCATTCCCCAACATCAACTCGATGCTGTGATTGAAATAGCGCGACATATTCGTGATGAAGCAGCAGAAAAATTAGATGCTGCATTTGATGAAGCATCTAAAGAAAATATGACTGCGACACCTGCTGATGAAAATGAAGGTGAGAGCTGTGACTGTACACCAACACCTAGCGGACAATCTTGTTGTTAAATATTTCTTTATGAATAAGTAATCAGTTAAGCGTTATCAAGAGTCTTTAATCAAAAGTGAATTAGCATATTCACAAGGAGTGAAAAATGAAAATGATACTACACATCCTTCTTTTATTATCTTTTAGTATTCCGGCTTACTCAGGTGATAAGGTATTAGAGGACTATATCTCTGATTTTAATTATGCCGCACGAAAAGAAATGAAGATGGATAGCAAAGGTTTGATTAAGCTTTTGAAAGAAGGTAAAGCGCAATTGATTGATATTCGTTTTAAAGAGGAATATAAGGCTTGGAAAGTAGGGCCATCTTTAAGTATTCCATTGAACGAGTTACCGCAAAGATTAAAGGAGCTTGATAGTAGTAAAGTTATTGTCACAGCATGTCCACATAAAGATCGTGCAACCATTGCGATGGTTTACTTGAGATCAAAAGGTATCAAGGCAAAATATTTAACGGATGGATTAATTGGCTTGGCTGAAAACTTACGTGGCGATAATGCCAAAACTTTTATAAATGCTATTAACAAAAACTAGGCTAAACCTAATGTTAATAGTGTCAATAATATTAAACAATGACGGAAAATAATATGAAAACATTTAAAGTGCTCGGCACAGGTTGTGCAAACTGCAAAGCTACACTTAAACTAATCGAAGAAGCGGCTAAAGCAAAAGGTGTTGAAGTTAAACTGGAGAAAGTTGAAGATATTGCGGCCATTATGGGGTATGGCGTAATGTCTACGCCAGGTGTTGTGCTTGATGATAAAGTTGTACACGCAGGTGGCGTGCCTGATCGAAAAACTGTAGATAGCTGGTTATAAGGTATCTGGATTTTAACTGAATGCTTCAATACATTTAAACTGGAGAGTTCGTTATGCATAATCCTGTTCGAGTACTTTTTATTTGTCAAAATGTATCCTAAATTATGTTAAATATTGAATTTAATTTTTCATTAGAATTGTCAGTTATCAATCAATGAACAAAGGATTCACCTTTCAGGCTGTGACTATCATTTTGAATCCTGCAACTAATAAAACGAGGCAAAGCAAGTGACGCAATCCATTTGATGCCACCCGTTTAATCAACATCGTTCCAATCAGTGCACCTGAGATCGCAGTAGTGACCAGAAGTGGTATACCAGAAGGCCATTCGTCGCCGGTCGAAATATATCCTGAGAGTCCCGCCACTGAATTCAGAAGAATAAACGCAGCGGCAATTGATACAGAACCTTTTATATCCGTCCAACGAAACAACAACAATAATGGGCTCAGAAATATTCCACCGCCAACGCCGGTTAAACCTGAGACAAATCCCAACACACCGCCAACAGGTACCGCTATCCATGTTTTTGGATGCTTTAGAATTACAACATCTTTCGTTTGCCAGAACATGCGCCAGACCGCCAGTATCAAAAGAAGCCCAACAATGATTTTGTATGCTGACGAATTTATTGTGTAAGCGCCACCCAAAAAGGCCATTGGCATTGACGCGGACATGATCGGAACAAACAATCGCCAGTTAAAGTGGCCGTTGATATGAGTTCGAGACAGAACCAGCACCGTCACAAAAATGTTCATCGTTAAGGCAGCAGGTTTCATGATCGAGGGTTCAAGACCAAACAGGGCCATCGCAGCCAGATAACCCGACGCTCCACCATGTCCTACCGATGAATAAAGTACAGCTGCCACGCCGATAGCCATAAACAGCCAAATCGAGTATTCAACAAGCAGTAGATTCATTATTTTTCCTAGTAACATAAACCTTAAGGTAAAAAAATACGGCACCTCTTTAGAGGTGCCGTATAAGCAGCCTTCATAATAACTAACCTGTTAGCTGAATGGAGGAGTAGTCCATATGATATTAATAATTAACTATTTCGTCATAAACATACCGACGCCACCAGAGACAGCTTCACCCATACACACTAGCACACACACGGAGAAGATTTATCGGGATAAGTGAAACTGACTGGTTTGTTGACAGATAGCGATTTGGCATTGGCGATTTTGTTCGCTGGATAGGGTAGTGTGGTGCGACCACTGTCTGCGGCTGCTTCTGCAGTCGGCGTTACTAGTAAGCCACCTGTGGCACTAGTGGCGGCTACGCTATTCCCTCCAAGTTTCAGAAAATCTCGTCTATTAATTTTTGACATAATTATTCCTCTTTATAAATTTTAATAAAGCAGTGATAAAGACTAACGGGAAAATTGACTGAACTATTTAACAAGTCCAACATCAAACTTGTAAACAACACCAATAGATATAGATGCTGGATCCTGCCCACTTGCAGGCGTAACTGCTTTACCGTGGCCATAGTTATTGGCTGTAAAGGTTGCATTTGGATCATTGTCAGTGCTTGAATATGCTACGTACACCGTAGTCGCTTTGTCTAGGTTATAGTCATATCCAATAGCCATTTGTGTCGCATCTGCGTTTGCGGCATCTGCATCAGAGGCAGTGTACTGTGCCTTGAAGTTGCCATTATCGCCAACTTTGAAGCTTGCTCCAATTGTGTAGCTATCTCGATCATTACCGGCTGTACCACCAATATCAGATTCACTCTGGAAACCACCACCTACAGACCAATCTCCAGCATTGTAACTACCAGTGAAAGCAGTAACACCATGTTCAGGATTCCCTGTGCCTTTGCCAACACTCATGTAGCCAAGACCAAACTTTAAGTTTCCAGTTTTATAATTGAATTTGATGATCGGGATATCTCCATCAGCCGTTCCGTTTTCAGGACGATAGGCTATTAGTGCATCAAGACCATTCATATCAGGTGTTGTATATGCAATTGTGCTGTTGACTCTACCTGGAAGTCCAGTGCCACCCCATATATTACCAAGGTCACCGATTTGATCAGCAAACAAGTTATAATCGTAAACCCACTGATTAAGTCCACCAAATTTCCCGGCCATGACCGTACCAAAATTACCCGATAAGCCCGCATAGGAATCACGTGCTGTAGAGAAAAGATTATTTGTTGTACCGGCTCCGTTACCATCATTAGTTCCTTCACCAGTAAGATCGACACCACTTTCAAACTGGAAAATTAACTTAAGAGCACTTGAAACGTTTTGATTTCCCTTAAAACCTAAACGTGAAGAGTTACTTGCTACATACATTTGACTCGTTGTGCCATTATCGTTGCTATCGACAGATAGATGTCCAACACCGTAAATATTTAATTCCAGCGCCAAGGCACTGTTACTCGCTAAGCCGAGAGACATTACAGTTGCTGCACCAATCCCGGTCAAATTTAATAACTTATAAGCTTTCATTGTGTATCCTCCAGTATTTTATTATTTATTTTGTATATTTTTATTTAAAAGCCGAAGTGCTTACTGATATTTCAATTTCCATAAGCACAACTTGCATTGCGCTGGTTTTAAGTTTGCAAGCATTAGGCCAAGTTAAAGATAGGTAACTTATAAATTTGAAAAATAAAAATAATTCAGATACTTACAGGGTATTTTTGCGAGCAAAGGCAGTATTTACAAATGAATATCTTAGAAAAAGGAATAGCTGATGTTACCTCTAGGAAACATACAATGCAGTATTGTTACCCATAGGTAACATAGACGCACTATCATTTATCTGGATGATATATAAAAACAAATTTGTCTAAACGTTTTTATCCTGCATCGTCATGTAGTTTATAAACAATTTAGTGACACTATCTGGTTTTATATTTTGCTTGGTATGATACTTGCTCTAAGGAATACCATTAAGCATGTACTGTGTAATTTATGCATATTGGTTCACCAAACACTAAAAATAAGAATTTGAGTAGATTCATTTATAACTAAACTCGTACACCTTTAAGGGGAAGACAGTATGACAGAGAAACAATCACCCATTCTGGTTGATAGTTTTCAACGACAAATTAGTTACTTGAGATTATCCGTTACAGATCGTTGTGATTTACGCTGTTTTTATTGTTTACCCGATGGCTATAAGGCTTTCCAAACACCGGATAAGTGGCTAAAGTTCAATGAAATAGAGCAGTTAGTACGTGTGATGGTACAAATGGGAGTTTTCCGGATTCGATTGACAGGCGGTGAGCCGTTGACTCGTCACGGGCTAGTTGAATTGGTTGTGATGTTGAACAATATTCCAGGCTTGCAAGATCTTTCGCTTTCTACTAATGCTACTCGTTTGGTAAAACTGGCAGAACCATTATTTGAAGCCGGAGTGAGAAGATTAAACATTAGTCTGGATACTTTAAATCCTGATCGCTTTCGTTCTATTACGAGTGGCAAACTTAGCAAGGTACTTAATGGATTACGCGTGGCAAAGGAAGTCGGTTTTGCACCGATTAAGATCAACATGGTCGCTATGCGCGGTATCAATGATGGTGAAATTGATGACATGATTGGGTTCTGTGCTACAGAGGGTTTTATTTTACGTTTGATTGAAACCATGCCCATGGGCGTTACCGGGCTAAAAGCTCAACAGAGTTATATCAACCTCAATCATATAAAACAGGTTATAGCACAACGCTACACATTATTGCCTGAAGTTGTAGAAGGTGGAGGCCCTGCGCGCAATTATCGATTAGCTGAAAATGGCCTCAATATAGGGTTTATTACACCTATCTCACAACACTTTTGCGATACCTGTAACCGGATTAGACTTACCGCCGAAGGTGTCATGCATATGTGTCTTGGACAGGATCATAGTTATGATTTCCATGATTTATTGCGTCAGGGGATCGATGATGAAACACTCAAAGAACATATTTTGAAGGCTATTACTTTAAAGCCGGAGAAACATGAATTTACCGAACAACCAGGCCAAATTGTCCGTTTCATGTCACAAACAGGAGGGTAAATATTGAGTTTAAAAAGGCGTGCATTTTTACTGCAAAGTCTGATAGCAACTGTGGGTTCAACCAATCGATACAACACATGCATTAAATCTCTCTGCTGGTGTTTCAAATTCTAACGTCTCACGTGGCCGTTCATTTAACTGACGAGCAACTTTATTCAACGTTGCTTGTGAGTGTACAGATAAATCTGTTCCTTTAGGAAAATATTGTCGCAATAAACGATTCGTGTTTTCATTTGAACTACGTTGCCATGGGCTTTGTGGATCACAAAAATATACGAGTAATACTTTCTACGGTTTTTTAGTTAATTCATCTAAAGCATGGGAGTGGTTCCAGTTGTGTGAAAATCCACGTGAAGCCGTCATTAACTATTATCGTCAACTTACCCTTGTTTCTGATGAGCAAGGATATGCGTTAGTGCTTGATGTTGAAAAGTGGAAAGCGATAGCTAAACTATTGAATGCGACTTTATATGTTTACTATCCACATGTGAGCTTATTATTACCAACTCTTTTACCAAACTGTGAGACTTCTCAACCATAACCTCTTCGCATCGAGAGGGTCTTTTCTCAGTAAGGTGGCATATTCAGCTCAAATCATGAGCTGAATATGTATTTATTCGATTCATCCTGAGGTTTACGAGATTCGTTTTACTTGCTTCATAAAACTTTCCTGCCTTAATGGGGCGATTCTATTTGCCTGCTCTCTTGCCCATATACACCAGTTTGAAATCTCTTTTGATGAGGCAGCAAATTCGGAAGAGGATTGCTCAATCGTTGTTACATAGTCTCGAATGATTCTCGCTTTTTGTAAGTTTTCTGCTTGTTCCAATAATTCATCAATCTGAGCTTGCTGTACCTTTTTGATTTGCACTAGACGGACTTGCTCTTGTTCACGTTGTTCTTGAATATCTTCCTCAATATATTCAGCTCTACGCTGAATAACGTTTTCATATTTCCATTTTTCATGCGCGCGATACTTAATTTCTGCCCCTAGGGTGATTTCAATGATTATTTTGAATAAAGAATCTTCAATCTTTTTTTCATTGGAATCCTCCCATATCGGGGTATCCAGTCCATAGTTAGAATAGCCATCTAATGCTAGCTTGAGGTAAGAATTCGATACCGTTTTACCATTAACGACATCTTTTTTAATTATTTCAGAAAAAATGAGAGAAACTGGAATTTCACCAAACTGTACACTGGCATCTTGAATATCATAATCATGCTTAGAAATGCGGATATATGGCTTACCTGAGAGCTGAATAGCGCCATTAAATATTGCACTGATTATCCGTAATTTTCGTCTTTGGATGGATGTTTTGAAACGTGGTTTAAGCCACATATAACCCGTTTCGCCTTCTTTATTTTGACGTTGTGTATCTTCATTTAAATGCTTAGCAATGAGCGGATGCTGGCTCTTATTCAGGCTAGAAGCAGCAATTACATCTACTTTTCGACAAATAGATGAATACATCATATCAATAGATTCTTCAAAATAGGGTGGAGGAGGGATCGGACTATTGAGCACTATTTCACGTGAATAGAGATCGATATAATGATGTGAGCCTATTTCAATATAAATTGAACATCCAGGTAATCGAGGCGGCAGTGATGGCTGATTAACATGTTTATTAGCAGCTTTCTTTGCCCAATATCCTGCTGTTGGTAGCGGGATTGAGGCTTTTTTACATTTTTTTCGTAGTGCTGTGTCTGTAACACCAAAATTAGGTCCAAGATGCCTTAAAGGCTTTGACCATACCAAGTTATAAAGTGCTTTTCTTGAAATTATATACGGCCTAAAAATGATCTCTTAAAACAATTTATATTGTTTTAGCATGTAGTATGCGTAAAATCTAGAAGTACTAAATAGCCATGGTTATCGTTAATATATCTTGAACGTGCGGGTTCGATTCCCATTTTTAGCAAATGAGATAGGGGGCTAATAAGGGGTATGTTTTATCTTCGATTTGAACTTTAGTCTTAAAAAATAGTGTTATAGTCCTTAATTCGAGGTCGGCCCTGGGCACCATCTATAAACTTATTGAAATCAATGAGTTACTATTAAAAGCTACAGTAAAATGTAGCTTTTTTTATGCCTGCAATTTAACCCTCCTGTGCATATCCTGTGCAGTGCGATCGTAAACATTAGTAAGTAATCGTAATCGATAGTAATCACTTTAGTTGTTGATCGTTATTGCTTGTTAGTGGGTAAGGGGTAGGGGGTTGGTGTTTGATTTTCTGTTGTTTTGGCTTAGTGAGTTTTCTGGGTGCTGTCCTGTCTGATGCTGTTAGCAAGAGGTGAAATTTAGAACTAAGATTTTTTCAAAGCGGCCACTCATTTTGTGTATTAATATGACACTATGTATAAATGCTTGTAATATCCAATAATTCTGGTGTTAGGCAATTAAGGACATAGTTAATGGAAATAATTATTTGCTGGATTTCTAAAGTACCAAATGTCGTTTGGAGTGCAGTTATAGCATCGCTTCTTACTTTTTCAGGAGTCTTATGGACAAATAAAGGAACTGAAAAAAGACAAGCAGCTTTACTTGAACATGAAAAACAGAAGTTTCAATCTGAACAAAAACTAGCATTAAAAAAAGAAGTTTTTCTAAACGTTGCAAGTTCATTTGCAAATGTTTTAGGCGTTATACCCAAGTTAATGAACCTAGAGTTCACACAGAAAGAAATTGAATCTCAAATCGAAAACCATGGTGGGATTGTAGCCAAATCTTATTTAGCCGCCAGAGAGGAATCTGTAGCTGAAATATTAAAATACTCATCAGAAACAGGTGAGGTATTTATCTCTTTATTCAAGGATAGGACTATCGTTTTAGACCACAATAAAGCTATTGAAATTTACCAATCTACTATTAATGCCGCAAATGAAGAAAAGAATCGCATAGTATCAATAATGAAAGAATACAATCTACAAGGAAGAAATGATCCCGCGGCATTTGATTACTTGAATACTAGTTATGAGGCTCAAGAAAAGATAGTTCAGCAAAACACGGAAAGAAAAGAAGAACAAGTAGCAATTTTAAAACCTTTACATATTGAATTTGCAAAAAAATGTATCTCAGAGCATGGTCGTTTATTGTCACTACTACCACCCATGACAATTGCATTAAGAAATGAGCTTGATAATGATGGAAACTCTCAGGTATTTATCGACGCATTGAATGAAAGCATAGAAAGAATGAAAATCGCATTTAATGGCCTGTTCGAAAAATAAGCCCAATAACGTAGCCAATCAGATTAAAAATAAATGCAAATCATCATAACAAATCACTCCAGTTGATTCACAAAAGCGGCGCTCCTATCGTCGCTCTGCTTTTGTTCTCAACTGAGCTTAATCGTTATGAGTAATCTAGAGTTTGGCTCTTCATCTAAGAACGGAACATATTAATGACCGCTTTGGAAAGAACAAATAAGCAGCGATTTCGGCATGAGGCGCTAAGCTCAAAAATAAGTGGAATTGAAAAAATATTTTCGGATTCAAATATTAAAATTAACACTTCACATTCGTTACTTGGATTATTAAATGATGCAAGAGATCTTGCTGTCGAGTGGTCTAATGAAAAGTTCGATCAAACAAACATAAATAAATTGTTTAGCGCTCTTCATGTTGAAAGAATTTATAGTGGAATCGATTTGCTTGAAAGGGAAAAGAATAAAGAAAAATACTTAAGGGATCTACTGAATGGCACTCTGAATTTTTTTGAAAGAGATGCCTCTCATGCAAAAAACATACTCTGGGAGCTGGAAGCCTTCACCAAAATCAAGAAAGTATTACCAAATACATACTTGGAAGAGCCTGATATTGTGGTTAATCTTGATCGGTTTAGCATTGCTGTACCTTGCAAAAAAATATACTCAGAAAAAGGAGTTTCCAAAGTTCTATCTAATGCAGTATCTCAAATTGAGAATGATCATGAATTTGGTATCGTCGCCATGAATATTGATGACCTTATACCTGTGAGTGTATTGTTAAAGGCTAGTACTTTCCAAGAAGCAGCAGATAAATTACATGCTCAAAACATGGCTTTCCTAAAGCGGCATGAGCGTCATTTTCTAAAATATCTAACTACAAGTAGAATCGTCGCAGTAATTGCCTCTACATCTATGGTTACTGATATAGTGGATGAATCTCCAAAGTTTAACAATTTTAGCCAGTGGGCTATTTGGACTATTCCAGGACTAAAGGCAGAGCATAAAAAAGCTATAGATGGTTTTCGTCAGAAAGTAATAGGGTAATATTGTGAGTATCACTCGTAACCAGTAAATTATACCGACGCAAAAAAGACGCGCGGCTTATTAAGGCATTAGAAGGAAAAAAAATGATTGCAGAATTCGCACAAATCGTCGGTTTGTTAGCTGCTTTTACAGCGGGAAGACAATCAGATGAACTTGCTAATGCTACTGAGTTTCTGAAGTACCTATCAGAGCATGGCCACGAAAACTTACGTCAATCCATAGAACAAAATCACAACACTACTATTAGTATAAAAGCTTTACTAAATTACAGGTTGGATGATGTCAGTAAAAAACTCAATGGAATATCAGATCGACTCGCAATTTTATTAAGCCGTTCAGAAGGAATGGAAGATTTAGCAGTTTCTTATGCAGAAAATGCATTGTCTGAACAAGCAATAGAAATATTAACTTTAATGGAAGAGAATGAAACAGAATGGTTTTTACTTTCTAAAGAGACTGGGACTAAAGATCAAAGACTAGTGCTAGCCCCAGGACCTAACTACATTTGCAAAGAGACACGGTTTTTTAGAGATGATCTTATTTTAATGGTGAGTCTTAATTTATTGGTACAAGATTACAATTCTAAAGGCGAGCCTATTTATTACTTTACAAGAGCAGCATCACAATTAGTAAATAATATCAAAAAATAACAGAGCTTCCAACAATACGTTTAAATCGCTGTGCAAAAAAGCGTACAGATCGGACAAGCAAAAAGTGGTTTGCCATTTAACTCAGAGTTATACCTAAAAAGAAGTAGCTGGAAGTATGTATAAAAAAATCAGTGAAGAACAAATAAAGATTGAATCAGAATCTGGATACAGGCCACTAGCAATAGAATCAGGCATAACATTACTACCGTTATCAGAATTAAGTGATCGTGAGTTTGAGTTGTTGTCTTATCTTCTCGTTCAACAAGAGATTGGTGAATCAATACACACCAATATAACTAGTATATCTCTAATGCAAGGAGTTTCAGAGCGAGGAAGAGATTGTGTTTTTTATAAAAATGGAATTGTAAGTGGCCTCATACAATGTAAAAAATACGCTAGCCGCCTATCAAGACCTCAGGCCATAAAAGAAATAGTAAAATTTCTTCTATTTTCGACGTTAGATGGAGATTTGTTACCTGATACTGACAATTTTGAATATAAATTATATGTATCTAATGACTTTACCGAACCTACTATATCTTTAATACACTCTTATGGTTCGGAGATTAATAAAGAGATAGAACAGGGTAATATCGATAAATATATTGATGATGTTGTTAATGATTATGAGTCATTTTCTACCTACAAAAAAAACCTTCCACTAGATAAGATTAAAGAACTTCTTAAAAAAATAAAAATAACATCATCCAATGCGACAGATTTATCTTCAAGAATTTATAGGCATGATAATTTATTATCTTTGTTTTTTAACATTAAGACTGTAGTTGATTTGGAAAGTGCTGATCATTTGATCAGGAATGCTCTAACTGACTATGACCTGAAGTATTTAACTGATTCAGACCTAAAGAAGTTGCAAGACCGGATCGGAAACACTAAAGCAGAAAACAGAATAAATCTCGGGTTTGTCGATTTCTTTGGCTTTAATAAGGAATTTTTTAAATTTCTTAAAGGTGCCTCATTCAAGGAAGTAATGGAGTCTGTGATGCAGGTGAAATTGTCTTTAGACAAACATTTACTGGATTTTGTATCTTCAAAAATCAATGAATTCGTGTTGATTAAAGTTACAGAAGGGTTACTTTTTAAAGGCATGATACATACATTTAGCGTAGGAATAGCAACTCCCTACTTATTGAAACGGCTGACAATGACGCTTCTCGCTACTTCAATGCCAAAGGATATGCTTCCAAAGTATTACCCGCAGTTTTCAATGACTGAGGAAGAGCTTATATCTGAAATATCAAAAACTTTATATGAAAGCAGTGAACGAATTATGGCAGGTGAT
>Ga0316208_1003186_pt1 | contig 12188 bp, 7 predicted proteins | sample 3monopyrite_MG_FD_204944 | JGI IMG/M metagenome (GOLD analysis project Ga0316208, IMG submission 204944) | Microbial mat bacterial communities from mineral coupon in-situ incubated in ocean water Damariscotta River, Maine, United States -... | ecosystem: Environmental > Aquatic > Marine > Coastal... | reverse complement strand
GCTAACGGCCAGATCATCGAGATGAGTCTATTGAAGAATTTGCACCTGAGTTGGCTATCCTATATTGATAAAGATGACCCAGTTTTCCGGATGTTATCGTGACGAACCTTTTTTAAGGGCCGACTACTTAAGGAGTTCGAGATCCACAGCTGGCTCAAGCTACATCGTGGCAGCATTGAAATTATTGACCGTGAAAAACTAGAAAAAATATGAAAATAAATCCCATTGTGTGAGTTTGTCACAGAAAAAATTTGCGCCATGACCTAGTGTAAGAGCGTGGTTTCTTCAAGGAGGTGATTTTTATGCAACTCGTCCACAAACAACTTGGTGCCATACAGAACATGGGATGGCTTGACCGTGTAGTACGCATCATCCTGGGCTTTGCCCTGCTGGGTGTCGTTTATATGGATTTAAAAAATGGAGTTTCTCTTGGTTGGTATGCCATTCTGCCGATCATCTCAATTTATCCATTCATGACTGGCATACTCGGCTGGGATCCGCTTTACGCGGCCAGCCACGTAAAAAGCTGTGATACATCGCAGCGAAACCAGTGCGGCACATTCCCTTATGAGATCGAAGCTGCTGCAGGCAAAGAGGTACATTGCGAAGACGGTTTCGACTGTAGCATTTCAGGTAGTGAACATGAACAACGCTCCCTAAAAGAGTGAATGTGTTAGTCGCTAAACGAGTGTAAAACAGTTGCGGATCATCACAACACTATTAGCAGGCAATTTTACAATAGCCTGCTAATTTTTCGTTCAAATATGTCAAATTCCCTGAAAAACATCTTGGGAACAACAACGATCGGGGGTGACTGGAAATAAAATTCCCATAATCGTGACTTTATGTTCGCTCATGAATTGTGCCATGGACAAGTGGACTCCACCGCATTCAACGACGTCTATCGAATCTCGAAAAATTTTAAATACGCAATAAATAAAACTAAAACATATTTGTATTTTCTGTCGCCGCACCTTATCTAAGTGTCGGACCGGCAATGTTCCTAAACGTCTCAAACCGGCTAGGTGCCGCCATTTATAAAAAATATCGATCTAAAATTAGCTGCGATGCCAATGCGCAAACCAATCTATGCTTGACGGCCGGTCTGCATTCATTACCAAGCAATCAAAATCCATTACTACCGTAAGGTACGTTAGTTTACGCGTGATGGTAATCAGGGACGCTGTTTTAAACTATCAAGAATATTATTCTGGAGATCTTGATTTAACGTCAGTGGATTCATCTGAATAGATAAAACAGTCTCGCATTTGGGGCAAAGGTAAGAAAACCCCCTCAAATTAGTAGCAGTGCCTGTGTTGATAATCACATCTTCAACTTTGACGTTACTGATAGTGGCATCACACTTTGGGCATTTACCTGAATTAATCACGTTTCTATCCTTTTTTATTGCTTTTTAGCCATTCTTACATGCCTCTGCATTTGACTCAAAAAGCTACCATATAGACGATGGGTTTCTGGAAATAAAATCTCTAATCGATTGTTAAATATACAAATCACTCACACAACACAAATAGTCGTTCTGATTGATGCAATCACCTCGTTGTATTTGCAATGGCAATACGAACAAGGTTAACTTTTATTTTTACCAAAGATAGATGGCTATAGCCACAAAATTATGTTGATGCCATACAGAAAAATCGATAACCATTCGTAGTGCGGGTGGTATGATGATAGCCTCCCAGAGGGGGGTATTGTGATTGTCAGCACCCAGCCAACTTCATCACCTGCTCTCAGCGTTCTCTTCTCGTTGCTGACTCTTTGTGTACTCTCGAATCACCTGCTCATCTAGCCCAACCCTACATAGGCGGTACCCTCATGCCCAAAAATGACGTTCAAGAAAATTTCTCTTTACCCGTAAACAGCCACCCTGCCCCCCACACCCCAGCTTGCAATTCATGCTCATCTCTGGTGATATATAATTTCCTACCAAAACACTAAGTTATTTTGCAGGCTATTGAATGTCCGCGGACGTCGCTAGAACAAACCAACAACAAGCCAAATTAATATCAGCACTGCGGCAACTGCTGCCAGCCGAGGCTGTTTTAACTGACGCCGAGGACTTACGTCCATTTGAGTGTGACGGACTCTCGGTCTACCGGCGTCTGCCGATGGTGGTGGTATTACCGGAAACTGTCACGCAGGTACAGAGCATCATGCACCTTTGCTTTAACGCCGGCGTACCCGTGGTAGCGCGTGGTGCCGGCACCGGCCTGTCCGGTGGCGCCCTGCCGCTGGAAGACGGCGTGTTGCTGAGTCTGGCCAAGTTCAAGCAGATCCTTGATATAGACCCAGACAATGCCATGGCCACTCTTCAGCCCGGCGTACGCAATCTGGCCATCTCCGAAGCGGCGGCAGTCCATAATCTATACTACGCACCTGACCCCTCCTCCCAGATTGCCTGCACCATTGGCGGTAACGTGGCAGAAAATTCCGGTGGTGTGCACTGCCTCAAATACGGTCTGACGGTACACAACATCCTACAATTGAAAATTGTCACGGTCGATGGCGAGCTGCTCACCATCGGCGGCGCAACACTCGACTCGCCTGGCTATGACCTGCTGGCGCTAATGACCGGCTCTGAAGGCATGCTCGGCATCATCGTCGAGGTCACGGTAAAACTGCTGGCCAAACCGGAACGAGCCCAAGTGGTACTGGCGGCCTTTGACGACGTTGCTAAGGCTGGCGAGGCGGTTGGCGCCATCATCGCCGCGGGCATCATTCCAGCTGGTCTGGAGATGATGGATAAACTCGCCATCCAGGCGGCCGAGGACTTCGCCCATGCCGGTTACCCACGCGATGCTGCAGCCATCCTGCTGTGTGAACTCGACGGCAGCAATGCCGAGGTCTCGGAGCAGATCATGACCGTGCGCGACGTTTTAAAATACAGCGGCGCCACCGAGGTACGCACCGCCAAAGATGAAGCCGAACGACAACTGTTCTGGAAGGGCCGCAAGTCAGCCTTCCCTGCTGTTGGCCGTATCTCACCCGACTATTACTGCATGGATGGCACCATCCCACGCCGCCAGTTAGCCAAAGTATTGTCTTACATGAGCAAACTCTCGGATGAGTACGGCTTGGCGGTGGCCAATGTGTTTCATGCCGGTGATGGCAATCTGCATCCTTTGATTCTGTTTGATGCCAACAAACCGGGCGAACTGCAACGCACCGAAGCATTTGGTCGCAAAATTCTTGAGTTCTGCGTTGACGTTGGCGGCACTATCACCGGCGAACATGGTGTCGGCATGGAGAAGATCGACCAGATGTGCGTACAGTTTCAGGCCGCAGAACTGAGCCAGTTTCATGCCATCAAGGCGGCCTTCGATCCGGAAGGACTATTGAATCCAGGCAAGGCCGTGCCGACCCTGCACCGCTGTGCCGAATTCGGTGCCATGCATGTCCATAACGGTCAACTGGCCCACCCTGAACTGGAGCGTTTCTGATGTCAAACACAAGCATCAGCGAACAACTGCAAACCCAGGTGCAACAGGCCAGTGAAACAGGTCGCCAGCTCAACATCATCGGTGGTGGCAGCAAATCATTTCTCGGCCGACAATGTCATGGCGAAGCACTGGATGTCAGCAAACATTGCGGCATTATTGAATATGACCCGCGCGAACTGGTGATTACCGCCCGCGCCGGTACGCCATTGCAAGAGATCGAACAAACACTGGCGGCATCAGGCCAGATGCTGCCCTTCGAGCCGCCCCATTTTGGCGCCACAGCCACCCTCGGTGGCACCATTGCCGCCGGCCTATCCGGCCCCCGCCGCCCCTACGCTGGTTCAGCCCGTGATTTTGTACTGGGTTGCAAACTACTCAATGGCAAGGGCGAGGTCACGCAGTTTGGCGGCCAGGTAATGAAGAATGTCGCCGGTTATGATGTCTCACGCCTAATGACCGGAGCCTACGGCACCCTGGGCGTGATACTTGAACTCAGTCTCAAGGTTCTACCTCGCCCGGCAGCGACACTAACCCTATTGCATGAATGCAGTGAAACCGACGCCATTCTGTTCATGAGCGGGCTGCTAAGCAAGGCGTTGCCTGTGGATGCCACTTGTTATTACAAGGGCCAGTGTTATGTGCGCCTGTCAGGCAGCGAGAAATCAATCATTGAGGCGCAAAAGAAACTGGCCGGTGAAAAACTGAGTCAACAGAGCCATTTCTGGCAACGGCTGCGCGAACATGAGCTGTCATTTTTTGACTCAAGCAAGTCACTGTGGCGCATCAGCGTAAAGCCAGCCACGCCATCACTGCCAATCGACGGTGACTGGCTACTGGACTGGGGTGGTGCACAGCGCTGGCTACAAAGTAATACCGACGTCTCAACCATTCGCAACATTGTGCAGCAATACGATGGCCATGCCAGCCTGTTTCGCAATGGCGACCGCAATAGCAATGTATTCCAGCCACTGCCCCTGCCAATGCAGCGGTTACAGCAACGTATCAAAGCAAGCTTTGACCCAGGCAGTCTGTTCAACCGCGGCAGGATGTACGCTGAGATATAAACATGCAAACCCGCATAGCCCCTGAACTTAAACACCAAAATGACATTGCCGAGGCCGATGAAATTCTGCGCAGCTGCGTCCATTGCGGTTTTTGCAACGCCACCTGTCCAACCTATCAGTTGCTGGGTTCTGAACTGGACGGCCCGCGTGGTCGCATCTACCTGATTAAGGGGCTGCTCGAAGGCGAACAGGCGACAGCCAAGACCCGCCTACACCTGGATCGCTGCCTCACCTGTCGTGCCTGCGAGACCACCTGCCCTTCCGGCGTCCGTTACGGCCGGCTGATAGAGATCGGTCGCAATATCGTCGAAAAAAAGGTGCCTCGCACATTTACCGATAGAACACTGCGCAAGCTTATTCTTAAAATACTGCCCCACCAGCAACGATTTAACGCGGTACTGAGACTCGGGCGTATGCTAAAACCGCTCTTACCCAGCGTGCTTAAAGCTAAATTACCAATACAAAAAATAGCCCAGCCATGGCCGGTTTCAACTCACCTACGGCAAATGTTGGTGCTAGAAGGTTGCGTTCAACCGCTGACCACCCCCAACACCAATGCCGCCGCCGCACGTGTGCTTGACACGCTGGGTATATCCCTCATCAGTGCCGCAAAGGCTGGTTGCTGCGGTGCCATCAACCAACACTTGTCTGATACAGACACCGCCAAACAGCGCATGCGTAACAACATTGACGCCTGGTGGCCTTATGTTGAACGTGGTATTGAGGCCATTGTTATAACCGCTAGTGGCTGCGGCTTAATGGTCAAAGAATATGGCCAAGAGCTGAAAAACGATCCTGACTATGCTGACAAAGCAGCCTACATCAGTCATCTGAGCAGAGACCTGAGCGAGATCCTGCTCGACGAAGATTTAAATCAGTTTGCCAATATTGGCAAGGGTACCAAGGTGGCCTACCAATCTTCCTGCACACTACAACACGGCCAGAAACTCAGTGGCGCAGTGGAAGCAATCCTGCAACAATGCGGCTATACCCTAACACCAGTGACAGACAGTCACCTTTGTTGTGGTGCAGCCGGAACCTATGCCCTGCTGCAGCCCAAGCTGTCACAGCAATTGTTGCATAACAAACTAACAGCACTGCAACAGGGCCAGCCCGATGTCATCGCCAGCGCCAATGTCGGTTGTCAGATGCAGCTTGAAAGTGGCAGTCAGATCCCGGTAAAACACTGGATAGAATTAATGGCCTAGGCTGCGCACAGCACAACCTACGATAGAAACAACAAACAGAGAGAAGGAAACACCATGATTGCAAAATCTTTTCATCCACCACAACGCACCCTGATGGGCCCCGGCCCTTCAGATGTAAATCCACGCATACTTGAGGCTATGTCACGGCCGACCATCGGTCATCTTGATCCGGCCTTCATCGGCATGATGGATGAGATGAAGGCGCTGCTGAAATACGCATTTCAAACCGACAATGAACTCACCATGCCGGTCTCGGCACCCGGTTCAGCGGGCATGGAAACCTGCTTCGCCAACCTGGTTGAGCCAGGCGATAAAGTCATTATCTGCCAGAACGGTGTCTTTGGTGGCCGCATGAAAGAAAACGTCGAACGCTGCGGCGGCACAGCTGTCATGGTCGAGGATGAGTGGGGCAAGGCGGTTGATCCACAAAAACTGGAAGACGCACTGAAAGCCAACTCGGATGCCAAAATCGTCGCCTTCGTCCACGCCGAAACCTCCACTGGCGCCCAATCCGATGCCAAGACACTAGCGGAGATAACCCATAAGTACGGCTGTCTGAGCATCGTCGACGCGGTCACCTCGGTAGGCGGTACGCCAGTATTGGTGGACGACTGGAACATTGATGCCATCTATTCCGGCACTCAGAAGTGCCTGTCATGCACCCCCGGGCTGTCTCCTGTCAGCTTCAGCGAACGCGCCCTGGAAAAGGTCCGTAGCCGCTCATCCAAAGTGCAGAGCTGGTTCCTCGATCTGAACCTGGTAATGGGCTACTGGGGTGGCGAAGGCAAACGCGCCTACCATCACACCGCACCGATCAATGCCCTGTATGGACTGCATGAGTCACTGATCATCCTCCAGGAAGAAGGTCTGGAGAATGCCTGGGCCCGTCATGCCAAACATCACCAGGCTCTGTGCGCTGGACTTGAAACAATGGGACTAAATTTTATCGTCGATAAGAAAGATCGCCTGCCACAACTCAATGCCGTCACCATCCCTGAAGGTGTTGACGAAGCCGCTGTGCGCGCTACCCTGTTGAACGACTACTCGCTTGAGATCGGTGCCGGTCTAGGCGTGATGGCAGGCAAGGTCTGGCGTATCGGTCTGATGGGCCATGCCTGTAATGCACGTAACGTCTATTTATGCCTGAACGCATTAGATGATGTACTCGGCCGCTTGAATGCACCGGTGGAACATGGCGTAGCGGTAGCGGCCGCACATAAGGTGCTTTCTGCCTAAGCTGCCTGCCAACACATAACACCAACCAACGGGCCGGTTTCGGCCCGTTTTTTTATTGTCCAACGAAACAAAACACTGGACAATGCCCATTCATTTTCTTAGCTGCCTGTGCGGCAGTGAACTTCCAGAAACAGGATCACAAGAACTATTAGAATTTCTTAGCTGCCTGTGCGGCAGTGAACTTTTTAATTTTGCTAAAAATTCAGATTTTAATTTTTCTTAGCTGCCTGTGCGGCAGTGAACTAGCGACTGTCTGCCATAGATTTCCGGTCTACTTTCTTAGCTGCCTGTGCGGCAGTGAACCTCACCGCGCACGGAATCACGTGGACGATCCATTTCTTAGCTGCCTGTGCGGCAGTGAACTGACATTGACATTACATCTATGCCTAAAGTCATTTCTTAGCTGCCTGTGTGGCAGTGAACATTCAGCGTAAATATGGCCTCAAATCGCTCGATTTCTTAGCTGCCTGTGCGGCAGTGAACTGTAGTGCTGAAACATTAGCCGATGAGAATATTTTCTTAGCTGCCTGTGCGGCAGTGAACCTGGTGTCCAATCCCTGATTGCTGGATTTGCTTTTCTTAGCTGCCTGTGCGGCAGTGAACAAAAGTGTGAATACTGCTGCCAACACGATCAATTTCTTAGCTGCCTGTGCGGCAGTGAACGCCAAGGGGAAGCTCCTCTCGCTTCTGGGAGATTTCTTAGCTGCCTGTGCGGCAGTGAACGCCCCCTGTTTAACTGAGATAACAGCACCACATTTCTTAGCTGCCTGTGCGGCAGTGAACTCCACGTCCTAGGACTTTAAGCGCGTTGTAATTTCTTAGCTGCCTGTGCGGCAGTGAACGTGTGGAATGGGATTCGGAGGATGCTGGGGTTTTTCTTAGCTGCCTGTGCGGCAGTGAACCTGGATACGTTCAATCTGGCTATGTATTAGCTTTTCTTAGCTGCCTGTGCGGCAGTGAACCTTGGTTTTGCTGTTGCTCTATAACACATCCTTTTCTTAGCTGCCTGTGCGGCAGTGAACGGCTGCTATCGCGCTGCTTCCGCTGCCAAGGTTTTCTTAGCTGCCTGTGCGGCAGTGAACTCTAATCCGACGATTGATTCATTCCTGACACATTTCTTAGCTGCCTGTGCGGCAGTGAACGCGTCGGTCCAATCGTTAAAACCCTCATTAATTTTCTTAGCTGCCTGTGCGGCAGTGAACATGAGTCAAACCCGAAGAGATCGCCCTGTGCTTTTCTTAGCTGCCTGTGCGGCAGTGAACGTGACAAAGGCTTTTTTGAGAGAAATCTTGGTTTTCTTAGCTGCCTGTGCGGCAGTGAACAAGAAGAATATTAAGATCAAATGGATTGGATTTTTCTTAGCTGCCTGTGCGGCAGTGAACGAATTGAAGGCAAAGAGAACGTGCACATGAATTTTCTTAGCTGCCTGTGCGGCAGTGAACGAATCCGCGGGTCATGATATTGACTACACTCATTTCTTAGCTGCCTGTGCGGCAGTGAACTTTTTTTTTATCATGACCGTCTGCAAGGCTTTCTTAGCTGCCTGTGCGGCAGTGAACTTTACGATTCTTATCTTCGTCCCGCATTTACTTTTCTTAGCTGCCTGTGCGGCAGTGAACGCAGTCGCTAGAGCTATCTGGCCCAGGAGGTATTTCTTAGCTGCCTGTGCGGCAGTGAACGATGCCTGGCCAGCTTTTCTGCCTCTTCGCTTTTTCTTAGCTGCCTGTGCGGCAGTGAACTTCAACGCTATTAGGTAGTGATTTTTCGTGTATTTCTTAGCTGCCTGTGCGGCAGTGAACAAGCAGTTGAAGCATATATGGGCATTACCCAATTTCTTAGCTGCCTGTGCGGCAGTGAACTGGATAAAGTACCGTTATGACGCTCTGAGGCATTTCTTAGCTGCCTGTGCGGCAGTGAACCTTAATTGCGTTGTTATGTTGCGATTCTCTGATTTCTTAGCTGCCTGTGCGGCAGTGAACATACCGCTCCACCAAATGCCAATCCAACGGCTTTTCTTAGCTGCCTGTGCGGCAGTGAACGGCAAATGCCGTTAGCCAACAATATTTTTGATTTTCTTAGCTGCCTGTGCGGCAGTGAACAACTTCGACATCTTGGGTTTCTGTTTTCATCTTTTCTTAGCTGCCTGTGCGGCAGTGAACGGCTTAATCCGGCTGACCTGCGCAGCGTGTCATTTCTTAGCTGCCTGTGCGGCAGTGAACCGTTACAACTGATTCAATCTCTTCTACTATCTTTTCTTAGCTGCCTGTGCGGCAGTGAACGACAAATTATGTCAATTAAATATTCAGAACAATTTCTTAGCTGCCTGTGCGGCAGTGAACGACCTCCTGGACATCCCGGCATCGGTGCTAGTTTTCTTAGCTGCCTGTGCGGCAGTGAACGAATTCAGTGTAGTCGATAATGGAAACACTGTTTTCTTAGCTGCCTGTGCGGCAGTGAACCACTCTTACATTTGGAAATTTCATGTTCTTTTTTTCTTATCTGCCTGTGCGGCAGTGAACTACGGTTGCCATTCATGATGGCTTTAACGATTTTTCTTAGCTGCCTGTGCGGCAGTGAACATTAGATATCATGATGAAACATTGTTGGAAATTTTCTTAGCTGCCTGTGCGGCAGTGAACTGGGTATTCGCAAAGTCGGAAAAGTACAATCATTTCTTAGCTGCCTGTGCGGCAGTGAACACATTCTTATCACAGAAAGAGTACGAGAGACATTTCTTAGCTGCCTGTGCGGCAGTGAACTACTAAGACACGTTTGATATACGATTCACTGCTTTCTTAGCTGCCTGTGCGGCAGTGAACAATAATTATGCTTATATCGGCAAATATTCATATTTCTTAGCTGCCTGTGCGGCAGTGAACAATAATTATGCTTATATCGGCAAATATTCATATTTCTTAGCTGCCTGTGCGGCAGTGAACTTTTCAATGCTATTCATCACACAAACACCTGTTTTCTTAGCTGCCTGTGCGGCAGTGAACCCGTTTACCAATCTAGTGATTATGCCGCTACTTTTCTTAGCTGCCTGTGCGGCAGTGAACTCTGATAGAAAGGCTAAGGCGGTATGATTTTATTTCTTAGCTGCCTGTGCGGCAGTGAACTTTACTTTTGATATTTATCGCTGGGTTTAGTGTTTCTTAGCTGCCTGTGCGGCAGTGAACGTACCGAGTTGGCCGGGGTACCGAGTTGGCCGTTTCTTAGCTGCCTGTGCGGCAGTGAACCTCTTTACTGTTGCAAGTCTAACATTGCACAGTTTCTTAGCTGCCTGTGCGGCAGTGAACCCGGGGTACCGAGCTGGCCTGGGTACCGAGCTTTTCTTAGCTGCCTGTGCGGCAGTGAACGGATGGATGACACCATCAGTGCACAGTGCGTCTTTCTTAGCTGCCTGTGCGGCAGTGAACGGATATATTCGTTTTGGGCATCGACCGCGCCATTTCTTAGCTGCCTGTGCGGCAGTGAACGACATAGACATACTTATCGTACTGTACTGGATTTTCTTAGCTGCCTGTGCGGCAGTGAACTTTATCTTTTTGTGCTTCAGTTGCATCAGTAGTTTCTTAGCTGCCTGTGCGGCAGTGAACATTGCAGGGCGGCAGCGGGTATAGTAATAGGTTTTCTTAGCTGCCTGTGCGGCAGTGAACCTTGTTCACGATCCTTGCCGAGATTGATTGCATTTCTTAGCTGCCTGTGCGGCAGTGAACAACAAGGCAAGCGAGTTATTGAATGGCTTGAATTTCTTAGCTGCCTGTGCGGCAGTGAACCTCTGTACCTTCAAAGGCACCACGTCCTTGCTTTTCTTAGCTGCCTGTGCGGCAGTGAACGCTTTGGTCGCTCACATAGAGTCAATGAGCAGTTTCTTAGCTGCCTGTGCGGCAGTGAACTGATTCGTGGCCAATGATCAGGAATTGGAAATTTTCTTAGCTGCCTGTGCGGCAGTGAACAGCACTACACCTGACAGGCTTATACCCTGATTTTTCTTAGCTGCCTGTGCGGCAGTGAACGCGCATGGACATACAGTCCGCGTTGCGTGAATTTTCTTAGCTGCCTGTGCGGCAGTGAACCGAACAGCCGTGTCATTCACCATCGTGACAATTTTCTTAGCTGCCTGTGCGGCAGTGAACCTGGTACCGGGCTTGTTCCTGGTGACAATATCTTTCTTAGCTGCCTGTGCGGCAGTGAACTCTAAGCCTGTCTAAGCGACGATCTCTGCTAATTTCTTAGCTGCCTGTGCGGCAGTGAACCATGAATTTGGGATGATGGTACGAGAGGTGATTTTCTTAGCTGCCTGTGCGGCAGTGAACTTGGATTGCCTTCCAATGCTTCAATCCTGATATTTCTTAGCTGCCTGTGCGGCAGTGAACGGAAACAACTTAAAGAAAAAGGTAACTTTCAATTTCTTAGCTGCCTGTGCGGCAGTGAACACCTCATAATCTCCTGTTTCTGACGCCGCCATTTTCTTAGCTGCCTGTGCGGCAGTGAACTAACTTTTGTTGGACCATTGTAAATCCATGGATTTCTTAGCTGCCTGTGCGGCAGTGAACTCCGAATGCCTTCCAAGTATTCAGTCCGTACATTTCTTAGCTGCCTGTGCGGCAGTGAACGCTGAACGCTGGCTAAGTGGGCCAAGGTTCTTTTTCTTAGCTGCCTGTGCGGCAGTGAACGATACGTTCAATCTGGCTATGTATTAGTTCGCTTTCTTAGCTGCCTGTGCGGCAGTGAACTTGGTGGCCGCATGTGTTTTGGTCGCCTGATATTTCTTAGCTGCCTGTGCGGCAGTGAACGTGAACTAAAATCATTAACATTCATTTATTGCTTTCTTAGCTGCCTGTGCGGCAGTGAACAGGATTAAGCGAGCCTAAGTTCAGCTCAATTATTTCTTAGCTGCCTGTGCGGCAGTGAACATTCAGCTGATTGCCTAGATAAAATTTAACCGTTTCTTAGCTGCCTGTGCGGCAGTGAACGATAACCCGCCGGACTGAGCACCGCGAAGGACTTTCTTAGCTGCCTGTGCGGCAGTGAACTTCTGCTTTGCTGTGATACTCTGCCCCAATGTTTTCTTAGCTGCCTGTGCGGCAGTGAACAACCGGAACCAGTCAAAACACTTGAGGATTTTTTTCTTAGCTGCCTGTGCGGCAGTGAACGTTTCCAATAACTCCGGCAGTCATTTTGATTTTTTCTTAGCTGCCTGTGCGGCAGTGAAC
>Ga0316208_1003184_pt1 | contig 12190 bp, 12 predicted proteins | sample 3monopyrite_MG_FD_204944 | JGI IMG/M metagenome (GOLD analysis project Ga0316208, IMG submission 204944) | Microbial mat bacterial communities from mineral coupon in-situ incubated in ocean water Damariscotta River, Maine, United States -... | ecosystem: Environmental > Aquatic > Marine >... | reverse complement strand
AGATTGGGCAATTGTACGACCACCAGAAAAGCTCCTTACCAGAAGCTCATACAATAATCCCCAATTCCAGACAAGACCAATTACCGCTGAATAGTTACAGATATTCATTATAAAGCCGAGTAACGCTTTCCCTTATCGGCTCTCTCCATTCCCATCACGGAGAAGGGGGGCTTTGTCGGGTGCAGCTTCGCAAGCTGCCTCCCTGCGAGTAGCAGCCCCGGCTGAGCATTTCAGCAAAGCGGTGCAAAAAGCGGTGCAGCACAGGGCGGAAACGACTAGAAATGCGTCGCAAGCAGTGAACACCTCGCATACAAAAAGCCCTGAATTACAGGGCTTTGCGACTCCTCGCCGTTCACCACAAGTGGACATAACTCCCCGTGCGAGTCACGAGACGGGCCAAAACCGGGCGGAATACACTTTGCATTCATCGGGTCTATCACACGGTTTACGTTGATCGCAACCGAGTATTCAAAGTTGGTCCAGCACCTGAAGAACGACCCAAATCGGCCCGCAGACTGCGAACTCGGGTTCAGAAGGGAGAGGTGGTCAACGCCATCAAATTCGCGAGGAAGTACACAAACTTCCTCGATCGGCCTGAGGTCATTGGATATCGAGATGCCGCCAAGAAGTTCGGTGTCAGTAAGGCCATCGTCAGTCTGCATGTCGCCATCATTACGCGACTGCCGGAACCGTTCATCGAATGGCTGGAGAACTGCAAGGACAAGCTGGTCCTGGCCTTCTTCAGTGAACGACGGCTGAGACCTGTCACCAGGACGGAAGGTGAGGATCAGAAGATCACTGGACTGCTGGGGCTCATCGACGAGTGCGAACGACAGCTCGAAGAAGAAAACCGATCCCTCAATCAGGCACGGGAACTATTGAGCAGTCTCGTGACAGTGGACTCTGATCCAGTCGCCCCCACTCCCAATTCGCGCGAGCATCGGTCGATTCAGCTTGACTGACCGATACGACTGACCAGCGTCTGGCGGAAGATTGTCGCCGTCAGACGCTCTGGCCTTTTCAACGGTCCCGACCGAGGTGCAAAAAATAGATTCCTCTGTGTTTTAACGTGTTTTCGAGTTTACCACGATGAAAAATGTTTACCAGTCATTGATCCTCCTGATCGCCGGAGCCACCCAGCAGGAACTGGCTCGGCAGGTTCGGTATTTGAAAGTTGAGAACGAAATCCTGCGGAGCAAACTGCCCAAGCGGGTGACCGTCACTCCGAAGGAAAAGAACCGGCTCGCCAAGTTCGCGGCGAAGCTCGGATCGGCACTGAACGAGCTGACCTCGATCGCGCATCCCAGCACGATCCGACGCTGGATTCGCGAGGCGGCAGGTGGCGTGAAGAAGTCGGTCGCAAAGCGCGGTCGACCAAAGACCAGCGAGGAGATTCGAGCGCTGGTCCTGAAAATGGCTCGGGAGAATGACTGGGGTTACACAAGAATTATGGGCGAACTGAAGAAGCTCGGCATCACGCCACCATCGCGCAACACGATCAAGAACATCCTGAAGGAAAACGGGCTTGAACCAGGGCCGAAACGTGGGGAAGGGACATGGGACGACTTTCTGAAACAGCACGCCTCCACACTCTGGCAGTGTGATTTCTACGCCAAGAAGGCTCTGACGCTGAAAGGTTTTCGTGATCTGTACATTCTGATCTTCCTGCATGTCGAGTCTCGCAGAGTTTACATCACGCCCTCGACGTTCCACCCGAATGAAGAATGGGTAAAGCAGCAGGCCGTCACATTCCTCGATCACGTCAAGGAAAGCGATCTCGACATCAAACTGCTGATGCACGACCGCGACACGAAATTCACGGCATCCTTCGACGCTATGTTCGACCAGGCCGGTGCAGAAATGAAACAGACGGCGTTCCGTTCACCGAACACAAATGCCTTCGTCGAGCGCTACATCCAGACGTTGCAACAGGAAGTGCTGGACTACTTTGTCGTGTTCTGCGAACAGCACATGGATCACATCGTGTCCGAGGCCGTTGAGTATTATCACGAGGAACGGCCGCATCAGTCGAAAGCGAACGAGTTGTTGGTTCAACAATCTAATGATGCTGGAAAGGAAGACAATCCCGATGAGCAGAAACTGCGACTTCAATGCAATGAACGACTCGGTGGCTTGCTGAAGCACTACTATCTGAGGGCGGCGTAAATCCTCGATTGGTGTTACTGAGCGTTTGGAGTCTATGACGCCGATGGAGACGTTGAATTCAGCATTAGGCCGAACCGCTCCAGAAGGTGCGGCAGTTCTTCCAGAGCCTGAAGAAGATGGAGACGTTGAATTCAGCATTAGGCCGAACCGCGGAATAGAATTCGACAGACTCCCACGCACGGACCGACCGATGCGTCTTGAATCGGCCGTTCGTAAGAAAATAGTCACGCCTTCTTGGTGATCCGGGAAGGTGAAAGAATCAGCCATCTGCTGCTCAGTTCTTCTCGATACGTCTTCGGAGGTATTCGTCCATGAAGTCCGCAAAGCTCTGTATGTCAAATTCCCAGATGGTTCCAAGGACGAAGCTGTGCAGACCAATCTGTTCAGACTCATCCATGTCAGGCTCTAGCAGGAGCTTAGTGATCATTGTAAAAGCTCCGGCAAGCGGAACTGCGAAGAAGGTCGGTAATAATGCATCAGGCACCTCGCACGCGACGTCAGCTGCGTAAAGAATTTCGCTAGCGTCCGTGCTTGTCATGCAGGCGTGGTCGCCTGGCATTTCAGGGTTGGAAACAATAGCAATGAACGGTGTTCCCTGATTGCTTTCAATGAGGTCTTGGCCACGCCAGTGGTATAACAATACAGTTTTTGCATCCTTGGGGATTTTCTGCCACGCCTTGCGAAAGTTTGCAGCGAGTCGCTCGGCATTGCTAACGCTGGGGTCGATCCAGATAGAAATCTCCTTTTCAAGATCGACTGGTTTGATGGCGTTATTGGAGTCTTCAGTTTGAGTCATATTCTCTCCTGCACAATTGTGTGAGCCTGTAACAGTCAGCTCAATACGATGTGGGTATGTGCTTCACCAGCCTTGAGTTGGGTGAAGCACCGCTGACACCCGCAGGCGGATGACTCGACCTGCGGTTGTTCGTGTTCAGCATGCGGGAGTAGCCGGCATTGCGTCATCAAGGTGGAGAAATGTGACAGGAACGACGTCGGGTACGTTGGTTTCAGTCTTCTTCAAAGTGGCAACGCTCCAACGTCAAGACGTACTCACAGCCCGATCGCATCGTCAACCGAAGTTCATTTGGAGCGTCATTACACGCGATGATGTTTTCGTCGCTAATGAGTCGTTCAGATCGCTCAGATCGCTCACCAATGTAGTCCGCGCTCTGAACGCGGAAATCAGGAAGCGAATCGTATTGGTCCATGCCATCAATAAGTACATCTCGCAACACTTCCAAAACTTGCGAAGCATCACCTGGGATCATAGTTACCTCCGAATAATAATTAGGGAAAGACGTACAAAGTCACTGTCTCAATTTGCTCCGACTCTCCTGGGTCGCACAAAATCAAGTTACGCCGATTTCCTCGGCATTAGCATCCACCGTTTTCTTGCCGTACCACTTGCACAGGCAATTGAATCGGTGTGGTGCCGTGTGAACGTAGTCGCCTCGCATGTCACAGGCGAGGCGAACGGGCGGGTTTGCGTCAGCAGCTTTTTGCAGCGCTGATTCGGATAGCTCCGGCACAGAAACCAAGTACCCATTGAGGCGTCGGAAGGTCGATCTTCCCTAAAGAATTCCAGAAATTCGCTGCCTGGTGGTGGTCAACTTCTGACCCATAACCGTGAAGAATGTCACACGCGACATGAATTGACGGGGAGCAACCTTCCAGTTCACTGCCGATGAAGTACCGCGCAATACTAAGATCGGCTGAACACGCCAGTGTGCCGCAAAGAGACTGAAGGTGACTCAGCTGCTCTAATTCAGCAATCTCAGCCCATTTGGCTCCGGCGACATAGCCTGTCTCGATGGCATATGTGGTACTGTCGTCGCCCGAGTCACGGATGAGCTTCTCCGCAAAGGTGATAACAGCGTACTGTGATTTCCGTGCGGGAAGGCGACAGATGACACCGGGCCTCAGTGCAGTTGTTTGAGGGATATTCCACGAGACAGGAAGTTTATCGTGGTCATCATCGCACGTGATCTCGAATCGCAATTTTAGGCAGAAGACATCTCCGCCAACGACAAATGCATCATCTGCAAACTCAGCCGAAATTGCCCAGAGATCATACACTGCGTGCTTCGTCTTCCATCGCGGAGCGATGTCGGTTTGCGTTTCATGGGAAAAGATGGCGGTGACGTCGTCGCGAAATCCCAGATAGTGTTCTCCGTCACGTTCGACAGAGAACTCACCGAAGCACCGAGTGGAATCCGGGACCGAGTTGAGAATTGCCAGAGTCTGCTGCGTGTTGAGCGTGAAAGCCATGAATCAATCCACCATGTGAAAATTCGCCGCCATTTCGTTTATCTGGCGACGCTGGAAGTACACCGCAAGAGGCGGTGACGAAGACTGAGGGCGTCCTCGTTCTGTCACAGGTAGAGAGGCTATCGCTGTCAATCGCGTAGTCTCATCAGGCAGGCGATCCGTTTGGCACCGCCTGGCATGTGGTTCATTTCCAACTAAGGCAAGTCGCGTGCCAATTCACTGGCCAAGCGCTCGTTTCAGGTTCTGGTGAAAATTGCGAGTGTACGACGCCTGCAAAGTCGCAGCGGTCTTGGAGTATCTTTCGCGTTCAACGACGCGACGAGTTTCTTTCGCGACTCGAATGTAGATGTCCAGCTCAGTAACGGTTTTCAAGTACGGCCATTTTTTCAAATAGGTCGGCAGAATACACTGACCGCCTGCAAAGGTTGTGATAGGACGCTCTTTCTCTTGAGCCACACCGATCTCCCACGGAACCCACCACGACTCTTTGGTCGTCTGAGACACAACGGCCATTAGTTCCGTGCATTCCTGTAACACGCGCCGCAGATAATCACCCAGGTCATCGCCGGACTTGCTCGCATGCGGATCGAATACGTCCAGGTAACAATCCACTTGATGGACCGTTCGCAAACGGTGTGCGATGCGTGTCTCGATCTCGGAATCTTCGTTCTTGTGAGAGAGGAATACTTTCATGGCTTTGCTCCTTGCGTGTCGGATAGGGACGTCACCGTTGCCTTGACGTCCAGTTTGATTGGCTTGTCGTCAGGGCCGCCCCAACACGACGCTACCATCAGGGCCACATAGAGCACTGCAAACACGACCGGGATACAGACTTCGTTGATGGTCAGCTTTGTATGATCGTCCCGCTCGGTGTGAACGTCCCATTCGTAGCGGAATAAGGCGAGCGGAAGATGCTGCTCGATTTCGTGGATGACTTTGAATTTGGTGGAGTTCAGGTTCTTGTAGCTCAGGATCAGGCATAGCCACGCGATCGCAACAAGCAGGCCAGCACCAGCAACGGCACATCGCCACGGCGAGGCCCCGTTCAGTGTTGCCGCCAAACCGTAAAGGGTCACCAGCAGGGTGTTGGCAGCCAGCAGGAAATTGTTGGCAGAGTTTCGCCATTCCGTAACTTTGATGGCAGACTCCGCGAACAGCTTGTACTGGTCGAGCAAGTGATCGTCGTAACGATCGCCATACTGCTCGCGCGGCTTTCCAAGCAGGCCCTTCTTCGGTTGTTGAATCTCGTCGGTCATTGTCTGCGTTCAGTCCTTACCCAAGTGAGTTGATGAAGTTGGCGATGTTGATCCAGTTCCATTCCACAATTCGCACGCCTGGTATTTGCACCTTAGAATCCTTGAAGATGTGAATGCCCAGCACTGGCACGCCTTCTTCCTTCGCGCAATTGATCTCCCAGATCGCGCCGTCCGCTGTCAACGTGTTGCGACTGACCATGGCGATCATTCCGTCGCAGCCTCTGATCTTCGTCCGGCAGTTTGTTTTCCATGCAATATCCCACGGTTGTTTCACGGACATGTCGGTGAACACAAATGGGCTCCGTTCGTCGCGAGCTTGCTTGACAATTCCATCGCGGTAAATCTGATCTTCCTTCGCAAAGCTGACAAAAATACGTTTGGACATGTGCAGTTTCTCCTTTTTATGCGCTGATGAGTTGTTGTGAGGGCGATTCGTCGGACTCGATAGCGGTGGTTGTCAAACCTTCTATCAAGGGCATCGAAGCTCCAATGATCCCTTGCAGGTCGCCGTAGAGGCCGGCGGTGTTGCTCAACGCCCGTTGAAGTTGTTTCTCTCGCTTCGACCAGATTCGCTGCATGGATCGCTTCTCTGAATCGAGGTCGCTCTGCATCGTGATGAAGGCTTCGACGACTCCCTCGATCCGTTGTTGGAATTCACGACCGGCGAGGTAGGTGTAGACGAGCTCCATCTTTTCATGCTGGCCCTGCACCGCGAGTTTGCTTTTGCCGACTTCGATCAAGCCGATACGCAGTGCAGCGGCCAGTCCGGCTACGCATGACCAGCTGCATACCCAGACTCCCCCGATCATGGAGAAGTTGCGGACGCCTTCCGGCAACGCTTCGCTGACGATGACAACGCAACCGGCGCGAGCCGCACGTTGATCGTCACGAGCCTTGGCAAGCCAACCGTTGCTCCAGTTCTTTGTACGTTTCGATTCCCAGAGAATCCCGCCGCAGTTCAGGCCGGTCGGATCAATGACTCTTTGCAAAGCGTCGCCCCCATGCACGCCCTTTGCGACGGGTTCGATCGTGTCATGTGGGAATGATGTCGCCAGCAGGTCTTCCAGAGCGAGTTCCTGCACCTCTCCCTGCATCTGCTGCGAACCCTGTTCGGCCTTCCGTTTCAGTTCGTCGATCTGTTTACGCAGGTCGGTGATTTGCTTCTCTTTCTCGGCATCCTTCAGTTAATGCTGTTCCTCATACTGCTGACGGGCGTCGGTACGAATCTTGTCCCGCTCGGCGTCGACGGTTCGTGCAACCTCCAGCTGAAGCTGCTCTTTTTGGGATTGCAGCTCGCGTTCACGCTTCCGTAGTTCCAATTCGTTTGTTTGGGCTTCCTTCAACTTTGTTTGCAACTCAGTCAGAAGCTGTTCGCGGTCCTGGAGCTCAAGGGTCACGTCTTCTCGGGCCTTCTTCGCCGCCTCGGCTGACAGCTGTTGCTTTTGAGCTTCGATGCCGGCCTTGATCTGCGAATCAATTTCGGAGCGGGCGGCTTCGAGTTCCTCGCGTTGCCCCGTTAGTTCTTTGGCTACCGCATCGAGCTCCGCCTGTTTTGCACGAACGCCAGCTTCCATCTCACTGCGGATTTGATCAGTGAGTTGGGATCGCATGACTTCGGTGATTTCAATTTCGGTTCGGCATGATGGGCATGTAATAGCGTTGGACATCACTCGGCTCCTCGAAAGGTTGCTGTTGTTGGTTGCGATGTGACTAAAGCATCAGGTGTGCCAAAACGCAGAATGGCGAGAGCGATTGACACCAAACCCTGTGATTTACCGAGCGAAACCGACTCAAGAAAATTTCGGGCCTCACAAATAGCCGGTTCGGGCACAAATCGGTTTCTCTGACACAAATCCAGATGTGAAAGCTCCGTAAGGCTCGAAATTGACTCAAGCTGGCCAATTTCAACGGCTGACGACGAAGACGATCATGCTTGTACGCTGTCACTGGCCGCGCCACTGCGATACAATCTCGTTGGTATCTCCACAAACCGATTGGTAACCACGATGGGCCGACGAATACTTGTCACTTGGATTGGTCACACGGACCTGAAGGCGATGGCAGCGACGTTGCCAGCCGCCAAGCGCAAGGCGATTTCCGAAGTCGTCAAAGCCGAGATCGACGAGAATCCTGGCCCCGGTCCGGTCAAGGCACTGCTCGACAAAGAGAAGTTCAAGCAGATTCACCTGCTCAGCAATTATGGGCCTGAAGTCACCAAGCAGTTTGCCAGTTGGCTAAAACGCCGAGCAATCGCTCACAACGTGGACCTGAAGAATCCTTCGGACCACGGGCAAATCCTTGACGCCGTCCGTCCGGTGCTCGAATCCATTGAACTACAGGCGGACGACGAACTCTGCTTCCACCTCAGCCCTGGCACGCCGGCCATGGCGGCCATCTGGATATTGATTGGCAAGAGCCAGCATCCGGCCACGTTGTTTCAGACCCACTATGAAAAGGTCTGGCAAACGGAAATCCCTTTCGACATCACGACCGACGTTCTGCCGCAGCTGCTGCGGGAACCCGATCGTTTGTGGCAGCACCTCGCCACGAAGACCCCGCAAGAGATTCGCGGCTTTGAGGGGATTGTTGGCAAGAGTGAAGCGATTCGCATGGCGGTGGGGCGTACCCAGCGAGCCGCAATTCACGATGTTCCCGTACTGATCCTTGGTGAAAGCGGTACTGGCAAGGAGATGTTTGCTGAGGCGATTCACTACGCCAGTCCCAGACGCAACAAGAAACCGGTCCTCATCAATTGCGCTGCGATTTCCAGCACGTTGCTTGAATCGGAATTATTCGGCCACGTCAAAGGATCGTTCACGGGGGCCGACAAAAACCGCAAGGGAGCATTTGAGCTGGCGAACGGCAGCACGTTGTTTCTTGATGAAGTCGGTGAGTGCGACCTGGACATGCAGGCGAAACTGCTGCGTGCGCTCCAGCCCCCACCTAAAGAAGGCCCATGCTGCTGTGTCTTTCGCCCGGTGGGAGCGAGTGAAGACGTCAAAGCCGACGTTCGCGTCGTCGCCGCTACTAATAAGGACCTCACCAAAGCGGTCGAAAAAGGTGAATTCCGCGAAGACCTGCTTTATCGACTCTCGATCATCACCGTGAAACTCCCGCCACTTCGTGAACGAGAAGACGACTTGATCGTCCTGGCGGAATCATTACTGCTGGACATCAACCAACGTCTAAGACAGCGTCGTGAAACCGGTTACCAGGACAAATCTCTTTCTGATGACACAAAACGGTTTATGCAGCGATACCACTGGCCGGGAAATGTCAGGGAATTATCGAACGCCCTTTTGCAGGCGGTCGTGATGGCAGAAGGCACGGTCCTCCAGCCACACGATATTGCCGCCGCAATCGCAGACCTCCCAGGCAAGAAGAACGACGACGATGTCTTGAATTGCCCGCTGGGCGATGGGTTTGCAATCGAGGCAAAACTCGAAGAAATCCATGCTCATTTCATCCGCCGAGCCATGATCGAAGCCGGTGGAAAGGTCACCAAAGCGGCGAAGCTGCTGGGCATGAAACACTACCAGACACTTTCCGCGCAGCTCGATCGACTGGGCATTGAATACGAGGCCGACGAATCATGAACAGACCACATCAGGCTCGGTCGCGAGCAAAGAAATCGACTTTGGCACAGCCATTGCTTTTAGCTGCTGCCTCAAGTCATGACATAACAACAAACAGTCGACCGACAGAACGGACTACCTCGTCGTCGAACGGGGGTACATGCAGATGAAGACTATCAACTTTGAATTCCTCAAACCGAAGTGGGAGGCGTTGGCGAACATTGCCGGCTTTGCCGAGCAATACGTCCACGCCGATCCTTCGAGTGCGCTGGTAAAGTTGCGTCAGTTCTGCGAACAGGTCGTCGAACACATTTATGGGCACCACCATCTCCCCAAGCCTTATCAGTCCGGTCTGAACGATCTGCTGCAAGAGTATTCCTTCAAACAAGCCGTTCCCTCGGTCGTCATCTCAAAACTTCACTCATTACGTGTTCAAGGCAATAAGGCCGCTCACGGCGAAGGCGTTGGGCCACAGCAATCACGCTGGATTCTTCAGGAAGCCTACGACCTCTCCAAATGGCTCGTGCTCACGTACGACAGTGCCGACGTTGCCAAGCTCCCCGCATATCAAGAGCCGGAGCCGCCTTCCACTCGTGATCCAGCCGAGCTGCGCCGAGAGAAGAAGGCCATTCTGGAGCGAATCGCGAAACAGGAAGCTCAAACCGACAAGCTCCTCAAGGAGCTGGAAGCCGAGCGTAAGAAATCCAAGGAAGCGCAGGATACGGTTGAGGAACTTCAGGCTGCCGCAGCCGCTGGTCAGAAATCGGCGAATACGCTTCAGTTTGACGAAGCCACCACTCGCCAGCGTCTCATCGACAGCCAGCTCGTGTCCGCAGGTTGGGATGTGGGCGCGAACGGCACTCAAACCGATGAAGTCGGTCAGACCGATGAAGTCGGCCAGGAAGTCAAAGTCGTTTACGTTGGTGACCATACGGGCGAAGGTCGTGCCGACTACGTTCTGTATCGAACACAGGACGGGCGAGCTCTCGCGGTTGTCGAAGCCAAGAAGACATCGGTTGATCCAGAAGTCGGACGTGAGCAGGCAAGGCTATATGCCAACGCGATCGCCGCAACGCAGGACGGTCATCGTCCTATCATCTTTTGCACCAACGGCTACGAGATCACCATCTGGAATGATGCCAACGACGAGCCACCACGCCAGACGTTCGGTTTCTACTCAAAGGACAGCCTCGAATATCTGTTGATCCAGAATCAGGATCGTCGTCCGCCGGATCAGATCAAGGTCAACACCGAGATAACGAACCGGATGTACCAGATCGAGGCGATCAAACGAGTCACAGAGCGGTTTGCGGCCAAGCACCGCCAAGCGTTGATCGTGCAGGCAACGGGAACCGGTAAGACACGCGTCGCCATTGCGTTGTGCGATGCGATGATCAAAGCCGGTTGGGCACGCCGCATTATGTTCCTATGTGATCGCCGCGAGTTGCGTAAGCAGGCCAAAGAGAACTTTCAGAAGTACCTCGACGAACCGCTCGTCTACGTCACAGCCAACACGTACAAGGAACGCGAACACCGCATCTATCTGGCAACCTATCCAGCCATGATGAAGGTTTACGAATCGTTCGATGTTGGCTTCTTCGATTTGATCATTTGCGACGAATCACACCGCAGCATCTACAACCGATACCGTGATCTGCTGTTGTACTTTGATGCCTACCAGGTTGGCCTGACCGCCACGCCGGTCAAATTCATTGCTCGTAATACCTATGGCCTTTTTGGCTGCGAGGACAAAGACCCGACGTCGCACTACAGCTACACCGAGGCTCTCAACGACGCGGCCGGTCCGTTTCTCGTTCCGTTCAAAGTAAAAACGCTCACCACGGACTTCACTCGTCGTGGTATCAAGTATTCGCAACTGACCAACGAACAACGTGAGCAACTTGAACAAAACGAGGCTGATCCTGAGGCCATCGAGTACGAATCGCATGAGCTCGACAAGAAGGTCTTCAACCTGCCGACGATCCGCATCATCCTCGAAAACCTGATGAACAACGGCATTCGCGACACCACCGGTTCGCACGTTGGCAAGTCCATCATCTTCGCTCGTAACCATAACCACGCCATCATTCTGCAAAAGCAGTTCCGCAAGCTGTTCCCTCAGTACGGCGGCAACTTCTGCAAAGTGATCGACAACCACGAACCGCGTGCCGAGGAGTTGATCGAGGAGTTCAAGAAAGCGGAATCCGGGTTCAACATCGCCATCTCCGTCGACATGCTCGACACGGGTGTCGACGTTCCCGAAGTCGTCAATCTGGTCTTTGCCAAACCGGTCTTCTCCTATGTGAAGTTCTGGCAAATGATCGGTCGTGGAACTCGTCTCTGCGAAGGGCTGTTCGGCACCGACGACGATGGCAAGCCAATCGACAAATCGTATTTCCAAATCTTCGACCACTGGGGCAACTTTGAGTATTTCGACGAGCTCGACGAGGAATCAGAACCACGTCCCAGCAAATCCATGTTGCAGCGATTGTTTGAAGCCCGGATGGAACTCGCCGACGCTGCCCTCAACAAGCCAGACATCCCGACGTTCGACATCGCCGCCGAACTGCTCACCAAAGACGTGACCGATCTGCCGGACAAGACGATCAGCGTCAAAGAGAAATACAAGGAAGTCCACACGGCTCGAAACCCCGAGGTCATCAAGCAGTTCGACCCGGCAACCGTCGCCATGCTGCGGCAGGACATCGCTCCGCTGATGCAGTGGCGGTCGATTGCTGGCGACACCGACGCCTACAAGTTCGATCTGTTGATGTGCCGCCTGGAAACCGAATGCCTGCGAGCCACACTACGCCGTGAAGTGAAAATTGGTTTGAAATGATATAAGTCTTGATGCGACAGAGGGTTTCGCCCTATAAAGCGACTTGCCGAACTGCATACGTCGTGCAATTCGATCCCCTCAGGAAA
>Ga0316208_1003181_pt1 | contig 12201 bp, 7 predicted proteins | sample 3monopyrite_MG_FD_204944 | JGI IMG/M metagenome (GOLD analysis project Ga0316208, IMG submission 204944) | Microbial mat bacterial communities from mineral coupon in-situ incubated in ocean water Damariscotta River, Maine, United States -... | ecosystem: Environmental > Aquatic > Marine > Coastal... | reverse complement strand
AAGCTCAGCTGAAATTTCAACAGCTTCAGGTATGTCTAATATATCGATAGTCATTTGCATTAACTCTTCAATACTTTCCCTTCCTTGTTGTTCTTTTTCGGTAGAAAAAAGTAATGTATGGCCTTCTTTTTCTGCACGACCAGTTCTACCGATTCTGTGCATATAATTTTCAGGATAATCTGGTGTATCAAAATTAATAACATGAGAAACATTCTCAATATCTAAACCACGTGCCATGACATCTGTTGCTACCAAAAGACGATTTTCACCAGCTCTAAATTGTTCGATACTTCGCAATCTATAATTTTGAGTTTTATTAGAATGAATAACACAAGTTTGGCCAGGGAATAGTTCCTCTAGCTTATCAAAAAGCCGATCTGCCATTCGCTTATAAGCAACAAAAATTAAAACCTTCGAAAAGTCTTCATTATTTTGAAGTATATATTCTAAAAGGTTAACTTTAGTATAAAAATTAGGAACATTATAACGCTCTTGTTTTATGTTGTCTAAAGGTGTGCCAGAAACAGCAATAGCAATTTTGCTTGGGTTTATAAAAAAATCTGTAATTAAATCATCTACATCTTTTATCATCGTTGCCGAAAACATAATATTTTGGCGACGCTCTGGTAGGATATCAAAAATATTAAGTAACTGATGTCTAAAACCTAAATCTAGCATTACATCAACTTCATCAATCACTAATTTCTGAATAGATTTTAATTGCAAAACGCGACTTACTGCCAAATCATACAAACGACCAGGTGTTGCTACTATGATATCTTGACCTTGAGCAACAGCTTGCTTTTGAGTATTAATATTAGTGCCTCCATAAACCCCTAAAACACGATTGTTAATATATTTAGAAAACTTTTCAATTTCACTAACAACTTGAACCACTAGTTCTCTTGTTGGGACTAAAACCAAAACTCTAGGATTGTCTTGTTGAGAGTATTTAAGATTTCTTAAAATAGGTAGCATATAGGCAAGGGTCTTACCAGTACCTGTTTGGGCAATTCCAACTACATCTTTACCAGCAGCAACCACGCTAAAAGATTCAGCTTGTATAGGAGTTGGAGTTGTAAATCCTAAATCTTCTAAGGCATTATATAAAGGTGTATTTAAATTTAAATCGTTAAAAGTCACGTTGTAGTTTTAATTTGCAAAGATACATTTTCCTATTTAGTAGAATTTAAGTTTTATAAAAGTTGTTCTATTTTATTTGAAGCTTAAATTTCGGTAAATTGCAATAATTATTTTTCTATTGAGAACAACTGTTAATCATCAATTAAAACACCCTATTAATTTTAAGCAACAATTGTTGCAATGGAGCCAGCAATTTAATGATGTTGTATGGTTAGATTCTAACAATCATAACGATAGATATTGTAATTATGACGCAGTTTTAGCTGTAGATGCTTTTACAGCAATTAAAACCGATTATTTTGATGCTTTTAATCGTCTAAAAGAATACCAAACAGCAACTAACGACTGGGTTTTCGGTTATCTCACTTACGATCTTAAAAATACAACAGAACTCCTAAGGTCTAGAAGCTATGATGGTTTAGAGTTTCCTGATTTGTATTTTTTTCAACCTAAAAAACTATTTCTAATTAAGGACAATAATGTTGAAATTCAATATCTACAAATGGTAGATGATGAAATTGAACAAGATTTGTTAGAAATTGAACAATCTCATAATCCAATAATGGAGCAATCTAAAACTCCAATTAAGATTAAACTCCGAATCCACAAAGACGAATACTTCGAAAAAGTAAACACAATGTTAGCGCACATTCAAAGAGGTGATATTTACGAAGCCAATTTTTGTCAAGAGTTTTATGCTGAAGAGAGCATGATTAATCCATTAGAAACGTTTAATAAACTGAATGAAATTTCAAAGCCACCTTTTGCTACGTTTTTAAAGCTTGATGATAAGTTTTTGATATCTGCAACACCAGAACGCTATATTAAAAAAGATGGTAATACTGTAATTTCTCAACCTATTAAGGGAACTGCAAAACGTTCAATAAATAATGAAGAAGATTTATTACTCGCTGAAGCGTTATCTAAAGATGAAAAAGAACGCAGTGAAAATATAATGATAGTTGATTTGGTACGTAATGATTTATCGCATACTGCTTCAAAAGGAAGCGTAAAGGTTGAAGAGCTCTGTAAAGTCTATTCCTTTTTACAAGTGCATCAAATGATTTCAACTATTTCTTCTCAGGTTGATGCAGAAACAAATCCTGTAGATATTATAAAAACGACTTTCCCAATGGGAAGCATGACAGGAGCTCCTAAAATTTCAGCAATGAAAATCATTGAAGATTTAGAAGAAACCAAACGAGGCTTATATTCGGGTTCTGTAGGTTATTTTAAACCCAATGGTGACTTTGATTTTAATGTTATAATACGGAGTATTTTATACAACTCCACCAAAAAATATATTTCATATTCTGTGGGAAGCGCTATTACAGCAATGAGTAATCCTTTAAAAGAATACGAAGAGTGCTTAATAAAAGCTAAAGCAATGCGCGAGGTTTTAGAGAATTAATTATTCTAAATGCCTTCTAAAACTCTTTTTGACTTTATCAAAAATAAGCTCGACGCGAGTTGTTTCAATATTCTTAATTTTAGCAATAGCATCAAAATCTAAGTTTCCAAAAATGTACAAATCCACGATATTAGAGATATTAATTGGTAACCAATTGTAAAAACGTTTAAATACTTTAGGTGGTTGAGAAGCAGATAAATCTTCTAGCTCAAAAGCTCTTAAAATCGATGTTTCTTTGTCAGCATACAAATACAAATGGTTATTATGGTCTTGATGATATGAAATATCATCAAGCTCCGTGTTTAATACTAAATCTAAATCGGCATCTATAGTATAATCCTCACCTAACTTAGACAATTCGTCTTTAAGAATGGAATCTGTACTAATGGTGTTTTTATGATAAGCTTCTTTTTTAAAGAGTTTATTCATGTAATTATCTACAAGTTTAAAAAGCTCAAGTTTTATAGCCATTGCTTCAGCTTCAATATTAAAACCATGGCTATACAATTCTATAATACTTTCATCAATAAGACCGTTAGATGAATACATATTTTTAGGTAAAATTCCTGTAGACTCAGCAATATATATTCTGTGTTTTACATAAGGATGTAAATGTTGCACTGCAGAAAGCACCTTTTTATCGAAGGCAGTTTGTGCAGATTTTGACGATATTTCCTTAAAAGTGCTCATAAACTTAGGTTTTAAATTATTCCTTAAATCTATAGATTAATATAATGTTTTTTTATGACAATTATCATTTTTACAGCAATAAGGATTGTGAGACTTTGTCTTTATTGTATTTTTACGTAATGCTAAAAACCTTTAAAAAACATATAGAAACTAACCTAGAATTTCTGAATGATACAAGATTGATAATCGCAATTTCGGGAGGTGTTGATAGTGTGGTTTTAAGTGAATTGTGTAAAAGCATAAATTTAGATTTTGCTCTTGCACATTGCAACTTTAATCTGAGAGCAGAAGAAAGTAATGCAGACGAAGATTTTGTATCAGAATTAGCAGATCAATTAGATGTAGAAGTGTTTATTCAGAATTTTGATACGCAAGCTTATGCAGATGAGCATAAGCGTTCTATACAAATGGCAGCGCGAGAATTGCGCTACGATTGGTTTGCAGAATTAGCAGAGCAATTACAATTCGATTATATACTCACAGCACATCATGCAGACGATAATCTCGAAACCTTTTTAATCAACTTTACAAGAGGAACTGGTTTAAATGGTTTAACAGGAATTCCTGTTGTGAATGATAATATAGTTAGACCATTATTACCATTTTCTAGAGAGGTAATTGAAGCTCATGCAAGAGAGCATAACATCATGTGGCGAGAAGACAGCAGTAATTCTTCTCGTAAATATCTAAGGAATAAACTGCGTCACGAAGTAGTGCCAATTCTAAAAGAAATCAATCCGCAACTTTTAGATAGTTTTCAAAGTACAATAGAAAACCTGAATGACACAGCAGATATAATTGAAGAAAGTCTCGATGCAGTTGCAAAAAGAGCAATTACTATTATTGATGATAATGGAATAAGTTATAAAATTTCAGAATTTAAAAAAGTCAATAACCCAAAAGCTTACTTGTTTGAAATGTTTAAAGATTATGGATTTACAGAATGGAATGATGTGGTAGCTTTATTAGATGCACAATCTGGTAAGCAAGTGTTATCGAATTCGCATCGTCTGATTAAACATCGTGAGCATATAATTTTGACAGAGATTAAATCAGAAAATTTTGAAAGTATTTCAATTTTAGAATCTGATGCAAAAGTAGAAACTCTATTTGGTGTTTTATTATTTGATGAAGCAGATGCAATTTTCGATAATTCGAATAATGTAATTTATGTTGATAGAGATAAAGTTGTTTTTCCTTTAGAATTAAGAACTTGGAAAGAAGGTGATAACTTTTATCCTTTAGGAATGAAAGGGAAGAAGAAGATTAGTAAATACCTGAAGGATGAAAAACTGTCTTTAGTTGATAAAGAAAATACATGGTTACTTACCTCTAATGATGATGTACTTTGGGTTGTTGGCAAACGCGCAGACAATCGTTTTAGAGTAACTGATGAAACTAACAATATTTTAAAAATAGAATTGAATTGATTATAAAAGGAAACATTGTAGACATACAAAACCGTAGAATATTCAAAGGAGAAATCACTATTGAAGATGGTAATATAAAAAGCATAGAAGAAAAAGACTGTGAAGAGAATCATTACATCTTACCTGGTTTTGTAGATGCTCACATTCATATTGAAAGTTCAATGTTGGTACCATCTGAGTTTGCAAAAGTTGCTGTAAAACATGGTACAGTATCAACAGTTTCAGATCCACACGAAATTGCCAATGTCCTTGGAGTAAAAGGCGTGGAGTTTATGATTGAAAACGGTAAGAAAACACCTTTTAAATTTAATTTTGGTGCACCATCGTGTGTGCCAGCGACAAGTTTTGAATCTGCAGGAGCTGTTATTGATTCTGATGATATTAAAACCTTAATGGCAAATCCAGATATCAAATATTTGGCAGAGATGATGAATTATCCAGGCGTTATTTATGATGATGCAGAAGTTTTTAAAAAGCTAGAATGGGCAAAACATTATAACAAACCTATCGATGGTCATGCTCCAGGATTACGAGGAGACGATTTAACTAAATATATATCAGCTGGAATTTCAACCGATCACGAATGTTTTACTTACAAAGAAGGTTTAGAGAAACTTCAAAAAGGCATGAAAGTCATTATTCGAGAAGGTAGTGCTGCCAAAAATTTTGAAGCTTTAATTGGGTTGTTAACTGAACATTACGAAAATATGATGTTCTGTAGTGATGATAAGCATCCTGATGATTTGTTATTAGGGCATATTAATCAGTTGTGTGCAAGAGCTGTTGCAAAAGATATTGATGTGTTTAAAGTCCTTCAAGCGGCTTGTATTAATCCTGTGAAGCATTATAATTTAGATGTTGGCTTATTGAATATTGGTGATAATGCAGATTGTATTGTTGTAGAAGATTTAAAAGACTTTAAAACAATTCAAACTTATATCAATGGAGAATTGGTTTATGATAATGGAATTTCTAATATAAAACATGTTGAATTCAAAAATCTAAATAACTTCAATACAGATAAAAAACAAGTTTCAGATTTTAGATTTGAATCTAATGCAAAACAAATAAAAGTTATTGAATGTATAGATGGTGAGTTAGTTACAAATGAAATTATTGAAAGTGCAACAATTCAAAATGGAAACTTGGTTTCAAATACAGAAACAGATATTCTTAAAATGGTAGTTGTTAATCGCTATCAAAACGACCAACCAGCTATTGCGTTTATCAAAAACTTCGGACTTAAAGAAGGAGGTATTGCATCTTCAGTTGGTCACGATTCTCATAATATTATTTCAGTTGGTGTAACAGATGAAGCGATTTGCAAAGCTGTAAATCTTCTGATTGAAAATGATGGTGGCATTTGTGCTATCAGTGATGCTGAAGAGAAAGTAGTTGCACTTCCGGTAGCTGGTATAATGAGTGACCAAAATGCTGAAACTATTGGTAAACAGTATTCGGAATTAGATGCAATGGCAAAACAATTAGGTAGCAAGCTTCATGCACCATATATGAGCCTTTCTTTTATGGCGTTGTTAGTAATTCCATCATTAAAACTTAGTGATAAAGGCTTATTTAATGGCTCAGATTTTAAGTTTACTTCTGTTGAAGTTTAGCACCAGTTCGAGTGAATTTTTATTTTTTTTAAAATTTGTATCGAGAACCTAAATAAGAATCATTCAATATAATATCTAATTGATTATTGACTTTTCAATAATAGCTTAGTATTAATATATATTTCCTATATTTGATTAGAGTGCGCATAGAATTAGTCAACCCTTTGGCAAGTTTTCTATGGCATTCTTATTTTTTGTTCAAATATTAATAATATTAATCTGATAAGCTGATGACGAATGTAAGCGAAACACTTTCCGAAGTAAAAAATTATATAGACGGTAAATTTGAGAGAAATGGCCAAAAATCAATGGACGTATTGAGTCCTTCAGACGGTTCAAAGATTTCTTCAATTCCTTTATCGACTAAACAAGATGTTGATGCTGCAGTACAAGCTGCAAATAAAGCATTTCCACAATGGTCAGGAATGACCTTGAAAGAACGCGTTCAAATATTTTTTAGGTATCGTAATCTTTTAGAGAAGAACATGGATGAGCTCACAAAATTAGTGCAGCTCGAAAATGGTAAAACCTATGGTGAAGCAAAAGCTGAGGTTGAAAAAAGCATGGAACTCTGTGAATTTGCAGTATCAATGCCACAAATAGTGGTCAATGAAGTTCAGGAAGTTAGTAAAGGTGTAGAATGCCGAATAGAGCGCAAACCTCTTGGTGTTGTAGCTTCTATTACGCCATTTAACTTTCCAAATATGGTTCCGCATTGGACGTTACCAAATGCTTTAGTCTTAGGTAATACAATGGTAATGAAGCCTTCAGAATTAGTACCTTTAAGTACGGTTCGTATGGCAGAATTGCTAAAAGAAGCTGGCCTCCCAGATGGTGTATTTAATATTGTTAATGGAGGTAAAGAAGTGGTAGAAGCCATTTGTGATCATCCTAAAATTGAAGCCGTATCATTTGTAGGCTCAACAAAAGTAGCTAAGATTGTTTATAAAAGAGCAGCATCAAATCTAAAACGATGTGTCGCTTTAGGTGGAGCAAAAAACCATCTGATAGTGTTACCAGATGCGAATCTTGAAATGACCGCATCTAATGTTGTTGCCTCTATGGCTGGCTGTGCTGGTCAGCGTTGTATGGCAGCTTCTGTAATGGTTGGTGTTGATAAAGTGCAGCATATTATTGATCGTATGGTTGAAGATGCAAAAGCAATTGTGCCTGGTGATAATTTAGGTTCTGTCATTACTAAAGAAGCTAAAGAACGTATAGAAGGTTATATCGATGAGGCTGAAAAAAATGGTGCTAAGATTTTATTAGATGGTCGTAATACAACTGTTCCTGGAAAAGAAGGTGGTTATTATGTTGGACCATCAATCATAGATTATGTCACAACAGATATGTCTGTTGCTAGAGAAGAAATTTTTGGACCTGTGATTTCTATTATAAGAGCTAAAGATTTAGATGAAGCTATCGAAATTGAAAATGGTTCTAATTATGGAAATGCTGCAGCAGTATTTACACAAAGTGGTGGTTTAGCAAAGCAAGTTATGGATCGTGCAAGCGCAGGAATGATTGGTGTTAATATTGGAGTTCCAGTTCCTAGAGAGCCTTTTTCTTTTGGAGGATGGAACGAATCAAAGTTTGGTGTAGGAGATATTACAGGACGTAGTTCTATTGAGTTTTGGACACAAAATAAAAAGACAACAACCAAGTGGAATCCAGAAGCACAAACCAATTGGATGAGTTAATTAAAAGTTTAAGTAATATTAATTAACTATCTAAAAATCAATATTTTAATTAAATGAATAACCGACAAATTATAAATGATAATTTAGACTATACTTTATTTTCTTGGGCAAAACAAGGTGGTCTTAATCCTATAAACGCATCACACGCTAAAGGCTCATATATTTATGACAGAGATGGTAAAAAGTACTTAGATTTTTCGTCTCAACTCATGAATGTAAATATTGGTCATGGTGATCAACGTATTACTGAAGCTGTTGCTAAACAGATGCAAGAAGTCAGTTATGTATATCCTGGAATGGCAACTGATGTGCGTGGAAAATTAGGAAAGAAAATTGCAGAAATTACACCAGGAAACTTAACAAAGACATTTTTCACTTTAGGTGGAGCAGAAGCCATAGAGAATGCCATTAAGTTGGCAAGAATGTACACTGGTCGTCATAAAATTATAACACATTATAGAGCATATCATGGAGCAACTTATGGAGCTATAACAGCAGGAGGTGATCCTCGACGCTTTCCAGTAGATAGCCAAGCGATGCCAAATGTGGTTCATGTAGAAAATCCTTATACGTATCGTTGCCCTTGGAATTCTTCATCTATAGAAGAATGTGGTGAACGTGCTTTAGCGCATTTAGAACGCGTTATTCAATTTGAAAATCCGGATAGTGTTGCTGCTATTTTGTTTGAAGGAGAATCTGGTTCTTCAGGATGTTTAAAATATCCACCAATGTATTTAAAGCGAGTGAGAGAACTGTGTGATAAATACGGAATTATGATGATTGATGATGAAGTAATGAGTGGTTTTGGACGTACAGGAAAAATGTTTGGTATAGATCATCACGATGTAACACCGGATATTATGTGCTTAGCTAAAGGTCTAACGTCTGGTTACTTGCCACTTGGTGGTGTTGTGGTAACTGATAAAATCGCAGAGCACTTTAATGATAATCCAATGATTATTGGGTTGACATATTCTGCACATCCAACCTTATGTGCAGCGGCTTTAGAAAATGTTCGCATTATTCAAGAAGAGAATTTGGTTGAGCGTGCAGCAGAAATGGGATTGTATATTGAAGCTGAAGTTGAAAAATTAAAAGCAAAGCATCCTTCAATTGGTGACTTTAGAAATACTGGATTGTTAGGATGTATTGAGCTTGTAAAGAATAGAGAAACAAAAGAACCAACGGTTCCATGGAACGCAAAACCACACGAAATGGAGGCTACAGGAAGAATGGCAGCTAAAATTAGAGAATTAGGCATGTTCACTTTTGTAAGATGGAATTGGATTTTTATTGCACCTCCTTTAAATGTGACTAAAGAAGAAGTTGACGAAGGCTTAAAAATCGTCTCACAAGCTATCTCTATAGCTGATGAATATTGTAGTTAAATACATGTTAGGAGTACCATTAAAAAACACCTAGGATTTTAAACTGAAAATAATGAAAAAATTAGTTCTCTTATCAATGTGCTTGTTGAGCGTATTTGCTTTCGCACAGAATGAATCAAAAGACTATTCCGAAGCCATTAAAATCATTGAAGTTTGGCTTGATGCACAAAGAGATTTTGATAATCTTCCAGGAATATCTGTTAGTATTGTTTCAGATCAAGAAAAGCTATGGTCAGGAGCCTACGGAATGGCAAATATTGAGGACAATGTTAAAGCAGATCCTAAAACCTTGTGTAGTATTTGCTCAGTTTCAAAACTATTTACGTCTATAGCGATTATGAAATTGTATGATGAAGGTAAATTACGATTAGACGATAAAATTAATGATCTTTTACCTTGGTATAACCTTCAGCAGCAATATGCTGAAAGTGGACCAATTACAGTAAGGGCTTTATTAAGTCATTCATCAGGATTACCAAGAGAAAATACCGTTTCACACTGGAATAGCCCTGATTACCCTTTCCCATCGAAAGAGGAAATTAAAGCAAAATTGTCAACACAAGAGACTTTATATCCAGCTTCTACATATTATCAATATAGTAATCTTGCGCTTACATTATTAGGTTATGTGGTTGAAGAAATTTCTGGTAAGACCTATGAGGATTATGTGCAACATAATATTCTTTTACCTTTAAATTTGTCAGATACGAGCCCAACAATGCCAAAATCTTTGCATGGTAATCAATTAGCAATTGGTTACGGCAATATATCACGAAAAGGTGAGCGTGCAAGGCTAAACTTTTTTGAAGCAAATGGTGTGAATGCGGCTGCAGGATTTTCGTCTAATGTTGACGATTTAGCAAAATTTGCATTATGGCAATTTCGATTGAGAGATTCAACCATTACAGAAATATTAAAACCCTCTACACTTAAAAATATGCACAATGTTCATTGGATTGATTCTGATTGGAATGGTACAAGAGGTTTAGGCTTCGGAGTATATAAAGGCCCTAAAGGTGATAAATGGGTAGGTCATGGAGGTTATTGTCCTGGATATCAAACAAGCTTTCTTATGCACCTTGATAGTAAATTTGCTTATACTGTTATGATAAACGCTAATGGTGTAAATCCAAATAAATATGTTTTTGGAATACATGATTTATTAAAAAAAGTAAAACCCAATAAGAGCTCTAAAAAAGAGGAAAACAAAATTAATTGGTCTGAATATGAAGGTTATTATTTTTGGGACATTGCTGAAGAAGTATATATTTCATCATGGCAAGGAAATTTAATGCTTTTAGAGCTTCCTACTAAATCACCTGCAGAATCAATGAAATTATATAAGCACATTGAAGGAGATACATTTAAAAAAATAAGGTCTAACGACGAATTAGGAGAAAAACTATTATTCGAGCGTGACGAAGATGGAAATGTTGTTCGTATGAAAATATTCGAAAATTATATTTACACCAAAGAAAAAAAATAAAGATTTATTAAATCATAAAGATCCGCGTCATCAGCGTTCCAACTAAATGAATAAAGACATTGTAGAATTACAAGAAGATGTTTCCGCTTCATCCCTTTATAGTGAAGATTTAGCGCCAGTGCCTTCCAATCAAAGGACTTGGAGTAAATGGCATTTAGCAGCTATTTGGGTTGGTATGGCAGTCTGTATTCCTACGTATCTCTTGGCTTCATACATGATTAAAACAGGCCTGAATTGGTATGAAGCTCTTATCATTATTGGGCTTGCTAATTTAATTATAACCATTCCTATGGTGCTTAATGGTCATGCAGGAGTAAAGTATGGTATTCCATTTCCTGTTATTGGTCGTGCAGCTTTTGGGACAAAAGGTGTGCATTTAGCATCAGTAACTCGTGGTATTATTGCATGTGGATGGTTTGGTGTTCAAACATGGATTGGTGGTTTAGCTATCTATGCTATTTTTAACGCTGTTACAGGATCTAGTGGTGAGTTAGGACTTTCGATTGGAAAGTTTGTGAGTTTCGGAATTTTCTGGTTCATTAATATGTATTTCATCTGGAAAGGAACCGAAAGTATTAAATGGCTCGAAACCTATTCAGCTCCTATTCTCGTTATTATGGGAATAGCTCTTATTTATTGGAGTTATGCTAAAGCAGATGGGTTTTTAGTAGTGTTAAACCAAAGTAAACAACTTGAGAAAACAGCTGCAACAATTATAGAAAAAGGTGATGTATATTACCTTAATTTTAGTTCTTTAAAAGATAAAGAAGGAAATTTAAAAATTTCAGAATACAATATTGTTTCAGATGAAAATACAACATGGGAAGCTTTTACTGAGTCGCCAATTTTGATTGAAAACACTAAAAATGTTCAGGTACAATTCAGAAATAATGATGTGGTATCAAGTATTGTTAGTGCTAATATTATAAATGTAGAAGCGAATTCAGGAAGTAAATTGTGGAGCTATTTACTATGGCTAACTGCAATGGTAGGCTTTTGGGCAACCATGTCTATAAGTATTGCAGATATAACACGCTATGCTGCAACTCAAAAAGACCAGATTGCTGGACAATTTATTGGATTGCCAGCAACGATGATGCTCTATTCTTTTGTTGGAATTTTTGTAACCTGCGCAGCAATCATTAATTTTAAAGATATTTTAATTGCTGATGATGCACCTTGGGATCCTGTATCTTTTATAGCAAAATTTAAAAACCCAGTTGTTGTCGTAGTGGCTCAAATATTTATGATAATTGCAACTTTAAGTACAAATATTGCGGCTAATGTTATTGCTCCATCAAATGCTTTCTCAAACTTATGGCCAAAAAAGATAAGTT
>Ga0316208_1003180_pt1 | contig 12207 bp, 10 predicted proteins | sample 3monopyrite_MG_FD_204944 | JGI IMG/M metagenome (GOLD analysis project Ga0316208, IMG submission 204944) | Microbial mat bacterial communities from mineral coupon in-situ incubated in ocean water Damariscotta River, Maine, United States -... | ecosystem: Environmental > Aquatic > Marine >... | reverse complement strand
CCTTCGCCTGCGGCTTCGGGTCAAACGATCAACCGTGTCAGGATTTACAAACAAGACCACTAATGAGCAGGCTTCTAACTAATAACTGTCGTAGCTACGTTCGCCAGAGCGTGGACCGGTCCACCGTCTGGCGACGGTAGCTACCAGGGGACTGGGCACTTAATTCGAGGCCGGTCCCAAGTGATGTCGGCAGTCGTCGTTCGTCACAGTTCTCGCAGTCGGTTGAGAGTGGTTTGCGGTGTCGTTTATAGTCGAACGTATTCGCTGGCGTTGATTCGTCGGCCTGCCTGCCTGCCTGCCTGTTAACAGTTGGGGACTCGGTGAGTGCCCTTTCCCGCCTGCGGCTTCCAATCGCTCATTACCTTTCCCGCAAGGAACCAAGACAATGTCGAAACCTTCCAACTTCACGCGTCGTGATTTTCTGACAACGACCACCGCCGGTGCCGCTGCTGTTTCATCGGGAGTGTGGACCGGAGCCGCTCTGGCCGAATCCAGATCAGCCAACGAGAAGCTCGTCATCGCCTGCGTCGGAACGGCGAACCGGGCACTTGCCGACATCGACGGCGTTGCCGGAGAAAACATCGTCGCACTCTGCGACGTCGATTCGAAACATCTTGCCCCTCAGAAGGAACGATTCAAAGACGCCCGAACGTACTCGGACTATCGAGAGATGATCGAAGCTGAAGCTGACAAAGTCGACGCCGTCGTCGTCGCGACGGCCGATCACAGCCACGCTCCGGCATCGATTCGAGCCATCCGCAAGGGACTCCATGTCTACTGCGAAAAACCACTGACTCACACGGTCGAAGAGGCCCGGATCATCGCTGAAGAATCAAAGAAGGCCGGCGTGGCAACACAGCTCGGCACGCAAATCCACGCCGGAAACAATTACCGACGAGTGACCGAGATCATCCAGTCCGGCGCAATCGGCGACGTCACTGAATGTCACGTTTGGGTTGGTAAAGGCTGGGGCGGTGGCGACCTTCCCGAGAAAGCCGACGAGCCGCCGAAGAACCTCAACTGGGATCTGTGGCTCGGCCCAGCCCAGGAACGTCCCTTCGCAAACGGTCGTTACCACCCGGCTCAGTGGCGACGCTGGTGGGCGTTCGGTCAAGGCACGCTCGGCGACATGGGCTGTCACTATATGGACCTGCCATTCTGGGCTTTGAAACTTCGACACCCGACAAACGTCGAAGCGGAAGGTCCGGAAGTTCATCCGGAAACCTGTCCGCTGGGACTGACCGTTCGGTACAAGTTCCCGTCTCGTGAAGACATGCCGGCAGTCGACCTGACCTGGTACGACGGTAACCTGACCCCGAAAGAAGTTGCCGGCCAGCGCGTTCCCGGATCAGGCGTCATGTTTGTCGGTACGGAAGGGAAATTGTTTTCAACGTACTCCAGTTACAAATTCTTCCCGCAGGAGAAGTTTGCCAAATTCGAACCACCGACGCCGACGATTCCAGATTCCATCGGCCATCACGCCGAATGGATCAAGGCTTGCAAAGACGGCTCGCCGACGACCTGCAACTTCGACTACTCCGGCGCTTTGACCGAGTCTGTCCTGCTTGGCAATGTCGCTTACCGAAGCGGCAAGGCCCTGGAATGGGACGCGGCGAACCTGGAAGTCACCAACGCTCCCGAAGCCAATAAGTTTCTCCGTAAGGAATATCGCAAAGGCTGGGAAGTTTCTTAGTTCGACTCTTCGCAGTTGAACTGACAGCGATTTCGGCAATCATGATGCAGGCCCGGGTTCATTCGGAATCCGGGCCTGTTTCCGTTTCTTATGTGGTCGATCAGTGAACGATTCTCTCAGTTCTCTCAGCGAGATTGATCAACAACTTCTGGAAGGAGTCCGCGCTGGCCACAGCTCGGATTGGGAAGAGCTTGTCTCGCAGTTTCACGGCCGCTTGCTGGCTTTCGCGCGACGTCGACTTGGACAGAATGCCGACGCCGAAGATACCGTTCAGGAAACATTTCTGAGTCTGGTGAAATCGTTGAATACTTTCCGAGGAGAGGCAAGCCTGGAAACGTGGCTGTTCCAGTTGTTGCGCCGCCGCATCGCCGACGCACATCGCCGAGCAGGACGAGATCAAAGCGTGCAACTATGCCTGTCTGATTCCCAGCAAACTGCTGAAGTGAATCCGACGGTGACGCCCGCAACAGCAAGCGTCGATCAATCAGCGAGTTGGTACGTCCGCAAAGATGAGCAACATGCCCACGATCAGAAGTCGTTGCTGCAGGCGGTCACCGCATCGACCGACCGACTGAAGACAGACCGTCGATTTCGAGACCTCAAGACGTTCGACCTGCTGTTTTTTGCACACTGGAAGAACCAGGACATCGCTCAGGAAATCGGACTGGAAGAAACAGCCGTCGCTGTGTTGAAGCATCGGTTCATTCAACGAGTTTCCAAACAGCTCGGTGCAACTGAGCAAAGCAATAACCTGGCCGATCAGTCTTCCGAACTGCTGACCGAGGTCTGGCGAGACGATCGACCGAGTTGTCCTAAGAGGACCACGCTGGGTAAGTACATCCTTGGAACATTGCCTGACGACTGGGACGACTTCGTGACGTTTCATGTCGAGCGGCTTGGCTGCGAATTCTGTGCGGCGAATCTTGAAGACCTGACGACAGAGATCAACGCACCATCTGACGAGCTGGCCAACCAGCTGCGAGGGCGAATCCTCGAATCGACCATCGGCTTCCTGAATCCACAGATCCGTAACGATCCTGTGGAATAGTTAGCACGGATTCCGGTGTTGTGGCTTTGGCCAGGTGTCTCTGCGATAATCGTGAGCTTCGACCGCAACCGTAGGGCATCGTCAAGCAAAGCGCCGGCGTGCCGGATTGCAGCGGTTGGTGATAAAGTGGTATGCCGGCGCTTCGCTTGTCATACCCTACGAAATCCAGACTACGTAAAGAGAAGCCGCATGGCGACCGACACAACCAGCTCCACAGAAGTCGGCAGTTACTTCGTGTCGAACTACCCGCCTTTTTCCCAGTGGACTCGCGAGAACGTTCCCGAGATTCAGTCAGCGCTGAATTCGCCACCGGACGCCAGCGTGCCGATGGGATTGTACATGCACATCCCCTTTTGCCGAAAACGCTGCCGCTTCTGCTACTTCCGCGTTTACACCAACCAGAACGCGAAGGCGATTCAGCGTTACGTTGACTGTCTGGCGAGCGAAATCGAAATGCTCAGCCAGACGGAAGCGATGCAGAATCGTGAGTTGCGATTCGTCTATTTTGGTGGCGGCACGCCGTCGTACCTGAGTTCGAAACAGCTGTTGTTTCTGCGGGACAAGCTGGCCGAACACGTCTCGTGGGAGACTGCGGAAGAAGTGACGTTTGAATGCGAACCCGGAACACTCAGTCTCGAAAAAGTCAAAACGCTGAAAGAGATCGGCATCACCCGAGTTTCGCTCGGCGTGGAAAACTTCAACGACGCAATTCTTGAAGAGAACGGCCGGGCTCACTTGTCGCCCGAAATCGAAACAGCCTACGGATGGTTACGGCAGGTAGGATTCCCGCAGGTAAACATCGACCTGATCGCCGGCATGATCGGCGAGACCGACGAGAACTGGCATCGCTGCATCGATAAAGCCATCGAGATGGAGCCGGACAATATCACTGTCTACCAGATGGAACTGCCATTCAACACGATCATCTCGAAAGAAATGAAAGAGAGTGGCAACGCGTCGCCGGTTGCCGATTGGGCAACGAAGCGCCGCTGGGTCGACGAAGCATTCAATCGTCTACTGCCAGAAGGCTACCAAATTTCGAGCGGCAACGAACTGGTCCGGTCACTCGACACCGATCAGTTTGTTTATCGCGACAATCTCTTTCGTGGATCAGATCTCCTGGCCGCCGGCGTTTCGTCGTTCGGACATCTTCAGGGAGTCCACTATCAGAATCTCGACCAGATCGAAGACTACCAGACGACCGTCGAAGCCGGCCAACTTCCGGTCAATCGCGCCTTGCGACCATCGGCCCATCAGGCACTGATTCGTGAAGTCATCCTTCAGTTGAAAGAGGGCCACATTTCCGGTGACTACTTTCAGCGGAAATTCGGCGTCAATATCTTCGACGAATTCGCAGACGCCTTCCGCAACCAGGAAGCAGCCGGTTACCTGCGAGTTGAAGATGGCGAAGTTCGTCTCACTCGCAAGGGCCTCTTGCAGGTCGACAGTCTGCTCACAGAATACTTTGAGCCGGAGCACCGCCAGGTTCGCTACACGTAGAATCTTCCCGCTAAGCCTTCCTCACTGACAGCACATCTCACCGTGAATCCACTTACCGAACTTGAAGCCCTGTTCGAACTCTTCCCCGAAGGCCAGCCACTGGTCGCTCGGGCTGAGCATATTCCGTCTTCACAGACTCCCGAACCGTACAAGCAGATGCTCGTCCACGAGCATCACATGACGGTGACGATGGAGTCGTACCACGGAACCAGCGTCGATGTCCGAGTGCTGGATCAGAAGTTCGACGAAGACATGTACTGCCGAAAGATCCTTCTTCTGAAGAGCGGAACGGAAGACGTCGTGCAGTTTGGGATCGTTCGATTCAACTTTCAGTACGTGACGCTCGAAGTCAAAGAACAGATCCTCGGCGGAGACATCCCACTCGGCCGAGTCCTGATTAACCACAACGTGTTGCGGCATATTGATCTCGGAGCAATCGTCAAACTGACCGCTGGTCCCGGCCTGGCGAGCCATCTACAAATGGAAGAAGGAGCGACGACATACGGTCGCCTCGCCACAATCTTCTGCAATCACCGACCCGCCGTTGACCTGCTGGAAGTCTCTGCACCTCTGTAGAAAACCGATTCATGGCTGAGTCTGCACAACCCGTTCTTGATGAATCCTACGATGTTGTCGTCATTGGTGGCGGCCCGGCCGGAGCGTCGACGGGTGCGCTCACTGCCGAACACGGTCATCGCACGCTGATTCTCGAGCGCTCGGAAGTCCCGCGTTTTCACGTCGGCGAGTCGCTCATCCCTGAAACGTACTGGACGCTCAAGCGACTGGGTCTTGTCGAGCGGCTCCAGAAAAGTGCCTACCCGAGGAAGTATAGCGTCCAGTTTTTCAGCGAAGGCCTGAAACCGTCGGCTCCGTTTTACTTCGACCAGTACAAAGACTGCGAAAGTTCTCAAACCTGGCAGGTCTGGCGTGACACCTTCGACCAGATGCTGCTCGACCGGGCAACGGAACTCGGAGCGACCGTCCACGCGAAGGCCCAGGTGATCGACGCACACTTCGATGGTGATCGGGCAACGGGTGTCCGAGTCAAAGTCACAGGCCCAAACGGCGAACGCGTCGAAAAAGACATCGCCTGCAAAGTTCTGGTCGACGCGACAGGACAGTCCGCGTTTCTGGCATCTCGGCTCGGCCTGAAAGACACGGACCCGGCCTTGAAGAAAGGCACGGTTTGGTCGTACTTCGAAAATGCTCGCCGCGATTCTGGCAGGGACGAAGGTGCGACGCTGATCATGCAGACGGCCGGAAAGCAGTCGTGGTTCTGGTTCATCCCGCTTCCCGGCAACGTGGCCAGCATCGGCTGCACCGCAGACATGGACGTCCTGTTTGCCGGAGGGGCGACCGCCGAAGAGTCGTTCAATCGAGAACTCGAACGTTGCCCGGCGATGGTCGAACGACTCGAAGACGCGACGCGAGTCCGCGACTACATGACCACCAAAGACTACACGTACTACGCTCGCCAGGGAGCGGGCCCTGGCTGGACGCTGGTTGGTGACGCGTACGGATTCATCGACCCGGTCTATTCGAGCGGCGTTTTCCTGGCGTTGAAATCGGGCGAGTTCGCCGCCGACGCCATTCACGGTGCCTTCGAGAAGAACGACTTTTCCGCCGAGCAGCTTGGTAGCTGGCTCGGCGAACACGCTCGCGGCGTCGACGTTTTCCGCAAGCTCGTTTACGCGTTCTACAATCCGAACTTCAGCTTCGGCCGATTTTTGAAGATGCACCCCGAGTTCCGGTCACACGTCACCGACATTCTGATCGGCGACGTTTATAAACCGGACTTCGATGAATGCTTCGCCACGATGGGCGACGTGACGCCGCCCGTTCCCGCGTGACGCCAACTCAGCACGGAAAGAGAACAACAAGATGAGACCATCCTTCTTGAAGTGCCTTGTTTTCTCCGCTCTCGCACTTGTCGCTGCGGGCCGTTGTGACGCTCAGCAACTCAAAGGTGACGCAGGCGATGTTGCATCGTCCCCGAGAATCGCCGGTGTCACGACCGTCCTCCGAAAGAACTCGCACGCCGAAGTCATCATCGGCCGGCTTGTCCGCGGCTATTCGTTGAACGATGAAGGGGCACGACCGAGCCTGACTCTGAAGTCCCTGTTTACGGATCAGGTTCCGAAAAGCGATATCAGTCGCGAATGGTCGACGACGTACGGTTTTCCCATCGTGGGGTCAGTTCGTGAGGCGTTGACTCATGGCTCGACGTCGCTGAACGTCGATGGAGTTCTCCTTGTCGCCGAACACGGTGAATACGAAAGGTCCGCAACCGGCAACAAGCAGTTTCCGAAGCGACGTCTGTTCGGCGAAGTGGTTGAAACTTTTCAATCAGCCGGGCGTGTCGTTCCCGTCTTTTCCGACAAGCACCTTGCGGACAACTGGGAAGACGCGAAGTGGATTTATGACCGGGCGAAAGAGTTGAAGATCCCGTTGATGGCCGGTTCGTCGTTGCCAGTGCTTTGGCGGTACCCTCAGGTCGACACTCGGCGCGATTCAAAGATTGAGGAGATCGTCGCCGTTTCGTACGGATCGCTGGACGCGTACGGGTTTCACGCGTTGGAGATGGTGCAGTGTCTCGTCGAACGGCGTGCCGGTGGCGAAACAGGAGTCCGCAGTGTGCAGTGCCTGACCGGTGACGCCGTGTGGAAGGCCCGCGAGGCCGGAAGATTCAGCCCGCAGCTCTTCGAAGCAACGCTGGACCGACAGACGATCAAACGCTGGGTGAAGCGAAACAAGACACTGGAAGAATCCGTCCGCGAGCCGGTGCTATGGATGGTCGAATATCGCGACGGGCTACGAGCCAGCATTCTGACACTCAACGGCGCTGCCACGGTCTGGACCGCTGCCTGGAAGTACGCTGGCGAAGATCGGATTGAGTCGACGCGGTTTCAGGTTCAGGAAGAGCGACCGTACGGGCACTTCACTTTCCTCGTTCAGGAATTCGAGAAGATGGTGGCGACCGGCAAGCCAGCCTGGCCCGTCGAAAGAACTTTGCTGACCAGCGGAATTCTCGACGCGCTGCTGACGTCGAAGCTGAACGGTGGAGAGAAACTTCCCACGGCGTGGCTCGACGTTCGGTACATGAGCAGCTACGAATGGAAGCAGCCGCCAGAGCATGCATCAGCTAAAGCAGTGAAGTAGCAAAAAAGAAACCGGATAAGCCGCTCATTGAGCGGATCATCCGGTTCTATGTTTCTTCAGATTCGCGACGGATCAGACGTCGATTCCGAGGTCGTATCTCAGCTCGCGAAATCGTTCGATGAACTCTTCACTCGAAGAATGCACGTGCTCTGCTTCGGTGATGAAGCGAATGTCTTCGTGACAGTCGACGTAATGGTCGATCAGCGTGCCTTCGATCGCGTTCAGGTTCTGGCCGTAGGCGATCAGCAGTTTGTGCTCGTCGAATTGAACTTCCATCGGAATGTTCGGATTCAGAATAGCGATGCCCATGCAGCCATCGTCGAGCAGCAGGTCTTCGTAATCCATCAGGATACTTTTCAGGACCGGCAGGTCGATCGATTCCCGAACCAGATCGTCGTGCGAACCGTGGTCCGAGTCGTGGCTGGATTCAAGAACGACATCGACTTCGTTGCCCATCGGGTCCAGAAGTGCGAAGAACAGATCCAGCACGGTCTCTCGCGAGGCAGCCGCCATGACAACAGGAATCTCGACTCCCGTGTCAGCGTCCTTGTAAGAGTCGTGACGGAACCCGGTTTGTGGCACGACCTGAAGATCGTACGACGGACGAACCGCGTCGGTCAGCATGAAGTTGCCGTAACGAGCGATCCGCAGATGAGTCTCCAACTGATCTTCAGTCAGGTGCTCGAAGCTGCTGGAGCCGCTCGTTTGGCCATCTCGAAAAGTATTTCTGACAAACTTCTGAATAAAACTCATCAGGCCAGAATCCCCTCTGCGTCGGATGATCCGACTGTTTCAGTCTCTGCTTCGCGTCGCCGCGCTTTCAAATTGAATCGCGTTCGGCCAACGTTTCGACAGGGTTTGTTCGTTTCGTGAAAGACCAGCTAACCGCAGCCCCACCTGCGTCGCCGACGTGGCAGCTCGTCACTCAGTGTTCCCGTTCTGAGTTTCGAACTGATCCAGCTCTGCCAGCCCTGCGGAGTGAGTTCTCACTAGAGGATGAACTCACGGCGCGGAGTCGACGTAGCCGCTTTCTGCGAAACACACTCTGAACCTAGCACGCGAATTCGGACTGAGGTCTCGTGCCACGAACGTCGGCATCTTTTTCGACGTTGGACTCTGAGGGCCGACGCACTGACGCGGTCTGGGATAAGCCGGCAAGAAGGCGAGACAGTCCGTCTGCAACGATTCTGCTGCGGCCATTCGTGTCTGAAGTGACGTCAATCGATCATCCAGACGCTACAAACCGCACAGCATGGCTGCGCCAGTTGTGAAGATCGCTACAATTCCTCGCCGGGATCGATCAGCGCCAACGCGAATTCACGCGTACTCTGACTTGTGAAGCGACGCGACGTACGAAGACAATCCCGCTCCTCGCTAAACGAACTCATTCTCTTCTGGAGAGACCCGATATGTTCCGCAACTTGTTTCCTGCACCGAAGAACATCGCGACCGCTTTCGTTCTGTCGATACTGGCGATGTCCTCCACCGCTGAGTTATCCGCTGCGGATGTCAAAGAGGCCGACGAAAGCTGGCAGGTCATTCACCTGTCTGGACAGAGAATCGGATACGGACGAGTCGTTATCCGCGAGGTCACTCGAGGTCGCGATACCGTCTACTTAACCGACACCGAAGAGCACGTTTCCATTCGCCGCTTCGGCCAGCAGCTCAGGATTCAGTCGAAGACTCACACGGAAGAATCAGCCGACGGTCAGCTCCTGTCTTACCGTTTCGAAATGAAGAATCCGCCGGCCCAGACAACGAAAAGTTCCGGGCGAGTGGAAGGCAGCAACCTGATCATCGAATCCACGGTTGGCGGTCGAGTTCAGACAAAGAAACTGCCATGGGACTCGTCAGTAAAGTCTCCAGCGTGGCAGGATCGATCGCTGAGTGATTCCCCCCTGAAGCCGGGCGAGTCGCGATCGTTCAAGACGTTCATGCCCGAGTTCTCGAAGATCGTCAACGTGAAGATCACCGCTGGCGATTACCGCGTCGTCAAACTTCACGATGGATCAGAAAAGTCACTGCTGAAAGTCAATGTCTACCAGTCAATTCTCCCCGGAATAGGCATGCGAGTTTACCTGGACGAGAAGGGCGAGTCGCTGCGAACTGAAGCCGATCTGCTGGGAATGGTGACGTACAGCGTGCCTCGCGAAGTCGCTCTGCAGGAAATCGCTGGCGAAGAACTGGACGTCGCGACGAACACATTGATCAAGATCACCAATCCACCGACCGGCCTGCACGACCGGAAAACGGCTGTCTACCGCATCAAAACCAAAGGTCGGAGCCCTGCTGAATTTCTCCCAACAGGCGGAACTCAAGCGGTGGTTAAGGTGGATGATGAAACGGCAACACTGACTGTTTCATCAATCCGTCCGCCGAAAAACATCCAACCATCACGAAATCAACAGCAGGATTCCCTCGGCGACACGCAGTTTCTGCAGGCCAAAGACAGCCGCGTCCAGGAACATGCACGTCGAGCAGCGGCTGGTTCCCTGGACCCAGGCACGGTTGCGGTCCGGATGGAGCAGTACGTTTATAAGGAACTGAAGAAGAAGAACTTTTCGACGGCGTTAGCCTCGGCGGCGGAAGTCGCCAAAAGTATGGAAGGGGACTGTACCGAACACGCCTGCCTGCTGGCGGCGATGCTGCGAGTTCAGAAAATTCCATCACGAGTCGCCGTTGGACTGGTTTATGCCGAACGACTCGGAGCATTCGGCGGCCACATGTGGACCGAAGCGTGGCTCGACGGCAAATGGGTGCCGCTGGACGCGACTCTTGGCAAAGGCGGAATCGGTCCGGGACATATCAAACTCGCCGATTCCAGCCTCTCTGACGACGGACCAGCTCCCGTGACGTCGTTCGTCCCGCTGATGAACATGCTCTCCAACGTGACGATCGACATCGTAACGACCGAAAAATAACGACAGCTCACGCCCGGCACCTGGATGCTCTCCCAATCGGACGAACCGTCGCAGTCCGCTCGGCGTGTCATGTCCTGACAACAAGTGTCGCCGTATGAGGAAGCCAGCCGCTTAGAGAATCCAACGTTGCGAATTCGTCTGTCGCTCGGTTTCTGCGCTATCTTTCTGGAGGTCGCTTTGCGCGACGGTTAATCCAGTTGAACTCTTAGCGCGGGACCAACATTATGATTGCAAGTGCCAGTCTTCGTTTTGGAATGGTTGGAGCTGGCGGAATTGCTCAGGCATACGCTCAGGCATTTCGCGACACCGACATTGCGAACCTCGTCGCCGTCGCTGATGTTCGCGCCGAATCTGCTGAAGCCATCGCTCGGTCGATCGGAGCGACGGCTTACGCAACTCACGAAGAAATGGCCGACGCCGAAAACCTCGACGCCGTCGTCGTCTGCACACCTCCAGTCACTCACAGAAATATCTGTGCCGATCTGGCAAGCCACGGATTGCATGTCCTGTGCGAAAAACCGTTGGCCATTGATTCAAAGAGCGCGACAGAGATGTTTGACGCCGCCGTGCAGAACAACGTCAAACTGACGATGGCAACCAAGTTTCGGTACGCCGCCGACGTCATCCGAGCGAAGTCGATTGTCAGCTCCGGAATTCTTGGCGACGTTATTCTCTTTGAAAATTGCTTCACCGGACATGTCGACATGTCCCAACGGTGGAATTCGAAGCCGGAAATCAGTGGCGGCGGAGTTTTGATTGACAACGGAACGCACTCGGTCGACATCATTCGATACTTCCTCGGTCCGGTTGCTGAAGTTCAGGTTGTCGAAGGTCGCCGAATTCAACAGCTCGACGTTGAAGACACCGTCCGAATGTTTGTCCGAACAAACGAAGGCGTCATGGGCAGCATCGACCTGTCGTGGAGCATGAACAAAGAGCAGCCGTATTACCTGAGCATTTACGGCTCGCACGGCACGGTGCTCGTCGGTTGGAAAGAGTCGAAGTACCGCCGCTCCAACGACACCGACTGGGTGACTTTCGGCGAAGGCTACAACAAATTCCACGCATTTCGCGGCCAGATCGAAAACTTCACCCGAGCGATCCGCGGCGAAGACAAACTGCTCGTCAGCCCGGAAGACGCGCTCGCTTCGGTCGAAGTCATCGAGACCGCTTACAACTCGCTCCACCACAGCGTCTGGCAACCGGTCAAGCACACAGAATGGAAACCGCCATCGGTCGACGCCGAAAGCCTGCTGGCTGCAGCCGGGCTGGTGTCGTAATGGCAAGCGAAGTGGTCGGTCATCTCGTCAAAGCGGCGGCACACGGCACCCGAATATTCCTGACGCCTGTCGTTATTGACGAGATCGTCAATGAATTCGAAAAGCCAGCACCGGTAAGCAAGTTAGCAGAGGAACGCCGGAAGTCCGAACGACGTCAAAACGTCATCTACCTGGCTTTTGGCGGACTGTTAGTTGCTGGTTCCTTTTTCATCATCGTCTTCACATAAGCAGACTCAACAGGAATCAACGGCGATGGCCGCTCGTATTCACAGCACAGCAATTGTCGAAGACGACGTTCGGATCGGCGACAAGACTTCGATCTGGGACAACGTTCACATTCGTCATGATTCTGAAATCGGCGAAGAGTGCATCGTCGGCGAGAAGACTTACATCGCCTACGGCGTCAAGATCGGCGATCGGGTGAAGATCAACGCGATGGTTTACGTGTGCAATGCCGTGACGATCGAAGACGGAGTCATGATCAGCGCGGGAACGATCTTCACTAATGATCGATTCCCTCGCGCGACGACTCCGGATCTGAAACAACTCCGCGACTCAGAACCTGATGAGCATACACTGCCGACTCTGGTCCGGGAAGGTGCGACC
>Ga0316208_1003179_pt1 | contig 12223 bp, 10 predicted proteins | sample 3monopyrite_MG_FD_204944 | JGI IMG/M metagenome (GOLD analysis project Ga0316208, IMG submission 204944) | Microbial mat bacterial communities from mineral coupon in-situ incubated in ocean water Damariscotta River, Maine, United States -... | ecosystem: Environmental > Aquatic > Marine >... | reverse complement strand
GGAGCTGGACCGCGACCCCGAGCTGAAGCTGGGGCCAGCGGCCAATTCCATGGAGCGGCGCGCGAAGGCGATGGCCGAACGCCAGGGCCGTGAATACAAACCCGTCACTGAGCGCGGGGCCGTGGTTCATGCCGCCCGCCAGGCCCGCGCTGCCTTCCGCGAAATGCGCGCGCGGCTGGAGCTGGCGCGCGAGACCTATGGCATCGAGCGGGAAGCCGGGCAGGGACGTGTCTCTGCCGGTCTGGCGGCGCTCAGGGCCGCAACCGCAAAAGATCGCGACCGAAACCCGGATGACTTCCGGGAACGGCTGGCGCGCGTCGTGGGCCGGTCAGAGGACCGGGACGACGCACCGAAGCCGGAAGGCCGCAATTATGCGCGGGAGCGGCTGAAGGAAATCATGGAAAAAGACGCGGGCCGCGATGGTCAGTCGGCGGTTCACAAGCTGGACGGTCACAGCGAGTATGATCTGGGCGAGGACACAGGGCGCGAGGCGCGCAAGCCGTCTGTAAACGAGCGGCTGAAGGACGTGCTGAGCAAGCCGCGTGAAAAGCTGGAGATCGAGGACGAGCGCGAACAGGAGCGCGGTGACGACGAGAATGAAAACACGCGGGACAGGGATCGTGGTGAAGGTCACAGCCTGTGACTCAACCCGGTGAAACGACAGAGGAGACTTATCGGATGTATGAAGTATTCAACGTGGGCAAGACGATCTTGCTGGACGGAAAGCCGTTATCGCTTGTGACGCCTGCAGGTGTTGAAGGCTGGATCGAGAAGGGTATTCCGCACAGCTACCACTATGACCAGGTGCGCGATCCGCTCGACGGCCAGATGAAGTATCGCTGTCTCTATGAGAAGGACGGGGCCGATGTGCCGTTTGTCTTGGTCAACGATCCGGACGAAGGCGACGGGCGCGTGATCCTGTTTGACGATATGCCGGATCAAGAAGCCGAGGTGTAAACCTTGCCATTCTATGGGCTTGGCGAATTCCAGCTCTTAACTGCAGCCCAAAGTTCGCCAGGGAGTTCGGGCTGGAATGCAATGATAAGACCGATGATACTTGCTGCGCCCGCAATCAGTTGGAAGGGTTTGCTCTCGGCGGCAAAGTTTATGAACGTACGAACTCGCCCGCCATGCATTTCCCACCAAGTGGTATTTGTCTTAAGTGATCGGTCCCGCGCGCGACCTGCGATATTCGCGATCATATCGACTTTTCGTAGGGTCGATTGATGCAAGCCAACGTAGTTTCCTTGTTCAAAAGCTTCTGCTTCTGATGCGCCATTCAGAAAGTCGCGAGGCTGAATTTTGTTCTTTTCCAGCAAGGTGGTCAGCCGAGGATGGCCAGTGTAACCGACGCCGTAGATGTCGATTAGAAGCCGGGCGAGATCAAACTTGTTCTCATCTGGGATAATGAAGGGTGGTTCACCACCCAAAACACGATATCTGTGCTCAATCGCAGCGAAGCCATAGTTGATATCGCGCATGTTCCAGTGGAGGTATTTCATGCCTCGGTGGCTGCCTACATGTGCAAAGAAACCGTCGAGCATTTTCCGTTCTAGCGCATCGTAATGTTCGGTGATTCCAGACAGATCGATGCCGTCCAGCTCTGCAATCTGGTGGATTGAAAACGATACTGTCTGACCAGAATCGAGCTTCCTGACGGCAATGGACGTAATTCTGGGCGATCTACCATCTGTTCGGTCGTAGAAACTTTCGCAAGAGTAGTGCGTCACCCAAACGTTGGAAGCGTCTTCAAAGAGTCGGTCAACAATGGCGCGAGAGGTTTTTTGCTTTCTGGGATCAGGGGCCGACAATGTACGTTTCCTCGCGCTTGAGTTGAGCGCGTACCATCTATTGAAAACCCTTTTGGATCAAGCTGATGTAACCGAGAGGTCGTGAGATAATCGACTGAGATTCTGTGATTCCGGCAGTGTGCCAGTATCGCTTTGACCGATAGACAGGGCAGGGGATCGACGGGCTGACGCCCGCTCACCCCAACCCCGACAGTTTCTAATCCTGTTGATCCGCCTGCCATCCTGTCAGGTCCGAGAAAACCGGCAAGCGCCGCCTGCGGCGTCGGTTCCGGTCGAGAATTCCGGTTCCTCCCACGCGCAGGCGCGCGGTTCCCTCCCAAATTCACGCCCTCCACCCGGTTGTCACGGCCCCGCCAGGCCGCAGGACGGGCTTTGCCCTTACCTGCTCTGCCCTTCGGAATGCATGGGCATTCCAAAGATCAGAACAGGAAGGCCCGCCCATTGGCGGAAAGGGGAAGAGACCCGGCCCGCGTCACTCAAAGGAGGGTCACAAATGACCGCAGAGAAGTTTGACGTTTATTCCCATGTCACCAATCAGATCATCGCGCAGATCGAGGCGGGAACGCCGCCCTGGCGCAAGCCGTGGACCGGCGGAGGGGCAGGGGTAAGCTTGCCGGAACGGTTCAACGGCGAGGCCTATCGGGGCATCAATATCCTGATGCTTTGGGCGACAGCGATGGCTAAGGATTACAGATCAGCCCGCTGGATGACGTTCAATCAGGCCAAGCAGCTTGGGGGCCATGTTCGCAAGGGCGAGAAATCCGCGACGGTCGTAAAGTATGGCACCGTCGAGCGCGAGGATGAGAACGGCGAGGAACGCCAGATCCCCTATGCCAAGGCTTACCGCGTCTTCAATGCCGACCAGATCGAGGGTTTGCCCGCTGAATTCTACATCCTGCCCGATCCGCCCCGCGATCTTGGCACCGTGGTAGACCCTGAGCTGGAGGCGTTCTTTGCCGCGACAGGCGCGGAGATCGACACGACCGAGGAGCCGCGCGCCTACTACAACATCAAGACGGACCGGATTCATATGCCGCCGATTGGTACGTTTTATCGGGCGGCTGGGTATTTTGGCACCTTGGCCCATGAGACAATTCACTGGACAGGCGCGACAAAGCGGCTGGACCGCTTGGGCCGGTTCAACGACCGCAAGGCCTATGCGTTCGAGGAGCTGGTCGCGGAGATCGGCAACTGCATGCTTTGCGCGCAGATCGGGGTGGAGCCTGAATTCGACCAGAGCGCGGCCTATGTCGAAGGATGGCTTGAGGCGATGAAGGAAGACAGCCGCGCGATTTTCCGGGCCGCGTCCGAGGCGCAGAAAGCCGTGGATTACATCATGGAGCGCACCGCGCAGACCGACCGGATGGCCGCCGAGTAACAGCCCGCACCGCTGAAATGATCGAGGCCCCCGTCAGCAGGCGGGGGCCTTTTGCGTTCTGGTGTGATCCAGGTGGCGGCGGTTTCAGGATGACCTGTCAGCTGGCAACCTGAAGGCCGCCCGCTGACAGGCCCGGCGCTTCGCGCGGACGCCCCAAAGGGGCGGGGCAGTTGGCGGCATCCAGTTCAGCCTGGACCGCAGTTAGCTTGCTGAGCAGGCTAATCCGCTTCTCCCAAGGCCTGAATCACCCTATCGCGGTTGCGTTGTGCCATCTCGAACTGTGGTGCGCATCGAAGCGCTTCTTCGAAGCACTCAATAGCTTCAGCATATTGCTCTAATGCCTCAAGGGACATGCCTTTGTTATTCCAAGCACCTGCATGTTCGGGATCATGCGCTAGCGCACGTTCACTTGCTTCAATGGAATCCTTCATCCGTCCCAGTGCCCCCAAAGCTCGCGCCGCACTTGTCCACGTATTTGCATTGTCTATGCCGAGAGATATTGCGTCCTTGAAAGACGCATATGCGCGTTCAAAATTACCTGTGTTTCCGTATGCTTCTCCCATAGCGGCCTTAACATTTGCATCATTTGGGTTTATTTCATCTGCTCTCTTAAGGCTTTCCAGTGCATCAGAAAACGCACTCAGACCCATTTGCGTCAGCCCTAGGTTTCGCCAGAAAAACTCGTTAGACGGATCAAGCGAACAAGCTCTCTCAAAAAACTCAACTGCTTCCGCAAGACGTCCGAGTTCTCCAAGAGCACGCCCTTTCAGGTTCCACGAGAAAGCCTCTTCATCGTTCAATTGAATGGCGTTCTCAGCCATAAGCAATGACTCTTCAAACCGCCCCAAGTTCCCAAGAACGCGTGATCTGTACTGCCAGCCCTGATAATCTTCGGGGTCAAATTCAGTGGCTCGCTCAAACGCTTCAAGAGCGTTTGAGAACCGATTCATGCGTGCAAGTGTTGATCCGTGATTGAACCAAAACACTGCGCTTTCTGGCTCCAAATCGACCGCTTTAGCGCCAGCCTCAAGCGCATCCTCAAGCCGGTCAAGGTCGGCCAAAGCGTTTGAGATACGGCTCCAAGCTAAGGCTTGCGCATCATCCAGCTCGATTGATTTCTCCAAAGCTGCGAGTGCATCTCCATGGCGATTAAGCTTGGACAGAGCCAAGGCCATTTCACACCAAGCAAAGGCGTCTTCGGGTCGTAGTTCGAGCGCTTTTTCAAATGCATCAACCGCCTCTTCTATGCGCTGCAAATTGAAGAACGTTGCACCAAGATTAGACCATGCCTCGGAAAACTGTGGCTCAAGCCTAACAGCCTTTTCCTGCGCTAAAAGCGCATCCTCATTGCGATCAAGTTTTTCTAGAACCCAGCCCTTGTTTGTCCATGACAGGGCCGAATTAGGGTTTAACGAGATTGCCCTTTCGAAAGCTGCGAGCGCTTCCGCATCTCTGCCGAGATTGCCCAATTCTGTTGCCTTGCCAATCCAAGCCCTCGGGCTGAGAGGGCGAAGAGCCAAAGTGCGTTCATAGCAGCTTAGCGCAGTCTCATTGTCATTATGCCCAACGATCCAGCCGTAGTAACTCCAAACATCCGGGTCGTCAGAAAACAGTTCACTTGCAAACTGAATGGTTTGCACCGCCAAAGCCATATCGCCTTGCTTGGCCAACACATACGCTTTGCTTTGGTAGGCATGGGAGAGTGATGCATCCAGTTCGATTGCTTTGTCTAGGCAGATGAGTGCTTCATCAACACTATTCAGGTAATGAAGTGTAACGCCCCTATATGCATGCGCAGAGGCGTTCCATTCGTCCAGCACGATTACCTTCTCAAACGAAGCCAAGGTTTGATTGAGCATATCCGCATTGATTGAAACCGCGCTGTTCGAAGTGGATTTCGCTCCCAAACTCAGCTTTAATTGTGCTGCGCCTTGCGCAATCCAAGCGCTCACATCCGTGGGATCGCCCTCAATCGCTTTTCGTGCATACTTCAGAGCTTTTTCTGCATCGCCATCCCAACGGTTAAGGTCCGAACTAAGAACAAGTACAACGGGGTCTTCAGGCGCTTGCAGCAAGGCAGAGCTAACAGCTTCGTTAGCCAGATTTCGCATTTGTGTCGGAAGAGATTGGCGTTCAAAGGACGGACGCTGACCAATTTCGCTTCTTGCGCTCCGAACTATCTCTCGCGCTTTGTCTACACGTAGCGCATCAACGGTCTCAGATATCTTGTTCGTTTCTTGCTCTATCCGTTTAGTAGTTTGGTTGGTTTCTGCTATATCTTGACGAACTTGACCCAGAGCCTTTGCCATCTCAAACATTAAGACGGGTTCTAACTCTCGATAATACTGCGCATTTCCGGCAGCTTCTTCAATTCCTGCCTGGACCACATTAGTCGCGTAGCGATGCGGCAAATCTTCTTTCCGTCCTTCGCCAAAAAGATCAGGACGAATTGCGGCCAGCCCATCCATAATTACAGTAACTGCCTGTTCAGGAAAGCCCTTAGGTGTAACAGCGGACGCCGCAAGTTTCTTCCGGTCTATGACACACTCGCCCAAACACTCCTGGAGAGCCTTATCGGCAGACTTTAGACCTGCCTTTAGCTCCCAATCGTCTCCTTCAGCTTTGATGTATGCGCCAAAATCCTCCATGATTTTCTTTCGAATACGATTTCGCACCCGAGCGCATTCTGGACCAAACTTCTGTGATTGGCCGAGGACGAAACCAGCTATACCAGCCAATCCAACGCCAGCTTCCAGTGCGCCAGAAGGTAGCGCGCCAAACGCGAGTGACGTTGCACCAACACAGATCGCTGCTGTTCGTTCTAATCCATTCTCATAAAACCCCATACCACCCCGTTTCTTAAAGAAGTTGTGTCGAACCAACATAAGCCGAAACTGCGGACGACTATAATGAAGTCTGTGTTTCTCTATTGCGTCCAGGTTGGCACCCAGGCTCGCAGTTTCGCACCAACCCTGCTCGGCCGAGCTTCGGGGACGGCACAGCATTGGTCAATCGGGATATTTCGAGACATCCGCCGCGCGGAGCGTTCTTACGAAACGGCGCAAAAACGGTCGTTTCTGTCGCCCTGCCCTGTTCCGAGTAGGATCAGTCGCTTAGCCATGCCAAAAACCCCCGGCAAAACCTTTGCGGTTTTGGCAGGTTTTTGGCACACTGAGACATGATCATTGGATATGCCCGCGTCAGCACTGACGACCAGAGCCTTGTTTCACAGACTGACGCGCTTTCGGACGCTGGAGCTGGGAAGATTTTCGCGGACCGGATCAGCGGATCGAAGCGCGCTCGGCCGGAGCTGGACAGGATGCTGGACCAGCTCCGCGATGGCGACGTTGTGACGGTCACCAAATACGACCGCCTGGCACGTTCGATGAAAGACCTTCTGGAGATTGTCGAGACGATCCGCGCGCGCGGAGCCGGCTTCCGGTCCCTGGCTGAGGACATTGACACGACGACGCCGGCTGGCCGTCTTGTATTCCATGTTTTCGCATCCATAGCTCAGTTTGAACGTGAGAGGATGTCAGAGCGGACCAGAGAAGGCTTGGCATCTGCGCGCAAGCGGGGCCGGATCGGAGGAAGGCCCCCTGCCCTGTCGCCCGCTCAAAAGGACGAGGTGCGCCGCATGAGGGACGACGAACACCGCGCTGTCCCGGAGATAGCGCGACTGTTCAAAGTCAGCGAGAGGACGGTACGACGTGCTTAGCCAGATCAGTCTGGTAAGACGATATCGTTCCATTTCACTCGGTGCTCATGCGAAATCGCAGGCTCAACTTTGAGCAACGAAGTGTAGTGCGGAAAAATGTCAGCTGGGTTCTGCACTAGGCGAAGGTAATATCGCATAGTTGGTATCACACCATTTGCGATGACCTGACATCCAGTCCGTTCTTTCACTTCTTTGATCTTCGCGGCTACTTCATCAGTCTGCCCACAGTTCTTATGGGTCGTAAGAACGTAAAAACGGTCGACACGACGGGTCACCAGCTTCTTTGCTGCGTCCACGACAAGATCGACCGAAACTGGGATACCGTGTTTAACTTCAATTGCCTCAAAGACTGAGCCATCATTCTTCTTAATTTCGATGTCGCCCGTGGCACCAGTCTGGGAATCGGCGGCACTGTGAAGCTCAAGGTTAGCCAAGTCTAACCCCTCAAAGCGCTTAAGTTCAGGCATGATGAGCTTGTAGAGGCTGTGCAGGGCCAAAACGGGCAGCCGTGATTGACCGCGAGATTTATAATCGGCAAAAAAATGGGCCTCAAAATGTCCGATGATTGTGCTGATATCATCTATTCGCGGTTCAATCAGGTCGATTTTCTTGGCATTCCGACGAACGACTTGCCCAAGAAATAGATAGTTGAGCATTTGCTTCGCATCTGCACCCCCTTCTTCGAGGGCGTGATAGCAAGCTAAGAACTCGTCTTTGACCGCTCTTATGTTCTCATCATAGTTAAGAAAATAGGGCTTGGGGCGCTCCAATGTTCGAGTTTGCCATCCAGACTTTGCTCCGTCAAAATCCTGATCTCGGAGGAAAGGATAGACGACATTTTCGCTGACGCCACGATGGTTGAAGTGCTGGGGGTCTTGTATCTGAATCTGATGAAAACGAACGTCGATATTTGGGTAAGCAATCTTAATTGCAATCCCGGTAACCAGGTTGGTGAAAGCTGCGGTAGCTGAGCTATCGGCCTTGTCGTTCATGGCGTCTAAATTGCCTCTAAGGCCCTCAGGAAGCCCAAAGGTCTTATCGGCGGAATCGTCGCGGTCCACTTCGTCACCAGCGACGAGAGCTTCCTCCAACGCAGCTAAGATCAGCTTGTTGTGGTCTGTGTAGTCACTCAAAATGAAACCCGTTTCTCTGTAATATAAGACGCTGCAATTCTTGCATTTTTTGGCTTCTTGACCGAGAAGTTCATCTGCTTGCTTTGGGGCAGCGTGAATGGATATGCGATCATATATTTGCCATGCGGAATGGCGATATTGGTCTCGCGGGTTCTCACATCGTATCGCATGTCCCTCAAACACGTTGCCAGTTCGTCAAATGTTGAGGCGCCGAAGGTACTAGCCAGCTCGTTCATAAGGTCGTTCTTGTCTAGGTACTTAGAGCACCGACTAAAGTCGGAAACGTACTTAGCAAATTGAAGAATTGCATCGTTCTTTGGTGCCTGAAATCTCGAAATTTGAAAGAAGGGGTAGGGTTCTGTGAAGTGTCCGTACAGCTCGAACAACGAGCCGAACGAACTGACCGACCGCACCCACTCATCTACGGCATTCCATAGAAGCTGAGGGGCACTTAGGCCTGTACCATAAAGCGAGAGGTTCAATGTGGCAGTCGGGCTTCCCGAGAAGTCACGAGCTGAAGACCAGACTTCTATGACTACTTCCGCAGTGAGCTTACGGCGGTTCTCAAAGAAAACATCTAAGTGGTGCATATCGTCTTTTGCGGTACCCTTTACGTTGATCTCGGGAGCTGTGGCACCGCGAGGCGAGAGCGAGAACTGAAAGGTTTTTTCGCCCTTTGCAATGATAGCGCTTCCGTTACGTTTTCGCTGAATTTCCCCATGAAGTACGCGTGTTTTTGCGGCCTTGGCCCCTTTCCTGCCATCAAAAGTTAGGCGTTCTTCTGCGCCCAGTAAGTCGAGCTCTTGTGCACCGCCAAAGATTTGATGTGCGACAGCTTGAGCTAGGCAAAACGCTATTTTTGGAGAAACAGAATTGCCGATTTGCTTAACCACAGATGCCCGTTCACCATAGAAGACGTAGTCCTGCGGAAAGCCTTGTATGGCTTTGTACTCGCTAATCGAAAAGTAACGATTATCCCAATGAAGCGGCCCGGTGTACTTGCCAGGGCTGGCTATGATGGTTTTCATCGGATACCCGCGATGAGCCTTATAAAGAAAATCAGAGAATCTGGACCTGTAAGCAAAGACTGGATTTGGGTGACCTCGCTTAGCCGTGAAGAAAAGATAATTTTGACCTTCGGGTACTTCTGGCAAGAGGTGAGAATATCTACCCCCCTCGAACTTCAACCCTTCTGCTTCGGAATTTCGCACCTTCAGGCCTTTGAAGGCATCTTTGGGAGAAACGTGTGGGGCGTCATCGAGTGAATCAGGCCCAAACAGCGGACGTGGAAATAAAAATGGAATATCTAAGCGGTGTCCCACTAGGAACATTCGTTCACGATGTTGCGGCACACCATAATCAGCGGCGTCTAACAGCCGATAGTTCACAGCGTAGCCTAGTTCGTTGAAGGCGGCGACTATGGCGGCCCAGTCCTGCCCTTTATTTGTCGCCAGAATGCCTCTTACGTTCTCAAAAACAAAAGCCTGCGGCTGAAGATGCCTAATGATATCGCGGTATGCTTCGAACAGGTTGCCCCGATCGTCCAGTCGCCCGGCTGCACCGCCCGCTCGCCGCCCGGAAGCCGAGAAACTCTGACAAGGCGGACCGCCAACTACGAGGTCAATATCATCCGGAAGGGTGTTGAAGTCGATTGTTCGAATATCACCGCAATGAATATCTGAGTTATCAGATGTGGAAGATCCACGATTGAGCTTTAGCGTCTCGCAACAATCGCTCTCGATATCGGATGCATATACGATATCGAATCCTGCCTGCTTGAAGCCTAGGTCGAGGCCGCCCGCACCCGCAAAGAAGCTTGCTACACGAGTTGGCTTCACGTTCTTTTCTCCAAAAACTGCATCTTACGTTTCTCCCTGTGATCGGTAACTTACCGTAGTGAGCTTAACCAGAACCTGATGATTAAAACTCTGTCGCCTCATCTTAGTGATGCCATAACAGATAACTGTTATCGCCTTCTGCCATCAATCTCAGCGGCTTTCGGAATGTCGATCCCTCCTGCCCGAAGGCACTCATACAAGAGCTCTTTTTGGGTCACGCCACGCTTCTGTGCTTCAGAAGCAAATGCTTCCTTGATCGGTTTTGGCACATTGGTGAACGAAAATTGCACACGCGGCGCATCTTTTAGGGCCGAAGACTTGGCTTTGCTGATACTTGGCAACGGAGCCGCCATTGCTTTCAACTTTTGGGCGCTGCTGTCGTCGTCCAGATTATCATCGAGGTTTACGCTGACTTTGGCCATGACCCGCTCCTGTAGAAACTGATTAGGCCCCTGCCCTGCAAGTCCGCCAGAACCGACTGAGCCGACCGTCGCGCCGATCCCTGTGGGGCTTGCCCTGTAGAGGTCATTTCCTTGAATCCTGTCCGATGCGCGCACATGGCGTTGAGCCGAGGCACATTCTGGGCATCGAGGGCATCGACAATGGCCTGCGTGATGTTTGTTTGTGTATCCACGTCCATCATCACGACCAGGGCCGGAATCTCCTTTTCCATTGTCTCAGCAACACTTTGAACATGTGAATAGGTTCGCTTGGCTCCCTTGGCGTCAGCTTCGTTGGCCTTCGATGGTATCAGGATGAGATTGGCGGCCGCGATGGCGTGCATTGCCATTGCTGACTTGAAGCCTGCTGTATCCACAAAGATTGCGTCATACGGCGGATCAGCCTTCTTCAATGCCTTGACGGTTGGCAGAAGCTTTTCGTCATCTTCTTCGTATAGCCAGTCGAGATCGGTCTGTTCTTTTTTTGCCCACGATTCCAAGTGCCGCTGAGGGTCTGTGTCAATCACGGCGACCCTTGCACCATCCTGAACCATCAGGCTTGCGATGGCCGTTAGAAGTGTCGTTTTTCCCGCGCCGCCCTTTTCTTGCACTACGCTGATAACCTGCGTCATGGCCTGCCTCCATTTTCCCCTAACCCTTAACCCTTAACCAATAACTGTCAACACTTAACAGATATCAGGTATCTGTTAAGTGTTATGGAGCCTTGCCCTTGCGCTCATACCATTTCCGACAGAACCCTATAAAAGCGGCATCCGGGTGACGTGGTGGGTCGTTCATCCACATCCGCCATTCCTGCTCAAGCGCATAGACATCCCATGTGGGAGCAGCCTTTCGAGCCTGATCGTAGGCATCAGAAGACAAACGCACCGATACCACTGAAGCGAACGATGGGCTATCGCCGTAAATCTCTAGGAACTCGGGCTTTGGAGTAATTTCCAGTACATCATGCAAAAGCCTGAAGCGATAATCGGGCATGTGGGACTGAGCCTCATCTGCCCTGCAGATCGCCTTTACAAGGCGTTTGAACTCTTTTGCTGTAGATGTAGAGCCTGTCTTGTGTTGCAGCTTATCTAGCCCGATCCGCCAGACATCCTGCTTTCCGCAGTGCTTTCGTGCCAACTCATACAAGCGCCGCTCCAAAGGTTTGCGAAGCTGAAAATATGCTTTGTTAAGTGTTAGCACGTTCTTGTTCTCGATTGCCTTGACGAGCCAGTCACCCATTTCCAGTTCCACGCTGAGAAGGCGTCCTGTGGAGTCCTCCTTGACGATCCGCGCATCGGTGATGAATGAAATCGAACGCCACTCACCTATGCCGTGGTCATGAATGTTCGTTTCGATCTGCGTAAACTGAAGGCGGGTGAGAGCACGTCGAAGCGTTGCGTAGGCCTGTCCGGTAGTATGGCGGTTTGTGGCCTTCAGCAGATCATGGGCTGAAATCCGGACACGGCGACCGATCTCCTGACCTTCGTTCTTCGCTGCCATGAGTTGGCTCAGAACATAAATCAGAATATCCCTGTCGAAGACATTTGCGCGGCCTTCCTGAGCCGCTGGCGTGATCTTCACCTTCACGTTGCCTTGTTCGTACTCGAATGCGGCCAAGTCCTTTTTGACCGAGAGCGAGAACAGGGGGTGTTCCATAGAAGCGCGGTCACTCTTAGGCGTGGCATCCAGGATGTCACAGACAAACAGGTCCGGCTCAGTGTGCCGCTGCGGTAGCAAAGCTGTTCTTTTTCGGGGCCGTGCCATTATTCGATAATCTACCCACCATTATTCGACAGTCTGCCCACCAGAGGCGTGCATTATTCGATACTCTACACACCTTTCTTCGATAGTCTACCCACCTTTCTTCGATACTCTACACACCGGCAGGCTGAAATATGGTGA
>Ga0316208_1003176_pt1 | contig 12231 bp, 8 predicted proteins | sample 3monopyrite_MG_FD_204944 | JGI IMG/M metagenome (GOLD analysis project Ga0316208, IMG submission 204944) | Microbial mat bacterial communities from mineral coupon in-situ incubated in ocean water Damariscotta River, Maine, United States -... | ecosystem: Environmental > Aquatic > Marine > Coastal... | reverse complement strand
TTGCCTGCTGGCTTGGCCGCATTGTATGCGCCGTGGCTCGATGTCTCTGGCCCGTCCACCAATGGTGCAGAATCTACTCTACGCGCCTTGGCCCAAAATGGACTTGCCTGGGGTGACGGGAATGGCCTGTGGCTCCTGTCCGGAGATGGCGCCGCCGAAAGCGCTGCTGCACTTGCCTCCACTGGCAACACGATTCACGAAGCCTTGCAGGTCGACATGATTCTGAGCAACACCTTGGAGGGCGAGGCACCGCCTGTTGCCCTGAGCATGCCAGTGGTTGCTGGCAAAGAACTGCGCTTCGCCAAAGGCACGATCCGCGATAGCCTGACCGATTGGGATGTGGAAGTGGCGCAAGTTTCGCGCATTGCCGATCCGCACTTCGAAGATTTCTTCGGCGGCGTGCGCGGTCAACTCACTACGGTGCGCCTTGCCGATGGCCGCCTCCAGGTGCAAGGTGACATCACGGTCAGCATCGTCAATCTAGGTCAGCCCACCACCATTCGCCTGGCCTCGGCCACGGCAGGGGAGAAGGGCTACGACGGCGAGGTCCCCGCGGCACCGGCCCAAGTCATGGGTCTGGAGCACCCAGAGCTCAGCGAGCTGCGCTTTGCCGGCACCTGGGAACCCGATGAAGACGGGAAAATCACCCTCGTCCGCAGTGCCAAGTCTCTGCTCGGTGATGGCGTCAGGGTTCGCCTTGAGGTCCAAGTGAGCTCGCTCTAAGGGGCCCCCGAAGCGACATGGGGCGGCTATGCTGGCCGCCTCATGTCTGCGATGTTGCATCCCCTGACTCTTCTGCTGCTGTTGGCATGCGCTGCTCCTGGGCAGCCGAGCATGGCCTTCTCCGAGCAAGCTCCAGCAGCTCCCGCCCCCGCGGTTTCCGGACCGCCCATCCTCGAGCTTCCGCGGCACCCGGCACTGTCCCCCGATGGTCAGCGCGTGGCCTTCGCTCACCAAGGCGACCTGTGGGTGGCCAGTGTGCAAGACGGCCTCGCTCAGCGCTTAACCGCGCACGATGCCTTCGATGCGCGCCCAATCTGGTCCGCCAATGGCGAAGAGATTGCCTTTAGTAGCAATCGCCACGGCAACTACGACGTGTACCTCATGCCGTCATGGGGAGGAACTCCCAGTCGCGTGACTTTCGATAGCGAATCGGAACGTCTGCATGAGTGGATCGATGGCAATCACCTGCTGATTGGCGCCACACGAGAGCGCAAGTATTCGCGCCGTGGGCAGGGTGCATGGATTGCCTACCGCGACGGCCGCACGCCAACCCAGCTTGGCGATTGGCCGATGAAGAACCCCACCTTGACTGCCGACGGCAAGCTTCTGGTTTATGAGCGCGGTCATGGCGACCCCAGCCGTCGTGCTTATCGCGGTCCAGCTTCAAGTGAGCTTTGGGTTAGTGATCTGGAGCGTGGCAGCGACCGTGCCTTGACTACCTTCGACGGCAATGACCTGCAGCCGATGTTGGCTGGCGAGTGGGTTTACTTCCTTTCCGACCGGGCTTGCCCAGGGAATGAAGAAGGCCGCGATCTTGGCCTATGGCGCGTTGCCCTAGATGGCGGCAAGCCGGAAATGGTCTATCACCCCGGCGGGCGCAGCCTGCGCAATGCTTCGTTGAGTGCCGATGGCTCCCGTGCCATCGCTGAGCTTGACGCTTCCTTGGTTTGGATTGACCTCAGTAACGGTGCGGCACAGATGCTCGATGTTCGCGGCAGCTTTGACCCCTCCAAGCCGCGTTTCCATGAGCGCACGGTCGATCGAGGCGCCAGCCAAATCGCAGTTTCGCCTGATGGCGAAGCCATCGCCTTTGTGGCCGCCGGCGACGTCTACGTGATGCGCCACCACGAAGACATTCAGCGTTCGGTGCGCGTGACGACCGATCCGGCTCCCGACTACAACCCGGTATGGGCCGAAGATGGGGAAGCCTTGCTCTTCATCTCTGAGCGCGATGGCAACGGCGAAATTTATCGCGTGCGCCCTAGCGACAATGTCGAAGTCAACGACGAAGATGGCAGCACCGAAGAGGCTGAAGCCAAAGAAGGGGAAGAAGAAGAGAATCTTCCCTTTTATCTCGCTCACGACTTCCACTTGGAGCGCTTAACCAACACTGCTCACGATGAAGGCATGCTGTCTTTGTCGCCGACCGGTGAGTTGTTGGCCTGGAGCATTGGCGGCCGCAACTTGGTCGTGGGGGACCCCGAAAGCCTGGTAGTTTCGCGCGTCATTGCCGAGGGCTTTGAGGCTCCGGGATACGACTGGGCGCCCGACGGACAGTGGCTCGTGTTTTCACAGTCTGACAATGATTTTAACTACGACATCTACCTAGCGCGCACCATGGTAGAGGAGGGCGAAGAGGGCCCAGGGGTGAACCCGTTTAACCTCACTCGTCACCCCGACGACGACACTTCGCCGCATTGGTCGCCAGATGGCCGCTTCATCACCTTCACCTCGAAGCGCATGATGAATGATGAATCCGATGTTTGGGTTGCCTACCTGCAAGCAGCCGACCGCGAGCGCAATGAGCGCGAACGCCTCGAGGCGGAAGAGAAAGAGAAGAAGGCCAAGAAAGCCAAAAAAGGCAAAGGCAAGGGCGATGAGGAACCCTCTGCCGCCGCCGATGACCCCATCAGCGGAACCTGGGAAGGCATGGCTTCCGGCCCCAACCTTCCTGAAGGTGGTCTGCCCTTCACCATGCATATCTTGCTTCAAGATGGCGAGGTCCAGGGTGATGTGGCTTCGGGCATGTTCACTGGGCCGATGGACAACCCGCAATGGGATGCCAAAGCCCTGACCCTTTCCTTCACTTTGGCTATCCCGGAATCGAACGGCGTGCCGATTAGCGTTCAATTCCAGGGCGAGACCCTGAGCGGCGAAGCGACTCCTCCAGGTGAGCTTTACCAACTCAAGGGCAAGCGCGTTTCTAAGGACAGCGGCCTGGCCGCCGCCGATGCAGATGCAGGCCAGGAAGAAGAAGCTGACAAAGCCAAGGAAGACAAGAAGCCCGATGTCGATCCGGTCGTGATCGACTGGGATGACCTCACCCGTCGCTTGGTCCGCGTGACCCGACGCGAAGGCAATGAAAGTGCCATTGGCTGGAGCGCAGATAGCACCAAGGTGCACTACAACGCGCGCACCGGCACGCGCCTGACTTCCGGCACCACCGCCGAAACGGGTTCCTTCACGGTGGACATCACCGACATGTCCGACAAGAGTTTCGAGAGCTCCAGCATCTCTAACTTCTTGACCCACGACAAAGCCGTGTACTACACCAAAGGCGGCCGCATCATTGGCAACAGTGGCAAGGCCACGACCTATTCCTTCTCGGTGCGTTACCGCGAAGACCGAATGGCTGTGCGTCGTGCCGTGATTGAGGAGTGCTGGCGCGCTCTAGATCGCTTGTTCTACGACCCAAATTTCCACGGCCACGATTGGGCTGGCTCACTCGCCAAATGGATGCCCCTCGCCATGTCGGCCTCTACCCAAGAGGACTATGGCGCCATGATGAACTGGATGCTTGGTGAAATGAATGCCAGCCATATGGGCTATTACAGCTTTGGCGCCACCGTTCCTGCGGAAACCGATGGCAACCGCACCGGTCGTCTTGGCGTGGTGTGGGAAGAAGGCGAGCTCGATACCGGGCGCAAGATTGCTCGCGTTCTGCCAGGCGGACCTGCTGCGCGCAGCATTTCGCAACTGGAAGCCGGTGAACTGGTGCTTGCCGTCAACGGAACCTCTTATGAAAGAGGGGGCAACTGGGCAAAGCTGATGGAGGGCACCACTGGCCGAGAAACACGGCTCACTGTGCAAGGCGTCGACGGGGAGACTCGCGAAGTCATGATTCGTCCTACTTCCAGCCTCAACAGCATGCTGTACCGGGAGGAGCAAGAAACCCGTCGGGCCAAGGTAGAAGCCGACAGCAATGAGCGTCTGGGTTACCTGCATATCGAAGCCATGGGCACGCCAAGCCTGATTGACTTCGAGCGCGAGCTGTTCGATGCCGGTCACGGCAAAGATGCGCTAATCATCGATGTCCGCGAGAACGGCGGAGGTTGGACTACGGACATGGTGTTGGCCATGCTCATGGTCGAGGATCATGCCTTCACGATTCCGCGCGGCGGGGGCGTGGGCTATCCCCAAGGTCGACGCATCTTCGCGACTTGGGACAAGCCGGTGGTGGTTCTTTGTAACGAGAACAGTTACTCCAATGCCGAAATCTTCTCGTGGTCGATCAAGACCCTGGGCAGAGGGCCTATTGTTGGTAAGCAAACCTACGGTGCAGTAATTTCCACCGGCGGTACTTCCATGCTCGATGGCAGCTTCGTACGCCTTCCCTTCCGTGGTTGGTACGTCAACGATGAAGCCAAAACCAACATGGAGTTGAATGGCTGCCCACCGGATTACCCGGTGGAAATGTACCCCGCCGACTGGGTTCAGGGTCGCGATCCGCAGCTGGATAAGGCGATTGAAGTCGGTTTAGGCCTGTTAAACGATTAAAAGGCCTATATTGGCCCCCCTCTCTTCGTAGAGTAGGGGGGCTACCCCCTGTTTGTTTGCCATGAATTCCCTGTTCACCCTTTTTCTCGCTCAAAATGCTGCCGAAAAGTTGACCTTTTGGGAGCAACTTTCGCAGTTCTTCGGAGCTGAATCGCCTGCCGATCTCCTGTCTTGGGAATTTTGGCTGGTCCTGACCATTTTGTTCATGGCTGGCGAAATTCTCACCGCCGGTTTTCTGCTGGGCGCCCTGACTCCGGGCACCTTGCTTGCGGGTTTGTTTGCCGCATTCGATGCCAGCATGTCCGTCCAGCTCCTGGCATTCTCCGCCGGCACGGTGATCGGCCTAGTCATCTTGCGTCCGCTGTTCTTGAAGAAAGTCATGAATCAAGGCGAACCCAGCAATGTCGAAGCTTTGGTCAAGCGCAATGCCAAAGTGATTGCCGCGATTCCGGCCAACGGCATCGGCGAGGTCAAGATCATGTCTGAATCTTGGCGCGCCACCTCAGAGACTTCCATTGAAGCCGGCTCCACAGTGCAAGTGCAATCTGTGGAGGGCAACACCCTGACGGTCACACCAGTCTAGATTTTTCATGCTTTACATCCCCATAGCCCTCGTTCTGCTCGTCATTCTTCTTGCCCTGAAGGGCTTGAAGATTGTGCGCCAAGCAGAGGTCGTCATCGTCGAACGCCTAGGTAAGTTTCATAAGATTCTTATGCCGGGCATCAACATTCTTTGGCCGTTCATTGACCGTCCACGCCAGATTGCCTGGCGCATGCGCGTCGACACTCCGCGCGGCCCGATCACCCGCGCCATCAACTCCAATAGCGTGGATTTGCGCGAACAGGTGTTTGACTTTCCCGAGCAATCGGTGATTACCGCCGACAACGTGGTGATCGAGGTCAACGGTTTGCTGTACTACCAAGTGACCGACGCCAAGCGCGCGATTTATGAAGTCGCGAACTTACCAATGGCCATCGAAAAGCTAGCGCAAACCACCCTGCGTAACATCATTGGTGAGATGGAGCTCGATACCACTCTCGGTTCGCGCGATGAAATCAACTCCAAGATGCGCACCGTCCTCGACGACGCCACCGACAAATGGGGTGTGAAGGTCAACCGCGTAGAGCTTCAGGACATTAGTCCGCCAGAATCGGTTCAGGCGGCGATGGAGAAGCAAATGCGCGCAGAACGTGAGCGTCGCGCTGTCATCCTCGAGGCCGAAGGTGAGAAGCAATCTCAGATTCTTCGCGCTGAAGGTCATCGTGAATCTGCGATTGCCATGGCTCAGGGTGATCGTCAGAGCCGCATCCTGCGTGCCGAAGGTGAAGCCGAGGGTCTGAAGATCGTGCGCCAATCCTTCGAGGGACTCAAGGCAGATCCTGCGCAGTATCAGGTGGCCTTGTCCTACCTCGATACGCTGGGCACCCTTGGCGCCAACCACAAGGGGGACAAGACCGTGTTCATCCCGTTTGAATCCGCCAACCTGCTTGGTGGTGTAGGCGGCTTGCGCGAGTTGCTTGGTGGCCAGGGCGCTGTCTCAGGCGCGGCACCACCGCCGCCACCACCCGCCATGCGCTAGGCCTTTAAGCCCAACTGCAACACCAGGTCGAGAATATCCTCGGCCTGGTGTTCTACTTTGAGGTCGTCAGGCAGGCATTCTTGATCGCGAGCGATAAAGGCGACCGGAAAGCCAAGAGCCTGCGCCGGTCTTAGGTCGTAATGGTCATAGGCGCTGACATGCAGAACCTCCTGCGGCTTTAAGGAGCTATGAGCAAGGAAGGCTTGCCAATGACCTGGAGCGGGTTTGTAGCTTTGCACCGCATCGGCGCTGAGGCATATGGCCTGCGCACACCCAAGCTGCTGCCTGGCCACCTGCTGCAGGATGTCTTCTTCGCAATTGCTCAAGAGTCCAATCTGCGCGCGAGCTGAGAGTTGTGCCAAGCCCTCGGCACTATCCGCAAAGGCTGGCCACTGCGCCATGGCTGCGGCGTAGCTCTGCAGGCTGCTGGGGGCGAAGTCGATGCCGCGGCGTTCCCCGGCGCTGGCGAGCGACCGCTGCAGCACCTGCCCATAGGGCAAAAAGGGGCCGCGCTGCAATTCCTGCTCTGCCAACATGCGGTCGCGATCCAAAGCGGCGAAGGCCTCGACCCCCTCAGCGCGCAGAGGAGCACATTCCGGCAAATTCCACAAAGATTCTTGCTGACCTCGCCGCCAATCCATCAACGTACCGAAGCAATCAAACGTAAGCGCCTTATAGGGGAAGGTCATCAGTTGATTCTAGGCTCGCACCGGGAGAAGATGACAGCGGCCCCATGTCCGCCAGGACACCCAAGCCATCCATGTCAGAAACTCTCGCTGCCTCGATTTCCGGGCTTCATGTCCGCCTAGGTGGACGCCCTATTTTGAAGGGTGTCGATTTAAGTGTCGGCAGGGGGGAGTTGTACGGACTGCTTGGCCGCAACGGAGCCGGCAAAACCACGGCCATGCGTTGCTTGCTGGGCTTTCTGCCATTCCAGCAAGGCAAGGTCGAGATGTTCGGCGTCTCTGCCACCCGTTTGTCCCGCCTGCCCCAAGCCTATGGCATTGGGCTCGACCCGCCGGGCATGGATGACTCCCTGACTTTGCGCCAAAACCTAGAGGTCGCCTGCATTCGCGGTGGGCTCTCGCGTCAGAATCACACGGATTCTCAAGGGCGAGTGCATCGCGGTGTCGATGACGTCTTAGATCTGGTGGGCTTGGCCCATCGGCAACACAATCGGGGAGACCGCTTGTCTCATGGTCAAGGCCGCCGCGCTGCCGTGGCGCGAGCGCTTTTGGGTGCCCCCGAACTGCTCGTGCTGGATGAACCCTTGTCCGGCCTCGACCCCGAAGGCGTGGAGCGTTTACTCGATCTGTTTCGCACCCTGTGTCAGGACTTAGGCGTCACCGTCATTTTGAGCAGCCATCATTTGCGAGAGGTCGAGCATGTTTGCGACCGCGTCGGCATCATCGAGGACGGAGAAACTTTGCTCGAAGGTGAGGTCGCCACTTTGCTCGCGGCCTCGGGCGACCGCCTGCGCATCGAAGCTGGTCAAGCCGACCGCGTGCGCGAGATTCTGTCGAGCGCTGCCGGTGTGGTCGGCCCCCCGGAACAACGCCAAGGTGGTTTCGAGGTTCGCGTGCAAGAGTCCTTCGACCCTGTGGCTACGCTGCAGAAATTGGTCGATGCGGGCGCAGAAGTCTCGGCCTTTGAACGCGAACGCGCGAGCCTCATCGATGTCTTCCACCAAGCCCTGGAGAAAGCATCATGAGTGCCTTCCTGCGTGCTGTTCGCGGAGAGTTTTATCTGCTCACGCATCGCCGCTCGGTGTTTTGGTTGCACTTCGGCGTGATGCTCTTGGCAACCCTCTTTGTCGCCTTTGCGCGGATTAAGCTTGGCATCTTGCATGGTGCCGGTGGACCAGGGCCGGAGCAAACCGGAGCTTGGAATTTCTGGCCGCAGTTCGGAAGCGGTGCCCGTGCCGGCTTGTTCCTGGCCGAGATTGGCATTGTCGCGCATCTCGCCGGCGGACTTCCGCGCGAGATTGCCAGTGGTGCCATCCGTGACCCACTCTCGCGCCGCTTGTCGCGGCTCCATTTCCTCGGCGCTCGTTTGTTGGTCGCTTTGGTTTTGCCACTCACCTTGCTCGCCGCAGCAACCTTGGCTTCCGCCGCAAGTGCCTCTACCTTCTTTGATGCAGGCGACATCATGGAAGATGGCCAAGTCATCTTGAGCATCGAAGACGACGAGGTTGCGCATTACCTATACCTCTCCCTTTGGCATGCCGTTGGCCCGCTGATGGCCTTGGGTGTGATGGCGGTGGCCTTTGGCGCCATGTTCCGCCGAGGTGCCGTCGCCCTTGGCGCTGGCCTGACTCTCATGCTCGCGCCGACTTTGCTGCATGAAACTCTTGGGGATCGCGCTCCTTGGTTATTTACCGATCTCCTTCCAGCACTTGGCGCCGACTCATTCTTGGAGCGCACCTCCCGATTTGCCGCTGGGTTTAATGATGCTTTCACCTATGACTGGGAAGAAAGCGTGGTCGGTCCAGGATGGTATTCCCCATGGCCCGCTGTGTTGTTGTTCGCCCTGATGGGCTTGTTCCTGTTCCGTCGCAAAGCACTTTGATTTCCTGCAAATCCACTTGGCTGGCGGCAACTCTGGTTGCCCTGCTTCCGGCATGCAGCTTCACCACCGAAGCCTTGCCCCTGCCGCCATCGTTCTTTGGCTTAGAAACCCTTGTCGATGACAGCCAGCGTGAAGAGGCATGGTTAGGCATGGAAGTCGATTTGAACCAAGCGGCCGACGTCTTCTCCTTAGATGTACAACCTGGGGTGCGCGTCGTCGCGGTAGATGGCGAAGGCCCTGCATCCCAAGGCGGAATTTCCTTAGGCGATATTTTGCTGAGCTATGACGGCCAGGCCGTCGACGACCCTCAGCGTCTGGATTCCTTGCTGGCCAAAGAAGGCGCAGCGCGCACGGTCATGCTGGAATTCCAACGCGGCAGTGAAGTCCTGCAAACCGAAGCCATGTTGGAAATGCGTTCCACCTCGCGCGCTCGCCGGCTTTACTTTGTCGAGCGAGGCTTGCTGCGTGCGGCCTTCCAAGACGATGACCAGGGCCGCCCAGTGGTGTTTCGCCTCGACGAGGAAAGCCCCATGGATTGGGCCGGCATCAAGGTGGGCGACACTGTTCTGCAGTTCCAAGGTCAGGACAGCGGTTCCTCTGCCGAGTTTGTGCGACGGATTCGGCTCAGTCTGAAGCCGGGCGAAGAGTTCGAGCTTTTGGTTCTGCGCGAGAACGGCCGAGAGCGTGATTTCTCGGTCCGTGCCTGGAGCCCAGATCGTGTTTGGACGGAGTTTGGGTTGTGGCCACTGTTTCATTGGTCGCGAGTGCCAGGCGAAGACCGCGGCGAGTTTTGGGTCGGCGATCTCCTACTGTTAGACCTCTTCCATTACCGTCGTGATGGAGGAGAAAGCAGTTGGTCGGTATTGAGCCTGTTCCAATGGGAGAGCGGTGAGTTAGTTCTTGAGGAGCAAGGTCCGATGGCCCCGGAGTCGAGCCAGCTATGAACGGCAGAATTTTGTCGCAGGGAGTTGGCTTGAGTGCATGGCTTGCCGCCATGGTTCTGCCTTCTCATCTGCCCGCGCAAGAGATAGGGCATTTGGCCAGTTTGGTGCAGCCGGCCGGGGATCCGATTGGCGAGCAAGCTTTTGCCGACGCCGATGGAGATGGCGACCTCGACCTCTATCTCGCCGTGCGAAAAGCCGACGGCACGCGCTCTCTGGACATCCACCTGCAGCACCAAGGTTTGGTGTTCTCCACCGGGCCAGATCAAGAGATCGGTCTTTCGCCCGGCGTGATTTCTTGGCAAGTGGGCGATTACCTCAGCGACGAAGATTCTCCAGGTGCCGAAATCCTCATGTTGGCCAGTCGCGGCGTTTATGTGCGCACGTCCAGTGGTCGGCCCTTGGCGCTCGACACCACTCCGCTGTTACTCGACATGCCAAGTGGAGAGGCTCTGCCCTTATGGGAAGCGCAAGCGGACATCGATGGCGACGGTAAACCAGAGTTGGCCTTGGTTACGGCCACGGGGTACCGACTCCTCGATACCGATGGCACTTTGCTCGGAGAAATCACGCTGAAGCCGCAAGTGGAGCGCGCGCCCACCGCCTCGGGGAATTTCCTTGGAGGCGTAGCCCGGCCCAAGCTAAGTAGCCAAGAGATGAGCGACTTGTTCGTGCCGAATGAAGCGCTTGGCGTGATTGCCCGCCCGCCCGCGCTGTATACCTATGAAGCGCTGCCTGCTCCGGTTTGGAATGACCTCAATGGCGATGGCAAGTTGGATTTGAGCTACCTGTTCGAAGGAGAGTTGCGCATTCATGTGCAACAAGCAGATGGCCAGTTCTCTGCCGAAGCCAATCGCCGCCTGCGCCTCAATCAAGACAGTAATGATGAAGACGACGAGCTCATGCAACTGGAATGGGTGAATCTCGGCGGTGGGGCTTCCGCAGACTTGATGGAAGTGCGCAGTAGCACCGATGTTCTCGGCCAACAAGGAGCGTGGAAGGTGCGCCTTCATGTAGACCCGGTCTTGAGTGAAGAGTTCGGCGAGCCCGACGCCTTCTTTAAAATCGACACCAGTTATATGTGGGCTTATATCCATGACCTCGACGGTGATGGTGGTGGTGATCTTTGTCTGTCGGCATGGGACTTAGATCTGTCCTTACTGGGTGGTTTGTCTCCCGAGGTGGATCACCGTTTGCTCGGCTTCCCGAGGACCAGAACGGGTTGGCAAAAGCGGGCCTCTTTCTCGGAATCGCGGAGCTACGCCCTCGATGACATGAACTCATTGGTGTCCTTGGATTCCTTCGTCCTCGACATTACCGGGGATGGTCGCCCAGACATTTTGGAGCGTGGCCGCTCGGGTGATTTGGAAGTGCGGTCCTTTGTGTTGGGTACTGCGGGCGTCAGCATCAGCGACGATGTGGTCTCCACTCTGCCGATGGATGCACTGCTTGGCAGTGTCCAGGTTGAAGACATCAATGGCGATGGCGTGGGCGATTTCCTAATCAGTCGCGACGGTCGATTCGAAGTTCACCTTAGTTACCGGAGGCAGCAATGATTCGTCTGCCCAAGAACTTGGTCGCCTTGGCCGGCCTGGCCCTTTGCCTTGCCTTTGGCCTTTGCTCGCCCCAGCTGCACGCCCAAGAAAAGCGTGAGGTGGTGGTTTCTCCGCGTCCATTGCATCTGGCCGTGGCCCGTCTCGAGCCCGAAGGCGCTGGACGCCTTTTGGCGATTCAAGGACGTGGCATCAGCCTAGCCGAAGCTGTTGGCGCCAACGAAGAAGTGCCGCGCTTGCGTTTGCCGGGTGAATCCACTCTATGGACGGTGGCAGATCTCAACCGCGACGGCATGGATGAGTTCATGGTGTTGGTGGACGGCGATGCCCTACACCGCGTGGTGTTGCAAGAGGGTGCCTTGGTTTTAGAAGATGCCATCATTTCCGGCTTGCGTTGCCTGCCGCCCCGCGGGATTCACGCTGGTGACTTCCTGCAGGACCTCGATCAAGACGGCGACATCGATATGGTCTTGCCAGTCGGTGACCGTGTGCAGCTGTTTCTCGGCGATGGCGAAGGCTTTACTCGCGGGCCAGATTTGGGCGCCCTGTCGCGCTTGGATTTGTCCGCCGGTGGTGGCCTGCTAGATAAGGTTTCGCGGCGACTTTCCATGCCACGACTGGTCCCGGAAGACATGAATGGCGATGGGCGTCCAGACCTCAGCATTTCCGACGGCTTAACCATTCGTCAATACCTGATTTCGGGGAGCGGATTTCCCTCGGAACCCACGCGCACGATTGATCTCACCCGATTCCGCCCAGAGCTCGAGCAGTTCTCTTTAGACTTCGGGAATTTGGCCTCGTCCTTGCGCTTCTTGGTGCAGGACAAGTGGGGGGATCTCAACCAAGATGGCGCCATCGACTTGATGGTTTTGGCCGACGGCCGCATTCGCATTTTCCTTGCCGACGAGCAGGGCATCGATTTGGAGCGCCAGGGTCAAATCCTCAAGCTGCGTGGCAATGTGGCTTATGTCTACCCCGCGCGCATCGATGAAGACGACATCCCGGACCTGGTCATGGTTCGCGTGGAAGATCTAGGCATCGGCAAGCTCCTGAAGGCAGCCTTGTTTAGCCTGGAAATTGATTTTGACT
>Ga0316208_1003175_pt1 | contig 12233 bp, 6 predicted proteins | sample 3monopyrite_MG_FD_204944 | JGI IMG/M metagenome (GOLD analysis project Ga0316208, IMG submission 204944) | Microbial mat bacterial communities from mineral coupon in-situ incubated in ocean water Damariscotta River, Maine, United States -... | ecosystem: Environmental > Aquatic > Marine > Coastal... | reverse complement strand
GAGAACCATTACAAGGTTTACAACTTATGGGCATGCTGGAATCTCGCGTTTTAGATTTTGAAACGGTCATTATTTCATCTGTGAACGAAGAGATATTACCCGCAGGGAAAAGCAATAATTCTTTTATTCCTTTTGATGTAAAACTAGAGAATAACTTACCAACTTATAAAGAGAAAGATGCTGTTTATACCTATCATTTTTACAGACTGTTACAACGCGCTAAAAATGTTTATATATTATACAATACCGAAGCTGATGTTTTAATTGGCGGCGAGAAAAGTCGATTCATAACGCAATTGGAGCTTGAGGGTATTCATAATATCAAGCATCAAATCATAGCGCCTCAAGTCCCAACCATTGAGACGCATTTAAATGTTGTAAAAAAGACTGAAGCTTTACAAAAACAAATAATTCATCTGGCTAGTGAAGGGTTTTCGCCATCGTCATTAACAAACTATATTAGAAACCCCATTGATTTTTATTATCAGAAAATTTTAAAAATAAAAGATCATGTTGATGTTGAAGAAACGGTCGCAGCCAATACTCTTGGAACAGTCGTACATAATACACTAGAAGATTTTTATGAGCCTTTTATAGGTAAGCTTTTAACTGTTGATGGTATTAAAGGCTTAAAACCTAAAATTGAACAAACGGTTACTTATCATTTTAAAAATGAATACAAAGAAGGTGATATTACTAAAGGTAAAAACCTTATTATTTTTGAAATAGCAAAACGTTATGTTTCTAACTTTTTAGACTTAGAGATTAAAACTTTGAAAGCCGGAGATAAAATTAAAATTATTGCTATTGAAGCTGATAATAATATTACAATTAATATCTCTGAACTAAATTTCCCTATTAAAATTAAAGGTAAAGTTGATAGAGTTGATGAATGCAATGGAGTAACCCGAATAATTGATTATAAGACAGGAAATGTACAGCAAAACCAAGTAGAGGTGGTTAATTGGGAAGACATTGCTACAGATTATAAAAAATACAGCAAAAGTTTTCAAATATTAACTTATGCTTATATGATACAGAAATCTAACAAGATTAATCTTCCTATTGAAGCTGGTATTATTTCATTTAAAAATTTAAGTTCTGGGTTTTTAAAATTCTCCAAAAAAGAGAGTACTTTTAGTAGAAGCAAAAACGCTTTAATAACCGCTGATACTTTAGTTGATTTTGAAACTGAATTAAAAAAACTAATCCTTGAAATTTGCAACCCAAAAATAGATTTCACTGAAAAAGAAGTTTAAAATGACTATTACAAAAAACATTATCATTCCAGGAAAACACAAAAAACCTATAATTACCGATGTTTTTTATACAGAAAATGGTATTCCAAAACCTGTTGTGATATTTTGTCATGGTTACAAAGGTTTTAAAGATTGGGGCGCTTGGAATTTGATGGCGAAAGCTTTTGCTGAAGCTGGGTTCTTTTTTGTCAAATTCAATTTTTCACACAATGGAGGAACAGCTGAACAACCTATAGATTTCCCAGACTTAGAAGCGTTTGGAAATAATAACTACACTAAAGAATTAGATGATTTAGAAACTGTTATTGACTGGATTTGTTCGAACACGAAATTTGAGAATGATGCTAACTTAAACACTATTAATTTAATAGGTCATAGTCGAGCGGGTGGTATAGTTACAATAAAATCAGAAGAAGATAATCGTATAAAAAAAGTTATAAGTCTTGCAGGCGTTTCTAGTTTTGGCAAAAGAACATCTACAACGGGCGACTTAGAGCAATGGAAAAAAGATGGTGTTAAATATGTTTTAAACGGACGCACAAAACAGCAAATGCCTCATTATTACCAGTTTTATGAAGATTATATTGAAAACGAAAAAAGACTTACCATAAAACGAGCTGTTTCAGATTTAAAAATACCTTATTTAATTATTCATGGAGATGCGGACACCAGTGTTTTAATTGAAGAGGCAAATAATCTTCACAAATGGAGCCCTAAAAGCAAATTAGTGGTTATTGAAGGTGCAAATCATGTTTTTGGAGTTTCACATCCTTGGGAAAAAGACACTATTCCAAAACATATAGAAGAAGTTATCGAAAAAATAACTATATTTTTGAATCACTGAAAAAGTATCTCTCATAGCGTATGGAAATTGTTTTTGAAAATATAAATAAATTAAAATCTGCTAGACATTTAAACAAACATGAAAAGTTAATTAGTGGTATTACAAGCGCGATAGAATCTAAAGATTTAGTAAAAGGAGACCGTTTACCATCAATAAATAAAATGGTTGCTGAAATTGGTTATGCTCGTAAAACAATTGTTAAAGCTTATGAAGAATTAAAAGGTAGAGGTATTGTAGAATCCAAAAACTTTAAGGGCTACTATATTGCTGACGTGAATACTGGTACAAAGCTAAGAGTTGCACTTGTTCTTTACGCATTTCATACTTTTCAAGAAGATTTTTATAATACATTTAGAGAGGAGTTAGGCAAAAAATACATTATTAACGTATTTTTTCATCATAATAATTTGGATGTATTTAAAGATATTATGACAAGAATTTCTGGCAGATATGGCATGTATGTAGTCGCTCCTATTCAAATTCCAGAAGTTGGTGTTTTATTAAAAAAAATCCCGTCAGATAAATTGTTGGTTATCGATAGACATATTCCACTTCCTCTTGATTACTCTTATATAACTCAAGAGTTCGAAAATTCTACCTATAACCAGTTAACAAAATTGCTGACAGAAATAAATAAATATAAAGAGTTTGTTCTTTTTTATAGAGAGGATTCTGATTATCCCGTGGGGATACTTAAAGCTTTTAACAAGTTTATTAAAGGTTTTAAAATTAGAGGATTAGTTAAAGAAAGTTATACTAAAAGCAGCATAGAAGAAGGCACGGTATACTTTTTTATTGATGACACCAACTTATGGGAAGTATTAAGAGATTCTAAACGAAAAGGATATACAGTAGGGACCGATATTGGCGTGCTAGCGCACAACGATAATGCTATAAAAGAAATTATTTTTGGTGGTATTACTACAATTTCTACAGATTTTAAAAAAATGGCCAAAGAGTCTGCAAAATACGTAAAAATGGGAGATAAAACCCATAAAATCATACCTTCGGAGCTCTTTCAAAGAAACTCATTATAGCAAAAAAACAGTGCTTTTCTAAGGTATATTGTGTTAAAATCAACATTTTTTTTTCGAATTCGTATTTTTAATCATCTTTTTATATATATTTGCAAAGTAGCATACTGTAGCACAGATGCTTTTTGATTATAAAAGTAGCATACTATAGTATATTAACAAACAACTAAATATTACTAACATTAAACAATTATCTTATGAAAAAAGATTTACTAAGATTGTTATTTTGTACAGCCTTTCTCTTTTTTGGACTAAGTGCTTATGCACAAACAATCACAGTATCAGGAACAGTTTCTGATAGTGAATTCCCTTTACCTGGAGTTAATATTATAGTAAAAGGCACATCAAAAGGAGCAACTACAGATTTTGATGGAAACTTTACTATTTCAGATGTGAACTCAAATGACGTACTTGTATTCAGCTATGTTGGTTACAAAACACAAGAAGTAGCTATTGGAGATAAAACAGCCCTTAGTGTAATATTAATAGAAGATGCCGCTGCTTTAGATGAAGTAGTTATAGTAGGTTATGGTACAACAAATAAAAGAGAACTTACCGGCGCCGTTGGATCTATTAAAGGAGGCGAACTAGTAACTACTGTAGCAGGTAACCCAACTTCTGCTTTGCAAGGAAAGCTTACAGGGATTCAAGTAGAAAACCCTGGGGGACAACCAGGAGGAACAGGAAACGTGTTTATTAGAGGGATTAACTCTTTAAGTAATGCCTCTCCCTTATATATTGTTGATGGTTTATTTGTAGACAACATGAATTATATTAATCCAAACGATATAGAAAATATTTCAGTTTTAAAAGATGCTGCAGCAGCTGCTATCTACGGGTCACGCGCTGCCAATGGTGTCGTTTTGATTAAAACAAATCACGGTAGAAAAAACAGGGATTTAGAAGTGTCTTTTAATTCTAGAATTGGTTTCGATACACCAAGTAAGAAACTAGATTTTATTAACGGACAACAATATACAGATTATTTAAACCAACGTTTTGCTAATGACGGAAGTTCTACAACCGTATCTTTTAATGGAACAGATACCGATTGGCAAGATGAAAATTTACAATCTGGAATAATTGAAGATTACGGATTAACTTTATCTGGAGGTGGGGATAAATCATCTTATTTCTCTTCAATTAACTACTTCAATCAAGATGGTATTTTGATAGGTTCTGGTTTTAAAAGATTAAATGCTAGATTTAATAGTGAGCATGAATTTGGAAAATTTAAATTATCTCAATCTTTAGGAATTACTGAAGGCAAGTTACAAGAGAATAATTGGTATGGTTTTGATGGGGTAACCGCTCCAACTGTAGCTTTAAGAAATGCCGCTAATGATGGAGGTTTTGAAGCACCTTCAACGGACGTACAAGGCCCTGGTGGTGTAAATCAGTTTGCTTTGGCGACCTTAGAAAACAACTTAGAAACAATTCGCACATTGTTTGCTAGTTTAAAACTAGACTACCAAATCACTGAAAACTTATCAGCAGGAATTAACTTAGGTGTAGATTACACAAATCAAAAACGTTTTCAGTTCTCTCCAACTTATTTTATGAGTAATGTTGATGCCGTTAGAAATGTTAACACTTCAAATGATTTAACAGATTTTAGACAAGAGGATATAAACCTTTTATTTGAGCCAACTCTATCATATAATAAAACATTCAATGATGTTCATAAAGTAACTGCTGTTGTAGGTTCTACTCGTTTTATTGAAACACAAAATAGTAGCGGAATTTATGGTCAGGGAACACCTGCAAATAGTATTCAGGTTGTAGGAGCATTGCCTTCTAGTGCGCAGAATATTTTATTAGGTGAAAATAATGAAGCTGGTTTAATATCATACTTTGGGCGTTTAAATTACAACTATAATGATAAATATATTTTTTCTGGAACGTTAAGGCGTGATGCTTCTTCACGATTTGCAAAAGCAAATCAGGTAGGTTACTTCCCTTCAATATCTGGTGCATGGAATATTAGTAATGAAGATTTTTGGAAATCAGAAAACATCAACTTCTTTAAATTAAGAATGTCTTATGGTGAATTAGGATCTTATCCAGATGTGTTTTATCCAACACAAGCTGTTTTTCTAGCGAATCAATCTAATACAAGTTTTGGAGGTGGAATAGCTAACGGTTTAGCACAAACAACACTTGCTGATGAAAATTTAGTATGGGAAACCACAAAAACTTTTGATATTGGTGTTGACATGTCATTTTTAAATAGCGCGCTTAATTTTACGGCAGATTATTATTCAAAAAATGTTGAAGATGCTCTTGTGCCAATTAGTATCCCTTCAACTGCGGGTGTTAGTTTACCTGTAACAAGAAATGCCGGTACTTTAGTAAATAATGGATTTGAATTTGATGTGACTTATAGAAAATCTGAAGGAGACTTCACATATAGCGTAGGTACAAACTTCTCCTTCAACCTTAAAAATGAAGCAAAAGATATTCCTGCTACTATATTAGGTCCAGGGATTGATGAAGATTTACGTGTGGTTAATAGAACTGAGGCGAATGGTCCTGTTGGAGCGTTTTACGGTTACATCGTAGAAGACAAAGTAGATCCTGCAACAGGAGATTTTATAAGAGTGGATACTGATGGTGTAGCTGGAATAACTTCTGACGACCAAACCATTATCGGAAACCCAACACCAGATTTTACTTATGGTCTTAATTTTAACGGAAATTACAAAAAATTTGATATTGCTTTAAATTTTAATGGGGTTTCTGGTAACGAAATTTATAACTTGAGTAGATACTACAACATCTTATGGCAAGATGGTGGTAAGTTAACCGATGTTTTAAATTCTTGGACACCTAGCAATACTGATACTAATATTCCAAGAGCTTCTGTTGATGATCCTGCAGGAAACAAAGAACCATCTTCTTTCTTTGTAGAAAACGGATCTTATTTCCGTCTTAAAAACATGGAAGTTGGATATAATTTTGGCGAAAATGCACTTGGTGTAGACTGGATTAAAAGCGTAAGATTATCATTAAACATTCAAAACGTTTTTGTAATTACCGATTACTCTGGATACGATCCAGATGTGGCATCAACAAATAGTGGTAGAGCCAATATCAATTCTGGTGTACCAGGAGTAAGGTCAGATGTAAATCCTTTACTTGGTAGAGGGTTAGATCAAAGAGCATATCCAAATGCAAGAACATTCATGTTAGGTTTACAAGCTAAGTTTTAAAAAATATAAATTATGAAAAATTTAATTAAAATAAAGTCCTCAATAGGCATAATAACAGCTACGTTATTTATGACAATTGGTGTTGCTTGTTCTGATGATATTTTAGATCAAGGTAACAACAACGCTACGTCAACAGCAAACTTTGGCACCTCTGTAGAGCAAGTAGAATCTGCAATAAATGGTGCATTCCATCCAATAACCGGAACTTTTTTCTGGGGGAGAATTGTACATACGGGTGCAATGTTGCGGTCGGATGAATTTAATGTATTTCCGTTTGGGTCAAATACAGCCATGTCAACCTTTCAGGGAAATCCTGGAGATCGTTGGGCAACAGAACCTTGGCAAGAACTTTACAAGTCTATTGCTAGATGTAACAATATCATTATTAATGTTAATGAAGATGGTATCTCAGATACAACAACTAGAGAGAACTTAGTTGGGCAAGCTTATTTTTTAAGGGCTTTTGATTATTGGTACTTAGCAAACTTATATGGTAATGTGCCTTTAATAACAGATTTACCAGATTTGGATAATCTGTTGGTAGAACAAGCAACTCCTGAGGCTGTTTGGGCACAAATTATTGCAGATTTAGAAATGGCTGAAAACATGTTACCTGAAAACTGGACTGGTGAGAATTTAGGACGTCCTACATCTGGTGCAGCAACTGCCCTAAAAGGAAAAAGCTATTTATATATGAAAGAGTACGAGCCTGCAGCTACGGCTTTAGGAAGCTTAGTAGGTAAATACAGTTTATTACCAGGTGCGCAATTTGGAGATAACTTTACAACCACCAACGAGAACAACAGTGAGTCCGTATTCGAATTACAATTCTTAGGTCAAGATACATTTGTATGGGGCTCAGATATTCCTGGTACTGGAAGTATGGGTAATTTTCATATTGATTATGCGCCACCTTCTAAATCACCAGATAGAAGTCATGTTGTAAACCCTTGGTTGAAAGATTTATTTGAAGCTAATGGCGATACTACACGTAGAAATGAAACTTTAGTATATGATTTTCCTGGTGCAACGGGATATGGTGGTGTTGCGTTTACAACTGATATGGCTGAAGACATTACCACTGCCAATGATGCCGGTGTAGAACCTATTTTTTCAAGAAAATATGCTGGTATGGATTTAGGAGAAAGAGATGCCGTTGACTTTTTAGGCACCAACGTAGGCAACAACTGGAGAATAATTCGTTATGCTGATGTATTGCTAATGTTGGCTGAGGCTTTAAATGAAGATAGCAGAACTTCTGAAGCTATTCCTCATATAGATATGGTTAGAGACAGAGCGGGTTTAACTTTAATTGCTGATACTAATCCAACAATTAATCAAGCAGATATGCGTCAAGCAATCATAGAGGAACGTGCTATGGAATTAGCTGGCGAAGGCCATCGTTTCTTTGACTTAGTAAGATGGGGGCTTGCTGATGATTATATGGGAGGAACTTCTTTACATGGCGATCATCCAAAATCTTTAAGTGGTGGTGCTTTCGAAAATGGAAAGCATGAATTAATTTGGATTCCAAATTCTGAAAGAGATGCAAATCCTAACCTTAACCAAAACCCTGGTTATAATTAAAATATATATTTGATTTAGTTTAGTTTGATTTTTGATTAAAGACCGAGTTTTTTGTTTGACTCGGTTTTTACTCAAATCAATTATTACAAACTATGTAATAAACATTTAATTAATCGCCAATTACAATTGATAAATGACGCAAATTGTCGACACTACATCTAAAAAAGACATCACCATTAAAAGTGGTTGTAATAATTTCAAAACTGAAATAACTACCATTTCTAAAGATTCAAATGTGTCTTTATACAATATTCAAATCACTTCTGATACTCCAAAAAAACCCGAGCCATTAACACTGAAATGGAAAATACCAGCTCATAATGTCAAGGGGGTTTGGAAACCTACTACAGATTTCGCAAAACGCATACATGCCGATTGGGAAAAGAAGCCTATGGAATCTAGAATCTCCATTGATGCGCCAGTTATAAGTCTATTTGGTCATGATGACGGCAACATTCACACATTTGCTTGCTCCAATGCTATTAATAAACTTGAATTAAATGCCGAAATAAGAGAAGAAGATGATTGTTTTTATTGTTATGTTACCTTTTTTGCAGAACAACAATCTAAAATCAGTCATTTTAATACACAAATAAGAATAGATACTGGAGAAAAACATTTTTCAAAAGCACTAAAAGAAGTTTCAAAATGGTGGGAAACTTATGAAAATTTAAAACCAGCTCCTGTCCCAGAAATAGCATTAACGCCTCTGTATTCAACTTGGTATCAATTTCATCAAAACTTGGAAGAAAACGTATTGTTTGATGAATGTAAAATAGCTTATAAGTTGGGCTACAAAGCCATTATTATAGATGATGGTTGGCAAACCAATGATGGTAATAGAGGGTATGACTATACAGGCGACTGGAAACCAGAGCGTCTTTTAAAAACCAAAGCATTTGTAGATACTATTCATACTATTGGTATGAAAGTAGGGTTTTGGTTTTCTGTGCCTTTTTGCGGAAAAAAATCAGAAGCTTACAAAAAATTCAAAGGCAAGTTTTTAACTGAAAATCATTTTTGGGCGCCCGTTTTTGATCCTAGATATCCTGAAGTGAGAGCATATCTTATAAACATCTATAAAAACGCCTTGATTGAGTGGGAATTAGATGGTTTTAAGTTGGATTTTATTGATGATTTTAAATTGTATGTTGATACACCAAAGCATAATTCTGAAATGGATTTTGTGTCAATAAATGAAGCTGTAGATAGGTTATTAACGGACGTAATGGTAACTCTAAGAAATATAAATCCGGATGTGTTTATCGAATTCAGGCAAAAATACACCGGTCCCGCCATGCGTAAATATGGCAATATGTTTCGTGCATTTGATTGCCCTGGAGATGCGACTATGAATCGTGTTAGAATAGCGGATATTAGAATGTTAGCAGGAAATTCCGCGGTGCATTCAGATATGATTACATGGCATTATGATGAGCAATTAGAAGTAGCTGCTTTACAAATGGTAAATGCCCTTTTTGGGGTTCCACAAATTTCAGTGGTATTAAAAGAATTACCAAAGGATCATTTGAAAATGGTTGAATTCTATACCAATTATTGGAATGAAAACAAAGACTTAATCGTGTCCGGAGATTTTACACCTTCAAGACCTTTAGCGAACTATCCTGTTCAAAAAGTGGTTAAAAATAATAAAGCAATCATTGGAGTTTATGACGATCATGTTATTGAAATAAAAGAAAATTTTGATAATATTCATATTTTAAATGCAAAACTTTCAGAGAGCACCATTCTTAAAATCAACAATGATTTAGGAAACTATAATTGCAGTATCTTTAATTGCAAAGGTGAACTTGTAAATCAAAAAGATATAGTGCTAAACCAAGGTGTTATGGAAATTAATATTCCCCATTGCGGATTAGCAGAACTAACTTTAAATAAATAACAACTATGGATATTCTATCAATTGTTTCATTTCTTGGATTTACATTATTGGTAGCATTTATTGCATGGTATGCCACCCGAAAGACAGATGAAAATTCAGCTGATGGGTATTACCTAGGTGGAAGAAGTTTGGGTTATATAACTATTGCTGGTTCTTTACTTTTAACAAACCTATCTGCAGAACAAATTGTTGGACTTAACGGACAATCGTTTGCACAAGGGGTTTTAGTAATGGCATGGGAGACACTGGCAGCAATTTCGTTGATAGTTACTGCCATTTATTTATTGCCTAAATACATGCGCTCTGGAATCACGACCATCCCAGAGTTTATTCAGGAGAATTTTGATGCACAAACTAAATCAATTTTATCCATTTTGTTTTTGGTGGCTTTCGGAATTGTTCTTCTGCCCACGATACTTTACTCAGGTTCATTAGCATTTAGCACCATGTTTGATTTACCTGAAACTTTAGGTATATCACAATCATCTGTTATTTGGATTTGTGTGTTATCTATTGGAATTATTGGTTCTATTTATGCGATTTTTGGTGGACTAAAAGCCGTTGCTGTTTCAGATTTAGTAAATGCAATTGGTTTATTAATTGGAGGCCTTTTAATACCAGTTTTTGGTTTGATGCTTATTGGAGATGGCAATGTTTCAGATGGATTAAACGAATTATGGACTGAAAACCCAGATAAATTTAATGCCAAAGGCGAGATAGATTCGTTCATTCCTTTTAGTACCATTTTTACAGGAATGATGATTGCGCAAATGTATTATTGGGGAACAAATCAATCTATTTTACAACGTGTTTTTGGTGCTAAAAGCTTAGCAGACGGACAAAAAGGAATGATATTAGCTGGATTTGTAAAATTCTTAATCCCAATTATTGTGGTGCTACCAGGTATTATTGCGTGGCATATTTTTGGAAACGACTTAACAAACGCAGACCAAGCGTATCCTGCTTTAGTTAGAAAAGTATTACCTAGCGCGTTTTTAGGGTTTTTTGCCGCTGTTTTATTTGGCGCGGTTTTAAGCTCTTTTAATAGTTTATTAAACAGTAGCTCCACATTGTTAGGTGTCGATTTATACCGCCAATATTTTGATAAAAACGCGTCCGAACATAAAATGGTAAAAGCTGGAAAAGTATTTGGTCTTTTATTGGCATTAATTTCCATGAGTATTGCGCCATTTATAGCGAATGCTCCAGATGGACTATTTTCCTATATTCAAGAATCTTTAGGAAGTTTAAGCGTGCCTATTTTAGCAGTTGTTGCTGTTGGTATGGCTACCAAAAACGTTCCTGCTTTGGGCGCAAAAATTGTGCTTACCGTTGGAGTACTCATGTACCTAGTTAGTCAGTTTGTATTAAGTCCACATTTTGTTGATGCAGCATTAACAGAAGCTGCAGCAAATGGTATTACAGATGCTAAAGCACTAGGTATTATAAAAGCAAAAGCGTATCCACACTTCTTACATATTATGGGTATTCTGTTTGTTATCAATGTTGGTTTCATGTTATTACTGGGTAAACTTTATCCTAATAAAAATGAGTATAAACCAAAAGTTACAGAGCAAATCGATATTACACCTTGGAAATACGCTAAAGTCGTTGGTATAGACATTACAATTTTAGTGTTAAGCACTTATTTAATTTTCTAAATTGAAGACTTCAAACCATGAACAAAAAATATGTCATAGCCTTCGATCAAGGCACAACAAGTACAAGAACCATTGTTTTTGACAAAAAAGGTCAGATTAAAGCCATTGCACAAAAAGAATTAACACAACACTATCCGCAATCTGGTTGGGTTGAACATAATCCTTTGGAAATATATAAAGATCAATTGGATACCTTTAATCAAGCCGTATCTGAATCGGGAATTAATCCTGAAGAAATTGCATCAATTGGCATTACCAATCAAAGAGAGACTACTGTTGTTTGGGATAAAGAAACGGGCGAGCCCATACATAATGCGATAGTTTGGTTAGATAAGAGAACCACTGATATCTGTAAAGATTTAAGCAAAAAGGGGTTGTCCAGTTACATCAAAAAAAATACGGGCTTAGTTATAGATTCTTATTTCTCAGGTACCAAACTAAAATGGATTTTAGATCATGTGGAAGGTGCCCAAGAAAAGGCCGAAGCAGGAGAGTTGCTTTTCGGAACAATTGACAGTTGGTTAATTTATAAATTCACAAAAGGAAAAAAACATCTAACAGATCATACAAACGCATCAAGAACACTCATTTACAATATAAAAAAACTAGAATGGGACGATAAATTGCTTAAAGCGCTTAACATACCAAAAAACATGTTGCCCAAAGTTCAAAACTCGTCCTCAGATTTTGGCGTGATTGACTATAAAGGAATTCAAATTCCAATTTATGGGGT
>Ga0316208_1003174_pt1 | contig 12234 bp, 8 predicted proteins | sample 3monopyrite_MG_FD_204944 | JGI IMG/M metagenome (GOLD analysis project Ga0316208, IMG submission 204944) | Microbial mat bacterial communities from mineral coupon in-situ incubated in ocean water Damariscotta River, Maine, United States -... | ecosystem: Environmental > Aquatic > Marine > Coastal... | reverse complement strand
GGGTTGGTTAAACACAACGATGGCGCCAAAGCCCATCGCGACCGAAGGCACCAATAGCGGCAAGGCCAAGCCGATGGTCAGCAGAATGCGGCGACGACGAGAGCCATGAAGTAGGGCATGGGCCCAGATCGGGGCAATCGCCAAACAACTCAAACCGGCCAGGCCGCTGTAGCCGAGAGTGCGCAAGATGTCGCCGCGGCCGCGGGTGACGGCATCTTGGAAGGCTTGGCCCGAGACGTCCATCCAGCTGCGGGTACTTTCTGGGCCTTGCATGCCGGTCTCCCACAGGATGCGTCCGAGAGGTAGCAAGAACAGTAAGGCCAGAAGGGCCAAGCCCAGGCCTAAGGCAAGCGCGGAAGCGCCGCCACCTAGAGGACGTGGGGCAGCGGCATCTTTGGCGTCGACTTCTTGGACGCGTTGCTTCTCGCGCAACAGGACGGCGCCAGCCAACACCAGCAAACAAAGAAGAACTAGCGGAAGGCTGGCAGTAGCTCCAGCAAAGGCGTCATCACTGCGCGAGTGGCCGAAGATCTCTGCGGCGTAGACATGGAATAACTCGCCAACGGTGGCAAAGTAATCGGGTACGGCAAAGTCCGCGGCCGCAAGCAGGAACACCAGCGCTCCACCAGTCACGGCGGGCAAAAAGCCAAGGCGCAATAGCTCGCCGCGGGCGAAGCCGGGGCCCATGAGTTCGGCGGAGGCACTGGAGCTGGCGGGGCGCAAACTAAGAGCGCGCGCCACCAACAGGCCGGGAAGGGGGGCATAGCAAACGGCGAAGGTGAACACCGTGGCCCACGGTCCGCTCATGCCGGTGAGACCGAACCATGCTTGGGCGGTCATTAGCGGTGGCAAGAACAGCGGAAGCGGCAAGCACAGTTTGAGGAAACCTGAACCCGGAAAGACAAAGGGCACCGTCAATAAGGCAAAGCTGCCGCCAAGCAAGATGGCGCCGATGGCGGAGCCGGCAGACATCCATAGGGATTGCCACAGCAAGCCAGCGGTGCGCGCGTCGAGGACGTCGGCAAGTTTCGGCAGGTCAATCAGTGGCGCAAGCACTGGCATCAACGGCAGCCAGGCGGCAATCAGCGTGACGACAGTGGCTAGTACCCGCAAAGGCCATGGTCCTAACAAGAGGTGCCGCATTAGCGAACGAAGAGCTCCTGGAAGTCGGCCGCTCGTTGTTGGATGCCCTCGGCAGCACTAGCCCAATCCACTTCCATCGGCAGGAAGTCTTCGCCAGGTTTGCCGACGCCGGGAGGCGCGGTGACCGAAGCGTGGAGTGGGATCTGTCGCGACACACTGCGCGCGAGAAACTGCTCGGTTTCGGCGGACAAAACATAATCAAGGAAAGCCTGAGCGGCTTCTTGATTCTTGCCTGATGCTAAACGGCAAACACTATTCGGAATCAACAGCGTGCCCAGTGGTGCAGCTTGCGTGCCCTGTTCCAAATAGCGCTGGGCTACGGCATAGCCAGCATCCATGGCTTTGGCGGCGTCGTCGGTGTCGGTGAAGCACCACAAGAAATCGCCATTGCGGGTACGGCGCATGACGTCGGCATTGCCGCTGCCAAAGGACAGGCCTGCTTCGCGTGCCTGCTCAAACCAGGCGATGGTTGGCGCGTCGCCCCAAGAGTCGGCGAGGATGGAGTAGTTGGTCAGCGTGGTGCCGGTGAGTGGGGCGGCCATGGCGCCGACGGCGGCGACCTCGGGCCGCAGGAAGTCCTCGAGACGTTGCGGCACCAGGTGCATTTCGTCTGGGCGGTCGGTGCGGTAGAGAATCACCCGCGCGCGGGCGGCAAAGCCAACCCAGTGGCCATTGGGGTCGTGAAACTCGGCCGGGATGCCCTCGGCGCTGGTCACCGAGAAGGGTTCGGTGACCCCTTCCTTGACGAGGCGGATGGTTTGCGCCAATTCGTTGTTCCAATAGACGTCAGCGCGAGGGTTTTTGGCCTCCTGCAGGATGCGATTGACCAATCCCACCGTCTTGTTGCGCTCGACATCGAACTGGGTGTCCACCCGGTAGCCGGTTTGCTCCTCAAAGCGGGCAATCAGTGGCTCGCTCAGGTCCTGATCCAGGGAGCAATACAACACCAAGTCTGCCGGGCGGCTGCATGCCGCACTCAGGGCGAGGAGGCAATAGGTGGCGGCGTGGAACAACGGTCGCATGGTGCCAAGAGTAGCAAGCCGAATGCCAACTCCTGAAGGCCTAGAAGGCCTCATCTGTTCCTTCGCGGGAACATGGCGAAGGCCCTCTGCGCCCTCTAGAATGAGCGCCTGATTTCGGGCCCATCCCCATTCTCATGACCACCACATCCCTACCCTCTTTGTCCTTGGCGACGCGCATGAGCCGCCTTGGCACGGAAACCGCATTCGAAGTCCTCGCCCGCGCCAAAAAGCTCGAGGCCGAAGGCAAAGACATCATTCACCTGGAGATTGGTGAACCAGACTTCGATACGCCCAGCAACATCATTGAGGCTGGTGTCGAAGCCATGCGTGGTGGCTATACCCACTACGGCCCGGCAGCGGGAATGCCCGAAGCACGTGAAGTGGTTGCCGACTATGTCGCACGCACCCGCGGGATTGAGGTCAATGCCAACGAAGTCACGATTGTGCCTGGTGGCAAGCCGACCATGTTCTACGCCATGTTGGCACTGATTGAATCTGGCGATGAAGTGATCTACCCCAACCCAGGGTTCCCGATTTACGAATCGATGATCAACTTCACTGGCGGCACAGCGGTGGCATGCCCGATCCGCGAGCAGAACCATTTCGCTCTCGATCCAGAGGACATCATTTCGCGCCTGACGCCGAAAACCAAGATGGTGGTGCTGAACTCTCCGGCGAACCCGACCGGCGGCGTAACCCCGAAGGAGTCCCTAGAGAAGGTTCTCGCAGCACTGAAGGATCGCCCCGACATCTGGATTCTCTCCGACGAGATCTACAGCCGCATGCTTTACGATGGCAACGAGCATGTTTCGCCTTTGCAAGACCCGGAAATCCGTGACCGCTGCATTCTGCTCGACGGCTGGTCGAAAACTTATGCCATGACCGGATGGCGCATGGGCTTCGGCGTCATGCGCCCCGATTTGGCCGAGGTCTTCACCAAGCTCATGGTCAACTCCAATAGCTGCACCGCTTCCTTCTCCCAGCGTGCAGGCATGGAAGCCCTAGCGGGGGACCAGTCTGCCGTCGACGAGATGCTCGAGAAGTTCGATGTTCGTCGTCAGCGCATGACCGAGCTGGTGAATGACATTCCCGGCTTCTCCTGTCACATGCCCGTGGGCGCCTTCTACGTGTTCCCGAACATCCGCGACACAGGCCTGACCTCGAAGGAAATGCAAGATCGCTTGCTCATCGAGGGTGGCGTTTCCGCTTTGGCCGGCACGTCCTTTGGCGCAGAAGGCGAGGGTTACATTCGCTTTAGCTATGCCAACTCGATTGAAAACATCGAAAAAGCCATGGCTCGTGTGCGCAAAGTGGTGGAAAGCCTATGAGCTCCGTACTCGACGGTGACTTCCGCTCGGATACGGTCACGCAACCAACCGATCGCATGCGCGAAGCGATGGCGCAAGCGCAGGTCGGTGATGATGTCCTCGGCGATGATCCGACCATCCAAAAATTAGAAGAAGAATTTGCCAGCCTTTTCGGAAAAGAGGCTGCACTTTTCTTTCCTTCCGGTACGATGGCGAATCAGTGCGCGGCGGCAACGCACCTAGTGCCCGGCGAAGAAGTGATCGTCGATGCTGGCGCGCACATTTTTCAATTCGAGGGCGGCGGCCTCAGCCGCATTGCTGGTGCCCATTTGCGCACCCTCGATAGCGCGAACGGCCAGTTCTCCTTTGGCAGTTTGTCGCGCGCGATTCGTCCGGTCAGTGAGCATATGCCACGCACCGGCTTGATCTGCGTCGAAGAGACTCATCTGTTCTCCGGCGGAACCATTGTTCCGCATGACTACCTGGTCGAAGTGCATGGCTTGGCCAAGCACCACGGCATTCCGGTACACATGGATGGCGCTCGCTTGTGGAATGCGCAAGCGGAAACGGGATTGCCCTTCTCGGATTACGGAGCCGTGTGTGATTCGCTCATGGTCTCCCTGTCTAAGGGCTTGTCCTGCCCAGTAGGCTCAGTCCTGATGGGCGATGGCCAGTTCATCTCCCGCGCGCGTCGTGCGCGCAAATGGATGGGCGGCGGCATGCGCCAAGCGGGCATTTTGGCCGCCTGTGGCCTGATTGCGCTGGACGAAACCATGTCCCTTCTCGCCGATGACAACTCGCGTTGCCGTCGCCTCGGTGGGGTGGTTCTTGGTCTAGATGGTGTGCGCTTGGCGCAGGAAACCATCGACACCAACATCTTGTTCCTCGAAGTCACCGCTCCCAACCTAGATGCTCCTCACCTGGTCGCCGCGCTCGCGGACCGTGGCATCCATACTCTCGCGCTGGGCGAACGCTTGCTGCGTTTCGTGACCCATCGCCATATCACGGACGAACATGTCGACCGTGCTGCTCAAGCCCTGCAAGAAGCCTTAAGTCAATAATCATGTCTGTCTTTAAAGCCTACGATATTCGCGGTACTTACCCCGATCAGATCGACGCCGCTCTCGCCCGCCGCATCGGCCGCGCCTTCGCCGATTTTTTGGGCAAAGGTCCCTTGGTGGTGGGGCGCGATATGCGCTCCATGGCCCCGGAAATTCAAAACGCCGTCATCGAGGGCATTTTGGATGGAGGCATCGATGTGATTGACATCGGTCTGGCTTCCACTCCGCAAAGCTACTTCGCGATTGGTCACCTCAAGGCCGCCGGCGGCATGTGTGTGACTGCGAGTCACAACCCAAAGCAGTACATCGGTTTCAAGCTTTGCGAGGACGAGGCCAAGCCGATCAGTGCGGACAACGGCATTCGTGAGATTGAGCAGATGGCCACGGTGGAAGCCGAGAAAACGCCAGTTGCGGACCGCGGCAAGCGCACCGAAGTTGACACCCTCGCCGATTATGTGAAGCATGTTTCGGCATTTGCAGACTTGGCGCGCCCAGTGAAGATTGCTTCGGATGCAGCCAACGGCATGGCCGCCCACACCTTCCCTGCTGTCCTTGCTGCAAACCCGCAAATTGCCCACGAAGGTCTGTTCTACGAGCTAGACGGCACCTTCCCTAACCACGAAGCCAACCCGTTGAAGGTCAGCACGCTCAAAGACCTGCAGGCCTTAGTGGTGAAGACTGGTGCCGAATTGGGTGCCGCCTTCGACGGCGATAGCGACCGCTGCTGTTTCGTCGATGACCGCGGCCGCGCGATTGGCAACGACATCGTGACCACTTTGGTCGCGCGCGAAGTACTCAAGCAGGAACCCGGCGCCGCGATTGTGTATGACCTGCGCAGCTCATGGATTTTGCCGAAAACGGTCCTCGAAGGCGGCGGCCAGCCCAAAAAGGAACGCGTTGGCCATAGCTTCCTGAAAGCCCGCATGCGCGAGTTCGATGCGCCCTTTGGCGGTGAGCTCTCTGGCCACTACTACTTCCGCGACAACTGGTACGCCGACAACTCCGAGATCATTTTGCTGTCGGTGTTGAACTTGGTGTCTCGCAGTGACAAGCCGTTCAGTGAAATGCTTGACGAGCTGATGTGCTTCCATTCCACCGGCGAAGTCAACTTCCATATCGAAGATAAGGCTGGTGCCATGGCCAAGCTCAAGGAAGTGTTCCATGATGCCTCGTCGGTCGACGAGCTCGACGGCGTCACCATTGCTTATGGCGAGGTCTCTACACCCGGTTGGTGGTGGGTGAACGTGCGTCCATCCAACACGGAGCCTTTGCTGCGCATGAACATCGAAGCCGATGATCGCGGCAAGATGGAAGAAATGACGCGTCGCGTGATTGAGATTCTGGGTACGGAGCCGGAAGCCTAAGATGAGCTTAGAGAAACGTGCGATTCGCATTTTGGGTGTCCCGATGGACCTTGGCGCCAGTCGTCGCGGCACCGACATGGGGCCCAGTGCATTGCGTGTAGCCGGAGTTGGCGCAGCCCTGCGTGCACTCGGTTACCAAGTAGAGCGCGAAGGGGACATCGTGGTTCCTTCCGTGGAAAGCCGCGATGCGGATGCCGGCGATCCCAGCCGGCGCTTTCAGGAAGAAATCCTTGCGGTGTGCCGTGAATTGGCCGATCGCGTGGCCGACACCATGACCGAAGGGGACACCCCGTTGGTGTTTGGCGGCGACCATTCCATTGCCATGGGAACCGTGGCCGGAGTGGCCCGCGCGCACCGTGCACGAAAGGGCAAGGACCTTGGCTTAGTTTGGTTCGACGCCCATGGCGACATGAACACGCCGACCAGTAGTCCTAGCGGCAACATTCACGGCATGCCTTTGGCGCACTTGTTGGGCTTGGAAGGCACCGACGCCGAACTTGCTGGAATCGCAGGCGATGGACCAGCGATCAAACCCGAAAATGTGGCCCTTGTGGGTATCCGCGACATCGACCGCAAGGAAGCGGCGATTGTTCGCGAATCCGGAGTGCACACCTGGACCATGCGCGACATCGATGAAAAGGGCATGTCTCGCGTCGCTCGCGAAGTTCGCGACGTCGTCTGCAATGGCACCGAAGGCTTCCACATGAGTTTCGATGTCGACGGCCTCGATCCCGAAGTCGTAGCTGGCGTGGGAACACCGGTTCCAGGCGGCATTGACTTCCGCGAAGCCCACCTGTTCCTCGAGGTCCTCGCGGATACGCGGCTCATGACTTCGATGGAGATTGTCGAACTCAATCCGCTGCTCGACTCCTTCAATCAGGGCGCGCGCAATATGCGCCACCTGATATGCAGCGCCTTCGGGCAATCGATTCTGTAGGGCGCCTAGGCGCTACAATCGAGCCGTGGACGAGCGCCTGCAGCCCCTGCTCGAGGCCAACCCTGGTTGGCTAGACCGACATGCTCCTTTGGGAGACGTGGTGGTGGCTTCGCGCGTCCGCTTGGCCCGAAACGTCGCCGATCGACCATTCCCGCAACAGCTTGGCCAGGAAGAAGCTGAGGGTCTGCAGCAAAAGGCCGAACAAGCCCTCGGCCAGAATCAGCATGGGGATTTTCTCGCGCCTCAGTCCTTGACCGCGACTGACGCCGAGTTTTTGCTCGAGCGGAGCCTGGTCACGCGTGATCTTCTTGCCTGCGACCGGCCCACCCGGGTGTGGTTTGGCCCCACCGGCGATCGCGGCGTCATGCTGCTTGAAGAAGATCATTTTCGGATTCAGGGTTTTGCCCCTGGATTGGATTTGGAACGTGCATTGGAGTTGGCGCAGCAACAAGAACGCAATCTGCGTGGCGCCTTCCCCTTTGCGGTCAGTGACCGTTACGGTTTCTTAACGAGCTGCCCCAGCAACACCGGTTCGGGAATGCGTGCCTCCTTAATGCTGCACCTTCCTGCTTTGGCGCGAGCGAAGGCCCCGGTGCAACGTGCCTTGCATGCGGCTCGTAGTGCTTCCTTGGCGGTGCGCGGTGTGCATGGCGAAGGCAGCCAAGCCCTCGGTTTCTTTTATCAAATCAGTAACCAACGCACCCTTGGCGAAACTATGGCCGCGCAAATGGCGGTCGTCGCTGAGTATGGTCGGGAAGTGGTGGCCTTTGAAACCACCACACGCGAACGCTTTGGCACCAACCCTGAAACCCGCCAACTGTTGCAGGACGATGCCGGGAAGGCTGTCGAGCGTTTAGCCAAAGTGCGCGAACTGACCTCGGCACAAGCGCTGGAAGCTTTATCGACGATTCGCTTGGCGACGTTGCTCGAGATGGATTGCGGTGTGAAGCAAGATGCCTTTGGGCTCATGTGCTTATGCTTCCGCTTGCAGCCAGGCCATTTGCAAGCGCAACTGGGGTGCGAAATGAGCCCCGAAGATCGGGACCTGGCTCGGGCATCTTGGTTACGTAGCGAGCTTGGTCTAGAGGCATGAGCAAGGTGGTGTTAGACCGCCACGGCCGGCCCCTGCGCTCCCTGCGTTTGTCGGTTACCGACCGCTGCAATCTGCGTTGTCGCTATTGCATGCCGGAGGTGAACTACCAATGGCTGCCGCGCCCAGACCTGTTGACCTTCGAAGAACTGACCGAGGTCGCGAGCAGTTTTCTTCCCCTTGGCGTGAATCGTATTCGCTTGACTGGGGGGGAGCCCCTGCTGCGTCAGGATCTCGATCAACTGATCCGCATGCTGGCTGCATTGCCAGGCCTGGAAGACCTCGCGTTAACCACCAATGGTGTGTTGTTGGCAGATCAGGCCCAGGCCTTGCGCGACGCAGGGTTGCACCGGATCACCGTAAGCTTGGACACGCTGCAGGCTGAGAAGTACCAAGCGCTGAGTCGAGTCGATGGTCTGGCGAAAACTTTGGCCGGGATTCAAGCGGCGCAAGCGGCTGGTTTCCGTCGCATCAAGCTCGACATGGTGGTGCTCGCTGGCACCAATGAAGATGAGCTTTTGGACATGCTCGCCTTCGCTGCAGATCATGACTGCGAAGCACGCTTCATTGAATACATGGACGTTGGTGGCGCGACTCGCTGGCAATCCGAAGAGGTGTATTCGCGCGATCAAATCTTGGAGTGCATTCGTGAGGCTCATGGCGAGGTTCATCAGGTCCAGGAAGGAGAAGCCGATTCTCCAGGCATCGCCGCTCCCGCGCGTCGGTATCGCACCGCATCTGGTCAGCTCTTTGGCATCATTGCCTCGACTACCCAGCCTTTCTGCGGCGATTGTGATCGCAGCCGCGTCACCGCCGATGGCCACTGGTTTGATTGCCTCTACGCTGCGAAAGGCGTCGATTTACGACAGCTCGTGCGTGCAGGAGATCCCTCGGTCTCTTTGGAAGAGGTGTTGCGCGGTCATTGGCAATCTCGTGATGCGCGTGGCGCAGAAAAGCGACTGGAACTAGCCAAGCGTGGACCGCAGTTTGATCTAGATACTTTGCTTTCCGACCCGCGTTTAGAAATGCACACCAAAGGCGGTTAAGCTTTTTCCCCATGACATCCCCAACTCTTTTTCGTGGTGGCCAGCTGTTTGACGGCGACCGTTTTCTCGAGGCTGATTGCCTACGCACCGATGCCGCCGGCAAGATTGTCGAAATTGGCCCCTCATTGGAGCCAAAACCCGGAGAAGACGTGGTGGAGTTGGAAGGAAAATGGTTGATGCCTGGCTTGGTCGATTGTCATGTTCACTTTCGCGAACCTGGTCTCGAGCGCAAGGAAGGATATGCCTATGGCTCGGCGGGGGCCCTTCATGGCGGGGTGACCACAGTGGGCGAGATTCAAAACAATCCGCCACTGATGGACAGCGTGGCACAGCTCACGCAAAAACTGGACAAGTTGCGCGGCGTTTCCCGGGTCGACTACATGCCCTATGGTTCCCTCGTCGAGCCTGCGCTTGCGGAGTTGTCCGGCATCGATCGCCACTGCGCTGCGGTGAAATGCTTCCTGGGCTGCAGCACCGGTGCGGGTGGTGTCGATGACGAAGCCACCATGCGCCGCTGGTTTCAGGCCGCCGCCGATGCAGGGATCAAGGTCGTGGCTCACTGTGAAGACAATCACATCATGGCTGCTGCCGATGCGAGTTACGGGGACGATCCTGAGCTTGCTTCGCGCCATGATTTACGTCGACCGGTCGATGCTGAAGCGCAAAGTGTGCAAGACGCCATCGCGGTAGCGGAAGAGGTCGGCTTGGCATTGCATGTATTTCACATCAGTACCTACGCCGGTGCGAAGATGGTGGTGGAAGCCGCAGCGCGCGGACTGCCAGTGACTGGCTCGACCGCCCCGCACTACTTGTTGATTGAGGCCGAGGAGGCGCATCGCCGCGGACAGAATCGCTTCAAAGTCAACCCTTCGATTAAGTACGCAGAGGACCGTGCCGGCTTGCTGCAGTTGGTGGCTTCCGGAGCACTTCCTGTCGTTGGCACCGACCATGCGCCGCACCCTCTTGACGAAAAGGACCGGCCCTACGCTAAAGCGCCTTCGGGATTCCCCTCGGTAGACCTATTGCTACCTCTGATGGTGGCAGCAGCCGACATGGCCGAGGTTTCCCCAGAAGCTTTCCTTCATGCGGTCACTAAGGGCCCGGCCGATGAGTTTGGCTTAGCGCAAAAGGGGCGTCTTGCAGTCGGTGCCGATGCCGACTTGGTCATTGCCGATGCCCAAGCCAAACGCGTGGTGGAGGAAACGACCTTGCCTTCGCGCTCGAAGTGGAGCCCTTACCACGGACGGGAACTGCGCGCCTTCCCGGAGCGGGTGTATTTGCGTGGCTCCTTGGTTTTTGCCGACGGACAAATGCAAGGCGAGCCTCAGGGCGAACCCTTGTTCGCCTAAACCGGGGTGACCCGATTGCGCTTAGTGCGCCACTGCTGCCGGCTCTTCACTAGGCTTGCCGACAAAGCGCACGAGCAAGAACAGTGCAATCGCGCCAGTTGCAAGCATCGCCCATGGTCCGTTCTCGTTACCGAGAATCGCCACCGCAACATAGCCAATCAGAATGGCGACGGCAGCGGTCATGAGGGCATAGGGCGCTTGGGTTCTGACGTGTGTGATGTGATTACATCTGGACGCAGTGGAACTCAACACCGTGGTGTCTGAGATGGGGGAGCAGTGGTCGCCAAAGATGGCGCCTTCGAGAACCGCGCCAATCGACAAGATCAAGAGCTCGGTGCCACCCATGCCAGACTGTTCTCCTAGTTGATAGGCCAACAACACCACATTGGGTTGCAAAATCGCCATGGTGGTCCACGAAGAGCCCGTAGCGAAAGCCACAAAGCAGGCGGTGACAAACAGAATCAGCGGCAACCATTGTGCTGCCATTAAGTCTTGTGAAACGGCCACCAAATAGTTCGCGGTGCCGACAGAAGTGCAGACCTTGCCAATCGCCCAAGCAAAGATGAGCACTAGGACCGCGTCACGGAAGAGAACGCGGATGCCTCCTAGCGCTGTGTTGGAAACTTCCTTGGGACTGAGCAAGCGCTGGCCCATGGCGAGAACACCGGCAAGGACCAGCGAAGCCAAGGAGCCATAGAAGATGGCTTTGGTGGAATCTGAAGCGCCTAGCACGGCTCGCAACCAAGTCATGCCTCCTGCGGCCATGGCCTCGATGGACGAAGCGTCGCCTGCGGCTGCGGCTTCGCGGACGTTGACGGCTCCATACCAATAAATCAGGGCGGCGGTGCCGAAGATCATGGTGGCCAGCGGCAGAACGCCATTGCGCGCTTTCGCGATTAGGCCCTCTTTGGCCTCGACGCGGACTTCATCTAGGCTCGCGCCATCTTCTCCACTTTTGTCGCCTTTGCGCGAGGCTCGTTCAGCACGCAACATCGGGCCAAAGTCACGTTGATGCCATATCACGAAGCCGACCGTCAAGATCGCAAAGATGCAATAGAAGCGATAAGGAATGGTTTGCAAGAACAAGTCATATCCTTGCTGTGCTTCCATGCCGACGGTGGGAAGTTGTGGTGCAAAGGTGCTGATTTGATAGGCCACCCAGGTCGAAAGCACCGCAATGCCGGCTACCGGTGCCGCAGTCGAGTCGACGATATAGGCAAGCTTGGCGCGGCTCACCTTTTGCTTATCAAACAAAGGACCGCAACTATTACCGACGACAATCGTATTGGCGTAGTCATCGAAAAAGATACCTAGGCCTAAGGCATACGCCACAAACTGCACCGATCGGGAACTGCGCGCGAAGCGGACTAAGCGTTGCACCATGCCATCGATGCCACCCATGCGCGTAATGACTGCCACCGTTGCCGAGAGCAAAATCACGAAGCCAAGGATGTACAGGTGGAAGGGGTCGCTCAGGATGCGGCTATAGAGAATGTCGTGGAATAATGTGCTTAAGAATGCGGGGACATCGGGGCCGGTTAAGAGTGCCACGCCAACCACAATCCCAACCCCCAGGGACAGGAGTGTGCGGCGAGTCAGGAAAGCCAACAGGATGGCCAAGAGCGGGGGAACCAAGGCCAAGCGATTGCCAAGCTGCTTCTCCAATGCAGCTTCGGCGCCCGTCACGAACAGCTTGCCCCTCTCGATGGAAATGCTCAGGCGATCAGGGGCGCCGAGCGTTCCGTCGATTGCCGGAATGCGATAGCCGGGGAGGGAGGCCTCGGCAAGGAGCGCAGCTTCCAGGGGAAGGCGAAGTCCGGCGCGGAGAGCGTCTTCGCGTGCCGTACTCGCTGCGCCCGGCCACACCAGTTCGAGCTCCTGCTTGCCGTCCCAAAGGTTTCCGCCTTCTTCCTGG
>Ga0316208_1003172_pt1 | contig 12244 bp, 9 predicted proteins | sample 3monopyrite_MG_FD_204944 | JGI IMG/M metagenome (GOLD analysis project Ga0316208, IMG submission 204944) | Microbial mat bacterial communities from mineral coupon in-situ incubated in ocean water Damariscotta River, Maine, United States -... | ecosystem: Environmental > Aquatic > Marine > Coastal... | reverse complement strand
AACCGCGCCACGATTAAAGCTCAAGGCAAGGTCGGTCGCCGCGTCGTCTCCGAAGCCCTGTTGTCCTTTGCCATGGTGGCTGCCACATGACCGTCATCCACGAAACTTCCTTCGTCTCGCCCGGCGCAGAACTCGATCACGATGTTGTGGTGGGGCCATTTTGCTATGTCGGCGGACGAGTGCGCATTGCTTCTGGCACGCGCCTAGGCCCACACGTGACGGTGCAGGGTCGCACCACCATTGGTCGTGACAACCACTTCGTCGGCCAATGCGCCATCGGTGGTTTGCCGCAAGACCTCAAGTACGCCGGCGAAGAGTCTGCGCTGGTCATCGGCGACGGCAATGTGGTTCGTGAATTCGTGACCGTGAACATCGGTACTGCCGCGGGTAGTTGGGTCACCAGCATTGGCGACCGCAACCTGATCATGGCTTGTGCCCACGTGGCGCATGACTGCGTGCTCGAAGATGAAATCATCCTCGGCAATAACGTTCTCCTTGCTGGGCATGTGCGTATCGAAAGTGGTGCCATTGTTTCTGGGGGAGTGGCGGTGAATCACTTTGTCACCATTGGTGGCATGTCCATGGTGGGCGGTATGGCCCGCGTGGTCAAAGATGTCCCACCCTTTATGATTGCCGAAGGAGCTCCGGCTCGCGCTCGCGGTGTCAATGTGGTCGGCTTGCGTCGCAACGAATCTTCGCCAGCTGTCATTGCCGAACTTCGCGACGCCTTCCGTCGCCTCATCGCTGACGAAACCCCAACTAGCTTGGCGATTCAGGAAATGGAGGCAGAGAAAGACCTCCATCCTGAAACCCGCCGCCTGGTCAGCTTCTTGCGTGACATGGAACGTGGTTTCCAAGGCCGTTACCGAGAATCCTTGCGCCGCCCCTCGGGCGATGTGCAGGCATGAGCGCCTCCCCGAGTCGTGTCGCCGTGCTTGGCGTCGGTCATCTTGGTCGTCATCATGCGCGCATCTTGGGTGAAATGCCCGAAGCCGATTTGGTGGCCGTCGTCGATCCCAATGAAGAGGTCGCGCGCCCCTTGGCCGAACGCAATGGCTGCGAGTGGCGCCCTGAGTTGGGCGATTTGGCGGAGCATCTCGATGCCGCCGTGGTGGCGGTGCCCACCACGTTGCACTGGGCCTGCGCCGAACCGCTGTTGCGCGCCGGTGTGGCTTGCTTGGTGGAAAAGCCGCTTGCTCCAGACCCGGCAACCTGCGCCCAGCTGGTCGAGGCCGCCCAAGCCAGTGGAGCTCTGCTCGCTACCGGCCATGTCGAGCGCTTCAACCCCGCGGTGCGCCGCGCCATGGAACTAGGTATCCAACCGCGCTTCATCGAAGCTCACCGCTTGGCGCCCTACACCTTCCGTAGCGCAGACGTCGGCGTGGTCCTCGACTTGATGATCCACGACATTGACCTTGCCTTGGCCTGGACCGGCAGTGAAGTCACTCGTGTCGATGCCGTCGGCGGCGCTAGCTTGAGTCCAGCAGAAGACATTTGTTCGGTGCGTTTGCATTTTGCCAACGGTGCGGTGGCGAACTTGACCGCTTCGCGCCTGAGCTTGAAGGCCATGCGCCGCTTCCGTGTTTTCGGTCCCGATTGCTATCTCAGTGTGGATAGCCAAGATCGCAAGGCGCTATTGGTGCGCAAGTCGGCGTCCTTCTCGCAAGAGGCGGTTGCCGAAGCCGCCGGCTCGAGTGATCCGGTTTCCGGATTCAAAGGCCTTCTTGACGTGGAAGAGCTCACGCTAGACGCCGATGAACCTCTCCGCGCGGAGTTGCAGTCCTTTCTGGCTGCGGTCCGCCAGGAAGCCCCTGTGGCGGTCTCAGGCGAAGATGGCAAGCGTGCCGTGGAAGTTGCCTTCCGCATCATGGAAGCGCTGGAGCAGTGCTCCTGGCGCCTGGAAGATCAAGTGCCTTCGCCGTCGTGAAGCCTTCACCGACGGCCCTGCACCGCTACCTCATCGATCCGAGGCTTGCGGAGCTTCCCTTAAAGCCAAGCAGCCTTTATGGGACCCAAGCACCCATGAAAGTGGAGATCGGCTTCGGCGGAGGGGAATACCTGTCGTGGTGGTCAGGGCAGGAGCCAGAGAGTCATTTTCTCGGGATTGAACTTCCACCGGACTGCATATTCCGCGCCGCCATTCTGCTTCAAGAAGAGCAGCGCGAACAGGTCCGCTTGGTCCAGGGTGATGCGCGCTATCTGCTTCACGCACTGTTCGCGCCGGGTAGCTTGGATCACGTCCTAATGCAGTTTCCGATGCCCTGGCCCAAGGACAAGCATGCCAAGCATCGTGTCTCAAGCCCCAACTTTGTGGCCACCCTGGCTTCGGTGTTGAAGCCGCAAGGCATCTTCGAACTGGTCACCGACCAAGAGTGGTACGCCGAGGAATGTCATCGCCATTTTCAGGCGCATGAAGCCTTCGCGGTGCGGACCATGGAGCAAGACCCGGACCGCCCATTCCGCACTCGCTACGAACAAAAATGGCTTGAAGAGGGGCGGCATATTTATCGCCTCGTGGTGCAGCTGATGCACCCTGAGCCAACTCCATCGCGCCTAGCCATCCAACCCATGGAACACCTACGCCTACCTCAAGCTCCTGATTCTGAAGCCCTGAAGGCTCTCGTCGGCCAAACCTGGAAAGATGGTGATTGCGCCGCCGAGATTAAGACTCTGTTTGCCGCGGAGAATGGCTGGCTATTGCGGGTCGTCGCCTCCGACGAAGCCTTTGCGCAAATGTTTCATCTGCGCATTCGCAAGAGCGATGAGGAGCGCTGGCTAGTCCAGGTCGACGGCCTTCCGCGCCCGTACTACACTCAGGCGGTGCGCTTTTTGCAGCACAAGGTGGCTGCGGCTTTGACCACGGTCGAAGCTTAGTGCTCGTCGATCCGCAGATAAATGCGGTAGCGGTCCGACGTGTAGCGATTGCCGCCTTCACAGATGATCGCCAGATAGGTGTCGGGATCTCGGCCTGGAATGTGCGAAGGGACAATCAGGTTGTCCGCCGCTGGGCGCCAAGGAAAGGTGATGCCCATATCGATGATTTGCATCGTCTGTAGACCATTCACCCGGCTATAGGAAGTGATCAGTCGGCGCTCTGTGCCATAGTCACGGGCGGCGAAGTTGAATCCAAAACGATCACCGAGCAGGGGCACCGCATGGAAGTCCGGTAAGTTCAGGGCGTCTACCCAATAGCCATCGATAGGTGGAGTCAGGCCGGGGGCTTGATCGTTGGTGAACTCCATAATCTTGTATTGCACACGATCCAAATCACCCACGGTGGCCAGGTCGCTCCAGCTGAGGCAGGCGCGGTTGATGGCGTCGAAACGACTTGTCGAGAGGTTGGGGCGTCGTTGTTGCCGAGAAAGGTCTTCCCCCTCAAATTTCTGACGATCCAATCGCTCCAATGGGTTTGCCGCGACTAGGGAGCGTCTGCGCTCCAGCACAATGTGACCTTCACTGCCGCTGGCGAGCCCTAGGTGCGGCGCGAGTAAGAACTGCTCCCAAGCAATCACGAAGTTGCCGTGGTCATCGGTGGTGATGTCGGGAAGGATCAGTCCACCGACCTTGGGGAAGGTGGCATTGCTGTCCCACGGGACTCGCGTAGCAATCACTTCTGGTGGAAAGGCAAATTCCGGGTGGCTCGGAGCGCGCGCAAAGTCGATGCCGCCGAGCAAAATATTGTATTCCCGCAGCACCGTTTCTTGGTGGTCAGTGACCACTCGTTCGGTGGCATAAACCACAGCACATGCCGAAGGATGACTGCCGCCAATGCGCACGAGATCGGGCATCACTCCGGCATCGCCTGGGTTGACGCTTGCGTCCAGGACGTAACCGCGCCCTGGTCCTGGGGATTGCACCGTAGCCTGTGCCAGAACATCGCCAGAGCCATCGCGGGTGCGCAGTAACACCAACTCCAGTTGGCCTTGATTGCGATTTAATCGGTTGGAGCGCGGAAAGGCAATGACGAAACCGCCGTCTGGCAGCGCAGTGACATCGGGCTTGCGGCAGGTGTCATCTCCGGTCAGGCCAAGAGCGGGGTCTCCAATCAGGATTGGCGCGGAAACCGAAAAGCGACCATTCACCAGTGGCGTGACCACGGTGGCCTCGACCAACTTCGCACCGTTGGTATGAATGGTTTGGTTGGCCACCACCAAATCTCCGTAGTGGTTGGTGGCAAGGGTGGCATGATCCGCCGCGCCAACACCAAGACTCCCCAGCTCGACCGGCGTGGCTGTGTCGATGACTTGCTGGCCCGGTACCGGATTCAGGCATAGAAAAAAGCCTAGAAATACGGCAGGGAAAGGACTTAGGGGAATCCTCATTGCTTTGAAGTATATACCAGGTTTCCTATGATTGCCCGATGGCTGGCCGACGTCCCAACCGAATGCGTCGCGTGGCGCCGGAGGCTGCTGAAAATGCAGACCGCTCGAGCCTGCCGTTGATGGCCGCTGTGGCGACTGAGGCCGGCCTAGAGGGGGCTCTGAGGCTGCCTGAGGAGCTTGCGGCAGGAGGATATTTCGAGGCCGGCCTGGTCGATCAATGGCAGCGCATCAGCGAGCATTTTTGGGGTTTGATTCGGCATCATTCCGACCCTGCGGGCCGAATTGCCTTTCTGGCGACACATCCTGAACCCCGCGTGCGCTTCTTCGCGGCTTCTCTGTGGGCACGCTGGGGCATGGACCGCCCCCAAGACGCCCTCCCTGAAATCCAAGCCCTGGCCGACGACGAAGATTTCCGGGTTCTGGAGTCCACTCAGGCCTTCGGCCTGCGTCCCTTTGCCGTGCATTGGGGGCCGGCCATTCGCGAGTACCTACAGGATTGGGTGGTGCACCCCTCGCCCAAAGTACGGCGAGCCGTCATTACCGCGTTGCGCCCAAGAGGGTTTTGGGTTTCGCATTTGGAGTGGGCGCAAACGGAACCTGCTCTGCTGGTGCCGATGCTCGAAGCCATGCGCGAAGAGAGTGATCGCTTTCCTGCCAACGCCGTGGCCAACTGTTTCAATGACCTCAGTGTCAAGCACCCGATGTTGGTGCTCTCGATTTTGGAGCGATGGTCCAAGCTCGATGGACCAATGGTGGAGCACATGACACGCAAAGGCTTGCGCACCTTGCTCAAGAAGGGAGATCTGCGGGCTCTGCGCTTATTGGGCATGGGCGAAGTGGAATTGGAAGTCGAAGTGAGCTTACGCCAAGGCCAGGTCGTCGCCCCGAACACCAATCTGTGCTTCGATCTGAATATTTATGCGCCTGGTGAAGGTGGCGAAGTCGAACTGGTATATGAAATCGAAACAACTGGCCGCAAAGAGGGCAGACCGCGTCGCAAGCGCTATCAAGGAGGACGCTATTTGGTCCCCGATGGCGGCACTTTGGAGTTGCCGATTCGAGAGCGCATTTTTGATCGCAAAGCAGCGCCGCTCATCAACGGCCCAGCAGCGGCCACTTTTTTCCTGAATGGTGAACAGGAGGCGCGCGTGGAATTCGAAATTCAGCGCGAGGCTGAAGCCTAACTTAGTTCACCCAAGGGTGAGAAGGGTCCATGAGCAACTGGGCACAGCACAGCACCACGCCTGCAAAGGAGAACAGCACCCCCAAGAAGGCTTTCTCGCCTTCGGCGGCAGCACCGAGGCTGAGGAAGGCGGTGAACAAAAACACCAAAAGCGCAAGTGGCAGCGAGACATAGACCAACAAGTACATTTGCGGCACATAGGTCAGGACGCCTACACCGAGGCCGCAAATCCCAAGGCCTAAGCTGGCCACCGAAATCGGGATGTGCTGCACGATTTCGCCATCGGCGATGGCATCGGCCTCTCCGGTATGGTCGCGCGGATCTTCTTGGGTCATGCCTGCAGGCTTTGGATCGCGGTGCGCAAACGGGGAAGCGCATCCTGAATTTCTTGGCGACTTGCGGCGCCGACGCTGGCGCGTGACCAGCCATCTTCTTCGTGCTCTTCGACGCCAAAGGCGCTAAAGGGAACCACAGCAAAGCTGGCTTCGTGCAACAGGAAGCTGCGAATGTCTTCGTTGTTTTCGAGGACCTTGCCTTCCTTGGTGCGCATTCCTTCTAATTGGAATTTGACGCTGATGTAAATCGCGCCTTGCGGCTCAATGGTATCCACTGGAAGCCCCTCAGCTTTCATGTCTTGAATGCCATGATGCAGGATTTCCAAACGCTCGCGCACGTCAACCAACATGTCGGCAAGCCAACTATCCATGGCTTCGCGGTTTCGCAGCCAGCGCGCGGTGGCGACTTGCACCGGACGTGGTGCCCAGGCGCCAACGTGAGTGCCTAGCGCGACGACCTTACGGGCAATGGCCGGTGGGGCCACAAACCAACCGCAGCGTAACCCGGTGGCGCAGAATCCTTTGGAAATGCCATCGGCATGGATCACATAAGGAGCGCATTCGGGCACCAGGGTGACTGGCGAATAATGCTGGAAACCGGGGAAGGTCAGCAGCGAGTAGATCTGGTCGTAGAGCAGATACAGCGGCTTTTCGCCGGTGGCTTGGCGTCGATTGTTTTCTTCGACCAAGAAGTGACCGAAGCGCTCGACCTCTTCCTTGCGCATGACTCCGCCGGAGGGGTTCTGTGGCGTGTTGAGCACAATCAAGCGTGCATCCCGCGCATGGGGCGCGAGCAGATCTACAGTGGGCTGGAAGGCGTCTTCGGGGCGGGCCAGAATGCCACGCACGCGAACCTGACAGGTGTCGCGATAGTTGTGGTTATTCCAGGACGGCACCGGGAACAACACCAGTTCTCCCGGGTCCACCAAGAGTCGGTAGGTGGCGTACAAGGAAGGGCGCCCGCCAGAGACAATGCAGATGCCATCGATGGGGTAGTCCAATCCGAGGGTGCGCAGAATGTGCTCCTTGACCGCAGTCCGGAGCTCATGCTCGCCCGCGCTCGGTGGGTAGTTGGTATCTCCCTCCTGAATCGCCTCAGTCAAGTACTGGGCGTAGGTCTCGGCGATGGGAAACTCTGCGGGCGAGAAATCCCCGACGGTCATGTCGGCCACGGCCACACCCTGCTCCTTTAGCGCACGAATCTCATTTGCGACTTTGAGGATGGAGGACCCCACCATGGAGCTCGCCATATGCGAGAAGCCACGCCGGGCAGCTTCCTCGCCACAGTCAGAGGGAATGCGAATCATGGTGTTAGTAGGAGCCAAAGCCCCCTGATTCTAACGTGCTGAAGGCTCTAAGCGGTCCAGATATCGCTCGTGAAGGCTGGTTTGGTGGGAGGTCAGGGGGACCTCTTTGCCGCCAATCCACATGCGCTCGATGCCGGTTTCCAGATCCATGGGGTCACCAGGGGTGAGGAAGAAGGTTGCGACCTTGCCTTCCTCGATGCTGCCGATGTAGCGATCGACCTCCAGAATGCGTGCGGCCTCAATGGTGATGGCCGCTAGGGCACGGTCTTGGCTCCAGCCCCATGCCGCCGCGGTGGCAGCCTGGTAGGGAAGATTTCGTGTGGTTTCCGGGTCGTTGGTCGACAAGGCGACACGGCAGCCCACCTGATCGAGCAGGCCCGCCACACGGAAGGGGCTGTCATGTGGGTCGAAGCGGCTGCGTGGCAAGCGATGAACGCTGCCCAGAATGAGTTCCGCTTCATCTGCGCCGAAGTAACCAGCAACCTTCCAGGCATCACGGCCGCCCACAAAGACGGCTCGAAGTCCGCGGTCCTTGGCCCAAGTTCTGGCTGCCATCAGGGTTGGGGCATCCTCGGCTTCGAGGAAAACCTTTTGTTCGCCGCTAAGGCAAGGCAACAGGGCTTCCAGTCGGGGGTCCCGATGAAGTGGGGCGCGGCCCGCTGCGGCGTAGCGATCAAGTTGCTCTTGATAAGCCTCGGCACGGTCAAACCACTCATCGAGTTCGCTAAGGTCTTCCGGTTCTTCGGGGCCGTCTTCCAGGTCAAAGTTGCGACCGACCATGGGGAAGCGAATGAACATGCCGAGGTCGGGCACGGCAATCATGTCGTGTGTGGTGGTGCCTTCGAGTTGAATCAGAGCACCGCGTCCGCGAATGCGCCCAAAATCAGGTCGAGCCAAGACATAGGCCACGCCATTCAGTCGAGTGACATGATGGTGCGCCGAATCTGCATGAATCGCCACGGCGGCAGACAGGTCTGGCTGGTCTTGCCCGGTTTCGCGGTCGTCGCGCGAGGAGCGCACCGCGGCGATTTCAAACAAACCGGTGCGGTCGAGGGCGTCGATAAAGCCGGGGTAGAGATTCATGCCTCGGGCATCAATCTCTACCGTTTTGTTCATGTTCTTGGGCATTTTCGTGCGCCCGCGGTAAAGCTGTTCGATGCGACCGTCCTTGACATGCAGGGTGCCGACGAAAGGCTCTTCGCCTGGCGTGTGAACGGTGGCGCCAGAAATCCAATAGGCGTGGCCTTGGCCTGCTTTTGTCCAGGAACTCCAATCTTCGGAGTCCTCGGCAACGCGGTTGCTCAGTTCCATGGGTTGAGCTTGGGCAAAGGACTTTGCGGCGTCCAAGTAATCCAGCCAACGCTGTTCGCTTGCGGGGTCAAACTCGTACAGCGCAATGCCGCGCGCCAAGGTCATCCGACAACGCGAGAAAGTCGAGAGCGGGGGGCCATCAAAGATGCTGATGGTGCCGTCCTTGCCCACTTCCAATGTGCCGAGTCGATCGTCCAAGCGCAGCTGTTTGGCCGAGTTGATGGTGCAGGTGGCCATGGCTTCTTGCCAGTTCAAGCCGCCATAGCGTTGGGCTTTGGCCGCTTCGGTGTTGAGGCGGCGAATCATCTCATCGGAGTCAGAGTTGATCGACACTACGACGCCAGCCTTGTGCAGGATTTCCACGTTCCAAGGGATCGCGTCACGCACTTCGAACTTATAGGCCCACCAATCGGAGAAGGTCGAGGCCATGGCGCCGGCAGCGGCCATTTCGGGAGCCACTTTGTAACCTTCCAGGACATGCTGGAAGGTGGGGCCTTCAATCCCAAACTCGCGACACACCTCGAGGAACATCAGCAGTTCGTCGGCGCGATAGCTATGACATTGCACATGCACCACGTTATCCAAGATGTCGGCGAGTACCTCTAGGCGTACATCGCGGCGGAAGTTCGGGCGTTGCCCATCTGCGGCAAGGCGACGGGCTTCGGCATAGTCCTGGGCGGCGGTGAATGCTCGGCGATACACCGCATCGACACCCAAGCGCGAGTTCGGGAAGCGTTTGCCATTGGCGGCATCCCAGTTCGATTGCTTCACGTTTTCGCCGAGGGCAAACTTGATGTTGCGCGGTGCCTCGGGAATCAGCAAATCAGCAAAGGCGCGTTGTTGGTAATCCAAAGTCCAAGTCGCCGCTTGGCCGCCAATCGGGTTGGCTGAACCATGAAGCGAGAGCACCGTGGCAGTACCGCCTGCTGCGGCGCGAAAAATGCCGACGTCGTGAGGGCGAATCATGTCGCCCACTCGGCAAGCCGCGGTGATTGTCATGGAGCCTTCATTGATGGCATCGAGTGCCAAGTGCGAGTGGGCATCAATGATGCCGGGCATCAGGTGCCAGCCCTCTGCATCGACTACGGCGCCATTGGCTGGAGTGGCTTGGGTGCCACCGACTCCAGTAATCACGCCGTTCTCAATCAGTAAATCACCGACCTCTGGCTCTTCGCCAGTCATGGTGTAGAGCGTGGCGTTGCGGAACAACACGGAGCCTTCTCGGGCAAGCGCCCAGTCGCTGTGGGGAATGCGGTCCGCTTCGATTTCTACCGGCCATTGCGGATGACCCTGTGCAAGGCCATCGCTCTCGTCATCCTTTTCTTCGGATTCCTCCGAGCCTTTATCTTCTTTCTTTGCCTGTGGTGCGGACGGGGTGAATCCTTGGCCATCAGGGCGCTCGCCGAAAATCGGCACGTCGCCAAAAGGTGTTTTCATCTTGCCGTCAAGGTTGCCATCCTTGAGCTTGAGAAAAACGGTGACATCCATTTCCGGTTCGGGGACCTGGAAATCAAACTTCACTTGATTCCCGTTCTTAATGCCCACTCCATCGGCGGCATCGGCAGCGTCGGGCTTGCCTAGTTCATAAATCTCCACCAGCATGTCGGCCTGCTGAATAAAAATGCCGAACTCTTCGTCGCCCATAGGAGTTTCTACGAGCATGGACCAATGGCCATCCAGAGCGTTGGCGCCATCTTCGGCTGCTCCGCCTTCCTCGTCGCCATCTTCCTCGCCCGATTCCTCGGGTGGATAGGTGAATAGACGACCAAGGCTTAAGGTCGCTGTGATTTGTGGATCAGAAAAACGAAATGGGCCGCGCGACAAGAAGTAGCCGCCGGTGCCCTTTTCGAGGCCGAAGAGTTGCGCCGCATCTTCACTGAGGGCAAGCAAGGCGTGTTCGCTATCTAGACCAAGTTCGACCATGAGCTCGAGTTGTTCAAACACCTCAGAGCTCTTGCCGCGGGGTACCAAGGCGCAAACCACGCCGGCTTCCCGCAAATCTGCGAACTCAGTGGCCTTCTCGGCCTCCAGGCGGCGCTGTTCCTTGCGCATGCGCAAAGGGTCTTGCCACCAATTGCGCTCTTCGCCATCATTCAGCTCCAAATCTTCCTCGCTGTCGAGGGCATCTTCCAGGCTGACTTCATATAGCACGCCGATGCCTTGCTGCTTCAAGCGCTCTAGATGGGCGCGGGCGCCATGGCCGCCGAGGATGACCCAGGTGACCTCGGCATCGGTTTCAAAGTCCCGATGCAAATCCAAGATGTTCTCAATCGCGCGCGGTGAGTTGGCGCGGAAGATCCGACGCTGGCCTAGGACCAAGTCTGGCGAGAGATCGTTTCGTCCTTGATCCAGCAAGAGCTGCCGATGCACCGCCAAAGCAGCCATCGCGGTTTGTGGGTAACCACCACTGCCGCGCAGCGACAAAAGTTGTGGACCATCACGATGCAACAAGGACTCGGCTAAAGGCAAACCATTGAAGGCGACGTGAGAGCCATGTCCCTGAACCAAGCCGCGACTCGGCGCCAAGATTGCGGAGCTGAATCCTAACTCGCGCCACGCCTTGCCTGGGTCATCGTTCCAATCGGCAAAGTCACTCATGTAGAGGTGGCCGGCAAAGGAAACATGAGTGCCGTATTCCATTGCCGGAATCGGGCCCTCTCGCGGGTCGCTTGCGGTGCTTTGGTAGGGGTTGTCCGGAATGGTTCCTAAGCCGGAGCGAAAATCACCATGAAGCAGACCGGGGTACAGAATGTCGTTTTCCTCGGCCTCCCAAACCCGCGCTTCAGGAAAGGTGCCTGGTGCGGTGGGGCCGTCCAGGAAGACCACCTCGCGGTCGTCCAACACCAAGACCCCGCGGCGCACCAACTCCTGCCCTGGGCCCTGCCAAACTTTCACCGAAGGGATCAGGAACGGGGCTTCGATCGTTTCCGGCTGCGGCTCCTGCGCCGCATGAGCCTGGTTGGGGCTGAGAGCCACGATTGCCACCACGCCAAGGCAGCTCAGGAGAAGGGGATGCACAGACTTCAGGAACATGGGCAGATGTTATCCTTCCGCCAGTGAATGCGCCCCTGCTTGTCCTGAACCTGGCACTCACGGTCCTTTTCTTAATTGCGACCATCCTGTCGGGCCATCGTGGCAAACGTCAGGCCCACTACGCATTGGTGGTGATTACGGTGGTGTTGCTGGCTCTGGCCATCACCCAGGCTGAATTATTCGGCCGCGATTTCACCTTTGAAGCCCTGCGCCTGCAGATTCACTTGGGCTTTGCTTTCACCGCCCTGGCCAGTTTGCCGGGGGTGATTTGGAGCGGCTTGGCCTTGCGCACGCGACCGTCGGCGCGCCCCAAGCACAAATTTTGGGTTTGGTCCTTTGTCGGTCTGACCGTGATGGCCGTGGTTACCGCACTCTGGATGCTGTCCAACGCGGTACCTATTGCCGAGGCTTAGCCGCGCGCCAAAGCATCTGGATGGGGTGCAAAATCGGCAGGGGCTTGGCCGCAGCACCTTGGCTCGCTTGCAGTTGCATGCGGCATCCTGGATTACTGCTGAGCAAGACATCGGGCTTGTCCTGACCTAAGGCTTGGAGCTTGCGCTGGCCGAGGGCCTGCGCTTGTTCTGGTTCGCGCAAGAACGTCGCACCGCCGGCGCCGCAGCAGAGTTCCGCTTCAGGATCGGCGACGAGGGTGAGCTCGGGAATCGCCTGAAGGAGTTCGCGTGTGGCGTCGAAGCCATCGCCGACGTTGCGCTGATGACATGCCTCTTGCAGTGCAGCGGTTTGCGCCACGGC
>Ga0316208_1003170_pt1 | contig 12249 bp, 9 predicted proteins | sample 3monopyrite_MG_FD_204944 | JGI IMG/M metagenome (GOLD analysis project Ga0316208, IMG submission 204944) | Microbial mat bacterial communities from mineral coupon in-situ incubated in ocean water Damariscotta River, Maine, United States -... | ecosystem: Environmental > Aquatic > Marine > Coastal... | reverse complement strand
AAGATCGTCTACCCTGCCGCAGCAGCGGCGGCACCCAATTGGCAGGCGAATCCGACAATGCTTCCGAGAAGCCAAACGCCGATAATCATTCCCTTTTTTTCATGTTCGAACTGAGCGAACGCGTAATACAGAATGTAGAACGGAATACACAAACAGAGAACACCCTTAATGACTTCCTTCTTAAACGCATCGATGAGAATGATGATGAAGCAAACCAACGAAGCGAGCGAGCAAACCAAACCTAGAATGGCGAGTACAGTACCCATCGACTTCTCCTTTAAGAACAAAAAGTATTCCTACACGTGATTCTGTCCGGTGTCGAAATAACACCAGACCATCCGTGCGATGCCGAAAATAACAAAACTCGAAATCACAGCTTTGTAGGCGATCCATGCCGCCCGATCATGCCGCGAAAACGAATTTCGCAAACCGCTCTTGAAGCACTCAGGACTTAGTTGCAGGAGAAGATTGGCAGCAAACAGCGAGTAGAAGAGAAACCCGAATGGATGATAAGCCCAACTCTCCGAGAAATTCAGGTGCGAGATACAGGTAACGCTACGAGTCAATCCGCAGCCTGGACAAGGCAGGGACAGCATTTTCCGTATCCAGCAAAGATCAATACCTAAGCCGTCAACTGGCAGGTAAAAAGACGAAACGATTGCGAGAAGTGAGAAAACCTTCGTCAGAGGACCGAACAGCACATCGAACAGATTTTTTGACGTGTGGGCGGCAGGCTTGTGCAATTGATCCGGATTCGAATGACTGTCATCCATAGTTTCGCACTTCAGACCGTATTCTGCACGAATTAGTACTGATGGATATTGAATTTGCCCGGAGAACGCAAGTCGCTCACTCGGTACGCGGCAATCGATGATTTCGGCGGCGGTCAGGGCTCTCGCCATTCGCGGTCGGATTTGGTGAGCAGGTTGGTGGCGGCTTGAGGGCCCCAGGTGCCGACCTGGTAGAATTCTGGCTGATGCCTGGCGGATTCCCAGCGGTCGAGGACCGGTTGCACGAATCGCCAGGCGGCCTCCAGTTCGTCGCTGCGGGTGAAGAGGGTCGAGTCGCCTCGCAGCACGTCAAGGAGTAGTCGTTCGTAGGCTTCGGCCAGTCCGTGTGGATACTGATATTCCAGCCGCTGTCGCTCGATGTTGTACTGGTGGCCTGGCTGTTTGACCGAGCAGGACAACGTGATGGACTCTTCGGGTTGGATGCGGAAGACCAGTGAATTCGGTCGTGAGCCAACGAGGCCGCAATCGTCGCCTTCGCATTCGACCGTCGAGAAGGGGTGCATCGGAGGCAGCTTGAACTCGATGGCGATCTCGGTGACTCGCGCGGGAAGCCGTTTGCCGGTTCGCAGGTAGAACGGAACGTGAGCCCACCGCCAGTTGTCGACGTAAACTTCCATGCCGACGAAAGTTTCGCGGCGCGAATCCGGGGCGACTCGATCTTCCTGGCGGTATCCGTTGACGGCTTCGCCATCGACCGTGCCGCCGACGTACTGACCGGCGATGGCCCACTCGTCAAGGTTCTCGCTACCCGGTCGCAGCGACTCCAGAACTTTAACTTTTTCGTCGCGAATCTGGTCACCCAGGAACACGGCCGGCGGCTCCATCGCCACCAGACAAAGTAACTGCAGGACGTGGTTTTGCAAAACGTCGCGGAGGGCTCCGGACGTGTCGTAGTAGCCGCCGCGGCCGGATTCGATGCCCTGATCCTCGGACATCGTTATTTGCACATGGTCGACGTGATGGCGGTTGAGTAGTGGCTCGAAGATCGCGTTTCCAAATCGGAACAACAGGATGTTCTGCACCGTCTCTTTGCCGAGGTAATGGTCGATCCGGTAAATCTGGGATTCGTCGAGCAAGCGATTGAGTCCGGAACTGAGGTCCAGCGAGGACGACAGATCGCGGCCGAACGGCTTCTCAACGACGACTCTTAAGCGATGTGTCTCGTCGTGAGCCGGTTTGAATCCTCCGGCACAAAGATTCTCGACCGACGGCAGGAACAGCGACGGAGTGATCGCGAGATAGACAACTCGGCTGGCGGCGACGTCGGGACCGAAAACTTCAGCTTCGGTTTCTTCGACGCGAGCATGCAGCCCGACGTAGCCTTCCAGAGTGTCCAGATCGAGGCGGTGATAAAACAGTCGCTTTGCGAATTTCTGCCACTTGTCGTCGGGGATTTCGCCCATGCGACCGTGCTTCGAAACGGCGGCCTGCATCTCCGCGCGGAATTCCTCGTCTGATTTTTTTCGGCGTGCGACGCCAAAGATCGGCGAATCGTCTGGAAGAAAACCCTCTGACCAAAGCGTGAACAAAGCCGGCATCAGCTTCCGAGCGGTGAGGTCTCCGGATGCTCCAAAGATGAGGATCGAGTGACGCTGCGTTTCCGAAATAGCAGGAGTGTCGGCGGTAGACATTCTCAAATTCTTCCGTGCAATGTGTCGCGTGGAGCCGTCAAAGTTTCACGACGTTTTCACGACAAAACAATCAGTTTCACGACAAAACAATCAGTGGTCAGTTTCGGGAAGGGTACCGGCGGAGTTCCAGTTGTTGTAGGTCAGGCTCGGCCTGACAGAGTTCACCGATTCGGATTTAACCACGGAAGAAACGGAAAAACACGGAATGCAGGCAGGAAATCTTTCCGTGGCATTTCGTGTCTTCCGTGGTCCCACTTCCAGGGGTTGTTCAGGCCTTTGACTCGGTCAGGTACAGCCTGACCTGCGTCAAACTGTGGCCGCTTTACCCGAACAGTTCGCCGTGTCCGCCGCTTGAATCTGCGTCCGAGATTGTTAACGTTGTCGACACTTTGCGCAGACACACTGGTCAGCGTCCTGTGAGATCATTTATCCGCCTTGCAGAGCAGGGTTTGTGACGATTTCGCAGCCTCGGCAACAGGCATGGAAACCTTCGCCGAGCCGGACTCAGTCCGAGACGCTACTTTTGTCGCGATTCCTGACGTCTTGATGCAGGATCACTCTGCGCAAGGGCCGATTTCGACGTCCACTCAACTGCCCAGCAGGATGCCATTGCCGTGCCACGCCGCGACGATATCAAGAAGATTCTCATCATTGGTTCAGGCCCCATCGTTATCGGTCAGGCCTGCGAGTTTGATTATTCCGGTGTCCAGGCGTGTAAGTCGCTCCGGGAAGAGGGCTATGAAGTTGTCCTCGTGAATTCGAACCCCGCGACGATCATGACCGACCCCGGCACCGCCGACCGGACATACATCGAGCCGATTACCTGGCAGTACGTGCAGAAGATTCTTGAAGTCGAACGTCCCGACGCCATCCTGCCGACGCTCGGCGGACAGACCGGTTTGAACACGGCGATGGACCTGTGTCGGCGGGGAATTCTCGACCAGCTTGGCGTCGAGATGATCGGAGCCAAAGAGGACGTCATCGCCAAGGCGGAAGGCCGCGAGTCCTTCAAAGATGCGATGGTCAAAGTCGGGATGGATGTCCCGAAAAGCGCCACGATTCACACGCTTGAAGAAGCTCGCGAAGCCGTCAAAGAGATCGGTCTGCCGGCCATCATCCGAGCCAGTTACACGCTCGGCGGAACCGGCGGCGGCATTGCCTATAACAAGGAAGAGTTCGATGCGAAGGTCAGTTCGGGGCTCGCTCTTTCACCCGTCTCAGAAGTTCTGCTCGAAGAATCGATCATCGGGTGGAAAGAGTACGAGATGGAGGTCATGCGTGACTGTGCCGACAATGTCGTCATCATTTGCGCGATTGAAAACTTCGACCCGATGGGCGTTCACACCGGCGACTCGATCACCGTCGCGCCCGCTCAAACGCTGACCGACAAAGAATATCAGCGAATGCGGGACGCCACGATCGTCTGCATGCGGGAAATCGGCGTCGAAACTGGTGGCTCGAACGTGCAGTTCGCCATTAACCCGCGAGACGGGCGGATGGTGGTTATCGAGATGAATCCTCGAGTCAGTCGCTCCAGCGCGCTGGCTTCGAAGGCGACGGGTTTTCCGATCGCAAAGATCGCTGCGAAACTGGCCGTCGGTTATCGGCTGGACGAAATCGCCAACGACATCACTCGTGAAACGCTTGCCTGTTTCGAGCCGACGATTGACTACGTCGTCACGAAGATCCCTCGCTGGACGTTCGAGAAATTTCCGGAAGCAGACCCGACGCTCAACATTCAGATGAAGTCGGTCGGCGAAACGATGGCGATCGGCCGAACCTTCAAAGAGTCACTACAGAAAGCACTCCGCGGGCTGGAGATCGGGCACTTCGGGCTCGGCGGCGGAAAGAAGGATCTCTGGGGGACCGACAAACAGCCGACTGCAGAAGATGTCACGACCAAGCTTTCGATCCCGAACGATCAACGGATGTTTTACATCCGGTACGCGATGAAATCGGGCATGTCGATCGACGAGTTGTATCAGCTCACGAATATCGATCCGTGGTTTCTGTGGCAGCTTCGGGACATCATCGACGTCGAAGAAGAGATCATCTCTGCCGGCAGTCTGGATGCTGCGGGCGACGATCTCGTTAAACGAGCGAAGCAGCACGGGTTTTCCGACCACCAACTGGCCTTCTGGTGGAACTCGACCGAAGCAACCGTTCGAGCCAACCGGAAAGGTCGAGGCATCGAAGCGACCTTCAAGCAGGTCGATACCTGTGCCGCCGAATTCGAGGCCTTCACCCCGTATTACTATTCAACCTACGAACAGGAAGACGAGTCGCCGGCATTGCCAACCGATGGCCGAAAGCGATACATGATTCTCGGCGGCGGCCCGAACCGAATCGGGCAGGGCATTGAGTTTGACTATTGCTGCTGCCAGGCCGCGTTTGCGATGGCCGAGCTTGGCCACGAAAGCATCATGGTCAACTCGAATCCGGAAACGGTTTCGACCGACTACGACACATCAGATCTGCTGTTCTTCGAGCCGCTGACCATCGAAGACGTGCTCAACATCTGCGACCGCCTGAAACCGGACGGCGTAATCGTTCAGTTCGGCGGCCAGACGCCGCTGAACCTGGCACGCGGCCTGGAAGCTGCCGGAGTGCCGATCATCGGGACAAGCCCGGACATGATCGACGCGGCGGAAGACCGCGAGCGTTTCCAGGCGATCCTCGAACAGGCTGACCTTATGCAGCCGCCAAACGGAATTGCTCAGAATCTCGAAGGCGCACGTAGCGTTGCCGACCGAATCGGATATCCCGTGCTGGTTCGCCCGAGCTATGTCCTCGGCGGCCGCGCGATGGAAATCTGCTACGACGTGGAATCGCTGACTCGCTACATGGTCGAAGCCGTCGATGTTTCCGCCGGGCAGCCGATTCTGGTCGACAAGTTTCTTGAGGACGCGATTGAGGTCGACGTTGACGCCATCTCGGACGGAACGACGACCGTCATCGGCGGAATCATGGAGCACATCGAAGAAGCCGGCGTCCACTCTGGCGACTCAGCCTGTGCCTTGCCGCCTCATTCGCTGAACGAGCTGGTCATTGATGGAATCCGCGAAGCAACTCACCGACTCGCGACAGCTCTCAACGTTCGCGGCCTGATGAATATTCAGTTTGCCGTTAAGCAGGAAGGCTACGAATCGACGGTCTACGTGCTCGAAGTGAATCCTCGAGCCAGCCGGACGTCGCCGTTCGTTTCGAAGGCCACCGGTCGTTCGCTGGCAAAGATCGCCGCCAAAGTCATGGTCGGAGTCTCGCTCGTCGATCAGGGTGTGACCGAAGAAGTCTGGCCGGAGTACACTTCGGTCAAAGAAAGCGTCTTTCCCTTCAACCGCTTTCTGGGAGTCGACATCGTACTCGGTCCGGAAATGCGGTCGACCGGCGAAGTGATGGGCATCGACAAGTCGTTCCCGATGGCATTTGCCAAGGCCCAGTTCGGTGCGGGGGTTGTCCTGCCGAGCGAAGGGACGGTTTTCATTTCGATGGCCAAGGCTCACAAGCAGGAAATGGTCGAGCCGGCCCGCAAGCTGATTGAGCTTGGATTCAAGATCGTCGCGACGTCAGGCACAGCGGATGTACTGAAAGAGGCGGGCATCGAAGTCGAAGTCGTCCGCAAGTTGAAGGAAGGCCGACCGAACCTGCTCGACCTGATGGCGAACGACGAAATTCACTACATCTTCAACACGCCCAGCGGCAAAGGTGCCCGCACCGACGAAGGCAAAATCCGAGCCGCCGCCGTCGCCAACGGAGTCCCCTGCGTCACCACTCTGCCGGGCTGCGTTGCCGTCGTGCAGGCCGTCGACGCCCTGTCAAAGGACCCGGTCGCTCGCGTCCAGGCACTGCAGGACTGGATTCCGCAGGAAGCAGTTCAGAACGCGCCGGCTCAGTAGGCTTCCACTGATACTCGTGAAGTTATGGCCGCAAAAAATCTCAAAAGACGCAAAAAGAAGGCATCCGTTTTTGCGGCTTTTGAGCTTCTTTGCGGCTAAAACTGGTCGACGGACATTCCGTCAGATGAGTGGCTTGGACGCACCAGTTTTGCGTTATGTCTCACGAAGGCGACTTGCGGCAACGCACAGCCTACGGCTGGTCTGTGAACTCGCGTTTCATATTGATGATTGCAGCCCATATTCCGAAGCCGAAGAAGCCTGCAACCCCGACTGCTCCGCCGAAAGCGGCTGGGGTTACAAGGTTCTCATTGGCCAGTTGAGTCGCAGCAATGAACAGGGCAAGGCTCGCAGCGGCGCAGGCCCAGGCTGCAAGTTTGAGGCACCGTGCTTTGCGCGACAGAGCTTTGCGAAACGCCCCCGAGAATGCGGCACCGATGCCTTCTTCGAGAACGAGTTTTACAAGTTCTTCGACCACTGTTGGCCTGTCTCCGGAAAGTAATCTGTAGGGTGGGCACTGCCCACCAACGCTTGCTGATGTTCTCTGGTGGGCGGTGCCCACCCTGCTCGAGTTTCAATAGAAAACGCCGACTGAAATTCAGCCGGCGTTTTTATCGTTAGTGGCTCGTGTGCATTATCGGCGGGCGGCGGGGTGTTTCATGTTGAGCCAGGCGCCGCCTTCGTTGCTGCTGGCGACGCATTGCTCGATGAAGAACATGCCTTCGACGCCGTCGTAGATGTTCGGATAGATCGTGTCGCGTTTTTCGAATGATTCGCCGGCCGCTCGGGCGACCATGTTGTCATACGCGAAGCGGTAGACGTTGGCGAAGGCTTCGAAGAAGGCTTCCGGGTGGCCGGAAGGCAGTCGACAGGCAGCGGCTCCGGAAGCGTTCATGAATGGAGCGTTGGGATCTCGCGTGTAGATCTGGTGTGGCTTGCCGTTTTCGCGGACGATCATTTCGTTTGGATTTTCCTGGCGCCACTGCAGCGAGCCTTTTGTGCCGTCGACTTCGATGAAGAGGTCATTCTCGCGGCCGTGCGAAATCTGGCTGGCGGTCACCGTGCCCAGTGCTCCGTTTTCGTAGCGGACGACGGCGTGGCCGTAGTCATCGAGGGCTCGGCCTTCGACGAAGACCTTCAAGTGGCAGGAGATCTCTTCCGGCAGCAGCCCGGTCATGTATCGACCGAGGTTGTAAGCATGGGTGCCAATGTCTCCGAAGCAGCCAGCGACGCCCGACTTCGACGGGTCCGTTCGCCAGGCGGCCTGCTTGTGATCGTCGCCTTCCAGGCGAGTTCGCAGCCAGCCCTGAATGTAGTTGGAGCGGATTGCGTTGATTTCGCCGAGTTCTCCGCCAAGTATCATCTCACGAGCCTGGCGAACCAGCGGATAGCCGGTGTAGTTATGCGAAACCGCGAAGACGACGTCGGACTCTTCAACCGCTTTCATCAGCTCTTCGGCCTGAGCCAGGTCAAAGGTCATCGGCTTGTCGCAGATGACGTTGAAGCCGGCTTCGACGGCGGCTTTGGCGATTTCGAAGTGTGTGTGGTTGGGCGTGGCGACTGACACGAAGTCAATTCGTTGGTCATCCGGAAGAGCCGCTTCTTTTTCGACAAGCTCGTGGATCGAGCCGTACGCTCGGTCTTGAGCGATGTCGTAAGCGGGAGCGGAAGCTTTTGACCGTTCTGCGTTCGAGGAAAGTGCACCGGCGACAAGTGCGGCTCGGTTGTCGAGCACGGCGGCCGTTGCGTGGACGCGGCCGATGAACGAGCCCATTCCGCCGCCGCAAAGTGCCATTCTCAGTTTGCGATTCAGTGAGCCGTTGGTTGTCTCCATCGTGACGCTCCTCGTTTGTTGTTCTTCTCAGGCTGTTGAGCCGTTGTTCAGTTGTTCTGTAGAAACCGCGGAACGGAGAGCTTACGGCTCGCGAAACGTCGGTTCAATCGTTGCGAGGGGCGTTGCTTTTGAGTGAGTCGTTATTCGGTGCCGTCATGCCCGCGCAGGCGAGCACCTTTCGTTTATACACAAGTCACTGTGAAGCATTCTTGTCGGCTGACACTGAGTTTTTTTTTGAACAGAAGAAAACAGAGGAAACAGAGTTTTGATGTCCGAGTTTCTGAAGGCTTCGACAATGCTCTGTTTCCTCAGTTCTCTCCTGTTCAATTTTTTTAAATTTTCAAGTCTGGATTTTACTTTCCACACAGCGCCCCTGATGATTGCCTGCTTATGTATAAACGACAGGGCGGGTATCCAGTAATCCATCGATTACCGGCTTGGGTAACCGGTTTTCTGTCTACGCGGGAATGACCGTAGAAAGTCAGGAGTCCCGTTCTTGAACCATGTGCTCCTGCCTCCTGTCCCAATGCGAGGTCTGTGAATACAATCCGTTTTTGGTTTCAGGGCAACACCGTGTCCCCTGATTACCCAGTCTTCCGTTTGGATTTCGGAATTATGGTTACTGGCTCAACTGGTTCGTACACCGTTCTCGCTCGACGATTCCGCCCGCAGGGGTTTGCGGATGTCGTCGGGCAGGAGCACGTCGCTCAGGCTTTGCGAAACGCGATTCTCGCGAATCGGGTTGCTCATGCTTACCTCTTTACGGGGGCTCGCGGCGTCGGCAAGACGTCGACGGCGAGGATTCTGGCCAAGGCTCTGAACTGTCCGAAATCGGTCGACGGAAATCCGTGTAACGACTGCGAAATCTGTGACGGGATCGCAGCCGGAAACGATGTCGACGTCTTGGAAATCGACGGCGCGTCGAACCGCGGCATTGATGACATTCGGCAGCTTCGCGCGAACGTCAACGTCAAGTCGATGAGGACTCAGTACAAGCTGTACATCATCGACGAAGTTCACATGCTGACGAAGGAAGCGTTCAACGCGCTCCTCAAGACGTTGGAAGAGCCGCCGCCGAACGTCAAGTTCGTCTTCTGCACGACCGAGCCGAACAAAGTTCCCGACACGATTCTCTCGCGGTGCCAGCGGTTCGACTTTGGCACGATCGAGACAGCGAATATCAAAGCTCGACTGGCCCACATTGCTCAGTCGGAAGGTGTCAAGGTTGACGACGAAGCACTTGAACTGGTCGCTCGTCGAGCGGCCGGATCCATGCGCGACAGCCAGTCAATCTTCGATCAGCTTCTCGCGTTTGGCGAAGAGAATATCTCGGCCTTGGACGTGCATCGTCTGTTGGGAACAGCGAGCGACGACAGGCTGATTGACATCGGGCAGGCGCTGGTCGATCGCGACAAGGCAAAGGCGATCGACTCATTCCACGCAGCGCTCGATGGCGGAGTTCAATTGGGAGAACTCACCGATCAACTGCTGTTTTACCTGCGGGATCTGATGATTCTGTCTTCGGGAGCTGCGAGCGTCGGGCTGCTGTCGGTGGCTCCGGTCAGTCAGGAGTTGCTCCAGAAACAGGCAACGGCCTGGGGTCTGCAAAGCATCGTCGCGGCGATGCAGATTCTGTCCGACGCAAAAGGTCGCATGCAGCGAGTGACGTACGGTCGAGCTCTTGCCGAGCTGGCTTTAGTTCGCATCGCGATGCTCGAAGACCTGGTGGGGATCGGCGAGCTGATCGACAAGCTGAGGGCTGGCGAGCCAATTTCGGCGACACAGGCGACTACTTCAGCGGCCTTCGCCGAAAAAAAAAATGACGTAGCGTCTGACGATTCGACCAAAGCACAGCCGGTCGCGGAAATCGAAGCGAAGCCAGTGTCGACCGTGTCTGTCCCTGCGGATGTTTCTGCTGAGAATCAGCCATCGGCAGCGCAACAGACGGTCGGTGTTGAAGTCGTGGCTGAGGTTTTGCCGGATGATGAAGCCTTGTCGGATGATTCAGTCAGTGAAGCGAAGCCAGCCGATGGAGCAGCGGCCGAGTCACCGGTCAAGATTGTCTCCGCGTCGGTCATGTCGTCCGAACCAGAAGATGGCTCAACCGCCGTGATTTCAGAAAGTGGTCCGGTTGGTGAGGATGCTGTGACTGTCGACGACTCCGAAGCAACGACGTCAGAACCTGAGCAAACTGTACCCGAAGAAGCGAATGCCGCTGAAGTGGGACGCGAAGAAGCGGTCAGCGACGGTGTGAGCACGGTTTTGGAAGCAGCAACAGCGGTCATCGAAGCACCGGCTGTTGTTGTTTCAGAGCCGGAAGTTTCCGAGCAGGCACCGGAATCGGAAGGCGAACCTGAGGCCGCCGAGGCTGGGGTTCCTGAGCCGAAGATTCCGTTTGCTCCCGAGAATTCTGCTGAGATCTGGGGCCAGGTGGTGTCGGAAATCAACGATATGCTGAAGAGTCACGTAAAATCGGTCTCACGCACAGCAATTTCTGCGCCAAACAAGCTGGAACTCACGCTTCCACCGAAGTACCATTTCGGCAAAACGTATCTTGAGAAGCCGGAAGCACAGAGTCGGCTGCAAAAAATCATCGCTCAACTCACTGGAGTTGAGCCCCGAATTACAGTCGTGCTGGGTGAAGTTGTGGCGACCGATTCCAAGGCTGACATGGCCGAGGCGGGAAGCCGACAACCGAAACGCGTCTTCAAACCTGAAGAAGACGAGCTGGTGTGTTCAGTAGTTGAAGTGTTTGATGCTCAGGTCGTCCGGATCAATCCGATGTCCGGCGGAACTGTGGACAGCGAATAAGCGGGGCTCTGCGGAACCGATTGGTTCAGAAATTCAGGGCCTGAGAGGAAAGGTTTTTCTGACATGCTCAAAGGACTCGGTGATATCGCTTCGCTCATGAAGCAGGCCAAAGAAATGCAGGGCCGCATGAGCGAAATTCAGGACCGACTGGCTCTGATGAGAATTCAGGGGTCCGCTGGTGGCGGCATGGTCACCTTCGAAGTTAACGGGAAGCAGGACGTGCTTGGCTGCACGATCGACCCGACGCTTTTTGAAAGCGGCGATCGCGAAATGGTGGAAGAGCTGACCGTTTCCGCGATGAACGACGCCCTGCACAAATCGAAGCAGGCAGCCGCCGAAGCCATGCAGGAAATCACCGGCGGTCTGAACATCCCCGGCATGGAGGGAATGATGTCGAAGCTCGGTCTTGGCCCGAATTGATTGACGGGATGATGCTCGGGCATCGGCAACCGCGGCTGGAAATTCACGAATCATTCACGGCCAGTTAAATCGGAAAGGAAAAGATGGCTCGACGGAGTCCTGAGTCACATCCATTTGGTCCGGCGGTCGCCAATCTGGTCGACCAGTTTTCGAACCTGCCAGGTGTCGGAAATCGAACGGCCGAACGACTGGCTCATCACATTCTGGCGTGCCATGAAACGGAAGCGATGGCGCTGGCCGATGCGATCCGAGAGGTGAAGACTTCGATTCGATCCTGCGAAGAATGTTTCAATCTGACTGAAATGGACATTTGTAGAATTTGCTCGTCGCGACAGCGGAACAAGCAGGTCGTGTGCATCGTCGAACAACCTCGCGACGTGATCGCTTTAGAAGCATCCGGAATGTACGAAGGCGTTTATCACGTTTTGCGAGGCAGAATTTCACCACTAGAGGGGATCGGTCCAGAGGACTTGACGGTTGATTCGCTCGTGCGGCGTGTGCGGCGCGACGGAGTACAGGAATTGATCATGGCAACGAACCCGACGCTCGAAGGGGATGGAACGGCCCTGTTCATTTCCAATCTGCTGGCTGCTGATCCTGTGACAATCACAAGGCTTGCTCGGGGGATAGCCTCCGGGAGTGTGCTAGAGTTTGCGAACAAGGAGATGCTGGCTGACGCGATGCGTGGTCGGCAATCGTTCTGAATTGAATTGCTCCGAACGAAAAACTAAGGAATGTGATCAGAATAACTTCCCGAATTGACAATGCAGAAATTAACCACAGAGGCACAGAGAACGCAGAGTTTTCCATGGGAGATGTTTCCCTGTGATCTCTGTGCCTCTGTGGTTAGAAATCTTCACGACGAAACA
>Ga0316208_1003169_pt1 | contig 12253 bp, 9 predicted proteins | sample 3monopyrite_MG_FD_204944 | JGI IMG/M metagenome (GOLD analysis project Ga0316208, IMG submission 204944) | Microbial mat bacterial communities from mineral coupon in-situ incubated in ocean water Damariscotta River, Maine, United States -... | ecosystem: Environmental > Aquatic > Marine > Coastal... | reverse complement strand
AAGAAACCGCGCGCGCGGTGCGCGAGAACGCGCATGTTCCCTATTCCCGGTTCAAGGTCGGCGCGGCGATCCGCGCAAGCTCGGGCAAGGTTTATGCCGGGTGCAACGTGGAGAACGTGGCCTATCCGCAAGGCACCTGCGCCGAAGCCGGCGCGATAGCCGCGATGGTGGCGGCGGGTGACACACGGATCGACGAAGTGTTCGTGATCGCCGACAGCCCCGACCCTGTGCCCCCCTGCGGTGGCTGCCGCCAGAAGCTAAGCGAATTCGCCGGTGGCGATGTGGCCGTCACCATGGGCACGACGGACGGCAAGACATTGACGATGACCATCGCCGAACTGCTGCCGGGCGCGTTCAGCGCCGCGCATATGGACCGCGTGTGATGGACGCCCGCGCCGTGATCGAGGCCGTGCGTGACCGCCGCGCCACGCCGGATGACATGGCCTGGTTCGCCGCCGGGCTAGCCGATGGCACGGTGAGCGATGCGCAGGCCGGGGCGTTTGCCATGGCCGTGGTGCTCAACGGTGTGAGCGAGGGCGCGCGCATCGCGCTGACCCGGGCAATGCGCGATTCGGGCGATGTGCTGCGCTGGGATCTGCCCGGCCCGGTGATCGACAAGCATTCCACCGGCGGGGTGGGCGATTCCATCAGCCTGCTGCTGGCCCCGGCGCTGGTCGAATGCGGCGCCTATGTGCCGATGGTGTCGGGCCGCGGGCTGGGGCATACCGGCGGCACGCTGGACAAGCTGGAATCCATCCCCGGCCTGGAGGTGAACACCGATGAGGCGGGTTTCAGGGCGCTGGTCGGGGCGCAGGGCAGCGCGATCGTCAGCGCCTCGGGCCGCATCGCCCCGGCCGACAAGCGCCTCTATGCCATCCGGGACGTGACCGGAACGGTGGAAAGCGTCGATCTGATTACCGCCTCGATTCTATCCAAGAAGCTGGCGGCGGGGCTTCAGGGTCTGGTGCTGGACGTCAAGGTCGGATCAGGCGCGTTCCTGCCCGGGATGGAACAGGCCCGCATTCTGGCCCGGTCGCTGGTGGACACGGCCAACGGCGCGGGCTGCCGGACCTCGGCCCTGATTACCGACATGGACCGGCCCCTGGCGCTGACCGCCGGCAACGCGCTGGAGGTCGCCGAGGTGATGGACACCCTGACCGGGCGCGCACCAACCGCCCGGCTGGTGGAACTGACCTGCGCGCTGGGTGGCGAGGTGCTGGCGTTGTGCGGCCTGAGTCCGGACGCCAGCGCCGGTGCCGCGCGCATTCACGGCGTTCTGAGCAGCGGCGCGGCGGCGGATCGTTTCGCGCGGATGGTTGCCGCGCAGGGCGGCCCGGCGGATTTCACCCGCAGCTACCGCGCCGATCTGCCCGTTGCGCCGGTGATCCGCCCGGTTCCCGCGCCGGGCACCGGGGTCGTCGCGGGGATCGACACCCGCGCGGTGGGTCATGGCGTGGTGCATCTGGGCGGCGGGCGGTTGAAGGGCGGCGACCCGGTCGATCCGCGCGTTGGTTTCTCGGCCCTTGCCGCGCCGGGGGATACGGTCGGACCGGACGCGCCGCTGGCCATGGTCCACGCGGCCGATGACGCGGGCGCCGATGCCGCGATCGCGGCTCTGCAAGCGGCGTATCGCCTGGGCGATGCCGCCGCGCCCGCCGCTTTGGTGCACGAAAGGATCGGGGCATGAGCCGGGCATTCGTGATCGTGCTGGATTCGGTGGGGATCGGCGGCGCGCCCGATGCAGACCGCTTCTTCAACGAGGGCGTGCCGGATACCGGCGCCAACACCCTGGGCCACATCGCGCAGGCCTGTGCCGAAGGGCGCGCCGCCGAGGGGCGTGCCGGGCCGCTTCGCGTGCCGGTGCTGGACGGGCTGGGGCTGGGGCGCGCGGTGGCGCTGGCCTCGGGGTTGAAACCGCCGGGATTGGACACCGAGCCGGCCGGGCGGTGGGGCGCGGCGACCGAGGTATCCAAGGGCAAGGATACGCCATCCGGCCATTGGGAACTCGCCGGAGTGCCGGTGCCCTGGGACTGGACTTATTTCCCCGCCACCGAACCCGCCTTCGATGCCCCGCTGGTGGCAAAGGTCTGCGCATTGGCGGGCACCGATGGCATCCTGGGCAATTGTCATGCCGCCGGGATCGCCATCATGCAGGATCTGGGGGCCGAACATCTGCGCACCGGCTGGCCGATCTGCTACACCTCGGCCGACAGCGTGTTCCAGATCGCCGCGCACGAGGACCATTTCGGGCTGGAGCGCTTGATTGCCCTGTGCGAGGCGCTGGCGCCCTATCTTCATGCCCGCAAGGTGGGCCGGGTGATCGCCCGGCCTTTTGTCGGCGAGCCCGGAAATTTCCAGCGCACCGGCAACCGGCGCGACTTCGCCATTGCCCCGCCCGGCCCGGCGCTGATGGATTGGGCGCAGGCGGATGGGCGGGTTGTCCATGCAATCGGCAAGATCGGGGACATCTTCTCGCATCGCGGGATCAGCCATCTGCACAAGGGCAAGAATGACGCCGATCTGGTGCAACACCTGCTGCGGCTGGCGAAGGACGCCGAGGAGGGATCACTGACCTTTTGCAACCTGGTCGAGTTCGACAGCCATTACGGCCACCCGCGCGATGTGTCCGGTTATGCCCGTGCGCTGGAAGGTTTTGACATCCATGCCGCGGATTTCCTGGCGCGCCTGCGCCCCGGCGATCTGGCGCTGTTCACCGCAGACCATGGCAATGACCCCACATGGACCGGCACCGACCACACGCGCGAGCGGGTTCCGGTGCTGGTTCACGGCGCGGGTTCCGGTGAAATCGGCCATTGCGCTTTTGTCGATGTGGCGGCATCGGTGGCGACGCATCTGGGGCTGTCCGAATCCGGCCCCGGCACCAGTTTCCTGAAGCGGAGCGCATGATGAGCGAACGAATTGACCCGGCCCTGCCCAAGGCCGAATTGCACCTGCATCTGGAGGGTGCCGCGCCGCCAGCCTTTATTCGGGGATTGTCGAAAGAGAAGGGCATCGACATATCGGGCATTTTCAACGAGCACGGCGGCTATGTGTATGAGGATTTCTGGCACTTCCTGAAGGTCTACGAAGCCGCGTGCACCACCCTGCAAACGCCCGAGGATTTTCACCGCCTGATGCTGGCCGTGCTGGAGGACCGCGCGCGGGACGGTGTGGTCTATGCCGAAACCTTCGTGTCGCCGGATTTCTGCGGCGGTGGCGACATCTCGGCGTGGCGCGAATACCTGCACGCCATGCAGGACGCCGCCGCGCAGGCCGAAAAGACCATGGGCATCACGCTGAAAACCATTGTCACCTGCATCCGCCATTTCGGCCCCGAAAAAGCACGGCAAACGGCGCTGTGTGCGGCGGAAACGGCGGGGGACTTTCTGACCGGCTTTGGCATTGCCGGGGATGAAAAGGCGGGCCACCCCAAGGATTTCATCTGGGCCTTCGACTGCGCGCGCGAGGCTGGTCTGCGCCTGACCGCCCATGCCGGGGAATGGGGCGGGGCGCAAAGCGTGCGCGACGCGCTGGATCATCTGAAGGTCGAACGCATCGGCCACGGGGTGCAGGCGATCGATGATCTGGCGCTGGTGGACCGGCTTGCCGAGGACGGCATCGTGCTGGAAGTCTGCCCCGGTTCGAACGTGGTTCTGGGGGTCTATCCGTCTTTTGAGAAACACCCCGTCGCCCGCCTGCGCGACCGAGAGGTGAAGATCACCCTGTCCACCGATGACCCGCCCTTCTTTCACACCAGCCTGGTGCGGGAATACGAGGCCTTGGCGCAGGCCTTTGGCTGGACAGAGGAAGATTTCCGCGCCATCAACACCGATGCGATGCGTGCGGCGTTCTGCGATGACGCCACACGGGACCGCATCTTGAAAACCATCGAGGGCCGCGCATGACCGAACACCTGACCGTCGTCAATCACCCGCTGGTGGCGCACAAACTCAGCCTGATGCGCCGCAAGGAAACCTCGACCGCCGTATTCCGCCAGTTGCTGCGCGAAATCTCCATGCTGCTGGCCTATGAGGTGACGCGCGACCTGCCGATGACCACCGAGCGCATCGAGACGCCGCTTTGCGAATGGGACGCGCCCGTGCTGGAGGGGCGCAAGCTGGCTCTGGTGTCGATCTTGCGGGCGGGGAACGGGTTGCTGGACGGCATTCTGGAACTGGTCCCGGGCGCGCGTGTCGGGTTCGTGGGGCTTTACCGCGATCCCGAAACGCTGACTCCGGTAGAGTATTACTGCAAGCTGCCGTCGGACCTGGACGAGCGCGTGACGATCGTTGTCGATCCGATGTTGGCGACGGGCAATTCATCCGCCGCGGCAATCGACAAGATCAAGGAAGCCGGCGCCAGCAATATCGTGTTTCTGTGCCTTCTGGCGGCTCCCGAAGGGGTCGAACGGATGCTACAGGCGCATCCTGATGTGCGCATTGTCACCGCGGCGCTGGACGACCACCTGAACGAACATGGCTATATCGTTCCGGGCCTGGGCGACGCCGGCGACCGGATGTTTGGCACTAAATAGAGCAAACTTAAGCCTTTACTCAGGACTCGCGCCGTTGCATCCTTGGGGCAAAGCCACCAGGGGGATAATCAAGATGGTTGCCAAGCTCTTCTCGACCGCGGCGGTCGTCACGGCCATGACGGTTGCAGCGGCGCAGGCACAGGTTGGCCGGACACCGGCCGAGGTGCCGCCCGCCAGCTACGCGCTGTCGCAATATGTCGACAGCAACGGCTGTGTCTTTGTTCGCGCCGGGTTCGGCGGGATTACCACCTGGGTGCCGCGCTACGGCGATGATCGTCGTCCGATGTGTGGCTTCGAGCCGTCTGGCAGTGGCGCGTCCGCGGTTGCCACGGCGCCTGCGCCGGTCACTGTGGCGCCCACTTCGCCGGTGATGGCGGCCACCGTGCCGGTTGCCCCGCGCCGACGCGTGGCAGCTCCGGCAGCGCAGCCCCGGGTGGCCGCGTCCAGTCGCTCGCCGTATTCCGTTGCGCCTGAATCCAGCCGCCCGCGCGCCCGCGCTCAGGCCCCGGCGCAGATCTATCAGGCGCAGGCCGGTGGCCTGGACACGCGCTGGAGCTTCTATGACCGCACCGGCCCGTCGCCCTGCACCAACTACAATTCGCTCAGCCAGCTTTACGCCGTGCCCTCGCCCGCAGCCCCAGGCCTGCCGCTGCGCTGTGGCCCGCAGGCCGAGCACCCGGCCGACGCCCTTCGGGACCAGTCGCCCCGTGGTGGCGTGTGGGAGCCGTGGGATGGCTCGAACCCGTATCCCGCGCCCAACAACAACGTCTACATGCTGCCGCCGACCTTCGCGCCGCGCTGGCCTGAACCGTATCTGAACGGAGCGTCTCTGCGTCAGGCCCCGGCGCGGACCCCGGAAGCCCCCCACCGGGCCACGGTATCGACCATGGGCACAACCGCTGGTGTGACCGCCGCGCAGCCCAGACGCGCCGACGCCCGCGCCGACACCCGCGCCGGAATGATGACCGATGGTCGGTTTGTCCAGATCGGCACTTACGGTGAGCCCGGCAACGTGCAGGCCGCGGTCCAGGCGCTGCGCGCCCAGGGGTTGCCGGCGGCGACCGGGCAGGTCACCAGTGGCGGGCGCCAGTTGCAGGTCGTCCTGGCCGGCCCGTTCACCGCGCGCGCGGATCTTCAGGGCGCGCTCAGTGCCGCCCGGTCGATGGGCTACAGCGACGCTTTCATCCGCTGACCGCGCCTTGCATTCAAACGCTGAAAGCCCCGCGTTCTTGCGGGGCTTTTTCGTGCCTGTTCGCGGGTCGGCGCCGGATCTAGGTGCTACAGATTTCCTGCAAGGTCAGCCATTGACCATCGCTGAGCAGGCGCATGTCGCGCCGGGTGGCGACGCCTTGCCTGTCCGCCAGGCCCTGCGCCAGGCCCTGCGCCTGATCTGGCAGGGACAACACATACGCGGTGGGTGACAGGCCCAGACCGTCCAGAAGCGGCCCCAGCGCCTGGGCCTGCGGCAGGCCGGCGGGCTGGGCGAACAATTGACCGGCGTAGCCCGACAGGGCTTCTTCGGGCAGGGTTCCGGTGGTCATCAGCGCCAGCGTTGCACGCACACCGGCAAAATGCAGCGCGTCGCGCAACGGGTCATCGGCAGAATTTGACAGGGTCTCGGCCAGCATCCAGCCCGCCAGGGCCTCGGCGCTGTCCAGCCGGTCGATCAGATCAGCGCCAAGGATCATCAGATTGCCCGGCAGTTGCGCGGTTTGCAGCCCTTCGACACCGGCGATCACGCTGACCCGCCAGCCGGTCCCCAGAACCCTGTTGCGCAGGGTTGCCAGAACCTGGCGCGCCTGCGGATCGGCGCAGACGCGTTCGCCGCCGGACGAGGTCAGGAAACTGTCCAGCGCCGAGCGCCCGATCTGTGCGCGCATCGCGGGCGGGACGATGGCCGCCGTGCGATCGACCAGCAGACCGGGAAGCCAATACAATCCGGCAAGGGTGGTCAGGACGGCCAGCGCTGACAGTCCCAGCCGCACACGCCTGAGGGGCCTTCGCGGCGTCAACGCGGCACGGATCGTATCCAGCGCTTCGATCAAGATCGTGTCGTCCAGTTCCAGCGTTTCGCTGTCATCCTCGGGGCAAGGAGAAAACACGGCCGGCTTCGTGCCCCGGTTCAAGCGCCGAACGGCGGGCAGCGACCAGTGGCTCAAGGCCATGCCCGAACGCGTGTCCGTGATGACAAGGCTGGCGTCGCCCAGCAAGACATTGACATCTCGCCGCTGTTCATCGGCCGCGGCACGCCACACGCCCGGTCCTTCAAGGCGCGTGTATTTGTCCAGCGCTGTCATCGTCGCTGCATCTCTTCCTGCCCGGTTTGTTTTGACATCAAACTACCGCAACACCCCGCGCGCCGCCAGTGGGGGTGGGCTACAAGAGCCTGGCTTCGTCACGCAACAGGAATTTCTGGATCTTTCCGGTCGAAGTCTTGGGCAGTTCCTGAAACACCACGCGCTTGGGGCATTTGAAACCGGCCAGACGTGCGCGGCAAAACGCGATCAGCGCGTCCTCGGAGATGTCGCACCCCGGCTTGAGTTCGACAAAGGCACACGGAACCTCGCCCCATTTATCGTCCGGTTTGGCAACGACCGCAGCGAGTCCGACGGCCGGATGATGCATCAACGCGCCCTCGACCTCGACCGAACTGACGTTTTCTCCGCCCGATATGATGATGTCCTTCGAGCGGTCCGCAAGCTTGATGTAGCCGTCCTCGTGCCGATAGGCGATGTCGCCGGAATGAAAGAAACCGCCCTTGAAGGCTTCGCCGGTGGCCTCGGGGTTGCGGTAATAGCCCTTCATGACGCCATTGCCGCGATGCATGATCTCGCCCAGTGCGACGGTATCGCGCGGGATCTCGTTCAGGGTCTCGTCCAGGACGGTGATCTGCTCCATGAAGGGCATCAGCACGCCGGTGCGCGCCTTGACGGCGGCCCTTTGGTCCTGCGGCAAGGCGTCGAACCCCTCATGCCAGGTGCATTCGGTGGCGGGGCCATAGGTTTCCGTCAGCCCGTAGACCTGGGTGACGTTGAAGCCCAGCGGTTCGATTGCTGCCAGCGTCGCGGCCGGGGGCGGAGCGCCGGCGGTGAACACCTCGACGACGTGATCGAAGGGCAGGCGGTCGGCCTCGTCGGCGTTGACGATGGTTTGCAGCACGATCGGTGCGCCCCCGAAATGTGTCGCGCCCTCGTGGGCGATGGCACGGTAGATACCGGCGGCGGTGATGTCGCGCAGGCAGATCACCGCGCCGCCCATCAGCGGGATCATCCACGGGTGGCACCAGGCATTGCAATGGAACATCGGCACAATGGTCAGGTAGCGCGGATAGAGCGTCATCCGCCAGCTGATCGGCTGCGCCATCGATGACAGATAGGCGCCCCGGTGGTGATAGACGACGCCCTTGGGCCGGCCCGTGGTGCCGCTGGTGTAATTCAGCGCCAGCGATTCCCATTCATCCTGCGGCAGGATCCAGTCAAAGGCCGGGTCTCCGCATTCCAGAAGCTGCTCGTAGGTCATGTGCCGCCCGCTGGCGGGGATACCGGCCTGTGGGTCAGGCACTTCGATCAGTGTCGGGCCTGCGCCGATGATCGCGCAGGCACGCTCGGCAAGTTCGATCAGACTTGCATCCACCAGCGCCAGCCTGGCGCCGGCGTGCTCCAGGATATAGGCAACCGTGTCCAGATCCAGCCGGGTGTTGATGGCGTTCAGGATGGCGCCGCAGGCCGGAACGCCGAAATGCGCCTCGGCGTGGCTGGGCACGTTGGGCAGGATTGTGGAAACAACATCGCCGGGCTGGATGCCCATTCGTTGCAGGCCGGATGCAAGGCGCGAGACGCGGGCGTGATACTGTGCGTAGGTCCAGCGTTGCGCGCCGTAGACCAGCGCCTCGCGCATGGCGAAGATATCGGCCGCGCGCCGCAGATGCGACAACGGGGTCAGCGGCGCGTAATTCGCGGCGCATTTCTCCAGTCCCGTTTCGTCAGGCAACCAACCCATGATGCAATGCTCCTGCTTGCCTTGCGACCGATCTCTCGCAGTCTGACTTGTTCAGGTTCCGCCGAAAAGGGCCAACTGCAAGGAAACCCGCGCAAACTCTCTCCATGGTTTTTGCTAACGGTAACATCCGACCGGCACCAAGACAGACCAAAAGCAGTGTTTGTTTCAGTCATAGAGACAATGGCCGATTCAGTTGCGCAGTCCGAAACCCGTTTTTGCATTTTGAAAAGGAAATGTTTCTCCGGGCTGCCGTTGATCGGCTGCTTTACCGGATTGTCCGCCCTATTCGAGGTAATCGGCGTCCGAATGTGTCTGAAATATGTGGGGTATGGAAAATAATACCCACAATTTTCCACAATCTTTCCCAGCCTTCGCCATCCCGCAGGGGTTGTATGGACCTATCGAAAGCAAAGGCGAAGTTCACGAAAGGAACGAACCATGTTGCACAGTTGGGTGGGTATGACGAATAACCGGAAGGCCAATCTTCCGTTCTCTTTCTCTGATAGGGGTGACTTGTGGGCCGCCGGTAGCACGGCAACGCCTGCGGCGATGACGGAACCGCATCACGGCGGCGGAATTGCGCAGGGCCTGATCGCCGGAACACTGGTCGCGACCGAAATGGGCTGGCAACCGGTCGAGGATCTGCGCAATGGCGATCGCGTGGTGACCTTCGACAACGGCATGTGCCCCGTGAAGGCCGTGCGCATCAGCACGCTGTGGTCCGCCGAAGTGAACGCTCCGCGCAGCGTCTGGCCGCTGCTGGTGCCGAAGAAGGCGCTGGGCAACCGCACCGAGATGCGGCTGCTGCCCGAACAATCCGTTCTGATCGAAAGCGACGAAGCCGAGGCGCTCCATGGTGATCCGTTCCTGTTGGTTTCGGCCAGCGTCCTGGACGGCTACAAGGAGATCACCCGCGTACCGCCGCAGCGCGAGATGATTGTCGTTGCACTGGAATTTGACCGTGACGAAGTGGTCTATGCCAATGGCACGACGCTGGTGCATTGCCCCAAGGCCCAACAAGCGATGGTCAGCACCGCGGAAGACCTGATGAACAGCGGCCACAGCGCGCTCTACCAGCGTCTGACTGATGTGCAGGGACGTCATCTGGTGGAAACCATGCACCAGGGTCTGGTCAGCTAACCACCGAACGCCCGAAACTGTCCCGACCCGGCGGGGCCGCGTGGCCCCGCGACGACCCATTCCCCAACTTTGCCTTTGCGCCACACCGGTTCAGATCGGTCGTGGCGCTCTTTTCGCCTTTTCAGAGACTTCGGCGCAAGGCGTTTCGAAACGCCTTGTCACTGGCGCCGCGATTTTCAATCGCGTGCCAGACAGATGCGCTCCGATTGCTTGCAGGCTGAACGGCGGGGCCGGGCGGCCAAGAGTTTTCGAAAACTCTTGGCGCAGACGGAAAACGCCGCCCCAAGGGATTTGGGACGGCGCCATCGTTGAGTGGTCAAGCGGCGCGATCAGGCCGCTCTGGCGGTTTTGCCGTAGAAGGTCTGCCCCTTGTCGGCCATGTCCCGCAGCATCTGCGGGGCCTTGAACCGCGCGCCATGCGCGGCTTCCAGCGCGTCGCAGATTTCAACGGCCTTCTTCGCGCCGATGATGTCCAGCCAGCTGAACGGGCCGCCGGACCAGGGCGCAAAGCCCCAGCCCAGGATCGCGCCGACATCGCCTTCGCGGATGTCCTCCAGAACGCCTTCTTCCAGCGCCCGCACCGCTTCCAGCACTTGCGCCATCATCAGGCGGTTCTTGACGTCATCCACCGCCGGCTGTTCGCCCGCCTTGCCCCAGTTGTCGCGCAGGCCATGCCACAGCGCGCCGCGCTTGCCCTTCTCGTCATACTCGTAGAAGCCCGATTTGGTCTTGCGCCCCAGGCGGCCTTCCTCGAACAGCTTGAACAGCACCGCGTCAGCCTCGTCATTATCATAGGCGTTGCCCAGCGCGGCCTTGGTCGCCTTGGCGATCTTCACGCCCAGATCGATCGAGGTTTCGTCGTTCAACTGAAGCGGCCCCAGCGGGAAGCCACACAGCTTGGCCGCGTTCTCGATCAGCGCCGGTTCGACCCCCTCGGCCACCATGCGCACGCTTTCGTTGACATACGGAATGATGCAGCGGTTGGCGTAGAAGAATCGCGCATCATTCACTACGATCGGCGTCTTGCGGATCTGGCGCACGAAGTCCAGCGACTTGGCGACGGCGCGGTCACCGGTCTGCGCGCCCTTGATGATTTCCACCAGCAGCATCTTGTCGACCGGGCTGAAGAAATGGATGCCGATGAACTGCTCAGGGCGTTTGGAGGCCTGCGCCAGCGAGGTGATCGGCAGGGTCGAGGTGTTCGACGCAAAGATCGCCGTTTCGGGGATCACCGCTTCGGCCTTGGCCGTGACGTCCGCCTTGACGGACGGATCCTCGAACACGGCTTCAACGATTAGATCGCAGCCGTCCAGATCGGCATAATCCGCCGTTGTCTTGATCTGGCCCAGCACCTTGGCTTTCTTCTCCTCGGTGCCGCGGCCGCGCTTGATGGCCTTGTCCAGAATGTCAGCGCTATAGGATTTCCCCTTTTCCGCCGCTTCAACGGTCGAATCCAGCAGCACCACCTCGATCCCTGCCACCGCCGACACATAGGCGATGCCCGCGCCCATCATGCCGGCGCCCAGAATGCCGACCTTCTTGACCCACTCGTCCGGCACGTCCGGCCGGTTCGCGCCTTTTTCCAGCGCGCCCTTGTTAAGGAACAGGCTGCGGATCATCGCGCTGGAGGACGGGTTCATCAGCACATTGACGAAATGCCGCGTTTCAATACGCAGCGCGGTGTCAAAGGGCACTTGCATGCCTTCATAAATCGCGCTCAGCAGGGCCTTGGCTGCGGGATAGACACCCCAGGTGTTCGAATGGACCATGACCGAGGCACCGACGAAAGTGGGAAAGCCGGGCGCGGAATACGGCGCGCCGCCGGGGATCTTGTAGCCCTTCTTGTCCCAGGGCTTGACCAGATCGTCATCCTTGGCGTTCAGCACCCAGTCACGGGCGCGGGTCAGCAACTCATCCGCCGGCACGACCTCGTCGATGACACCTGCGGCCTTGGCCTTGGCCGGGTTCAAAGCCTTGCCTTCCAGCAACAGCGGGGCCGCCGCCATGGCACCCAGCTTCCACGCCAGCCGGGTCGTGCCACCCGCGCCGGGGAATATGCCAACCTTGATTTCAGGCAGGCCGATCTGGGTGCGCGGATTGTCGGCAACAAAGATCCGGTGGCAGGCCAGCGGGATTTCCAGCCCGATACCCATGCCCGTGCCGGTCATCGCCGCAGCGATCGGCTTGCCGCCCTTGTTGGTCTTGGGGTCCATCCCGGCACGTTCGATCTTGCGCAGCACGGCATGCATGGCGCTGATCCCGTCGAACAGGCCCTGCGCCGGGTTGTCGCCGGCGCTGGTGCGCAGATCGGCCAGCACGTTCAGATCCATCCCCCCGGCAAACGTGTCCTTGCCCGAGGTGATGACAACGCCCTTCACGGCGTTATCCGCCAGCGCGGAATCGATGGCGGCCTCCAGTTCGGCCTGCCCTTCGAAGGAAAAGACGTTCATCGACTTGCCGGCGACGTCCCAGGTGATGATGGCGACACCGTCGTCGCCCACGGAATAATGGAATTCGGTCATTTCTGTTCTCCTCTCGGCAAATCGCGGGGCCCCGCCCAGTCGCTGCCGTCGTGATAGG
>Ga0316208_1003168_pt1 | contig 12259 bp, 8 predicted proteins | sample 3monopyrite_MG_FD_204944 | JGI IMG/M metagenome (GOLD analysis project Ga0316208, IMG submission 204944) | Microbial mat bacterial communities from mineral coupon in-situ incubated in ocean water Damariscotta River, Maine, United States -... | ecosystem: Environmental > Aquatic > Marine > Coastal... | reverse complement strand
AAGGGTTTATGCTACAATATCGGACAAACCCTTGCATATAGGCCGATGCAAAGCCCTAAAGTTATCAACATAATAGCCTGATTATCAACATGTAAGGTCTTTTATAGGAGAAAATCAGCAGACCCTAAGTACTTTTTCGATTAGGATCAATGGCTACCGCATTTGAGGTATCATCTTCAGGTTTCTCGCTTGTTAACAGGACATATTCAAAATCAGATCCCCAGTTGGCATTTGGCTTCTTTGGACACCCCAGAGCTTCATACAATTGGACACGCATATATTCGACACACTTTGCATCTGCTATAGCATTTTCCCCCTCAGAAAGAAAATATTGCAAATTCATTCGCCAAACCAAGGAAAAAACGAAAACATCTAGAATGTATGACGGTAATTTATTAAGCGTTTTTACAATCGAACCGTTCTCACATTCAGTCCTATTATATCTACTAGCAAATTTGGAATCGAATAGTTTGGTGCTAACCTCTTCTATCACTGCACTTTCAAAAAAACCAAGTGCATCCTCGCATTTTGGGCAAAAAATGTAGTCCTCAGCCATTGGACTAAGAGGGTGTTTATCTGGAATTTCAGCGTTCGCATCTTGACTCAGTCCCTTTAAATTTTCGACCCCGTAATGTTTCTCTGATTCAACTCCAGGCTTGTCAGTGATTGTAATAATCTCTTCTTTGTCGCGCTTTCCTAAGGTCGTCTTGGTGAAACCCACGGGTACGAAGTGAGAATTGGTTTTTGTTGCTTTTTCTTTCTCACAAATAAGACATAAGCACTCAGCATTCCTTGTTTGCTTCATGTGGAGTTTTTCAGTACTTACTTTTTGAACTTGGCAACAATTTGTTTCCAGGTATGATTACTGAGATTATACAATCTGGATGGGAGATTGGAAGTGATGTGGTTGGAGTCAAATGATGAAAATGGAACCAATCTTTAATATTCGGAGATGGTTTAGTTCCCTTGTCTGTAAGGTCGAGTAAAACGAAAATCCCCAATTGATCATAGCCTGATGTATAGGTTTGGGCTTGTGAAATGTAATCCTGCTCAATTCGGGCTAAGCTCACTTCATCTTCTGTTTTCTTTAGTTCAATGGGAATGGTTACGAGGTCCGTCTTAAAGACTATGTCAACCCGGCCTCCATCGACAAACTTTGGTCTTTCGTGTTCAAAACCGTATGCGATTCTTGTAGCCACCAATCTATCGTACATATGGTCCTGCAAATCTTGTTCAGAAGCGCTAACCCCTTTTCCGTTCACAGTCTTACTGTAAAGAAATAGGAATTCCTTTTTTGAGCTTTTAATCGTGGTTCTCAGTGCATAACGAATGACTTCTTCCAAAATGGCGAGAAACACTTTCAGTCTCACTTCATCATATTTTGGAAGATTTGCAGTTATTTCTTTTTTAAGGTCATAATAGATTTCTTGACCGTTTAAAGACCCAGTTATAAATCCAGTCTCTGCATTATTATTTCTATCCATTAAATTAGATAGAGCCTCGATGACTACACTAGCTTTGTTTCGATCTGAAATTTGACCGTAAATCTTAATGGCTTCCTCTGCAGTCGTTAGTTTATTTAACGCTAATAATAGTTCAGGATTCTCTGATTGGCTTTTGTTAGGCGCTGAAATGGTATTGAGTAACTTATCTAAAAACGGAATGAGGTTAACATCACCATTTTTCCCCCTTAAATTCTCTAGTCTCGCTTGCTCTCCCGACAGTTGCTGTCTATACAAATGATTTGACACCGCCTCTATTGCACTTTTCTGCAAAGCAGAAACACAATTCTCGTGTTTTCCACTAGCTAGTTTCAATTTTTCAAACTCTCTACTTACTTGCACCAACGCCATCACCTCGGTCTCAATGTTTATCCATAGAATAGAACGGATAAGAATCTTAAACCTCTTTTTTAGATTATTCAGAAGTTGAAACGTGAGAAGATCCAATTCGAGAAATGCTTCGTTGAACTCGTACATCTGCCGAGTAAACATTATTTCTTCAATCTTCACCCATTTTGATTCCACAATTTTAGGTTTGGCAGCAAGTAAAGCCTCTAACAATTCAATCACTGACACATAATACGTAGCATCTTTTCTGTTCTCAGTTGAACCTTCACTTGAAAGGAAATAGAGCTTTGCTTTTCCCAATGACGTGACAAAATCTTCCAAAGAATCGTTTGTCCTAGTTAACTCCATAAACCCAAGCCAATAAAGAGCTTCGCTAGCTACATCTCCGTTCTCATCATCACTAAGTTCATATAATTTTCGTGCATCGACTTTAGAGAAATTTTGCGACAGGAGCGTATAATACTTTATCGCAATAGTCAGAAGAAATACATCCGTGCTATTTAGATTTTCTGAAAGCAGGTTTAATACGAAAAACCTTTTCTCTAGTTTTCCGCATAAAACAAGGTCACAGATTATTATCAGCAATGACCGTTTTACGTACGAATTAGTGGCTTTCGCATAAGAACTCTCCAAGAACGACCCTAGTTCAGCTGCCGACACAGCTTCCACATTTATTTGATCGTAAAAATTATCTGTGAATTCTACTTGAGCGAATGTATTGTCCCGATCAAACAGCTCAAATTCCGTTTTACCTATCATTAAAAAAGCACTTCTTCGGAATCTTTAATGGTCGATTTGGCTGGAGACGTAACTCCTTGGAACTCCTTCAGGGTTGTACCCAAGAAGATTTGTAAATCCTCGCCAAACCGACTATTGACCTCTTTAAAAATATTTGAAAGCCCGTCCAAATTAGTCTTACTAATTTCTTCACTTCCGGGAGAATCAAAAATTAAAAACCGAGGATGTCTCCCAAGGTTAAACTCAATATCTAATTGTATTAGGGCAAGATAAAATGCAAATTTTGCCCTTAGTTTCTCACTTTCCGTCAGATCATCAAAAAATTCCGTTTCCTCATTTTGAGTAAATATCAAATTATAATTCTCACCAATTGTAACTTTAGAAACGCTCTTCAATCCAAATGCATGAAGTTCACTTAATACCAGCCCCTCTAACTTCGACAGGATTTCTTGGTTTAAATGTTGCCTCCTCTTCTTTAAAGATTCAATGGAGTACTTAATTATTTCTTTATTCAGAGCATGTCGTTTAATCAAGTCATCATTCTTAGATGAAGGGCTTTTGCTGGTCTGATCCAATTGATATTGTAATACTGCCTGTCTTTGCAATAACGAATTACTGCTCCCTTCAAGTTCTTTGAGCCTCTCTCGGGTTTTCTTTATTTTCTCTAACTCGGAGTTTATTTCTTCTAATCTTTTTTCCTCGCTTTTAACACTTGGTGTTTTGACAAATTCCCCGTACAATTTAACGGTCAATTCTTCAAGCAATCTGAGTTCATTTTCTTCAGTCCCAATCTTCCTCCGTAGCATCGATTGCTTCTTTTCATAACCCAATTTTTCACTTTCTAACCTTTCAATTTTATAGGTTATTTCAGCCTCGTCTACCTTTTTTGATTTCGTTGTTGTGCCACATAATCTACAATCATGCAATTCTAGCTCCGTTGCAACTTTAGACTTTGTCACCGCGGTTTCACAGTGGGGACAAGATCTAATTTCTAGGTTGGTGAAAAAGCTACCTGCTTCATGATACAGATTCATCTCCAAAATCTGCTTTTGTAGTTTAGTGACTTCCCCGTTGACAGTTGTCAAATCATGTCGTAATTCATTGACCCCTTCCTTCTTGGTGTCACGACTGGTTCTCGCAGCATAGTAATTTCTACTAGCTTCTCGGTGATTTTCGAGCAACGAGTTTATCGTTTTTTGAATCTCCAACTGCTCCTCGAACAAGGGCTTGGTATTAAACTTTAACTCCCCGGTAAGCTTCAGCTGCTTTAAACTTTCTTCTACTTCCTTAAGCTCCTTTTGTAACTTGTCCGTATCCGATTTTTTAATTTTTTCACTTTTTTCGTCTGTCAATTTGAGTTTGCCGATTTCCTCATCTTCCCTGTTCCCCAAAAGTTCCAACCTATTTATAGGGTACGTTAGCCTTAAACCAAGAAGCATTTCGAATATTTTGCTCCCCTGAGCACCATAACCATCTCGGAGGTATAGGTTGCTGTGTTCCTTTGATTCAAGATAAATAGTCTTAAAATACGTACCCCAACTTAGGTTTGAAGTTTTTAAAGACATATCATCCTTCCTTGAACTCTTCTGGGTATACTTTAAAGAGTAAAACGAGAACTGATTAAAGAAGAACGTTTGAATTTGATTCATAAATGAATCATCTCCCTTGAAACTAAATTGATGCCCTTTCTCAATGGTGTCAAGTTTCGCATCGCGGTGATAATTGAGATACTGATTTATTCCGAAACTATATAAACTACCCTTGCTTGTATAGGCTGTTTTGTCTACCACGATGGTATAAATAGAATCGCCAATCTGAAATTCTAAAAGAATCTCATGTATCCATTTTTTCACGTCTGGCTTTAGCTTGTTCTTACCTGTTAATGCATACTTGATGATTTTAAAGATTGTGGATTTTCCTTTGCCATTATCAGCAATCCAGATATTCAAGCCTTTGGCAAATGGCTTATCGTAATTTATAGCCTCACCCGTATTCTTTTCACCTTTAAAAATCAAGCGATTTAAGTGTAACGACCTTCCTAAGGAAGCTGGGCTATCCTTATTATAATCCTCCTCAAGACTTAAAAGTCCTTCTACACCTTCCCTGCTGATTTCATCCTCAAACTTTTGATGAACATAATCAATGAATTTGTCGTAATCGATTGCCTCATTCATACTAATTCTTCCTTAAAACGTGTTCGAAATGCATCTTCAACCTTCTTATGGAGTTGACTAATCTTTGATTTATAAGCAATTGTCGCGTACTCATCTACAAATCGGTATTGTCTTGTTTTTAGTTCGCTACCTGACAACGAACCCAAATAATGTTTGATTAACCTACATCGTTCGAAATACCAGTTTACAGCAGGTATCTGTTTGAGGTTTTGCTCAATTTTATTACTGCCATAGGTGGTTAAAAAGTATAGTTTATCATACTCTTTACCGTCTGTACGCTTTTTGCTTTCATATTGTATAAAATCAATACTCATCAAATAAGCGATCACATCATCTATGCTTTCGTAAGCACCGTGAAAAAACTTTTCCATCTCCTCTACTCTTAGTTCTGGTTCTCTATCCGAAAAAATAGTTTTCACCGTTAGGCGCACTTCGTTCTCATCAATAAGCGCGCCTTCATTCAGTAGGTTTATCAATTCATGCGCGAAAAAGTCAGGGTACCTTAAAAGAAAATCAATCGCTTGTATTCTAATCTCAGTGCGAAACACAGCGATACGATCTCCCTGTTGAGGGGAAAGAGGTTCAGAAAAAGTGTATAGAATAATAGCAATTCTTAACCTATCTCTAAATTTTCTTTCGGATTGGGAAGTACTCATTTCTGTTTCAGTATCCAGTTCTAGTTCCATTCAAATTTACAACATCCCCACAGTCCGAATCGCTCGATTTCGGAAATGAAATGCCAATAACAAAACCTTTCGGAAGCTTACTGTTAAGAAGAGTATTCTATTCCGGCATATACCTAACCCTATTAAATATGGAACTTTCACCTTTTTCAATCCAAAATTCTATGGCTTCATTCTCAACTCCAAGGGCTTTGAGGCGTTTTGAAATAATTACGAATTGATAAAGGACGTACGCCTCATCACAATCCACCAGGCCCTTCAATTGATAGTGCTGAAGTATTGACAGTAACAAGTCCTCCCACGCAATAAAAAGTTCTGGAACGTCTCTCATCCACCCAGAAATAAAGCCAATTGATGCTTCCAGCGAAGGTTGTCTTTGTAATAGAACTTTATTAAACAAAGTGGAAAGCTCTGCTTTCAGACTATTTGCGGAAGTTCCTCGCCTCAGCTCATTAGTTAGATCACTGAGGGCCCACACGACTTCTGAACTATCCTCCGACAAGACTCCTTCCATTAGAGAAGTAAAGCCCCGATGCTCGAAGTACATTCGTTCTATCCTGCTGTAAACCCCCAGATATTCAGATATGCCTTTCAGTTGCCTCTCGTTGTATCTCAGAAACACGTACATTTCTTGAAGGATAAATCGGAAAGTATGCTCCTTCCTTTTTACCAAAAACCGATCGATCTTTTCCAACTCCTTCAGCAGGCGCTGAAAAATTACTTTTGCCTCTGATTTAGTCCATACCAATCCGTCTTCCAAATATTTAACCTGCTCAAGATTACTAATATGAATGAACGGTGAATAACTGGACAGACCCGCATCCGAAAAACCCGCATCCCAAAGCTGTTTACTTTTCAAAATCTGAGGTTTAATCAACCGATGAATCACATCGTCACCATTGGCAAAAAGCAACACAGACCCCCAAATGTTTTGATCTCTGAATTTTGCATAATCGATAGAAGGAAGTAACCCACGAATTCGTGATTTTTGTTTGTCGTTCAGGATTTCCTCCAAATAGTGAAGTGTCCACCAAGAATCTGCGCTTACTGGCAATCTATCGATTTCTTTCTCAATAAGATTTTTTAGTTGAATCGTTTGAATGCTATGTGCGTAGGTTTTATACGCCTGCCCTTTGTATATGGTTTGCAAATAGGCATACTTCATGTCTTCCTTGGAATTCTGAATGCAAGTGACCAGCATCATACGAGTTGTGCTCAGCTTCTGAACAAAATGAGAGGCCGCCAAAGAGAAGATGTGAATCGGAGACTTCATCCGATTAAATGCATGCCGTTCAAAGTCTTTGGTCTTCCAAATTCTAATCAACCCCCATTCCCAAATTATTGGGTCAACCGCGCCCAACAAGGTTGAGCAGAAAACGAGAATATTGTTTTTGTATCTAGTTGGAGTTGAATCATTGAAGTAGGCTTTGAGCAACTTGGTCATCACGTATTCCAGTTCGTCTTTAAGGGGCTCAGAAAAAGTGAATTCCTGTCCAATCTTTTTCAGAAAGTCTTCATCGGAATATTGAAGTGCATAGAATAGGGTTGGATAAGGATAATACCAAAAAATGGAATCGAAAATCGGTTTCCAATCTTCGTGTCCCCTCCAATGTATCGTTTTAGAAGCCAAAGGAAAGCCTGATTCCATAAGAATCTGGAGGAACTGTAAACCCTTCTGCGGATCGCTCGTATCATTTGTGAGAAACATCGAATTGGAAATGGCGTATCTCCCATCTCCATAAGGCATCACTTTTTCAGGTTTGGACTTCATTCCATCGAACAAGAGATCAAGGTTTGTGTCAATTGTCTTTAACCCATCGCTTTTATAGGCTTCAATTCTTGTGTTCAATTCTTCGTCTCTATCGTAAAGGCTAGGTTTTGTGAAGCGACACAAATGCAGCGCGTAAAGTTGCTCTTGATTCGAATCAGTATCAAAGTTGAGGCAGTGATCGACCATCAATTCGTTCGCCTGTTCCATATTGAAATGACAAAGAAGTCCAGCTTTCTTAAGCACCCAGTGAGATGTCGGACTCCAATTATGTAGTTCCTTTTTTAGTTCTTCAAAATTGAAAGAGAAGGCGTAGTTTAGAATGGTGTTGTAAATCAGTTCATTTTGAAGGTTTTCAGACTTCTGCTTTCGGAGACCCTCGTATAGTTCAGTGAATTTCTCAGGTTTCTGATTCAAAACAACTTCACGTAAGCAAAAAAGGTCAAAATGCACTTTTACCTGTGGATATTGCTTTGCAACCTCATATATCCGTTGAAATTGCGAGTCTTCCCATAGTGTTCCAAGTGATAAAAAGCTGTCTTTTATAGCTACGACTGCCAGATCAAGCAATTGTTTTTGAACAACAGACTCCCCTTCCGCTTCTCTCAAGAAATTTTCAAGAGAGAACAGATATGAACGCTTTGACCCCGTGTAGTAAAAGCCAATTTGTGGAAGTCGATAGTATGTTTTTAGTTCCAATATGGATTTGGCACCATCAATTCGATGTTCAACAACTTGGTCATTCTGCGAATTGATATTCTGCCATAGCTTCACGTACCGGTTTTGTTGTTTCACTTCATGTCGTGCTCCAGGGAGAATTGGAGTGTTTGCCTTGGCCAAATAATGTAGAAAGGCATTGATTAGACTCCGCTTTTTATCCGCTTCTAGCCCCTTCATCTTAGTTTCTAGCTTCAGAAATTCTACTACTTCTGAACACGCAAGCGGGACGTGGTAGATGCGATGATTTTCATAGAATAATTGCTTATCGGAATCAGGCAATTCAGAGCCTATGTCAATGAGGTAAATTTTGTAATCCTTTCTAGCGTGGTTCTGTTTATCTCGTTCCAGAATTTCACGAACCCAATTCACCCATTCTATAAAGTTTGTGTCATCACCAGAAAACCCAATCAGACAATAGGATTCTTGAAGCAAGGATATTCGCATGAGCTGTGTGAACGCTTCATGTTCATTGGGGTAATTGTCGTAATCCTCACGTGAAATGATGTAGTGTTTCCGCGAATCTCCATCAAACCCATATGATTCCAATTTTTTACGAATTGACCCATGCACTTTAATAATATTGTGATTTCTTTTGAGGCTCAATTGACCAGATGAGCATACAACGGTTAGGCAATCGTTCAAATCAGCTTTATGCTTTCGTAGTTCTCCCTTTTTGGCTTTGGTTTCTCTATCGTTTGACTCCAGTTTGTAACGTATATCCCTGAGCTTATCGTCTCTCATCTTAACTTCTTCATCCTCAAGGTCTGACCCAGATACGGCAACCACTTTATCCACAGGTGTTGGCAAAGCAGGTTTTGAGGACTCGTAAGATTCCAACCCCTTTTTCTCCTCGTTTAGACTTTTTAGGTTTTCGTTGAGTTCAAGTAGTTCCTCCTCAATTCTTTGAATTTCTTTTTTTATGCTCGCGATAGTAGCGGTGTCAATCGCTTCTTCAAGCATTTCGTCATAATTGGTTGTGTAAATATTATTCCAACCAAGGCTGAGCAGTTGTCTGTGTAAACCCAGCATTTCTGGTAGCAGTTCAACCTTGTTTTTTGTTCTGCTATTATGGATTACTAAAAATTTACGCTTTCCTGATTTCTCAACCTGTGGTGTTCTTTCTTCTATGTAACTGGAAATAGCTTCACGGTAACCTTTACGTTTAATGTACATGGAAACGATGTCCAGATAACCAACATCATCAATGAACTTGTCTAACTTTTCTTGTTTAAAATCAGCTTTGAATTTGTCAGATTTACTCTTTCCAGAAATAGCCACTTTCAATTCCTTTTCTATTTCAGAACCAAACAAAAACTCGGTCATGTCATAAAGTAATGTCCGCCAATCAGGAAATATTGGACTCACATTCTTGCTGAATCCTGCCCCTACCAAAACAGACATTTCTCGATTCATCAACTTTTCTTTCAGAGCCTTGAGTTGCTCTACGTGGTTTTCTGACATTTGCTGTTATCTTTTATAAATGACGTGGGTCGTGAAGTTAATTCCAACCTCACGAAACAATCACATTTTGCTCGGTTAGAATTTCACCTACCTATAGATGTAAAAGCAACAGGGAATATCCCAATACCGCTCAAAACACACAAAATCATACCTTTCCTACTCCTAAAATTCTGGTTATGAAAGAAATTGTTTTAGGTAACGGCATGATCACTCAGGTTGACGATGCAGATTATGAATGGCTTTCGAAATGGCACTGGGTGGCAATTCGAGGTGGCGACTTCCACTATGCAGGAAGATGGAGCAAGAAAACAAAAGGTCAAAAGGGGAATGGGCCTGTGACTTGGATGGGGCATGAAATTTTTGGTCCAATACCAGATGACATGGTACTCGATTACAGAGACAGGAACCCATTGAATAATCAGCGATCAAATCTTAGGTTAGCGGATAAATATCAGGTTGCTCATAATAAGGGTAAACAGAAAACAAAGAATGGGAAACCTACCACATCCATTTATAAAGGAGTGAGCCTAATTGCTAAAGCTAAGTCGCGCCCTTGGGCAATGCAAATCACAATAAAGGGGAAAAGGTACTGGAGCGCGTTCGCAGACGAAATTGAAGCGGCAAAGGAATTTGACCGTCTTGCGAAGATTCATCAAGGTGAATTTGCGGTTCTGAATTTTCCAGAAGATTAAGATACTTCCTTCGCAATCGGGTTCCCATCCATGCTGGCCTGAACCAAACGAGCAACAAACTTTGCGAACGGCTTAATATCCTTATCAACACTGGCACTTTCAAGTGCTGCCATGTATTCATCACGTAGCTCAACCGGAATGACAGTCCAAGGGTAGCCGCCAGAAGCAAGCATCACATTCAATAGAAACCTTGCAATCCTACCGTTCCCATCTCTATACGGATGGATGTAAACAAAGAAGAAATGTCCAAGAACTGCCCGAACGGAAGCTTCTTCCTCCTGCTCTAGTAATTGAAAAAGTACTGGCATAGTATCCCTTACAGCTTCTACCGATGGTGGTACATGTCGTGCATTGGCGATATACACAGGTTGATTACGGTATCCTGCAAGGTCTGAGGCTTTGATTATACCAGCTATGACACTTGGTGCGAATAGTTCATTATGCCATTCACGATGATTATTATCCGCAACCTTGCCTGAGTTGGAACCTGACAATACTCCCTTGAGGCTCTCTTTGACCTTTTCCTTGGCCAAATAATATCCTCTGGCCGCTAATGCATCTTCGTGTTTACGGTCTTCTTCGTTGTTGCCCTTGTCCCATTTACCAGTTCGCACTTTCTCTATCAGATCTGCCGATACTTGGTATCTTTCAATGGAAAGCGAATGATAAGCATCTGTTTTGTACAAATCCTCTACGGATTTCAAGTAAGCTTTTGTGTCAGAAGGTATACCAGGCGCTGATGGAAACGCCTCCATTACAACAGACCTCATCTCATCCCAAAGTAGACGCATTCGATTTACGTAGGGAGATTTTTCCCTAGTGCTTAGAACTGTATCGGTTTGACCTTCGAAAGGATCGTTTTCCCTAATATCATAATCCAAGGATCTCATCGTCTTGACTATGGTATCTGCATCCTTAACACGACCAATATTTCTGAATGCACCAGCCAAGCGGCCTGCAACTGTGGAATGTCCTCCGTCCAAAAGTGGCCCGAGGACTTCAGAAACATCTCCAATTTGAGACAATGCTATCCTTGCTTCAGCTGGATCGTTCTTAAAAATGATGGGTGAGCAGTGAATCAATGCACTCGGAAGAGTTAGAATCCGAAGTCCGTCTTTTTCTACTACATCAGCGTTGTTTGGTAGTTGGGTTCTAGCCATAAACATGCTGGTTTCATGCAGTAACGGCATGATGTAGTTGTTTGCTTTAGTTGCCCTAATGACAAGTTGTTTAGGTATGGATGCATTTCCTGCATGAATCATCAATGACTGTTCTGCTGACAAACAATACTTGTCCGCAAATCGGTCTTTGAGAAATTCTGAGCAGAACTTCCAATAAGATGTGAACCAGGGTGTACTGTCTCCAGTCACTGTTGATGGATTAGAAACCACAAACCATCCTTTGGCAACTTCCATAAGAAACCCATTCTTTACTAAGCGGTCTCTATGGGTCTTGGTAAGGTCTTTAGTTCTAATGGCTGTCTTACCACCGTCTTGAAGCTTTCTAAGCTCATCTAATGATGCGGCAAGTTTTTCTCCTGGTGTAGCCATTTCTCAATTAACCTATACAGTATCTACGAATAAAGGTAGTGCTTTATTTATAATTAGACCGTGTTCTATATTTATAATTGCAGTATGTTCTATGCTTATAATTAGAGCACGTGCAATATGTATAATAAGAGCTTACGGTCAAACTAGAACTACTACACAACGATGTGATCAATCCTTATCTCTTACGTTTTGGAGCCCTCTTCTTCACTAGAAGCTGCAAGTCCTGTAATTTTCTACCAAGTACGTCATCCAATGCCACCGACTTTAAATCATTTTCCATACCCAATACCATCAATACGGTCAAAACGTGTCCAATGCTAACCGAGGGCTTTCCGCTTTCAATTGCAGCAAGCGTAGGTCTAGTTATCCCTGCTCGTTCTGAAATCTGCTCAGTACTCAACCTTCTTCTTAATCGGGCCAAGCGGATGTTAGCTCCCAACTCTTGCAATAGCCCACTTAGTCTTGGTAATAGAATGACTTTGTTTCTTCCCATAACTGGTCTAGCCCCCTAAAAGTCGGACAATTTTCTTTCAGGTTTGAAAAGTAGTGATTTGAGTTGGTAGTTTTGCATCAGCAAGGACGACCGAAGGTGATCTTTGAACCGATGGTTGTTGAAGTGTTCC